>ERZ778028.264-NODE-264-length-137418-cov-7.368396_pt1 | contig 137418 bp, 113 predicted proteins | sample MGYA00375758_ERZ778028 | MGnify/ENA primary metagenome ERZ778028 (study PRJEB29350, sample SAMN05389828) | bioreactor metagenome | isolation source: Thiocyanate bioreactor | place: South Africa: University of Cape Town | collected 2014-03-17 ...
TCGGTCGACACGTACCTCCACTACGCCGACGCTGTGGCCGCGACCGCGACCGCGGCCATGCCGACTACCGCGTGAGAAGGGGCACACGACGCGCCGTCGCCCGAGAGTCCCGAGAGTCCCGAGAGTCAGGACGAGAAGCATGTTCTCGGGCAAGAGACGCTCGAGGAGCAACCGAATCTCGTCGATTGCGTCGTTGATTCGTTCGACTATCTCAACGGCAGATCATGATGGCGGTCCGGCATCGCCCTGTTGCCAACGCGAGTGCCATCGAGCGAGCGCCGGAGCCCCGCGTGGCCCGGGGTACGTTGCTGGCGCGATCACGAGCTCCTTCGAGCGCGAGAGCTTGGAGCCGAGGCTCGTGAGCCGCGCCAGCTCGGAGCGCTCGACCTGGACCGCCGTGTTGCAACGCGTACACCCGGGCTGGCTCACCGCGTTCGCGAGGATCGCCGCGAGCGGAACTTCGAGCTCCTGTAGCTTGCGCGCGAGGCGCTCCGTCTCGAGGCGCGGGAGGGCCGCCGGGCGCGTGACCGCAACGAACGCGGTTCGCGCCGGATCCGCAAGGAGCGCCATCAGCGCCCGGAGCTGGCGCGCGAACGTGGTGAGGTCGCTGGCGAACTCGCCGAGGCCGACGACGTTTCGATATTTGAGAACCGTCGTCATGAGCGCATGCACCCACTCGAGCGCTTTGCGCGGGAGCTCCAGGAGCCGCATCGTGTGCCCCGTCGGAGCGGTGTCCATGACCACGAGATCGTAACGGTCCGGCGGGGACAGAGCCTCGGTCATCGTGACGAGGGCGAGGACCTCGTCGATCCCCGGCGGAGCGAGATCGAGGAGGTCCTCGAGCACGACCCGGTCGAACGCGGCATCCATCCTTCCGCGAAAGATGGATGAGAAGATGTCGTTGATCGAGTCGAGGTATCGATCGCGCATGGCTGCCCACGCGCTAGGCGCGTCGAGCTCGCGCGCGACGAGATTCGACGGCCCACCCGGTACCGGCCGCTCCTCGTCCGAGAGTTGCGTCGCGAACGCGTCCCCGAGCGAGTGGGCCGGATCGGTCGACAGGACCAGGATTCGATCGCGCGGCCGCTCCTCGGCGAGGGCGATCGCCGCAGCCGCAGCTGCTGTCGTCTTGCCGACGCCACCCTTACCGCCGAAGAGCACGAGCTCGGCCGACGACGGGATCGGCAAGCGAAGCCCGCGCCCGCGAGGCGTCGCCGCCCGCGGCGCGATCGCGCGTGGCGGCTCCGGCGGCTCCTCAACCTTGCGGACGGAGTGCGCCAGCTCGAGGAGTGCGTTCGCTCCGCGCGGCTCGGCGATCTGCGCCGGCACCTCGACGATTCGGGTACCTGCGAAGGTACGGGCGATCCGAAGCCGCCACGGGCGCTCCGCCCGCACGCGATCGATGCACCGAGCGCAGGCGCGGCCGGGGAGCGGCCAGACGCGGTTCATCACGACGGCACCGATCGCCACGCCCAGCCGACTCAGCGCGCGGGCAGCATTTTCGGATTCGAGGACGGGCAGCTCCTCGGGGAGCGTCACCCAGGTGAACGACGTGCGCGTGCGATCCGTGAGGAGAGCCCGGAGCGAGGTGGCTTCACGGGCGATCTCGTCGATGACCTCGTCCGCGAAGTCGGGCCGCCATGAGCCCCCGAGGCTCGTGGCGAGGAATCGGTGCTTCTCGTGCATGTCGTCGAGCACCTGCGCCAGGCGTCCGAGCGTCTCCGGCATCTCGAGGAGGCGCAGCGTATGGCCGGTCGGCGCCGTGTCGATGATGACCTCGTCGTACGGGCGGGCGTGGGCCAGTCGCGTGAGCTCGACGAGGCCGACGAGCTCGTCCACTCCGGGGAACGAGAGCGAAAGTAGCCGGTCGATGTCCTCGTCATCCAGGTAGGTGCCGCGCGCGGCGATCGTGTGGAAGGCCTCGTCACGCGCTCGGAGCCAGCGGCCGAGTGCGCGGTCCGCGTCGAGCTCTGCGGCGTAGAGCTCTCCGGCTGCACCTCGGACGCGGCGGGCCTCGGGGCCGAGGCGTTCGGCGAGTGCGTCCGCGAGTGAGTGGGCAGGGTCCGTCGAGACGATCAACACCCGTGACCCGTCGCTCGCCGCCCGGACGGCGGAGGCCGCGGCGCATGTGGTCTTGCCGACTCCGCCCTTGCCGCCGAAGAACGAGAGTCGCGGACGTGTCGACGCCTCAGCCACGCGACGACCGTAGCCGATTCGCCATCCGAAGCCTCGTCGAGATGTGCGTCCACGAGCGTGAGCGCGGAAGCGCTCGTCCTCGATCGGTTCCGATGGATGGCTTCCACGGGTGATCGGAAGGGGGGGTCGCGCGACCTAGTCCCTCCAATGTCGTCGAGATCACATCGCGTCGCGTGGTGGAATCGTCAGCGACGCTTGCGCCGGCGCGCAGCGACCATCGAGACTACGCCAGCGAGGGCAGCGAGCTCCCAGCCGCTCCTGCCTTCGGCCGCCACACCACAGCCCGTCGTCGTCGTCGTCGTCGATCCCGGCGCGGCGCCGTTCTCGGTGCCGTCTCCGGCGGGATCGCCTTCGCCGCTCGGATCGGTCGGGTCCTCCCCGTCGCCGCTCGAGTCGCCGCTGCTCGAACCGCCGCTGCTGGAGCCGCCGCTGCTCGAGCCGTTGTCCGGTCCCGCGTCGGGGCCGCTCGTGCCCACCGAGCCGCCCTTTCCGCAGAGGTTCTGCGTCAGGCAGTACTTCTCGCCCGGGGCGAGCTCCTCGCAGCAGCCGCCGCCGCCGCCGCCGCCCGGGAGACCGTTGCAGTCTGCATTCGTCGCGCAGCTCACGGAGCAGAAGCTCGTCGAGCTCGAGTAGATGCAGATTTCGCCGCCGACGTTGGCGTTGCAGAAGGGCAGGGCCTGGTTGCCCGGGTACGCGCACGCGTCGCCGAGCTTACCCTTCGGGTTGAACGGCGCGGGGCCGGGGACGGCCGCGCACGGCTGTCCGGACGGTGTGAAGGTGGCGCTGAGCGTGTAGTTGCCGGCGCTGGCGGCGCTGTTGCCGTAGGTGTCGGCCACGACGTAGTAGGTGCCGCAGCCCACCTGGAGCTGGGCCTGCGAGTCGTGGCGCGCCTTGCACGCGTGGGGCGCGGGCATGCCCTCGTGGATCTGCACGTCGATGTCGGTGGCCGCGTCGTCCTGGACGCTGACGGTGAGCGTGCCGGGCTGCGTGATGTTGGCGACGTAGACGTACTCCGGGCCCTTCTGCGGCTTCGACGGCTCGATGGCACACGCGTCGAGGACGCTGCTCGGCGACTGGCGCGTGTCGCGCGCATCGGTGTACGGGAACGCTCCGATCGGGATCGGGTTCGTCGTGGTGCCGAGCGGGTTCGCGGTGGTCTGAGGTCCGGTGATGCCGTTGTAGCGCCGGGGAATGTACCCGTTGACGTGCGACCAGCCGCCGGTCGTGTTCACGTTCACGTTGTAGCCGTAGGCCTCGATCATTGCCGGCTCGCCGCTGGCGAGCAGATGCGTGAACATCGCCACGTGGTAGGCGCGCTTGTTGAAGACGTCGCCGGTCATCATGTTCGCGACCTGGATCTGCGGAGCGAGGGTCGCGCTGTCGTGGATGCTCGTCGTCGTGTTGTGACCGACGCCCCACACCTGGCTCACGAAGCCCGAGCAATCGACGCCCGTCGTGCAGGCGAGGATGTCGCCCTGTGCCGGGGAGCCCGCGCCCTGACCGGCCGCGATCTGCGCGTCGAACTGCGCGAGGGTGAAGTACCCGCCCCAGTCGTACGCGACGCCGACGTAGTCGCCGGGCGTGAACGCCGAGACGTACGAAGCCTTGCACGACGCGGTCGTGTTCGCCTGCGACGCGCGCCACTTGTGCATCGCATACGAGCGCGCCTTCACGAGCGCCTCTTCGCGCGTGAGCGCGCTTGCAGGCGTGGCGGCGCCGACCAGCGCGAGGAGCGAAGCCGAGAGGAGGAGACGCTTCATCGAGGACCTCATCGCGCTGCTCCCGGGACCTTCCAGGTCGAGACCTCGAGCCCGCTCTCGCTGGGCCGGGCGAAGACGAGCGTGTTGCCTGCGAAGGCGAGCTCGCGCCGCGGGACGTACGTGCCGGGCGGCGGCAGCTTGGTCCGGAGGACGATCTTGCCGGCGGCGACGTCGACGCAGGCGGCCTCGCGCGACGTGACGAGCGCGCCCGTCGCGTCCTGGGTCACGGCCTCAAGCCGGAGGCAGGCCACGTTGCCGGACGTGCCCACGATGCGGGCGGCCGAGCCCTTCCCGAGCGCCACCGTCTCGGCCAGTCCTTTGCGCTGCGCGCTCTCGCGACCGAGCGCGTAAACTGACCGGAGCTCGAGCTCGCCCGTCTCCGTGCGCACCGCGACGAGCCCTTGGCCCGCAGGCAGGAAGGCCGCGCCCTCACGCTTTCCCGCGAGCACCTGGCCGGCGAGCTGCGGCATCGACGGGCTGCCGAATGCGAACGTCTCCTGGAAGCCGTTCTGCGCGAAGACCTGCCGGGAGCGGCCGAGCGTGATGGTCGAGACGACCTCGACGGCGCTCGTGTCGACGGCTCCGGCGGGCGCGCCGTCCGGTCCGAAGACGAGCACCTCCGGCTTGACCGAGCGGCGCACCGCGAACGCGCCGTCTGGTCCGATCGCGAGATCGTCGGCGTCGACCGGGACGCTCGCGACCGTGGTGAGCGTGTCACCTTCGAGCCGTGCGACCCGGCCGTGGAGGGCATCGAGGAGGTATACGCCGCCTCGTCCGACGGCGACGGCGGGCACGCCGAGGGCCGCGCCTTCGGTCTCCTCGGTCACGCGGGCGCGGAAGCCGAGCCCGCCCGAGCCCTCGCCCCACGGAATCGTGACGGAGGTGCCCTGCTCCAGCGCCGAACGCCGGCTGCCCGTCGCCCCTTCGGCGCCGCCAGCCTTGTCCCCGTCGTGTCCACATGCGGCCATCGCGAAGGCGATGGCGGCGACCCCAAAGTGCTTTGCCGTCATGTGCGCTGCCTACAAGCTCGGCCGCTGTCTTGGCGCCGAGTCGGCGTTCGGTCAAGCCTGATCCGCCCGTGCACCCCGGCTTCCGGGCAGGCCTCGTTCCGCGGCAGTCCGCTTCACTCCGGCCGTCGCGTCACTTCGGTTGGCGCGTCAGTTCGCGCTGCGGAGGCAGCGGCCGCCGCCGCGACAGGCGCCCTCGAGGACGAGATCGACGATCTGCGCGATCCGGTGGTTCGTCGGCGTCTCGTGATGGAAGAAAAGAAGATGCTGGAGCGAGCCGACCAGCATCGAGAACACCATCTCGACGTCGGTTCCTCTCGGTAGCTCGCCGCGGGCGACCGCTCGCGCGACGGTCGCCTTCGGACCCGACTCCTTGCTCTTTCGGATCTCGTTCATGAGCGCCGCCACCTCGGGGGTCAGTCCCTCGGCGAGGATCATGCGAATCAGGGCCTGACCGCGACGTGTGCTCAGCATGTCGCGGATCTCGGTGAGTATCGCGATCATGTCGGACCGGAGCGAGCCGGTGTCCGCGCTGCAGAGGGCGGTGTCGGCCTCACGCTTGACCGCAGCGCCCACGAGGTCCGTCTTCGTCGGCCAGCGTCGGTAGACCGTGGTCTTGTTGACGCCGGCGCGCTCCGCCACGGTCTCGACGGAGAGGGCCGCGTAGCCGACGCGCGCGAGCTCGTCGAGCGTCGCTTCGAGGATCTTCTCGATGAGCGGCTCGCCGCGGACCTGCCTCGCGCGTTCGGACGGCAGCGGGGTGGGGATCGGAGCGGACGGATCTGGCCGTTCCGTGCGATCGGAGGCCGGCGCCTTCTTGTTCGCGGAGCGACGCATGAATCCGCTCAGAGCATAGCGACGGAGATTGTCATTGCAACGTTACGTTGCTTTGTCCGAAACGCCGGATGAAGCGAGAGCATCGCAACGTCGGGTTGCAATGTCGCCGGAGAGAAACGTGATGAAGAGTGCCCTTGCCGCAGCGTCTTTGGTGGTGATCGCCGGGGCGACGGCCGGTTGTAAAACCGCGAAATCAGCAGAAAATGAGCCAAGTGCGGCGACGGCCACCGCGCCGGCGCAGGTGAACACCCATACCGTCACGTCGAAGCTCGTTCCGAAGTACCTCCTCGTCACGGGTCAGCTGAAGAGCTCCCGGGAGACGGACCTGGCGGCCAACGCGAGCGGCAAGGTCATGCAGACGCGCGTCGAGCGCGGGACGCAGGTGAAGGCCGGCGAGACGTTGGCGACGCTGGACGTGCGTGCAGCAGCGCTCTCTGCGGCCGAGGCCCGCGCTCATGCGGAGACCGCAGCGCAGAACGCGAAGACGGCGAAGAGCGACTGTGAGCGCGCGGACGCCCTCCTCCAGTCGGGAGCCATCTCGCGCGCCGAGTTCGATCGCCTCGATGCGCAGTGCCGGACCACGGACTTTCAGGTCTCGGCCGCGCAGGCGCGATCGAAGCTCGCCGCCCAAAACGTGGGCGACGGCGTCATCCGCGCGCCGTTCAACGGCTTCGTCACCGAGCGTTACATCGACGTCGGCGAGTACGTGACGGCGAGCTCGAAGGTCGTCACCATCGTCGACCTCGCGTCGCTCCGCCTCGAGTTGACCGTCCCCGAGAGCAATATCGCCGCGGCGAAGAAAGACGCCGCCGTCTCGTTCACGGTGGCCGGCTACCCGGACCGCACGTTCGGCGGCACGGTCCAGTACATCGGAGCTTCGGTGCGGGCCGCGACGCGCGACATCGTCGCCGAGGCGACCGTCGACAACGCCGACGGTGTCTTGCGCCCCGGGATGTTCGCGTCCGTGCGGCTCCAGAACGGCGAAGAGAAGACTCCGGTCGTGCCCAAGAACGCGGTCGTCACGCGTGGCGACAAGCAGGTCGCGTTCGTCGTCGAGAACGGCCGCCTCGAGCAGCGCATCGTCCAGACGGGCGACGTGATCGGCGAGGAGATCGCCGTGCTCCGCGGAATCGCCGACGGCGAGCGCCTCGTGCTCGCTCCGGCCGAAACCCTCAAGAACGGCCAGGCGGTCAAGTAGCCGGCACCGCCGGATCAGGATCAACCGAGGAAACCCTCATGCAGTGGCTTGCGCGCGTTTGTATCCAGCGCCCGGTCTTCGCGACCGTGCTCATGCTCGTTCTCGTCGTGCTCGGCGGTGCGGCATACGGAAAGCTCGGCCTCGACCAGTTCCCCAACGTCGACTTCCCGATCGTCGTCGTGACGACGACCCTCCCCGGCTCCAGCGCGGAGGAGATGGAGAGCGACGTCTCCGACAAGATCGAAGGTGCCGTCAACACGATCAGCGGCATCGACGAGCTCCGCTCGACGTCCAGTGAGGGCGTCTCGATCGTCGTCGTCACGTTCGACATCGCCAAGCCGGTCGACGTGGCCGCACAGGAGGTGCGCGACAAGGTCAACCTGGTCATGCCCGACCTGCCGAAGGGGATCGACCAGCCGGTCATCAGCAAGATCGACCCGGGCGCATCTCCGATCCTCTTCGCGGCGCTCCGCTCGAAGCAGCCGATCCGCGAGACCACCGAGCTCGCGGACAAGGTCGTTCGCCGCCAGATCGAGAGCATCGACGGCGTCGGCGAGGTCAAGATCATCGGCGGGCGCAAGCGCCAGATCAACGTGCTCCTCGACCCGATCGCGCTCCGCTCATACGAGGTGACCGCCATCGATGTGCAGCGCGCACTCGCCACGCAGAACCTCAACGTGCCGGGCGGCAGCGTCGAGACCGGCCCGAAGGACATCACGCTCCGCGTCGCCGGCCGCGTTGCCAGTGTCGAGGAGGTCGGCCGCATCGTCGTCAAGCAGAAGGCGGGGAGCCCGATTCGCGTCGAGGATCTCGGTCGCGTCGAAGACGGCGCGGAGAAGGAAGAGAGCGCGGCTCAGTACGACGACGAGCCCACGGTCGTCCTCCAGATCAAGAAGCAGTCCGGAAAGAACACCGTCGCCGTCGTCGACACCGTGCTCGAGCGCCTCGACGAAGTGCGCAAGGGCCTCCCGCCCGGCGTCTCGCTCGACATCGTCTACGACAACTCGGGCGTCATCCGGACCTCGACGCATGCCGTGCTCGAGCACCTCGTGCTCGGCGCCGTGCTCGCCGCCATCATCGTCCTCATCTTCCTCGGCAGCGGTCGGAGCACGGTCATCGCCGCGATGGCGATCCCGATCTCGATCGTCGGCACCTTCGCCGTCATGTACGCGTTCGGCTTCACGCTGAACTTCCTCACGCTGCTCGCGCTCGCGCTCGCGGTCGGTCTCGTCATCGACGACGCCATCGTCGTCATCGAGAACATCATGAGCTTCATCGAGCGCCACGGGTACAAGCCGTTCCCGGCCGCCGCGCTCGCGACGAAGGAGATCGGCCTCGCCGTCCTCGCGACGACGCTCGCCCTCATGGCGGTCTTCGTGCCGGTCGCCTTCATGGGCGGCATCATCGGCAAGTTCCTCATGAGCTTCGGCCTCACGATGGCGAGCGCGATCGGCGTGTCGCTCATCGTCTCCTTCTCGATCACGCCGATGCTCGGTGCGCGCTGGCTGAAGGCGCACGAGCCGGGTCAGAAGCCGTCCTTCATCCAGCGCCTCGGTGACGCCATCTACGGCCCGATCGAGCGCGTGTACATGGTCGCGCTCCGCTTCTCGATGAAGCACCGCTGGGTCGTCGTGCTCGCGTGCGTCGCCGCGCTCGCGTCGATGGGCCCGGTCGGAAGCCGCCTCAAGGGAGGCTTCCTCCCGACGAACGACAAGGCGCAGTACCAGCTCAGCATGCGCGCGCCGGAAGGCACCAGCGTTGCCGAGACGCGCCTCGCCGCCGAGCGCATCGCGCAGGACATCAAGGCGCTTCCGGGCGTCACGCACACGCTCATCACCGTGGGCGACGACGACATGAAGACGCAGAACCTGGCCACCATCCGCGTCCTCCTCACCGATCCGAAGGAGCGCGAGGTCACGCAGGAAGACCTGATGAACCGCACGCGCACGGAGATCGCGGGCAAGCTCCCCAGGACCCTGCGCGTGACCGTCGCCGACGTCCCGGACTTCAGCGCCGGCGGCGGCTCCCAGGCGAAGGTGCAGTACGCGCTGTCGGGACCGGCGCTCAGCGAGCTCGAGCGTATCGCCACGGAGCTCACTGACGAGCTTCGACAGGTGAAAGGCGCCGTCGACGTCGACAACTCGCTGATCGTCGGCAAGCCCGAGCTCCGCGTCGGCATCGATCGTGATCGCGCCGCCGACCTCGGGGTGCAGGTCGCCGACGTCGCGTCTGCCCTCCAGATCTTCGTCGGCGGCCTCAAGGTGTCGACGTTCTCCGAGAACGGCCAGCAGTACGACATCCGCGCGCGCGCCGACGAGAAGTTCCGCGCGGACCCCGACATGCTGCAGCTCCTCTCCGTACCCTCGTCGAAGCTCGGCAGCGTTCCGCTCACGAGCGTCGTGAAGCTCGACGACGCGACGGGCCCCGCGAAGATCGAGCGGCTCAACCGCTCGCGCCAGGTCACGATCATGGCCAACTCGACGCCCGAGGTCGGCGACAACGCCGTCGGCGCGGCGCTCCAGGCCATCGCGGAGCGTACGGAGCTGCCGAACGGCTACCGCTTGCAGCCGCTCGGCATGTCGAAGGAGTCGGCCAAGATGGCCAAGGCCTTCCTGCTCGCGTTCGCGATGTCGTTCATCTTCATGTACCTCATCCTCGCGGCGCAGTTCGAGTCGTGGCTGAACCCGCTCATCATCCTCCTCGCGCTGCCGCTCACGGTCCCGTTCGGCCTCATCTCGCTGCTCATCTTCAAGCAGGGCATCTCGATGTTCTCGATGCTCGGCCTCCTCGTGCTCTTCGGCGTCGTGCAGAAGAACGCGGTGCTCCAGATCGATCACACGATGCAGCTGATCCGGGCGGGGAAGCCGCGCCTCGAGGCCATCCTCGAGGGAAGCAAGGACCGTCTCCGCCCGATCCTCATGACGTCGCTCGCCTTCATCGCCGGCATGATTCCCCTCGTCGTCTCGAAGGGAGTCGGTGCCGGATTCAACCAGGCGATGAGCGGCATCGTCGTCGGCGGCCAGGCGCTCTCGCTGGTGCTCACGCTGCTCGCCACTCCGGTCATCTTCTCGCTCTTCACGGACCTCGCGATCTGGGTGCAGAAGAAGCTGCCGAAGGGCCGCACGCCCGAGCAGACCGGTGAGAACGAGCTCGACACCCTCGATCAGCTCGAGCACACGGCGCACGGCGCCCCCGCCGCGCACGCAGCGGAGTAGGGACCGCGCTCAGGGATCGCCGGTGGCATCGCAGACCTCACGTGGGACGGGGAGGCCCACGTGGGCGCACCAGCGGGACTCGCGCCTGGTGGGCGCGGGGCCGAGGGAGACGAGACCACCGGCGAAGCGGACGGCAGACGAGGCGGTGTCGCCGCTCGGCATCGCGTAAGAGAGGCAGATACCGCCTTCACATCGAAAGAAGCCGCCCGGTGAGCCGCCGTCCGGATAGGCGCCGGGCGGCAGCGCGAGCGGGAGACCCATGCCCGTGGCGGCGTCGACGAGCTTGAAGGCGCCACGGTAGCTGCCGAACGCGAGCAGTTGTGAGGTCGCTGCCTGGAGCTCCCACGCGCACGGGACCGGGCCCCTCATCCCGCACGTCGCGTGACCGAGCGCCTGTCGACGTCGCGTGATGCCGTCGCGGCCGACGAAGCAGGCGGTGTCGGGTCGAGCCCGTCCGCGGCGGCGTGCTAGCTTCGTCGCGCGCCATGAAGTTCGAGCAACTCGACCGTCGGATGCGTGTCTACGAGACCGCTCACGACCACTGCGTCCTGCCGGGCATCCACATGGTCGCGCGGATCGACGGGCGGTCGTTCTCGCAGCTCACCCGCTCGCCCGAGCTCGCGTTCGACGCCCCGTACGACCTTCGCTTCCGCGACTGCATGGTGGCGACGCTCGAGCACCTCGTCACGAAGACGGGCTTCTCCGTGCTCTTCGGCTACACGCAAAGTGACGAGATGTCCCTCCTCTTCCGGAGGGACGAGTCGCTGTTCGGACGGAAGCTGCGCAAGTTCCTCTCGGTCCTCGCCGGCGAGGCGAGCGCGAAGTTCTCGGTGGCGCTCGGAACGGTCGCCGCGTTCGACGCGCGGATCTCGCAGCTCCCCGACACCGAGGCTGTCGTCGACTACTTCCGCTGGCGTCACGAGGATGCGCATCGGAACGCGCTGAACGGGCACTCGTACTGGCTGCTCCGCCGGCAGGGCCTCGATGACCACGCGGCGACGGAGAAGCTGAAGGGGGTGTCCGTCGCCGATCGGAACGAGCTGCTCTTCCGCGCGGGGATCAACTTCAACGACGTGCCGGCCTGGCAGAAGCGGGGCATCGGAGTGCTCTGGGAGAACGAGGAGCACATCGGGACCGACCCGCGGACAGGGGCTGCGATCACGTCGTCACGCCGACGCGCGGCAGTGAAGCTCGACCTCCCGATGAAGACGGAGTTCGACGATCTCGTTCGCGGCATCGTCGAGCGTCAGTAGCGCGATCACGCGCGATCGAAACGCGCGAGCAGCGTCGCCGGCGGAAGGACCTCGAAGCCGAGCCCGGTCGGGTAGTCGCGGACGTTGCCGGTGACGATCGCATCGGCATGTCCGGCGAGCGCGGCCTCGACGAAGATGCGGTCGTCGTCGTCCGTCATCGCGCCCGTCCAGGCGGCGACCTCGTCGAGGAGCGTCCCGCGCGCGCGAAGCGTCGCGAGGAAGTCGGTCACGCGCTGGCGGTCGATCGCGCGGAACTTCGGGCGCTCCAGCACCTCGCGGTACTCGTCGGCGATGCGCTCGTCGAACAGCACGGTCCCCGCCTTCCAGATCGCGTCGAGCGCGCGAGCCGGGACGCTGCCGGGCTTGAGCAGCGCAGAGACGATCACGTTGGTGTCCACGACGAGGCGCATCGAGATCTCGCGGCCTTCGGACGGTTGCACGGCGAGAGGCCCGGGGACAAGCGCCGTCGTAGATCCCTGGCGATCGAGCTCGAGCAAGCTCCAAGCGCCGGTTGTGGTCGCGCTCCTCTGGAGGGCGCCTCGACGCGGCTCTTCGAGGAATGCCGGTTGAAGGAATGCCGGTTGGGCTATCCTCGGGTGAGCCTCGACGCCGCCCATGCGAACGCTCCCCCTCGTCGTCGTCCTCACCGCGCTTCTCGGTGCTTGTGTTCCTGCGCCGCCGATCACGGTCGTGCACGTCGGCAAGAGCGCTCCGAAGGATCAGGTCGTGGGCGAGTTCGTGAACATGCGCCGGCCTGCTGCCGACGGCTACGCCGGAGTGCGCGGCGGCGCATACGTCGTTCGCTCGGCCGAGGACTGGGAGACGATGTGGAAGGGCGCGCCCGAACAGCCCGCCTTCCCGTCGACGTTCGATCCGACGAAGGAGATGCTCCTTCTCGTCGCGACCGAGGACGCGATCGTCTCGGCGCTCACGATCAACCGCGCCGTCGAGACCGCCGAGGCGGTGACCGTCTTCGTCCGGCAGACGCTGCTGGGGGAAGGATGCGTTCGCAGGTCCGACGATCGCATCGGTCTCGACGCCGTCGTCACGCGTCGCGTGGACAAGCCGCTCCGCTTCATCGTCGAGGATGAAGACGGTGCGTCATGCGGGGAGCCGCCCAAAGCGGAGATCGGCTGTCGGATGGCCGCGGCGCAGTCGTGGAGCACGAAGCTCACCGCCAAGACGGGCGACGTGATCGAGTGCGAGCTGTCGACGGTCGCGACCGGCAAGTACGAGCTCATCGATCAGATGCTCTCGCTCATCGACTCGCCTCCGGGATCGAACGCGAAGCTTGCCTTCTCGAAGGGGGCGACACGGGCGACCCTCGCGCTCGACGAGTTCGGCACCTACTCCATTCGCGGCGAGGCGACCGACGAGGCAGGACGGAGAGGCCGCGCCACGGCCTTCATCGAGGTGCTCCCGAAGAAGACGCGCGACGTCCTCGTGCAGCTCACGTGGTCGGAGGCCGACACGTCCGAGCTGACCACGCCACTGCCGCGTGTCCTCTTGCGCGTGGCGCAGGACGGGCCGCGTGGTCAGCGTTGCTCCGCCGAGGTGCCGGTCCCCGGGCTCTGCGATGCGAAGACGCGCGGTCCGTACACGTACATGAAGATCCCCGCTTCGCGACGGAAGCTCCCCATCTCGCTGCTCTACCTCGACGAGCGCGCGCAGGAGGGCCCGGCGCCGTGCGTGAACGTCTGGTTCAATGGCCAGCGCACCGTCTCATCATGCGATCGCGATCATCGTCACGCCGAGGACCGGTGGGAGATGGGAACGCTCGAGACGTGGACGGGGAACATCGTGCCTCCGAAGGTGCCGAATGAGCCTCCGGCCCACGTGCACGATGCGAAGCCGGCGTCCGGCAAGGCCGGCGCACCGACGTCCCCGACGACGAAGGCCGGGCCACCGCACGCCGCTTCGAAGAGGTGAGCGCGTCACGCGCCTCAGCCGGTTTCTTGGTAGGCCTACATTGTCCTACCTACGATACGGGTTGGAGGCTTACCCATGTCGTTCCTCGAGCCGATTCGTACGTCGTTCCGTCGCTATGTTCGCATCGACTGTCAGGTCGTACGCGAGCACGACTTCCGGATGGTCGGCGACCTGGCGCTCGATCTCTCGACGAAGGGGATGCTCGTGCGCGCGAACGAGCGGGTGCTGACGGGCGAAGAGGTGGTCGTCTCCTTCAAGCTGCCGCGTTCGAACGAGTGGTTCGACGCGCAGGGAGTCGTTGCACGTGTCCTTCACGGCCGACGTCCGGGCGACTACGGTCTCTCGTTCGGCATCGAGTTCGTGAATCTCAGTAAGGACGATGAGCTCATCCTTTTCGAGCACCTTCGCGGGCTCGCGGCGCCCGACGCACAGCGCCCGCCGCGCCCGCTTGCGTACGACCTTTCGAGCAAGTGGATCGCCCGCGCGGCGTGATCGTCGATGAGCGTCGAGCTCGTCGACGAGCCGACGCCCTCGGCGCGCTCCCGCTCGCGCGAAGAGCTCGCTGACTACCTCGTCGAGATCGGCGCGACCCTCGCGGCGTGTGGCTGCCCGAGCTACCGCCTCGAGGACGTGATCCGCCTCATCGCGGACATCGAGGGCTGCCGCGCCGATCCATTCGCGCTCCCGACCGGGCTCTTTCTCCGCGTCACCTCGAAGGACGGCAGCGGCCCGCAGGTCCACCGGATGTCGCGGGTGAGCGACTGGGGCGTCGATCTCGCGCGCCTCACGCTCGTCGACGAGGTCTTCAACGACGTCGTCGCTCGACGCTCGACGATCGAGCAGGCGCGGGCGCGCATCCGCGCGATCATCGCGCGGCCGCCGGAGTGGTCGCCTACGATGGTGTTCGCTGCGACGACCGCCGTCTCCGGAGCGTCTGCGGTCTTCTTCAAGGGCGGCGCCCTCGAGGTCCTCGTCGCCGGGATCGTCGGCGCGGTGATCGCGGGTAGCCGGATCGCCGTCTCGATTCAGGGGCGCGCGGATTCGCTCGATCCGAGTCAGGCCGCAGGGACCTCGAGACGGAACGCGCGCCGTCTTCTCAGCGACTTCTTCGGCGGCCTCTTCGCCGCCTCGTGCGCGTGGCTCGCGCTCCAGGTCTGGCCGCAAGCGAGGCCCAGCGTCATCGTGCCGGCAGGCGCGATCGCGCTCTTTCCCGGGATGACGTTCACGACCGGCGTCGCCGAGGTCGCGCAGAAGAACGTCGTGGCGGGCGGCGCGCGGCTGATCGAGTCCGCCGTCACGCTCCTGCTCATCCTGTTCGGCGTCGCGCTCATCGCCGGCCTCGGAGACGTCGTCGGCGCAGACATGCCGACCTGGCTCGACAGGGCGTCGCTGCCGGGGCTCCCGGTTCACTGGCAAGCCATCGCGCTCCTCGTCTCGTCGGTCGGGTTCGGCGCTGTCTTCCAGGTGCCGAGGCGATGGCTGTGGACGACGTTCGTCTCGAGCGCGACGGGCTGGATCGTCGCGGCCGGCGCGGTCCACTACCGGCTGCCCGGTCACGTGGCGGCGTTCTGCGCGGCGCTCTCCGTCTGCATGCTCGCCAACGCGCTCGCGCGCAGGACGAATCGTCCGGCGCAGCTCTTCCAGCTTCCGGGGATGATGCTCCTCGTCCCGGGAAGCTTCGGCTTCTTGAGTCTGAGCGAGTTCCTCGAGAGCAAGGACGCGCTCATGGGAACGCAGCGCGCCTTCACGATGGCGCTCGTCGGCGCCGCCCTCGTCATCGGCATCCTCGTCGCGAACGTGCTCATGCCGTCGCGCAAGCTCCTGTGACGACGCTCAGCCTCGCGCTCAGCGCTTGAAGCAGTGCGGCTTCGGGCGACGGACGCCCTTCGCGTCGATGGTGAAGGGGGTGTCGCAATCGCCGTTCGTCGCGGACGGCTTCGGCGTGGGGACATCGGCTGCCGGCTTCGGCTTCGGGACCGGAGGTGCGGTCGCGGAGGCCGAAGCCGAACGTGACACCTCGAGGACGATCGCCGGCTCGTGCTCGACCGACTCCACGGCCTCCGGCGCCGGTGTTTCCGGCTGCGCGAGCTGGATCAGGCGGAACGCGAGGAGGCCGCCGCCGATGAGCAGGAGCGCTGCCGCGATCAGCATGAGGGGGGCGCGCGACGTGCCCGCTCCCGCGTCGGTGTATTCGGCGCCGAGGTCCTCGTTCGGATCGGGCTCCGCGGCGACGCCGGAGGTGGGCCGGTAGAGCGTCTCGCGCTCGTCGTCGGGGATGGAGGCAGCAGCCTCCAGCGCTGCGTTCGCGTCCGGGCGCACCACATCGGGCGGCGTCCGCACCACGCCGCTGTCGCGGACAGGTATCGGCCCTTCGGAGTCGGTCCGCATCGGCGGCAGGATCGACGGCGCGGTCTCGCTCTCGATCCGATGCACGAGCTCGATCCGCCACGCCAGCATCTCGCCTGCGGTCTCGCGTACCCACTCGCCGATCTCGCGCGCCGGCGCGGGCGTGAGGACCTTCTCGAGCGCGACCGCCAGCTCGCGAGCGGAGGACCAGCGGTTCGAGGGATCGCGATCGAGGCCCCTCATCACGATCTCGTCGAGCGCCTTCGGGAGGTCGGGCGCGATCGAGCTCGGAGGGTGGATCTCGTCGTTCATGATCGCGTAGACGAGCGCCGGAACGTCGTCCGCCTTGAACAGACGCGCTCCGGTGAGGGCCTCCCAGAGAACGACCGCCGCCGAGTAGACGTCCGCGCGGCGATCGATCGGGCCCTTCGCGAGCTGCTCGGGCGACATGTACGCGACCTTGCCCTTGATCTGATCGGTACGCGTTTCCTGCACTCGGTTGGTCGCCTTCGCGATCCCGAAGTCGAGCACGCGCGCGACGCCGTCGAGGCCGACGTGGAGGTTCTGCGGGGACACGTCGCGATGGACGATGCCGAGCGGAGAGCCGCGCTCGCTCGTCGCCTCGTGGGCTGCGTGGAGCCCCTCGAGCGCCGCGCACACGACACCGACGACGTAGCGCGGCGGGATGCGCTTGCCTGCCTCGCGCGTCTTCCGGACGAGGCGCGAGAGCGACTCACCCGCGACGTACTCCATGACGAGGAAGAGCTCGTTGTCGTCGTCGACGACGTCGAGCGTCGCGACGACGTTCGGATGACGGACCCGTGCGGCGAGGCGAGCCTCTTCGAGGAACATCGCAACGAAGTCGGGGTCTTTTGCGAGGTGGGGGTGGAGCCGCTTGATGGCGACCGTCCTCGCGAACCCGACGGAGCCGAGGAGGCGCCCGAGGTGCACGGTCGCCATCCCACCGGCGGCGATCTCACCGAACAGTGCATAGCGGCCAAGCGTGCCGCGATAGTCCGCGCTCGATTGCTCCGCCACCTGGTCAGGAACGTTACCAGACGAGGTAGATGCCCGAAAGGCAGCAGGAAAGACCGCCGTCGACTTGCCGCACGCCCCTTTCACGTCTACGTGGACCCGCGCAATGGCGCGAGATCGAAGCATGGCGACGACTTCACACACCGACGCCGAGGCGAGCCGCCGGCGGCGCATGGTCGGTCGCCTCGCGTGGTCCGTGCTCGGATACAACGTCGCGGTCATCCTCTGGGGAGCGTTCGTGCGCGCGACGGGCTCGGGCGCAGGGTGTGGCCGTCACTGGCCGCTCTGCAACGGCGAGGTCGTCCCTCGGCCGAAGAGCATCGAGACCATCATCGAAGCGGGCCATCGAGCGACGAGCGGGCTCGCCCTCATCGCAGTCATCGTTCTCCTCGTAATGACGTTCCGAGTGCTTCCGCGCGGGCATCGCGCGCGGCGCGGCGCGGTCTACTCGACCGTCTTCATCTTCGTCGAGGCCCTCCTCGGCGCCGGCCTGGTGCTCTTCGAGCTCGTGGCGCACGACGCGTCGATGAAGCGCGGCCTCTCGATGATCCTCCACCTGTGCAACACCTTCGTGCTGCTCGGCTGGCTCGCTCTCACGGCGTGGTGGGCGACCACGGAAGAGGGCGCTCCGGCGCCGGACTCCGAGCGGGAGCGATCGCAGAAGCCGCTCGTCCTCCGCGTCGCGATCGGGCTCTCGCTCGGCAGCGTCCTCGTGCTCGGCGCGAGCGGCGCGATCGCCGCGCTCGGCGACACGCTGTTCCCGGCGTCGTCGCTGCGCGAAGGCTTCGCGCAGGATCTCTCGCCGATGGCGCATGCGTTCCTCCGGCTCCGCCTGCTCCATCCGGTGTTCGCGCTCGGCGCGGGCGTGCTCGTGCTCGGCGCGGCGGGCATCGTCCGCTCGATCTCGACATCGGCGCGCGCGCGCACGTTCGCGCGCCTCGTCACCATCCTCTACGTCGTGCAGTTCGGCGCGGGGCTCCTGAACCTGTCGCTCCTCGCGCCCGTGGCGATGCAGCTCGTGCATCTCCTCCTCGCGGATGCGACGTGGGTCGCGCTCGTCCTCATGGGCTGGGAGGCCTGGGGCGCGCGCGATCAGGTCCCGGCCGCGTCTGCGTCCGAGCCCGTCGCCGTCTCGTAGCTGCTGAACCCGGCGTGCTGGTCTCGGAGACCAGGCCGCGCCTCAGAAGCCCATCATCTCGAGGAACGGGCCCGGACCGATGAGCGAGGTGCCGCCATCGATCAGCAGCGTCGTGCCCGTGATGTACGCGCTCGCGGGCGAGACGAGGAAGAGCGTGGCGTTGGCGACCTCCTCGATCGTCCCGTAGCGACCGAGCGGGACGCGGCTCTTCAGCTGCTGCTCGGCGTCGCCGGGCGCGAGGCGGCTCATGCCCTCGGTTCCCTCGATCGGGCCGGGCGCGATCGCCGTCACGCGGATGCCGAGCTTGCTCCACTCGAGCGCGAGGTCGCGCGTGAGCTTCGCGATGCCCGCCTTCGCCGCGCCGACATGGCACTGGAGCGGGGTCGGGACGTCGGCCTGCGTTGCCGTGATGCTGACGATCGAGCCGCCGCGCTTCGACAGGTGAGCGAACGCCGCGCGGCACGCGTTGAACGTCCCGCAGAGATCGATGTCGACGACGGCGCGGAAGCCGTTCGCGCTCAACGTGGCGGCGGGCGCGAGGAAGTTGCCTGCGGCGCTGTTCACGAGCACATCGAGCCCGCCGTTCGCGTCGGCGGCGTCGTTGATCGCCGTCTCGAGCGCGGGGTAGTCGCGGACGTCACACGGATGGATCGTCGCGACGCCGCCGGCCTCCTTGATCGCGGACGCTGTCGTCTCGAGCTTCTGGGCGGTGCGCCCGACGAGCGCCACCTTCGCACCATGCTGCGCGAACAGGCGCGCGATGCCGGCGCCGATACCGCTGCCGCCTCCGGTGACGAGCGCAGACTTTCCGGCGAGGAGGTTCGGGGCGAAGACGTTGGGGAACATGAGGTGCTCTCTCTCCCGGAGTGGTCTCTCTCTCCCGGAGTGCTCTCTCTCCCGGAGTGCTCTCTCTCCCGGAGTGGTCTCTCTCACCCGACGAGGAGCATCGATGCGATGCCGATGCCGAAACTGAGCATGATCACGAGGACGGCCGCGACGATGGCGATGGTGACCGTCTTGTTCGCCGTCCGCGTCGCATGCGCCACCTGCTGCATGTGAGCGTTGTGGATCTGGATGGCCGGTCCCATCATCGGACCGGGCTGACCGTGCGGGTTGTACGGATTGTACGGGGTGTACGGATTGGCGTTCATGCCGAACGCCTGGTTCATCGCGTTCGCCTGCGCGTTCGCGACGATGCCCTCGAATGCATCCGGGATCCCGTTGCCGTTCCGATCAGCCAGCATCTGGTTGACGACCGCCACCTGCTGGGCCGCACGCGCGTGGTGCGCGAACAGGGTCCCGCAGTACCGGCAGTTGGTCCCGCGGAGGTCGTCCGTCGTGAAGTTCTTTCCGCAGTTGGTACAGCTCACGGTGGGGACGGTCATCGATCGCTTCCTCGGGCTCGTGTCTTCGACGTTCGACCTCGGGCCGTGCCTCGCGCGTGAGGGCTCTCGCTAGTGCGGAGGTCGTCCGGCGCCGGCGTCTTCCTCGGCGACCTCCGCGAGGCCGGCGAGATCGGCGAGGGGCAGGGGATGGAACGGCGGGCGAGGCGTGAAGGGGAGCGACGCATCACCTCCACGCTCGGCGAGGAGGCGCGCGCAAACCGCAACGCAGCCTTTCCCCTGGCACCAACCCGTGCCGAAGCCGGTGTAGCGCTTGAGCGACTCGATGTCGTCGTGACCGCGAGCCACGGCGTCCTCCAGCTCGTGAAGGGTCACATCCTCGCAGCGGCAGACGAGTACTTTCGCCATCGGATCCTCGTCGAGGCTAGCAGTCGATCACGAGCCTTCGTACTCGCAACGCGCGTCGCAGGTCTCGAAGATCGTCACCCGAACGAGTGACGGAAGCTTCTCCTTCATCCGGTCCCAGATCCACTTCGCGAGGTTCTCGCTCGTCGGGTTCTCGAGGCCCTCGATCTCGTTGAGGTAGTTGTGGTCGAGCCTGTCGTAGAGCGGCTGCCACGCCTCCTGGACCACGCCGAAGTCGATGAACCACCCGGTCTTCGGGTCGACCGGCCCGGCGACCGAAAGCTCGATCTTGAACGAGTGCCCATGCAAGCGCTCGCATTTGTGCCCAGGCGGTACCTGGGGCAGGCGGTGGGCGGCCTCGAAGCGGAACTCATTGACGAGACGGACGTGCAAAGTGGCGACAAACTTAGTCGTTAAACGGGTCGTCGTCTTCGAGGGAATGAACCGAGCCCATTTCCCGTCAACTCTTCCGTCGGGGATCGTCGACCGCCTCCTCGGCGCCTGCGCCACCCGAGCTCGAGCGCCGAAAAACGCGAGCTCGGCCGTCACACCGGCATCGCTCCGACGATGGAACCTTCATGACGATGGCCTTCTCCTCCGCCGGACGTGCCGCTGGTCTCGAGCATCGGGAGGCGCTCGGCGGACGTGACGTTCGCCGCGGCCTCACTGCACTGCTGAGGCGTCGAGTCCCGCTCCAGGAAGTGGAGGACGTTGCCCAGACGGTACTGGCGGATGCACTGGCATCCCCGTCCATCCCGCCGGATCCCGAGGAGCTCCGGCGCTGGCTGACCGGCATCGCTCGCCACAAGATCGCGGATTATCACCGACAAAAGGCGCGAGCTGCCGCACGCATGGCGGACGTCGACGAGCCGGCCGAAGCCGTCCCGGTCCAGCCCGTCGCCTTCGAAGAGCGCGAGGTGCTCCATGCGCTGCTCGGGGAGAAACGCAGCCGACGCGAAGCCGAGACGATGGAGTGGCTCGTTCGCGAGCACGCCCGCGAGCGCCTCGCCGACATCGCTTCGGAGAACGGCGTGCCGGCGCCCGTCGTTCGGCAGCGGGTGTCGCGCCTTCGGCGAGCGCTCCGGTCACGCTGGACCGGCCTCTTCGGCGTGGCGGCCGTGCTCGCAGGGCTGAGCGCGCTCGGCCTCTCGGCCTACGATCCGCGCGAGGCGATTGCCCCGGAACCCGAGCTGGCCACACCGACGGCCCCCTCGTCGTCGCCGATGGACGCGCTCGTGAAAGAAGCCGAGGGGGACTGGGTGGTGCAGAGCGTGCGGCCGAGCCGTACGCTGACCTCTGCCGAGGAGCGGCTTCTCACCCGGGAAAAGAAGGGCGCGGCGGTTCACGTCCACGGCAGCCGGATCGAGCTCGTGACCCCGGGCTTCAAGACCGCCTGGTCGATCACGACCTTCGACAAGACCGCCCGTGGCGCCCGGCTCGGACTGACGAACGACACCGGGCTGAAGCAGGTGGTCGACGTCACGATGAAGCGCGACGACGCCGGCCAGCGCCTCGAGGTGACCTTCCATGGGTTCAAGTTCGGCGGGACCGTCACCCTCCGCCGGCCTGCTCCCTGAGCCCGACCGGACCGCTCGCCGGCCCCCGGTCGTGCCCACTACTTGCGATGCCAGGCGACCTCGGCTAAATCCGACCGTCCTCGTGGGCGCGTCTTTGTGCCCCCTGTCACAGAAGACCCGCCATGTACCTGATCCTCTCCAAGAAGCCGCGCAAGTCGAACCGCACGAAGAGCAAGCGCTACCGCGCGAAGCTCAAGGCGAAGGATCGCGGTCGTCGTTCGCGCATCTACCAGGCGCACCGCAAGAGCTGATCTCTGCGGGGCTTGGGGCGCGAGCTTCGAGTCTCGTTCGCTTCGTTCTCCTCGGGCGACCGCGTTCTGTCGGTGTCGTCGAGCGAGCGCTGCGTTCTCTGCATGTCCCGAGAGCGGACAGAGGGGACGTGTGCGCCGTGATGATGCCGTGACGCGCGTCGCCGAGGACCGTGTGTCGATCGCTGCGAGCTTGCTTCATGCGCTCGCGCCGTGAGGCGTGGGCGGCGAAGCCTCGAGCTCGGCTTCCTCCGGGTCGACGGTTGGGCGCCGCGCGAGCAGGGTGAACATCGTCGGCACGAGGAAGAGCGAGAGCGCCGTCGACGAGAGAAGGCCGCCGACGACGGCGAGCGCCAGGGGACGATTGGAGGCCGACGCCTCGTCGAGCCCGAGCGCCGTCGGAAGTAGGCCGAAGATGGTCGCGAGGCTGGTCATCGCGATCGGCGTGAAGCGCACGCGCGCCGCGTCGACGATCGCGTCGACCGGCGACGCGCCGGCCCTGAGCTCACGGTTCGCGTGATCGACGAGCAGGATGCCGTTCGACACCGCGATGCCGATCACCATCAGGACGCCCATCAGCGCGGTGATCGAGAGGCCTTGCCCGGCCGCGGTCAGCGCCCCGACGATGCCAACGAGGGACACCGGGATCGTGAACAGCATGACGAGCGGCAGGCGTAGCGACTTGAACTGCGTCGCCATGATCATGAAGACCACCATCACCGCGAGCCCGAGCGCGACGCCGAGGCCGGAGAACGTCTCGCGCATGAGCTGGACCTGACCCACGAAGCGAGCGTTCACGCTCCGCGTTCGCTCGTCGGCGGCGAGCTTCTTCTCGAGCTCGGTCGCGGCGCTGCCGATGTCGCGCCCTTCGGTCTGCATGAAGACGTGAGCCGCGCGCGTGAGCTCGTTGCGGGTGATGAGCACCGGTCCGACGTCACGGGTGATGTTGCCGTAGGCGCCGAGCGTGACCGGTGCGCCGCTCTCGCCGACGCGCACCGGGACCTCACCGATCGCGGCGGTGTCCTGGACCACGCCATCGTCGTAGTAGGTCACGACGTAGTACGACTGACCGTTGCCGGGATCGGTCCACACGGCCGGTGTGTTGACGTTCCCGAGCGTGGCCTCCAGCGTCGTCTGAGCGGCGTCGCGAGCCGAGACTCCGACGAGGCCTGCCGTCTCACGATCGGTGTTCACCCGGAGCTCCGGATAGTCGTCTTCGAGGCGGACGTAGACGTCGCGGATCCCGGGTACGGTGCGAGCGACCTCGGCGACGGCCTTCGACTGATCGAGTAGAGCGCCGAGATCGTCTCCGCGCACCTCCACGACGAGCGGCGCGATGTAGCCGTTCGAGAACACGCTCGCGACGAGGCCGCCTGGCGCCTGGAGGAAGTCCACGCCGGGGTAGCTGTGCTCGAGGATCTCCCGCATCCGATCGGCGAGCTCGCGCTGATCGAGCTCACGCTTGCTCGCGTCGGCCAGCGCGACACGGATGAAGCCCTGATGCGTGCCCATGTTCGGGCTCGTCATCGCCGAGCGTGCTTTGCTCGGCGAGCCGACGTTCGTGAGGACGAGCTCGACGCTTCCGGGCGGGAGCTTCTCCTTCAGCGTTCGCGCCATCGCCACCGTCATCTCGGAGGCCTCCTCGAGGGACGTGCCGGGCGTGAAGCGCACGTAGACGCGCTCCATCGACTCGTCGATCTCGGGGAAGAACGTCGCCGGTAGGCGGCTGCTCGCCCACACGCTCGCGCTCACGAGGACGATCGCAGCGCCGATGACCCAGGCGCGATGACCGAGGACGGCGCGGAGCGCCTGCGAGTACCGGATCGCGATCCCCGACACGACGCCCTGGAGCGCCCGCGCGAGCCGTCCGGGCTCGGTGTGGTGCCGCGGAAGGAAGTACCGGCACGCCACCGGCGTGACGATCATCGAGACGACGTAGCCGGCGACCATCCCCGTGGCGACCGTGATCGCGAGCGGCACGAAGAGCTTCTTCGCGAGCCCGGTGAGGAGGACCACGGGCAGGAGCACCGCGATCGTCGCAAGCGTAGCCGCCAGCGCCGCGAGCGCGACCGAGGTCGCGCCGGTGAGCGCAGCCATCACGCGCCCGCGCCCGTGAGAGCTCCGGTGGATCGACTCGAGGACGACGACGGAGATGTCGACGAGTGGTCCCATCGCGAGGGTGAGTCCGCCCAGCGTGAACGCGTTCAGGCTCTGACCGGTGACGTAGAGGACGATCAGGATGATGGCGAACGACACCGGCACCGAGATCGCGGCGATCAGTACCGAGCGCGGGCTCTGGAGGAACAGCAGGATGACGACGCCGATCAGAGCGAGCGCCTGCAGGATCTCGTGTTTCAGGCCGTCGATCGTGCTGCGGACGAACGTCGACTGGTCGAAGATCGGCTCGACCTTCACTCCCGGCGGGAGGTCCTTCAGGTCCGCGACGATCCGCTTGATCGCGTCGTTGATCGCCACGACGTTTCCGCCGGGGACGCGGAGCACGTTGAGGTAGACGCCGACCTCCCCGTTGATCGTGACCGCCTGGGCGTCCTTCGACCCGCCGTCCTCGATGCGCGCCACGTCTCCGATCCGGACCGGACGACCGCCCGACACCTTGATGATCGCGTCACCGATCTCCTGGACGTCGGCTGGGACCGCGTTCGTGTAGACGTTGGCCGAGAACGCCTTCGGGTTGAAGCGGCCCGACGGCAGGAGCGCGTTCGAGCGCTCGATCGCCCGCGCGACGTCGCTCGACGAGAGTCCGCGTGCAGCGGCCTTCACCGGATCGACGACGACGTTGATCTGGCGCTCCTTCCCGCCGTTGACCGATGCGCTCGCGACGCCCGGGATGCCTTCGATGAGCGGGGAGACGCTGTTCGCGGCGTAGTCGTAGATCTGCGAGGCGCTGAGGCCGCCGCCGGAGACGGCGACCTGCATCACCGGCGCGTTCGATGGATCGTACGGGAGGATGAAGGGCGGGATGATGCCGAGCGTCTTCGGAACCGACGACATCGCGAACGCGACCTGCTGCTGCACGGTCGACTGCGCGGCGTCGAGGTTGGTCCCCCATTTCAGCCAGACGAAGATGACGCTGAGCCCGTTGCGAGAGATGCTCTCGACGTGGTCGACGCCGGGGGTCGCGCTCACGGCCTTCTCGAGGCGCCAGGTGATCGTCTTCTCGACGTCCTTCGGCCCCATTCCGGAGGCCTTCGTGCCGATCACGAGCACGGGCGGTGAGAGCTCCGGGAACGTGTCGACGCTCATGCGGGGAGTGACGACCGCCGCGAAGACGAGGAGGCCGATCGACAGCATGAGGACGAAGAGCGGATTCTTGAGCGCCAGCCGCGTCATGGTGCGTTCTCGACGGGTCGGTCCACGGCTGCCTTCTCTGCCGGAGCTCCGGCGTCCTTCAGAGGCGCGGTGCGCTTCGACGCGCCCTCGACCTTGGCGGTGACGCGATCGCCGTTCGCGAGGAGCGAGCGGCCCTGCGTGACGACGTGTGCCCCCGGCGCGAGGGCCGTCGTCACGAACAGGCTGCCGTCACGCTCGCCGAGCACGTCGACGTCTACCTTCCTCGCGAACGACTCCTCGATCACGAAGATCGATGCCTTCTTCCCGCGCACTTTCGCTGCGAGGAGCGGTACCTCGGTCGCGTCGACCGGGGCTCCGACCTCGACGGAGATCTCCGCGGTCGTTCCAACGGGGATCTCGTGCGTGTTGTTCGCGAGGTCGACCTCGAAGCGAACCGTCCGCGTCGAGAGATCCGCCGCCGGAGCGCGGCGCGCGACCTCGCCTGTCAGCTTCTTTCCCGTCGCGAGAAGATGGATCGTCACGTTCGTCTTCGGCGGCACCGCGTCGAAGTCGATCTCCGGGACGAACGCCGTGAGCCGCACCACCGAGCGGTCGACGAGCTGCACGATGGGCATCCCTGGACGGACGAACGTGCCGGGGTCCGCGAGACGCGCGGCGATCTCGCCGTCGAACGGAGCGCGGAGAAGGCAGTCCCCGACCTCGAGCGACTTGCTCGAGGCTTGCGCGAGGAGGGCCTGGATCTGCGCCTCGGTCGCAGCGGATCGAGCGAGCTTCTGCTCGACCTCGTTCGGTGACGCGAAGCCGCCATCGAGGAGCTCGCCGAGCCGGGACGCCTCGCGCGCGGCCGCCTTCTGTTGCGCCTCGAGGGCGCGAGCTTGGTGGGCGATCGCCGAGCTCGCTGCGGAGGCGTTCCTGCAGTCGAGCGTTGCCAAGACGTCGCCGCGTTTCGCAGTCGCGCCGGGACGGACGAGCACGGTGTCGACGAATCCGGAGGCGAGCTGCGGTCCGACGCGGGCCTCCTGCCACGGCTCCAACGTGCCCACATAGCGACGTGTCCCGCGATAGCGGACCGCCTGGGCCGCCACGACGGTGACGCCCTTGGGCTCGTCGGAGAGCGCGACCTTGTTCACCGCGCTCTCGGCCCGACGGATCAGGAACGCTCCGGAGAGTAGCGTGACGACGACGAGGCTCACGATGACGACAGGGACGAGCCAGCCCTTCGTCGGAGCCCCCGTGCTCGATCGCGCCGCGTCGGCTGCTCGATGCGCTCCGCCCGGCGCCGGATCTCGTGTCGTCATCGGACCTCCGCCGCGGCGCGCGCGAGGATCACGCGCGTTCGCGCCTTCTGGAAGCGGCCGATCGCAAGCTGGATATCCGCCTCCGTGCGGAGCGCCTGCGCATCGGCCACCTCGGTGCTCGTCCCGAGCCCGACCTCGAAGCGGCGCTCGGCTTGGTCGTAGTTGGCCTTCGCGGCCTCCGCGCTGCGCTCGAGAGCGTCGAGCGTGAGGCTTGCGATCTCGGCCTCGTGCCACGCCGTGGTGATGGCGGCGCGTGCTTCGCGGAGCGCGAACGCGGTGTCTGATTCGGCGGCGTGCTCACGCTGGCGCGATGCGTCCGCTCGTCGATCCCACGTCGGCTCCACCAGCGGCCACGCGAGGACGACCCCGACGTCGTAGTTGGGGACGATCGGTGCCCAGCCGTTGCCGGGCGGGAGCGATCCGCCGTTCGGCGGCGATCCGCCGGCGCGGCCGTTGATCGAGCCGGTGGCGTAGAGCGTCGGTCGCGTCTGCGCCTCGAGCCGTCGGGTCTCGGCCCGCTGCGCGAGCACGCGTGCGTGCCCCTCGCGGACGAGCGGCGAAGCCTCGGCGCGGCGGACCAGCTCCGTCAGAGCCGGCAACGTCCTCGCCGCCGGCGGATCCCCGGCCGTGCCGAGCTCGGTGTCGTCGACCGCGGCCGCCGCTGCGAAGACGGCTCGCGCCACGTGCAGAGCTCCGCGCGAGCGTGTCAGGCCCGCCTCGTAGCGCGCCACGTCGGCCTCGGCGCGGGTCGACTCGATCGGCGGCCGGAGACCGGCTCGCACGTTCGCCTTCGCCAGATCTCGATGCGCGACGGCGCGCTCGTGCGCGCCACGCGATGCCGCCTCGACCGCCGCTGCAGCGAGGACCGCGTAGTAGGCCTGCTCGACGAAGAAATCGACGTCGAGCGCTGCGCCGCCCGCACGGCTCTGCTCCACCTCCGCGGCGAGTGTCGCCGCGGCGCTCTCCGCGGCGACGCGGCCAAAGTCGAAGAGCTGCTGCCGTGCGCCGACGGCGATCATCGTCGTCGGGTAGGGATCGAAATGGGGTCGGTTGTTGATCGCCGTTCCGCCGACGCGCGGGATGTCCACGGTCGGGACCCCGATCTGCGTCGCGGTGCTGTTGTTCGTCGTCGCGCCGACGATCTGCGCGAATCCTCCCACACGCGGGAGCCACTGCCCGCCGGGGACCTCCGCGTCGCGCCGCGCTGCCGCGAGCCGAAGGCGAGCCGCGGCGAGCCGCGGGTGGTTCGCGCGGGCGTGCTCGATCGCTTGGTCGAGGGTCATTGTTCGCGAGGGCTCCTCGAACGTCTTTGGTACGACGGCCTCCGCACGAGCGGGCATCGCGATCAGAGCGAGCACGCTTGCGAGCGTGCCCGCGAGTCGTCCAGAGACGGGGCGGGACATCGGCGACCCGACGCCAAGCACACCGCGCGCCAGTCCAATCGCACGGCGATCGTCGCGATGACGCTCGTGCGAGGCGGAAATTCTCCGCGCTCGATCGGAATTCCTCCCGCTGAGCTCAGGTGCCGACGGCGATGACGGCTCTCGTGCCCGGTCCGTCCGTGCGGCGCGCGACGGTGAGCTCTCCGCGGTGGTGCTTGACGATCTCGCGCGCGATCGTGAGCCCGAGCCCGGTGCCGCCTTCCTCTCGCTTCGTGCTGAAGAACGGCTCGGATGCGCGCTCGGCGACGGCGTCCGGGATTCCGACGCCGTCGTCGTCAACGACGAAGAAGATGCGTCCGTCGCTCGCGTGCACGTCGAGTGAGACGTGTCCTCCTGCCGGCGTCGCGTGGCATGCGTTGAGGAGGACGTTCACGATCGCTTGCTCGAGCAGTGACGGATCGCAGGCGACGTTCGCGAGGTCGGCGTCGATCCGCGGGACGAGCTCGACCTCGGCCTTGTCGAAGCGGTGGCGTACGAGGTCCGCGGCGCGTCGGGCGACCGCCTCCGGCGGCGTCGGGACGAGATGGGGGGCGTCGCCACGCGCGAGCGCGAGGCAACCTCGGACGATGCGCCGGATGCGCTCGACCTGTTCGAGGACGATCCGGAGCGCGGACGAGGACCGCTCGTCCTCGGTCATGCGTCCGAGCACCTGCTCGACGCGCCCGACGATCACGGAGAGGGGCGTTCCGAGCTCGTGCGCGATGCCGGTCGAGAGGGCGGCGAGTGTCGCCATCTTGTCCGCCTTCGCGAGCGCCGCCTCACGCTCCCGGAGGACGGTCGAGATGGCAATGGCACGCTCGAGATCGAGCGCGCTCCGCATGCGGCGTCGCGCGATCCCGCCGAGCCCACCGACGACCGCCGTCGCGATGACCACCGTGAACCCGAGACGCCACGTGTCTTGTCGCTGGCGATCCCGGAGCCGCTCCGCCGACGTGACCACGACGATCCCCCACGGTTGTGGCCCGCGGGAGGCGACGCGGGCCACGCCCGCGACGGCCGTGCGGCGGGGGAGGCCGGGCGACGGCGCTTCCTCCCGTGGGATCACGACCGACGCGTCCGAGCCGTCGAGGGCCGAGCGGATCCTCGCCGAGGGGATGACGCGGCGGTCCGTCGTCAAAAACCCCCGCTGCCCCGGGCGCGCGACCATCACGAGCAGCTCGCCCTGCTCCTCGAGCCTGCGGGCGCCTGCGAGCAGCTCGAGCAGCACCTCGTCGAGGATCGTGCTCTCGTCTCTGGCCGCCGCGCCGTGGTGGCTCGCGAGTCGGGCCTCGAAGTCGATCGCGACCGCGGTCGCGAGCAGCGCCTGTTCGTGGGAGAGATCAGCGAGCGCGTCCTCTTGTTCGCTCGCCGCAGACCACACCGCTGCCGCGATGATGACCGCGATGGAGAGCAGCATCGCGACCGTGAGCGTCCAGCCGCGCGGGGGTGGGCGAAGCTTCGCGAGTCGGCGGGCGTCCGAGCCTCTCGCCTCGGGAACGGTGTCAGTCGTCACTGTTCGCGAGCCACTTGTTGAGCGTCTTGCCGTCGATCCCGAGCTTCTCGCACGCCATCGCCTTGCGCCCGCCCACGCGCTCGAGGGCCCACGCGGCGTACCGGCGCTGGAGCTCGCGCACCGGGATGATCTCGTCACCGAAGTCGACGGAGGCACGGCGCGACCGCCGCTCGACGATCGCCGGCGGTAGGTCTGCAGCGACTGCTTCGGCCGAGCGTCCGAGGACGACGGCTCGAGCGACGGCGTGCTGGAGCTCGCGCACGTTGCCCGGCCAGCCGTACTCCAGGAGCTGCGTCATGGCCTCGGTCGAGAAGCGGTCGACGACCGCCTTCGGTGAAGCGCTCCTCGCGTCGGCGAGGAAGCGGCTCGCGAGACGAGCGATGTCGTCACGCCGGTGGCGGAGCGGAGGGATGGCGATCGCGATCCCCTCCAGCCGATAGCGCAGGTCCTCGCGGAACTGCCCCGATGCGACGCGGGCCGGTAGGTCTCGATGGGTCGCCGAGACGATCCGGACGTCGACCTCGCGTTCGCGCGCGGAGCCGACCGCGCGCACGACGCGGCGCTCGAGGACGTCGAGCAGCTTCGCCTGGAGCGCGGGCGCCATGTCGCCGATCTCGTCGAGGAACAGCGTGCCGCCGTCAGCTTCGACGAAGAGGCCGGCACGATTCGCCGTTGCTCCGGTGAAGGCACCCTTCACGTGACCGAAGAGCTCGCTCTCGAGGAGGTTCTCCGGCAAGGCGGCGCAGTTGACCGCGACGAACGGCCCGGCGGACCGCGTGCCGTGCGCATGCAGGACACGCGCGACGAGGCCCTTGCCCGTTCCCGTCTCACCGACGAGGAGGACGGGGATGTCGGCGTCGGCGACGCGCTCGACGAGGTCGCGTACCTCCTGCATCGCGCCGCTCTCGGCGACGAGGCTGTCCATGCCGTAGCGGTCGTGGAACGCGCGCTTGAGCGTGCGCGTCTCCTGCCGGAGCGCGCGCTGTTCGAGCGCACGTCGGATGTAGAGGTCGAGCTCGGCGACCTTGAAGGGCTTGAGGAGGTAGTGATGCGCGCCCTTGCGCAGCGACTCCATCGCGGTGTCGATCGCGCCGAACGCGGTCATCACGAGCACCGGGCGTTCCGGTGCGATTCGCTTGCTCAGGGCGAGCAGCTCGATGCCGTCGACCTCCGGCATCCGGAGGTCGGTCACGAGCACGTCGATCGTGCTGTCGCGCGCCAGCCGGATCGCGTCCGGCGCCGACGTCGCGGTCACGACGGCATAGCCGAGCTCGGCGAGACCGTCCGCGAGCATGCTGACCATCGCCGGATCGTCGTCTGCGACGAGGATCCGGCAGTCGGACCGAGGGCTCTCTGCTGTCATGGCGCCCTCTAGATCCCCGCGCGCGACGCTCGATCGCGCTCCGCCCGCATCCCGAGGACACGTGTGCCTGCTCGGGCAAGGATCTGCCACGCGACTCGCGAGTCGAGCTCGCGTCGGAGAGCGTTCGTGTTGCGTTCCGGAGACATGACGTCGATCTAGCGGATAGTTGGAACATCAACCATCGAGCAGGGCGGGGGCGATCGCGGGCCGCGGGGCGGAAACACGACCAAACGCGACCGGTCCACGTGCTCGCGATGTAGGTCGTGCTACGACCTTCGTGCGTCGCTCTTCCGGGAAGCTCCCCGGAGGCCGAGCGTAGGACTCGCGGTCCGGTCGTGAGATTTCTCGCGACCGGGCGAACGACCCAGCCTCTGAGGGGAGAGAACATGTCGTCGCCTGCTCCTTGGTCCCGCCCGGCTGGCCACCACGCGCCCGTGGTGCACCCCGCTCGCGCCGGCGCTCCGTTCGCCAACGCGGCTCACGCCTATGCGCAGCCCCCATTTCCAGGCGCGTACGCGTACCCGCGTCCCGGATCCCGCCGGAGCGAGACCCCGCCGGCGCTCTACGTCCTCGGCTCGTTCGCGCTGATGCTGCTGCTCGCCGCGGTGATGAGCGTCTTCGGCAGCGTCGCGGCGCTCGCCTTGATCGAAGCGGGCGGCGATGTCGAGCCCCCGGCAGCAGAGGCGGCCTCGCCCGCGGCATCCCTCGGTCGCTGACGGCTCGCTGCGCGCCCTGTATCGAGCCGCGGCACAAACGAAAAGCGGCGCGTCCCACGAGGGAACGCGCCGCCGTGCAGCGAAAGGCGGGCGCGGTCAGCTACCCTTCTTCAGCTCCGTGAGGACGAGCTTCGCGACGGCCTTCAGCGTGTCGAACACGCCGACGCCGGTGCGCGCCACGGCCTCGAAGTCGGGCACGTTGGTCGGGTTGAGCATCTGACGAAGCTCCTCGACGCTCGCGACGTTCGGCAGGTCGCGCTTGTTGTACTGGACGACGTAGGGGAGCTTGTCGAGCGAGTACCCCTGCTCGGCGAGGTTCGTCCGGAGGTTCTCGACGGACTCGAGGTTCGCCTCGGTACGCTCGATCTGCGAGTCGGCGACGAAGACGACGCCGTCGACGCCCTTCAGGATCAGCTTGCGGGACGCGTCGTAGAAGACCTGGCCGGGCACCGTGTAGAGGTGGAAGCGGGTCTTGAACCCGCGGATCTCACCCAACGAGAGCGGGAGGAAATCGAAGAACAGCGTGCGCTCCGTCTCCGTCGCGAGGCTGATCATTTTGCCCTTCGCTTCCGGGTTGGTGCGCTCGTAGATGTACTGCAGGTTGGTGGTCTTCCCGCAGAGACCCGGGCCGTAATAGACCAACTTGCAGTTGATCTCCCGGGCCATGTAGTTGATGAAACTCATCGCTCTTCTTTCCCGCTCTTTCGGCCCTGCGGACGGCCGCCGTCAGTCGTTGAACAGGTTGTCGATGTCCTCGTCCGTGATCTCGGCGAACGGTGAATCGGCGCCCGGCTCCTGCACCTTCTTCAGCAGTGCTTCGAAGATGTGATTGAGCTCCTCGCTCGCCTTCTTCACGCGGAGACGGACGAGGCCGAGGCTCGAGCGTGAATCGAAGATCACGACGAGGATGACGCGATTGCCGACGAGCTGGATGTGGATGTTCGCCTTTTCACCTTCGTGAAACTGGGTGGCGAACTCGTTCTCCTTGAGCAGCTTGGCCATGCCGCCCGTCGCCGCGATGTTACCCGCGGTGAGAGAGGCGAGGCTGGTCGTGTCGACGTTGTCGATGTCGCCGGCCGCCGCGATGAGCTGACCGTTCTTGTCGACGATGAAGACGACCTTGGCGTTCGCGTCACGAACCAAACGGTCCACGACCGCCTGGATCTGATTGAACTCCTCCTCGTACATCACCATCTGGGGATTGATCATCCGAACCCTCCGCGAGGCTCGCTCGCGCGTCGTCGCCCCACCACTCTCTGGGTCCCCGCGAAGGTGTCCTCGGACGTGACCTTCGACGTGCCCGTGTTGCTATCAGATACGGGAGGCAGCTTTCGGTTCTATCCGATGGAGCTAGCTCCCGACAAGTGCGCGGATCGGCAGGCCGTCGCTTCACCCCCACCTTGCCCTTCTTCCCCTCGCTCCGCCCTCGCTCCGCGCCCTTTCCGGCCGCTGGCCAGCCTTCCACTGCGGGTGGTTGGGGCTTTACTGCGGGTAGTTGGGGCGCGAGCCCCAACTTGGGCCCCGCGAGGGCGGGCTGAGCTCGACTCTCGCCCCCATCAAGGGCGGCCGTTCGGGGCAGAGCACGGCCGGAGGCTACTTCCCCGCGAATCGAGACACCGCGTCGTAGAGGATTCGCAGCCCCCACTTCAGGCCGTCGACGGGCACCCGCTCGTCGTGCCCGTGATACATGGCGGTGAAGCTGATCTCGTGCGTCGGATCGAACCGGAGCGGGGTGAAGCCGTAGCAGTGGGTCCCGAGGCGCGTATAGGCCTTCGCGTCCGTGAAGCCCGGGATGAGGTAGGGGAGCGGCACCCCGGTCGGATCGTGCTGTTTCAGGGTGGACGCGAGCAGCTCGAAGAGGGGCGTCGTGGAGGGCGCCTCGACCGGCGGAAGCGACCGTAGGACCTCGAGGCTCGCCGGCTCCTCTCCGAGGGCATTCCTGAGCTCGGCGAGGAACGAGATTTCGCTCTGGCCCGGCAGCGTGCGGCCGTCGATGTCCACCGACGCCCGCCCCGGGATCACGTTCACCTTCGAGCCTGCGCGGACGACGGTCGGCGAGGCGGTGTTCGACAGCATCGCGCCGAAGGACCGCTGCTGGCCCGGGTCGCGGATGAGGTAGTCGAGGATGAGCGCCGCGACCTGCGGCGTCGTCAGGCGCCTCAGCACCTGACGCTGCGGGGTAGGGAGCTCGCGCGCCAGGCCCTCGAGGAACTCGCGGACGACGCGCGTCGGGTGCATCGGGAAGCGCTTCTTGCCGAGCCGCTCGATCGCGCCTGCGAGCTTGAGGACCGCGCTCTCGGGATCGGGCATCGAGCCGTGGCCGGGCGAGCCCTGGTACGTCGCGCGCACCCAGCACACGCCCTTCTCTGCGACCTGGATCGGATAGAAGGTCCGCCCGAAGAGGTGGAGCGAGAACGCGCCGATCTCGCCGAGCATGTATTCTGCACGCACGTCGTCGGCATGCTCGTCGACGAGGTACATGCTCCCGAGCCCGCAGCCGGCCTCCTCGTCGGCGACGGCGGCGAAGATGACGTCGCGCTCGAGCCGGCCGCCTTCCTTCACGTGCCGTGCGATGAGCGCCATCACGCAGGCGCTCATAGCGGCCATGTGTTTCATGTCGATCGCGCCGCGGCCCCAGATGTAGCCGTCGTGGATCTCGGCGCCGAAGGGGTCGTGTCGCCATGCACTCGCGTCGGCTTCGACCACGTCGAGATGCGCGTTGAGGAGGAGCGGCGGCTTCGTGCCGTCTCCCTTGATCCGCGCGATCAGGTTCCCGCGGCCCTTCTTCTTCTCGACGATCTTGGGCTCGACACCCGCGGCTCGGAGGTGCTCCGCAAGGCGCTCTGCGGCGACGCGCTCGTTGGCGTCGCCCGCTTCGCCCGTTCCCTTGTTCACCGTCGGGATGCGGATCAGATCGCGGAGGAGCTCGACGCATGCGGCCCCCTCGTTCTTCCAGTCGATCGAAGCGCTCTTCTGGTCGTCCGGCACGGCGCGAGGATAGCGCACTCGCGCTGTCGCGTGAGCCGTGTCGCGCGGGCTCGTCGAGTCTTGTCCGTGCTGAAGAGCCGTCCAAGGACTTGGGGCTCGCGCCCCAACCACCCGCAGAGGTGCGCCTTCGGCGCGCATTGCGTTGGACGATTCGGGGAGCTCGAGGGGTGAAACCCCTCGACGAGAGGACCTCGAGTGGCCGGTGTGCCATGATGCGCCGGAATCATGGGCTCGCTCGCGATCGAACGGCTCGAGGGGGCGGCGGCGGTGTTTGCGGCTCGCTCGCGCGGGTGGGGGCCCACTCGCGGCGCCGATGCACTGCTCGCGATCGGCTCGCCGTCGGACGAGGCCGTCGTCCTCGGAGCCTTCCAGCGGGCGGGCGAGCTCGGTGAGGGCGCCTACGCACGCGCCCTCCGGCGCGGATCGGGCGGCGGCGCTGCGCGGGTCGGGCCGGGCACGGTGTGGCTCCAGCTCTCGCTGGCGCGCCCCGATGCGCTGATCGCGTGTACGCCGGACAAGCTCCTCAATCGCTACGTCCGGCCGCTCCTCCGCGCGCTCACCCGAGCGGCGGGCGTGCCGGTGAGCTACTTCGGACGCGACTGGATCAGCGCGGCGCACCGGCCGGTGGCCCTCGTCGGTCTCGGGCACGAGGCGACGACGAACCGCGCGCTCTTCGAGGCCGTCGTCGCGGTGAGCACGCCGCTTTCGGTCAGCGATCGACCGTCGTTCCTCGGCAAGGTGCCGGCGACGCTCGACGAGATCGCGGGCCGAGCGCTGGACCCGCAACGCGTCGTGGAGGTGGTCGTCGACGCGTACCGGACGAGCGCGAGCGCCCACGTCGATCGACCGAGCGGGGAGGCTCCGTCGATCGACGAAGGTACGTGCGAGGTGGCGTGGTCGGCGACGCGTGAGGAGGCGATCGGCACGATCGGCGCGGGGCTCGATGCTTCGGGACGGCTCCGCGTCGGCGGTGAGCTCATGGTGTCACGCGATGCGCTCGCGCGGCTCGAGGCGCTGCTCGCCGCGCTGCCTGCGGATGCGAGCGAGGACGACATCGGGCGCGCGGTCGACGAGGCGCTCGGGTCGGGGGGAGCGATCACGTTCGGCGTGCGCTCCCTTGCGTCGATCCGCGACGCGATCGTCGAGGCGCGCGGTCGGCTCGAAGGCTGACCGGCTCGCGCCGCGCGCCGCCGTTCAGAACATCGCCTGGAGCACGTTCGAGAAGTACACGATGTGCTTCGACGGCGCCGGCGCCCCGAAGCGGTGGACGTTGTCGATCGCCCAGCCGAGCTCGCTCATGAAGCGCAGGTTCGGCGAGATCTTCCACGTGGCGAGGAACGCATGCGTGTCGCGGGCGTTGTTCTTGATCGCCGAGTTGGGCGTGTACATGTCGTAGCGGTACCCGACCACCGCGTGGCGCTTTATGTCCTGCTCGAACCGCACGTAGAGCGCGCGTCCGTCGATGTTCGCGACGTCGTCGGTGAAGTTGCTGGGGATCGTCGGCACCGCGAACGGGTAGATCACGCCGGAGTCCATGTTGCGCGTGAACGTGAGCTCGCCGGAGAGGCGTGACTCGCCGACGTCGCGGAGCAGCTTGTAGCCGGCGGACGCCTGAACGTTCGTCGCCCACCTCGAGTACTGCTTGAAGCGGAGCGCCTGCGCGTCGACGATCTGTCCGCGGCCGAGATAGCCGCTCGCTCCGAGCGTGACGGGGCCGAGGCGGTAGGTCGCGTAGGCGACGAGGTCCTTCGAGCGGTTCAGGTCCGGGAGCGCGACGACGTAGCGCTCGCCGAGGCGCTGTCCGTTGACGGCAGCGACGTCGACGACGAGGCGGTCGTCGAGCGCGATGGTCCTCGCCTTCACGCCGAAGTCGCGCTCGATCGGAAAGACGTTCTGGATGAACCAGGTCCGCTCGATGAACGGGCGAGTCATCGACGGCTCGAGGAGCTCGGCCCGGAACGGGGTGAACATGAGGCCCGCACTGACCTCGGTGCGGACGTCACGCGTCCAGCGCGCGATCCCCGTCGCCTCGGCGTTGCGCAAGATCGTCCCGATGCCCGGACCGACGCCGCCGGCAGGCAGGACGTCGATCTGGAGGAACAGTCTCATCACGTCCGTCTCGTAGAACGTGCGCATGCGGGCGCGGCGGACGCGGAAGAAGGTGCCGTTGGTGGTGGTGCCGTCGATCTTCGCGATCGTGTCGTTCGCGCCGATCCCGGTGGGGAGCTCGCCGTTCGGCTGGACGTTCGGCGAGGCCGCCGAGTTGTACGTCTGCACGAGGAGCTGCGGCTGGATGAACGACTCGAGCCGCAGATTCTTCCAGAGCCCGACGCGCTCCTCGAGCTTGCGGATGTGCTGCTCGTCCTGCTGGACCCGGCGTTCGAGCGCGCGGAGCCGCGCGTCCTGCCGCGACTCGTGCTCCTCGTCGGCTACGACGATGGCCGGTGTCACCGACGGCTGCTCCGACGAAGCGACGTCCGTGCCCGACGTCGACGTCGGCGGGCCTCCCTGGCTGGGGGCGGGAAGGAGCGGCGGATCCGCGGCCTTCGCCGGGCTCTTCCAGCCGTCCTCGGAAGGCGACTGCGCGGGCTTGTCCGCCGGCGCTTCGGGCTCCGGTGCCGGCGCAGGCTGCGCGAGGGCACGAGCGGGAGCGAGCAAGGCCATGGAGAGCGTGATGGCGAAGCGCGCCCGGCTCGTGAGCATCGGGCGCATTATGCACGGATCGAGATCGCCCGATCCGCCTACTTAGCGTCGACTCCGTCGACGTTGCATCACGCGACAGTGCGCGCCGCCGATCTCACTTCGCGCCCGTACGCTCCCAGACGCGGGCCTCGCGGAAGATGCGGACGAGCTCCGGATCGAGGTGCTGGTCCTTCACCCCGTACTCGAGGATGTCGAGCGCGCGCTCGACGGGGACGGCCTTCTTGTACGGGCGGTCGCTCGCCGTGAGCGCGTCGTAGATGTCCGAGATGCTCATCATCTTGGACTGCACCGGGATCTCCTCGGCGCGGAGGCGGTTCGGGTAGCCGGTACCGTTGAGGCGCTCGTGATGCGCGCCGGCGATCTGCGGCACGCGACGGAACGCCTTCCCCCACGGGATGTTCGAGAGGAACTTGAAGGTGTGGACGACGTGGCTCGTGATCTCGTCGTACTCCCTCGGCGTGAGCGAGCCGCGCTTCACGCTGAGCGCGATCGTGTCTTCAGGCTCGAGGAGGAACTTCATCTCGCCGCGGAGATCGAAGTACGTCTCCTTCGCGAGCTGCTCGATCTTTGCGAAGTCGCCCGCTGCGAGGACGGTGGGCTCGTTCGCCTGTTCGATCGTCTGCCAGGCGGCGTCGAGCTCCGCGCGTCGCTCGGTCTGCTCCCGATCGAGCGCCTCGAGCTCGCTCTTCGGGGCGCCGCGTTCGAGGGCGGCAAGCTTGCGGCGGAGGACGTCGGCCTCGATCGAGCGCGCGACGAAGTCGAACCGTGCATGGATGAGCTCGAGACGCTCGTCGTAGAGCTTCTTCGCCTTGACGAGGACCTTCTCGCGGACGCCGATCTTGCCGAAGTCGTGGAGGAGGCTCGCGTACTCGAGCTCGCGGAGGTCCTCCCGGGTGAAGTGCGCGTCCCGATAGGCGCCGGCCGACTCCAGGTCGACGACCTTCGCGAGCTCGACAGTGAGATCGGCGACGCGGCGCGAGTGACCGCTCGTCGTCGGGTCGCGTGACTCGATCGCCTCGACGCTCGCCTTCACGAACCCCTCGAAGAGGCGGCGAATCTCGTCGTAGAGCATCGTATTCTCGAGCGAGACGCCGGCCTGCGCGGCGACCATGCCGAGCAGCTCCTCGCTGCGCTCGTCGAACGAGACGACCTGCTCCTCGATGTCGTCCTTCGAGTAGAGCTTCTTCTCGGGGTCCTTCTTCTTGTTGATGAGCTGGATGACGCCGATGACCTCGTCGCGCTGCGAGACGAGGGGCACGGTGAGCATCGACTTCGTCCGGTAGCCGATCTTCTCGTCGAAGCGCCGGTCGAAGCCGTACGGCGCGCCGGCCGGGATCTCGTAGGCGTCGGCGATGTTGATGGCGCTCTTCGCGAGGGCCGCGCTGCCCGCGATCGAGCGGTTCGACAGCGGCATGACGAACTCGCTCGAGTCGTAGTGGACCGAGTCGTTCTGCGAGAGCTTGAAGCGGAGCAGCGGGCCGCGACTCACCATGCTCCGCGGCGGCTCGCTGTCTCGCGGTCCGTTCGGCGAGCGCTCGCTCGGCTCGTCGGCCTGCTCGACGACGTAGATGCTCCCCGCGTCCGCGCCGGTGACGAAGCGGCTCTTCTCGAGGATGACGCCGAGAAGCTTGTTGACGTCGCGCTCGGTCGTCATCGCCCGCGCGATGTTGATCAGCTCCCCGAGCTCGTAGCGGTAGCGGCGGAGCCACTTCCCGCGGCTCTCCGCGCGTCCCTTCGCCTCGAGCAGCTCGAACGCGCGGACGGCTGCGAGGTACAGCTCGTCGACGGACGGGTCGGCCGCGACGACGCTCGCGAGGCCGCGGTTCATTGCTTGCTGGAGGTCGACGTCGCTCGGGTAGCCGAGCAAGACGAGCATCGCCGCGCCCTCGGCGAAGCGTTGGGTGAACGGCTTGAGGAGGTCGCGCCCGCGCTCCCAGACGGCGGCCGGCGCGACCACGACCGTGAGGTCGTCGCGGCTCGCGGTCATGAGGAGCGGATGCGGCCGCGTCACGACCTCGTTCGCGAGCCGGCTGTCGCGGGTGAGCTCATCGAAGAGCCTCGTCAGCCTCGCGACAATCGGTGATGCGTCGAGGTCACTCTCGCCGTTCGTTCGCGTGGTACCCGCACCCTGTACGTCGGCCATGATCGTGCTCTCCCCGACCTGAAGACGAAGATGGGGAGAACGTATCAGATGGGCTCTCGCAGGCGAAAGCCGCGCAACGCCTTGCTCGACACGCCGGCCGCTCGCACGCCCGCCGCGCGCTCGCGCCTCCGGCCGCCCTCTCGGGCGTCTCTCGCCGTTCGCCGCTCGCCGCTCGGCTTTCGTCGTTCTGCGCTCGCGTCGTGCGCTCTCGTTTTGCTCTTTCGTCACGGCAGCGCTAGCGAGGAGCCATGCTTCCTGATCTCACCGCGATTCGGACCGAGTACGCCCGCGCGGGGCTCGACGAGCGTGACCTCGATCCTTCGCCGTCTCGCCAGATCGAGAAATGGCTCCGCGATGCGATCGACGCCGGGCACCCCGAGCCGACGGCGATGACGCTCGCGACCGCATCGCCCGACGGCGAGCCGGCGGCGCGGGTGGTCCTCTTGAAGGGCGTCGACGTCCGCGGCCTCGTGTTCTTCACCAACTACGAGAGCGACAAGGGCAAGCAGCTCGAGCAGAACCCGCGGGCGTGCGTGAACCTGTTCTGGGTCCTGCTCGAACGGCAGATCCGGGTGACCGGCAGCGTGGAGAAGGTCTCGCCCGAGGAGTCGGAGGCCTACTTCCGGAGCCGTCCGCGGGAGAGCCAGCTCGGCGCATGGGCGTCGGAGCAGAGCGGCGTGCTCGAGGGCCGCGCAGCGCTCGAGGCGAGCCTGGCCGAGGTGCGTGCGCGCTTCGGCGACGGCGAGGTCGCGCGCCCGCCGCACTGGGGCGGCTTTCGCCTCGTGCCGGAGCGCGTCGAGCTCTGGCAGGGGCGCCCGAGCCGCCTCCACGATCGACTGCGCTACGCACGAATCGGCGAAGGGCGCTGGAAGATCGAGCGCCTCGCGCCGTGATCGCGGCGATGCTCAGTTGACGGCTCGCAGGGGCCGCGCCGGTCTCCCGGAGCGCGGCCCCACTACATGTTCATGCGATCGACCCCGTTGGGGGCTGCCACGTAGCGTGGACGGTCATGAAAACCTCCATCGCTCTCGGCATCCTTGCCGCGATGGCCTTCGCAGCCATCGGATGCGGATCGCCACGCGTGGTTCGCGGGATTACGAGCCGCGCCGACCAGGTCAAGTTCCTCTACATCGAAGGAGGCGACACAGGCGTCGTCAAGTGCCAACTCGGCGCCGACGGCACGCTCTCCAACTGCCACCCCATGACCGTCGCCCTGGAGGACTGACGATGAAGAAGCTCCTCCTCGTCGCCGCCTTGCTCTCGCTCGGCTCGGGCTGCGTTCACCGCGAGATCGTCGCGTTCGCCGATCACGAGACCAAGCCGCTCACGGCGCTGCAGGTCTCGGTCAACCGATCGTACCTCGTCACCTCGAGCCGCGAGTACGTCTTCTATTCGTGCTCCGAGCAGGGCGACAAGCTCACGTGCAAGCGCCTCTGTGGCGGTAGCAACGACGTCGTCTGTCCCGAAGCCAGCGCGTCCGCCGGCGGATACGCCACCAACATTCGATGAAGGCGAGGAACCCCATCATGAAGAGCTTCGTTCTCGTCGGTCTCACTGCGCTCGCCGCCGTCGGCTGCGCACCGCCGAAGGTCCTCGTCGGCCACACCTACGCCTCGAGCGACAAGTCGATCCAGACCATCATCGTCAAGTCCGGCGCAACCGTCGGCTCGGACAAGGACAAGAAGAGCCTGTTCGACGTCTACATGCGGGTCTGCGACCAGGACGCCAGCAACGGCACGGCCGCCTGCAAAGACACGCTGATCCTCGAAAACGTCAACCCCGACTCGATCTGAAGCGGAGAACATCGTGAACAAGGCCGTTTCGATCATCCTCGGCGTGGTGGCGCTCTCCTCCACGCTCGGGTGCAGCACCACGGTTCGCTCCATGACCGGGCGCCAGTGGATCGACCCCGCCGGCGGGGCATCCTCCGCACCTGCGGTCAAGGCCGCGGGCGCGCCCGGAGAAGAAGCCGCTCCGGCCGTTCCCGCTGGCGGCATCGCGAGCCACTACTACCTCACCTACTGGGAGGGAAACTGCAAGCCGGTGCTCGGCTGCGGGCGGGGAGACACGCACGTGAAGCGTTGTCGCGTCAACCCGGACAACACCGTCGCGTGTGTCGAGGAGCCGAACGCCACGAAGGCGCTCAACCCCGACTGAACCGTCGACTGAACCAGCTCCTCGTGCAGGAAGACGGAGCGCGCCTCACGCAGTGATCGCGACGCTTCGGATGCGTCAGGTCTCGGTCGGGGTTGCGAGCTTTCGCGACCAGACGATCGCGTCCTTCCGCTTGCCGGCGACGAGCATGTGGCCGACGAGCAGGCCGGTGCGCCGGAACCCGTTGAAGACGAACGCCGTCGCGAGCGCGAGGTCGTCGCTCGGCGAGAGCGAGAAGCAGCTCACGACACCTTCGGCGAGGAGCTTGTCGCACAGCGTGCGGAGCCCGCTGATCGTCGCGAGGCGCTCGTGCTCCGTCGACGGAGCGGTGAGCAGCTCGAGGAACGAATTGCCGAAGCACGACTGCGACTCCGTCGAGGCGATCAGATCGAAGCCGTTTCGAGCGGTGATCTGGAAGTAGCGGCGCTCGACGTCGCGGCCGAACGGCTCGAACGCGGTGAGCGCGCGCCCGGTACGGAGCGACTTTTCGAGCGTCTTGTGGATCTCCGCTTCCTTCACCTGCGCGAGCTTCGCGGGAGGGAGCAGGCGATCGAGCAGGGCCTTCACCTGCTTCTTCGCCTGCACGAGCGTCTTCTCCATCCTGTCGTGCGCGGGAGAGGGCTCGTTTGCGGCGGTGGCGTCGTCGTCATCGTCGCCGGCGAGCGTCTCCCGCAGGAGCGCGCCGTCGTCGAGCATCGCGTTGGCAACGGAGGTGCCGAGGAGGAACGCGTCGCTCCGCTTGTAGAAACCCGGGATGTTCGCCTCCTTCGAGAAGCCGAGCTTCACCCAGGTAGACAGCTCGTCTCTCTCGACGAGGGTGTAGACCTTCTCGATCCCCTCGCGCTTCGCGAGCTTCAAGACGAACAGGCGCTTGGCATGGCTCGGCCCCGCGCGGAAGTCGATGACGCGCATCGTCCTGGTGCGGCGGTTGATGAGGAGGCAGACCGACACCGCCTCGTTCTGCACGAACCGCTCTTCGATCCCCCCGGCGGTCCGGCTCGTCGCGGCCTCACTCTTCGCGATTCCGCGCGCCTCGGGACGCCATTTCTTCCCCTCGGCCCGCTCACCCCACGCCCTTGCGACCATCGAACCCCCCACCCCTCGGCGTTCTGCCCTGCGTCGCCCCAGCGGGCTCCCGCCCGGCCCCGCCGCATTGCAACTGTGGAATGATCCCGTTACCACGCCCCTGTTTCGAGTGGAACGGGCTTTCCATTGTTGCAACCCGCATGGCGCAACATTGAAACGCGGCAGCCGCGTTGTAGCTCATCCGTACCTCCGCAATGGAGCTTGGCTCCCGGATCTCGACGAATGGGAGGCTCGGAAATCCCGCCTGCCGGACCTGCCCTTGACCGGGCGGCCGGCGTTGCCAGACGGGACGGCCGGGCCGGGCCGTCAGCGACGGGTCAACGCAGCGAGTCGAGCTCGGACGGTGACACGCCGAGGAGGCCGAGCGCTTCGTCGAGCCGCTCGCGCTGGACGGACACGAGCGTCGGCATCCCGCCCGACAGACCCAGCACGTCGAGGAAGTTGATCCCGCTGTCGAACGGCGCGGCGAGCGTGAGGGTCTCGCCGTCGACGAGCAGCGCGATCGCCGCTCGCTCCTGGCCGTGGAGAAGGAGCGAGGTCTTGTCGTAGCGAACGCGCTTCTGCTGCTCGGTCTTTCGGGGCACGTCGAGGAACGCGATCGACGTGACGCCCTTCACCTTCACCTTGAGGACGTCGATCCGGTGGTAGCTGCGCGCGAGCTCGTTCGTGACCCTCTCCACCGCGTCGAGCTCCTTGCCGGCGTCGTCGATCGGCTTCCAGAGCGAGTCGTCGGAGAGGCCGCTCGCGAGGTGCCGGACGATGAGCCCGAGGAGGGCGGTGTCACGCGGCCGCGCGCGGATCGCCCGATCGAATCGACGTGCGGTGGCGCTGGGCACGCCGAGCCGCGTGTCGATCGCGCGCGCGTCGTCGTCGGCGCCGGGATAGGGCTCCACGCCCTCGCGGAGCCACTTCGCAGCGCTGCAGAGACCGTCGAAGTCGGTGTGGCACACGATGGTGTCCACCTTGCCGATCCGCGCGCACAGCTCGGGGGTCACCATCTCGGGGCACGCGCCGTGCTGCGCCTTCGTCGCGAGCACGAAGCGGTCGTCATGCTTGTATTGTGCATGTAGCGCGTGGTCGTGATGGTCGACCCACGCCGCGAGCCTCGGGCCGAGACCGTCGATGAACGGCTTCGTGATCCGCTCGAACCCGCCGCCCGAGGCCTCGGACGCAAACGCGACGTCGAGGACCACGACGCGGCCGTTCACCGCGCTGGCCTTCGGCAGCTTCCTCGGGGTCGCAAACGCGAGCTCGGCGCGGATCATGACGGCTTGCGCAAATCAGGGGGAAAAGGGGGGGAACAACGGTCGAGCTCTGGAGTGTCCAGAGACGCCCGGCCGTTCATCGACTATCACACCCGTCGCCGTGACCGATCCCATGAAGGCTCTGCCTCTGCAGTTCGAACGAAAGGGTGATGTCGACCTCCTCCCCGTGGTCGCACAGGACCACAGCACCGGCGAGATCCGGATGCTCGCCTGGGCCACGCCCGAGGCCGTCCGTGCGACGCTCGAGACCGGACATGCGACGTTCTACAGCCGATCGCGTGGCGAGCTCTGGGAGAAGGGCAAGACGAGCGGCAACACGCTCGATGTCGTCTCGATCCTGGTCGACTGCGATGCCGACGCCATCGTCTACCTGGTCGCCCCGCACGGGCCCACGTGTCATACGGGGGCGCCCAGCTGCTTCTTCCGCCGCCTCTCGGAGGCCGGCGAGATCGAGGAGCCCGCGAGCGCCTCGACGTTGCTCGCCCGGCTCGACGCGGTCCTCCTCGCCCGAAGAGCAGCCACGGCCGAGAAGAGCTACGTGAAGAGCCTCTACGACGGGGGGCCTCCGAAGATCGGCGCGAAGCTGCGAGAAGAGGCCGACGAGCTGGCGCGCGCCGTCGCCGAGGAGAGCGCCGATCGCGTCGTGAGCGAGGCGGCCGACGTCCTCTTCCACGTCATGGTCGCGCTCCGCTCACGCGATCTCGGCATCGACGCCGTCCTCCGCGAGCTGTCTCGGCGTGAAGGGACAGGTGGTCACGAGGAGAAGAAACAGCGCAAACCCAGCGGCGTGGTTTGACACCATTTCTCGAGGGAACCTATCCTCGTCTGCCAATGTCCCAGAAAGTCCTCGTGTTCGAGAGCGACGCCACCTTCGCAGGCGAGCTCCGAGCCGAGCTCCAGAAACTCGGTTGCAACGTCAACGTCGTCGATGACGGCAATACGGGCCTCCAGCAGGCGTCGACCGGCCGTCCGGATCTGATCCTGCTCTCGATCGAGCTGCCGCGGATGAACGGCTTCAGCGTCTGCAACAAGCTGAAGAAGGATCCGGCGCTCAAGGACGTCCCGCTCATCATCATGTCGAGCGAGTCGAGCGACGAGACGTTCGAGCAGCATCGCAAGCTGCGGACCCGCGCCGAGGACTACGTCCACAAGCCGATCGCCTGGAACGACCTCCTCGCGCGCATCGAGCCGTTCGTCTCCCTCGGGAGCGCCGCGCCGCCGGCACCCGCGAGCGCGCCGCCCGAGTCGCTCGACATGGAATCGCTCGAGGACGATGAGATCGTCATCGAGGAGATGCAGTCGAAGGCCCCGCCGCCCCCGCGGATGTCGGTGCCGCCCGAGGAGCACGCTCACGAGGCGAACGGCAACGGCGCCGTGTCGCTCGACGCAGCATTCACACCCGGCTCCGAGCCGCCGGTGGTGGAGGCGCGCCGGAGCCAGCGACCTCAGCCCGCGGCCGTCGACGGACGCACGGATGAGCTCGAGGCCGCGGTCAGTGCCGCCGAGGCACGGATCCGCGATCTGGAGGAGCGCCTCGCGGCGGCGCAGAGCGACGCGGAGAGCGCTCGCAAGGCCGCTGCCGACGCGAGCGAGGAAGCGCGGGAGGCAAAGGAGGCCGCGAGCGCCGGAGGCACCGCGGATCCCGAGGAGATCAGCCGGCTGACGCGCGAGAACGAGGACCTCAAGACGCGGCTCGCGCAGGCCTCTGCCGGCAAGACCGGCGGCGTCTCGAGTCGCGAGTTCCTCGATCTGCGCGAGGCGCTGAACAAGAAGGACAAGGAGATCCTCTCCTTCAGGGAAGGACTCTCGAAGAAGGACAAGGAGATCGTCGACATCCGGGAGCGCTCGATCGCGCTCGAGCGGGAGAAGCACGATCTCGACGACAAGGTGATCGCGACCGAGCGCGAGCTCGCCGACGCGAAGGAGAAGGCCGACGCGCTCCAGGCGGACAAGGAGCAGGCGAAGAAGGCCGGCGAGGACTTCAAGCGCCGCGCCGCGCGCGCCGAGCAGGAGGCCGAAGCCCGCGCGACCGAGCTGGCGACGCTGAAGGACGCGCACGCCGCCGACCTCGCGCAGCGAGATGAGACCTTCGCGAAGGAGAAGGCCGCGTTCACGGCGGAGCAAGCCGAGCTCGTCTCGGCGCTCCAGACCGAGCACGAGGCCGCGCTCACCGCGGAGCGCGAGGCGAAGGAGCAGGCCGTCACCGCGGAGCGCGAGGCGAAGGAGCAGGCCGTCGCCGCGGAGCGCGAGGCGAAGGAGCAGGCCCTCGCTGCGGAGCGTCAGGCGAAGGAGCAGGCCGTCGCCGCGGAGCGCGAGGCGCGGGAGCAGGCCGTTGCCGCGGAGCGCGAGGCGCGGGAGAAGGCGCTCGCGGAGGCCGAAGAGCGTCGCGTGAACGAGCTCGAGGCGGCGGCGAGCGAGAAGGCCGCCGCGCTCGAAGCTGCGAAGAACGCAGCCGACGAGGCGAAGGCGCAGGCCCTCGCCGCGCAGGAAGCGCAGCTGAAGGAAGAGGCTTCGCAGAAGGTCGACGAGCTCCAGCGCGCGCATCAGGAAGCGCTCGCGAGCACGCGATCGGAGCACGAGAGCGTCGTCGAGGCGCTCCAGAAGAAGCACGCCGACGAGAAGACGGAGACCCAGCTCCACCACGACAACGCCCTCGCCGAGACGAAGCAGCGCGCCGAGTCCGAGCGAGACGCTCGCATCGCCGAGGTCACGGCCGAACGCGACGCGAAGGTGACCGAGGTCACGGCCGAACGCGACGCGAAGGTCGCCGAGGTCACCGCGGACCGCGATGCGAAGGTCGCCGAGGTCTCTGCGGACCGCGATGCGGTGGTCGCCGAGGTCACCGCGGACCGCGACGCGAAGGTCGCCGCGGCGGAGACCGATCGCGATACGAAGCTCGCCGAGCTCGAGGCGAAGGCAAGCGCGGAGCTGGAGGCCCTCCGTGAAGAGGCTCGCCAGGAGATCGCGTCGGTCAAGGAGGCGTCCCAGGCGGCGCTCGCGGCGGCACAGGAAGAGGCCGCAAGCGCGCTCGCTGCGACGAAGGAAGAGACCGCGCAGCGCATCGCGGAGATCGGTGCGTCGGCGCAGGCCCACAAGGAGGCGGCCGACGCACGCATCGCGGAGCTCACCGGCGAGCTCGAGACCACGAAGTCGACCCTCGCCGAGCGCGAGCAGTCGATCGCGCAGCTCGAGTCGAAGACGTCGGAGCTCGAGTCCCAGGTCGCGTCGCTGCAGGAGGCGAAGACCGGCCTCGAGAAGGACCTGGGCAGCGAGCGCGATCGCCGCGTCGTGCTCGAGGCGGACCTGTCTTCGGCGAAGCAGTCGCTCGACGAGACGCGCGTGGTCCTCTCCTCCAAGTCGAGCGCACTCGACAAGGCGAGCACGAAGATCGAGGCGGACAAGGCCTCGCTCGAGCGCGCGAAGGACGCCCTCGCGGTCGCCCTCTCCCAGATCGAAGAGACCGAAGCCCGCGCTGGCCTCTAGCCGGCGCCTCCAGCGCCAAGGCGTCGACCGGTTGTCCCGGTCGACGTCGCGCGGCCTATCTCGACCAGGGCATCGTCTGCGAAGAGGTCGGGGAGTCGACTGCTGTCCGCGTGCTCGCCGGAGGCGAATGGAGCCCCATCGCCCCTGGTGAAGCTCGTACCTTCACGGCGTAGCAGCTTGCATGTCGCGCTTCGTCGCGAGGGGCTCGAGGGCTCGACGGGTTTCGGGCTCGCTAAAAACACGGCCCGCGCTGATGAGCCGAGAGGTCCACGGGCCGTCGGGAGGGAGCTCCTCGAGCGCGAGGACGAGCCTGTCGTAGCGGCCCGACGTCGGGGGCCTCCGATTCGCCGATGGTCGGCCGCGATGCCATTCAGCGCTCCGCTGAACAGGCGCGGGATTGCGCATTGGGTCGGCAACGATCCCAGGTGGGCCATCCGGATTGGGTGGCGGCGAGCATGCCAGCAGCGATCGTCGTATCTCGTTCGGCCGGAACGACGTTGTGTGGTGGCTCGAGGGCGCCCCAAAACTCATTGGCGTCGAGCCGTGTGCGGACGTCGTCGCGTTCGGTGGTCTAGGTCCTCGATCGACGACGTCCGAGGATTGCCAGCGCGCCGCGACGGAGCAGCAGCGCGCATCGTGTGATGCGGTTGAGCTGGTCCTCGGTGATCGGTGGCGCGGTCTACGTGACAACGAGCTGCGCCTCGCGGAGGATCGTCTCGACGGGGGTGGCTTTCATGACGCGCTAGTCGCGAGCGGCTCGATCGCTCGATGCGCTTCGGGCTCGCGAAAGCCCATGGACCGCAGACCTCGGGCGGCGGTCTCGAAGGAGGCCGGTGTCGGCGGCGCGCACTTTCGGCGTCGAAAGTCCATACGGCCCGCGACGTGCGCGCGGCCGAACACCTGCTCGGCGTAGAGCGCGTTGTGCGCCCTGCACCTCACGCGCAGGTTGGCTGCCGTCTCCGGCCCTCCGTGCGCCTTCGGATGGATCTGATCCAGCTCTAGGAACCCTCGCGCGGGGCAGCGATCTCCGTCTGGGCCCACGTAGGTGCACTGCTCGCCGTCTCGCGCGAAGATCACTCGCCGCAGCTCTGCCGGGACATACCGAGATGCCGTTCGCGACGCCTTCGTTGTAGACGTGGACGCTGCAGGCCGCGTCGCTTGCACCGCGGCCGCAACTGCGGCGCGCACTAGAGCCTCGACCTCGGCCGGCTCCGCCGTGCTCGACTCCGCATTCGCGGGCTCGCGCGACGATACTCCCGGGGGGCCGCTGGGCGCGTCCGCGTGAGCGTGTGCGTCTGGCTCCTGCGCCCTGGCTTCCGAGCGCATCGGGATGTCCGGATGCTGCGTGCTGGCCTCCGAGCGCATCGGGATGTCCGGGCCGCCCGCCGTCGTTTCCGGTACGAGTCCGTCCGGTTCGCGCGCACTCGTCTCTGACTGCACGGGCGTGGTCGGATCGTCCGCGGTCGCCTCCACCCGAGCGGGCGCGATCGGAGCACGCGTCGTGATCTCCGCACGCGCTGAGGCGGCCGCGGCGCGCGCGTTCGTCTCCTCGGCAGGTTTGCGCCTCCTGCCACCTGGGCGAGGCGTCTTGCCGAGCCGCTCCTTCTCCAGCTGGGCGAGCAGCAGCGCGAGCGACGCGTCGAGGATGGTCTCCAGATCGCCGGTCGGGTTGCGATGGCGCATCAGGTCCTTGATGCGGTCGATCTTCTCCTTCGTCGTGGCGCTCACGGTGAGCTCGACGCGGTACCGCGCCGCCGAGAGCGGCTCGACCCTCGGCCGAGGTCCAGGTGCGGGCGACGCCGCCAGCGATAGAGACCACGCAGGCACTCCATTGGAGGGCGTCGCGACGGACACCGGCCATATCGGCGGCAAGGACGCTTGCGTCGCGACGGGCTCGACGCACGTCGGCACGTCCGGTTGCGGAAAGCGTGCCGCCACCATCTTCTCGACCTCTCGCGTGCTCTTGCCGGACGCTTCGCGGAGCAGCTCGTCGACGTTGTCGCTCGTGAGGTGTTTCCGCAGCACATAGAGAGCACAGAGGTGAATCTCGCCCCGCTCGATGAGCCCGAGCACCTGGGGGAAGCGCCGCACTGTGCGAGCCGCCGCGATCCGACGATGAGCCTCGCCCTCGCTCATCCCGAGCTTGCGCGTGCAGAAGTCCCACATCGACGAGCAAGCATGAACGCGATCGAGCCGCCGCTCGTCGACCTCGACGAGGTACGCGATGAGCTCCGCGCACCAGACGTTTCCCTTGCCGACGTGCCCGCGCAGACGCGTGAGCAGATCCTCGTCGGACAGATCCCCCAGCTTGTCCATGACCGCTTCTAACATGCACTTTCGCGGCTCACGGGAAGGGCCCGTCCGAGGGCGTTCGACGCTCCGATCACGTCGCGAGGTCTTCCGCGCGCGATCGCCACGGAGAACGCGACTCTCTGCCAGCACGCCCCAGTCGAAGCGACCGACCGCGCTCTCGCGCCGGCCGCCGTCGGGATGGACGTCAAGCGCGGAATCCGAAATCGTCCTCGGTCATGGAACGAACGGCCGCCGCGCGATTGGCTCGAGCGGTCGCTCTCTCTCGAGCGGCAACCTATCGGTCACGTCCGTCGGTTTGGTGTTCGAGGTCGCGTCATCCGAGACCTGAGCGTCCGCAAGTGAGGAATTCGAAATCGCCCTCGGACATGGAACAAACGGCTGCGCACGATTGGCTCGAGAGCCGCTCTCTCTCCAGACGCGAGCTATCGGTCACGTCATCGTGACCTGCGGGGCCGCGCCTTCGGGATCATGCGTTCCCTCAGCGCGGCTCTTCGACCTGGCCGCGTCGAGCGCGTTGGTACCTCCTCGGGGTCGAGTCCCGGAGTCCTCGACCGCCCACAGGCTCCGATCTCTTCGCGAGCTCACCGGCGCTCGGTCGCGAGGCAGGCGATGGCTTATCCCGCTCGCCCTGCCATGCGCGACGGTCGGCGCCTTCGCTCCGAACGAGCTCGAAAGCACGTTGACCGTCATCGGAATGAGACCACTGCCGCCGGAGGCGAAGCCGAGGCCAAGCAACTCGCGGCTCCGCCCCTCGTCCGCAAGTGAAGCTCCATCGATCGCGCTGCCGAAGCTCTCGCTCGTCTGCGTCAGCCAGCGCCTCGCGCTCGTGCAGGAGGCGATCGTAAACCTCGCCTCGGCGCTCGCGAGCTCAGGCCCACCCGAAGACACAGGGGCGGGATTCAGCCGTCGCAGCGCGGTCGACGGCTCTCTCGCCAGGCGCGCGCGAAGTCGCCGGACAGCACGAAGCGCGGGAACGTGACGAGCTGTTCGGCGAAGATCCGCGCGACCACGTCGAGTGGCGAGCGAAACGGCGCCGGCGCTCGGGCTTCGAGTCGATGCCCTCGTCCCTGGGCGAGCATCGCCAGCGTCATCGCCAGGGCGCCTGCGAGCGCGGCCCGCCAGTCGAGGGACACGATCGCGAGCGCTTCGAGGGCGATGCCAGAAACGAAGACGGGCACGGTGAGCGCGTGGACGAGCAGGTTCGTTCGGTGGGCGTGAGCGCCGCCGTATCCGCGGCGTTGCCAGGAGAAGAGCTCCGGAGACAGCATGCGTGGAGCATGTCGCGCCCTCGGTGAGGCGGCTTGTACGAACTGGCTGCGGTGTGCCGAGGCCATCGTCGGCGCCAGCGAGCCGCGCACTACCCGGCTCAGGCGTGCGGGATGCTTCGTTTCAGCTCCGAGGCGGGCACGCCGAACATCCGGCGAAACGTCCGGCTCATGTGCGCGGCATCGGAGAAGCCGGCGTCGTGCGCGGCCTGCGTCAGCGACGCAGCCGTCGTGAAGGCGACGACCGCACGCTGCACCTTGAGCCACAAGAGATAGGGCCGAAGCGGAATGCCGAGCGACTCACGGAAGACGTGCACCAGCCGGCCTTCGGAGAGCCCCGCGCGAGCGGCCAGTGAAGCGAGTGAGGTGTCCGTGTCGGGAGGCAGGGAGCGAAGCTCGCGAAGGAGCTTCCGAACGCGTGGATGCATCTTCGCCCGGCCGTCGGTCATTCCGGCGAAACGAGGAACGGCACGCGCGGCCCACCGCATCACCTCTTCGGGGGACGCATCGAGCGCGAGGTCGGCGAGGATGTTCGTACGCTCGTCGTCGGACAGCAGACGCACGCCGCTCAGCTCGCGCCGAAGTCGCTCCCCTGCGTCGCTCTCCGGATCGACGAAGACGAGCACGACGTCGGTGCCTCGAGCGTCGATCGCATGGGCAACGTCCGGAGCTGAGAGGATCCCCGCGGCTTTCCGTGCGCGCCCTTTCCCTTCGCGGACACGAAGACTCCCCGACCGCGCGATGACGATATGCATCGCGTGGTGTGCGTGCGTCGCGCTCTCCCCGCCTGGTCCCGCCGTCGCGAGGAGTGGAGGCCAAGGCGCGAGCGCATCGACACGAGCAGATCCGTGAACGGCGATACGCAAGGGTCCCTGCGTATCACCTCGATGGAGGAGCGACCAACTCGACCTACCCGAGGCCGAGCTTCACGAGCGCGCGCTGCGCCCCACGCTGGCGGCAAGCCCGTCAGCTCGCCATCACGCGGGCCGTCGGTGCCGTCCGAGTCGGTCAGGCTTTGACGCGGGCCATGAGCTTCTTCGCCTGCGAACGGGCCTTCGAGAGGACCCGATCGTGATCGAGGCGGGCGTGCTCGCGGTCGCGGACGACGAGCTGTCCGTCCGCCATCACGTGAACGACGTCCTTCCACGTGCACCCGTAGACGAGCCGTGACCAGGGATCGCCGCCGGGCTCGACGTGAGGGCCATCCATGCGGACCACGACGAGGTCGGCGCGCTTGCCAACCTCGAGCGAGCCCACCTCGCCGTCGATACCGAGCGCGCGTGCGCCCTCGATCGTCGCCAGCTCGAGCGCCTGGCGCGCCGGGAGGGTGGTCACGCCGGTCCGCACCTTCGCGAGCAGCGCGGCATGACGGAGCTCCACCCAGGGATCGAGGTTGTTGTTGCACGGCGCGCCGTCCGCGCCGAGCGCGAGCTGGACGCCGCGGCGAGCCAGCTCGTGCACCCGTGCGATCCCGGAGCCGAGCTTCAAGTTGGCGCTCGGGCAGTGGACGATGCGCGTCCCGTCGCGCGCGACCGCGTCGATCTCCTTGTCGGTGAGCTGGACGCCGTGGGCGAGCACGGTGTTCGCTCCCTTGAAGCCCCACTTGCGGAGCATAGTGATGTCGTCGTCGCCGAGCGCTTGCCGTACCGCCCCGCGCTCGTCGGGGTGCTCGGCCACATGGCTGTGGAGGAGAGCGCGGTCTCTACCTCGTGCGCCGTCGTTCGCGCGCTCGACGGTGCCGCGGAACAGAGCTTCGGTGCACGAGAGGATGAACCTCGGCGCGTACGCGTAGGCGAGCCGTCCGTTGCCCTTGCCGCTCCAGTGCGCGCGAAGGCGGTCGGCCTCGCGAAGGCTCGACGCGGTGGTCTCGCGGAGACCCTTCGGGACGCCCTTGCCGGCATCCATCATCGTCTTGCCGCCGAAGACGCGGATCCCGGCGCGCTCACATGCGTCGAAGACGGCGTCGTAAGCGTGCACCGTTCCCATGTCGAGGATGGTCGTGGTGCCGGCGAGCATCATCTCGAGGAGGCCGAGCTCGGCGCTGGCGGAGAGCGAAGCGTCGTCGTGCGCGGCCTCGTACGGCCAGATGCGCTGCTCGAGCCAGTCGAGGAGCGGCAGATCGTCCGCCATCCCTCGGAAGAGCACCTGGCAGAGGTGCACGTGCGCCTGGACGAAGCCCGGGATCACCGCGCAGCCGCGCGCGTCGATCACGCGGACGAGCCCGCGGCCGTTCGAGGCCGAGGTCGGATTGGGGATACGTCCGAGCGCTGCAATGCGCCCGTCATCGACGAGCAGATCGCCCTGGGCGACCGTCCCGGCGGCGTCGCATTGCACCAGCGTTCCCCCGCGGATGAGGACCTTCACGGGCTCGTACTCTAGACGACCTTTTGGCCTTCTGGGCCGTCCGATATCGATTCCGGCCGTGGCCGCGGGCTCGGTTTCGATGGCCGATGGCACGTCGGCGTTGTACTTTTCGTCCGCCTCCGATGGCGACGCGCATCCTCGTAGTCGACGACAGCCCGACGATCCGCACGGTGGTCTCGACGATCCTCGAGCGGAGCGGATACGACCCCAAGGTCGCGTCCGACGGGCAGGATGCGTACGACGCGCTCTCGAGCGGCGAGGTGAAGGCAGACCTCGTGCTGGTCGACTTCGTGATGCCTCGGATGAACGGCTATCAGTTCTGCCGTGCGCTGCGGGAGAACGCGGAGCTCGCGACCCTGCCCGTCGTCCTCATGAGCGCCAAGGCTGATCGCATCCGCGATCAGTTCGTCCAGCAGACCGGGGCGCTCGACGCCATCACGAAGCCCTTCGACGCTCAGGCGCTCGTCGCGGTCATCGAGAACGCTCTTCGCAAGGTGAACACGACGCGAGCGAGCTCGACGCGCCTTCCGGACGTCGATTGCGACGACGTCACGGGCGCCGCTCAGCCCCACGATCAGGCCGCGATCGAATACGAGACCAAGCGCACGCATCTGGCTCAGATCGTCGCCGAGAAGCTCGCCAGCATCGCGGCGCGTACGATTGCAGGCCGCCCCGAGGTCGTCTCGTCGCCCGATCTCGCAGGCGTGCTGGCCGAGAGCCTCACCAACGAGGCGATCCTCGAGATGATGGAGGCCATCGTCAGCGACCGTCGGGATGGGAATGGCGCGCTGCTCTCCGGCGACCTCGGCGCCGTTCCGATCGGCGCGATCCTGCAGCTCCTCCAGACGGAGAACCAGACGGGTGTCCTCGTCTGCACGAGCGGGAACGCAGAGGTCCGGACGACCTTCCGCGGAGGCGCGATCGATCTCGTGGAGGCCTCCGGCGCCGGCGACGAGTTCCGTCTCGGCCGCTTCTTCATCGAGGAAGGCGTCCTCACCCCGACGGAGATTGACGAGTTCACCCAGCGGGTCTCCCTCGCTCCGACCGTGCGACGGACGATTCTCGAGCCCGGTGGACGCGGCGCCGAAGGGCAGGGGGCGACCGAGAGGGGCAGTGAAAGAGAGCTCCTCGTGAGCTCCGAGCCGCGGCTCCTTCTCAAGGAGGACGACTCCGAGGCCCCGCGCTCGACCATCCAGATGAGGGAGTCGGCGCCGCCCGACACGTTGCCGTGGGGCCGTCCTTCCGCCATCCCAGAGGCGGAGCCCGAGCGCCGCGATGACCATGCGATGGTGACCATGCCGGGAGGGGAGATCATGGTCGCCCTCGCGGCTGCCACGCAGAAGCCGCGGCCGCTCGGGATGGCGCTCCTCGCCGCCGGCAAGATCGTGGAGTCCCAGCTCCGCTCCGCGCTCACGCGCCAGTCGAGCGAGCTCCTGTACGAGGTGCTGCGGTGGCCTGCGGGGCGCTTCGAGCTCCGCCGCGAGCCGCCGAGCGAGCTCGCAGAGAACGCGAAGCTCGGGCTGCCCGTGGCGTCCGTCGTGATGGAGGGATTCCGGCGCGTCGACGAGTGGCGGGTGCTCGAACGCACGCTCGGCAGCTTCGACGCCGTGCTCCTCCGCGACGACGCTGCGTTCGGCAAGCTCGACATCGCCTCCTTGCCGCCCCGGGAGAAGGCCGTTCTCGACGCGGTCGACGGCGAGCGCACCGTGCGCGCGGTCGTCGCGGCGAGCAACCTCTCGAGCTTCGATGCGTGCCGGATCCTCGTCCAGTTCCTCGAGGCGCGCGCGCTCCGGCGTCGGGCGGGCTGAGCGATGAACGACGAGGCGAGCGCGGCGAAGCCGCAGCACGGCGGTGTCGCGTTTCGTGTCGCCGGAGAGCTCTACTTCCTGCCCGCTTCGATCGCGATGAAGGTCAGCCCGATCCCCGAGATGGCGCGCGTCCCTGGCGGACCGCACGCGCTTCGAGGTGTCGCGCTGTTCGAGGGCAACATGATCCCCGTGGTCGACGCGCTCGACGTTCTCGACGTGCTCGAGGAGCCATCCGGCGAGGTGAGGGAGCCGACCGGGGCGATGCTCGTCTGCGCCGTCGTCGGTGAGAGCGTGGGCCTCGTCGGGATCGACGTCGTCGCGACCGGCCGCTTCGAGGCAGGTGAAGTCGTGGGAGAGGTGAACGTCGGCGGGGAGACCGCTCGCACGTTCGACGTCGCTGCGGCGATCGCGAAGGTGCGCGAAGGCCGCTGGGCGGTGTAGCCCTCGAGCTTGGGGCTTGCGGCCCAACCACCCGCGGAGGTGAGGAGCGCGAGCGGGCGCCGGTCCACGTCGATGCCGCCGTCCGGGTCGCGCGCTCGCTACGATCGAGGCGTCGCTGGCTCGACGTCAGCCGTTGGGGCGTAGCCGTCTTCGTAGCTCGGATGGCGGAGCGTCACGCCGAGGACGCGGAGCGCGCGCGACGCATCGACCTGCCGGTCGCCGCGGAGGGTCTCATGAACCTCCGAGAGCGGTACGGAAGGGGGCATCGGAGCTCCGTACGCAGTGCAGATCCAGCGGACCACGTCGGCATGGCGTGCGGGTTTCTCGTCGCCGACCACGAAGGTCTCCCCTGGAGCCTGCGGCGCGGCAAGGATGAGTGCCGCGAGATCGTCGACGTGGATTCTCGACACGTACCCGCTCCCGTCCCCGGGGATCTTGTGTCGACCGCTGACGACTCGAACGTGGAGACCGCGGTCTTTGCCGTAGATCGCCGGGCATCTCAGCACCGTCGCCCCTCGCCGGCGCCAGACGTCCTCCGCCTCGAGGCGGAGCGTTGCGGATGCGCTCGGCGTCTCGGTGACCGGCGTCTGGTCGTTCACGATGCCCCGCCGGTCGCCGTAGACCCCGGTGGTCGAGACGTAGGTGATTGCGCCGGCGCGAAGCGCGACACGCGCGTCGGTCGCTCCGTCAGGCGGGAAGGTGACGACGACGTGGGTGGATGGGCCGGCGAGCGTCGCGAGCGCGGCGTCGAACACCGGCGCTACGACGACTGCGTGGTCCCGTAGCGCTTCGGCGCGAGCTGCGCTGCGGACGACGGCCTTCGTCGCGAGGCCGCGCCCGCGCGCGAGCGCAAGCACGGCCATGCCGGCGTACCCCGCCCCGAGCACCAGGACCTCGTCGAACATGTCGAGCTTAGGGACAAGATGCCACGGTTCATCGCGAGCGTCTTGCAAGCGAAGCCGGATGCGCGAAGGGCCCTGGGCGGTGTAGCCTTCCTGGTCGCCATGGCGGGCTCTGGAGAAAAGCCGAAGCGTCGACTCTTCCGCCTGCTGCGCCGTGGCGCCCGCGACACGACGGGGGCGGGCGCGGCGGGACGGGCGGCCGAGGAGAGCGCGCTCTGGGCATTGCATCAGCGCGCGTCGGCGGCGGTCCGGGAGACGGGCGAGGCCGCGCAGCGAATCGCGTCCCACCTCGCGAAGCAGCGCGGGGTTGTGGACGCGCTCGCCGACCGCGCCCGTGGTGTGTCGACACGCTCGGGCGACCTGTCCGGAGGTTTCTCGCGCCTCAAGGAGACGTTTGCGCGCCTCGAGCTCGTGGCGCTGAATGCAGGTCTCGAAGGTGCACGGCTCGGCGAGGGGCCGGGACAAGCGCTCGCCCTCGTGTCGGAGGAGATCCGCGCGCAGGCCACGCGCGGGTCGGAGGCGTGTCGGGAGCTCGGCGCAGCGCTGGGCGAGCTTGGCAGCGAGCTCACGCAGGTGCACTCGAGCCTCGATCGCGCCCGAGAGGCCTCCGCCGAGGTCGCGCAGGAGGCGGCGCGCGTGGGCGGGGCATCGGCTGATGCGGAGCGCGCTCTCTCGGAGATCGGCGATCGCCTCCAGAAGACGACCGGGAGCGATCCCGAGACTGCACGAGCGATCTCCGCTGCGACCGAGCACGCACGTGCGCTCGTCGGGGCGCTCGATGCGCTGAGCGGACGGGCGCCTCAGACGCTCGTCGTCGCTGCGCTCCGGCCCGTGCTCGAGCCTCTACTGCGCCTCCTCGAAGGCGAAGACGAACCGGAGAGCTGAGCATCGTGTCGGCGCGCGATCCCGAGCTCACGCGGATCTTGATCCTCGAGCTCGAGCGCCATCTGGTCGCGTTGGACGCGCTCGTCGAGCTCGTCGAGGGGCAGACCGGCGAGGCGACGCTCGAGTCGGCGCGCCGTACGGTCCATGCGCTGAAAGGCTCGGCGGGGCTCGCCGGCGAGCCCGAGCTCGCGGCTGCGATGTTGCGGCTCGAGCGGAGGCTCCGCGAGGGCGACGATACGGCCCTCGCCGAGGCCGCGACGACGGTGCGCCGGGCGATTCAGCGTCTCGGTGCAGGTGAGCGCGCGGCGAGCGGAGCGTGGCCCGTGCCCCCGCAGGATCTGGTCGCGGGCGCGCTCGATCCGCTCGTCCGCACGCAGTACATCGCCGAGGTCACCGATCGGCTCGCGCGGATCGACGACGCGCTCACCGCGACCGACGCGCAGCCGGAGGAGGCTGCTGCCGACGTCTACCGTCACGTCCACACGATGAAGGGCGCAGCGAGCGCGGTCGGAGACGAGCCGATGGCGTGGTTCTGCCACGGGCTCGAGGAGCGTCTTCGCGTCGTCACCAGCGGTGCGCCGCACCCGGCGACGGCTGCGCTCGAAGAGGTCGCGGGATGGCGCGCCGTGCTCGGCACGTTGCTCGACGATCCCGAGGCCGCTCTCGCGACGCTCCGTGGTGTACCCGCGCGCCCGCGGACGAGGCTCCGCCCGAGCACACGGCCGGAGGACGACGCGCGGCGAGAAGGCGACGGCACGATCCGAGTCTCTGCGCAGTCCGTCGATCGCCTCCTCGATCATGCGTCCGGGATTGCGGTCGCGCGCGAGCGCGTCGCCGCACGGGTGGTCGGAGCGATCGAGCATGCACGTCAGGTTCGGCGGTTGCGCGCCGAGCTCGCGGAGGCGCTTCGCCTGATCGGGCCTCCGCGGCCGTGGGGAGCGCCGGCGGCGGCGCTGCGGAGGATCGAGCGTGCGTCGCAATCGCTCGCGCAGCTCGGTGACGAGCTCGATACGGTCGCCGATCGCCTCAAGGTCAGCGATCAGGCGCTGAAGGACGAGGCGGGGGCGGCAAAGAAGATCCTGTCGACGATGCGCCAGACGCCGGTCAGGGGGATGTTCTCCCGCCTCGCGGCCTCCGTGTATGCCGAGGCACGTCGTACCGGTCGCGTCGTCGCGGTGCGGACACAGGGAGCCGACGAGCCGGTGGACCGACGCCTCGTCGAGGCGTTGATGGAGCCTTGCTTGCAGCTTGCACGCAATGCGATCGCCCACGGGATCGAGAGCCCGGATGCACGCCAGGCGCTGGGCAAGCCTCGCGAGGCGACGCTGACGTTCAGCGCGAGCCGCACCGGCAACCGGCTATCGATCGGCATCGCCGACGACGGCGCCGGGGTCGATGTCTCGGCGGTGCGCGCGCGTGCGGTCGAGACCGGCGTCGTGACCGAGGTCCTGGCCGAGGCCGCCGACGATCAAACGCTCCTCGAGCTTCTCTTCCTCCCCGGCTTCTCCACGCGCGAACAGAGCCCCGATCTCCTCGCAGGCCGTGGTATCGGCCTCGACATCACGCTTGCGAGCGTGCAGCGGCTCGGCGGCTCGATCCGTCTCTCCAGCCGTCACGGGCTCGGGTTCGAGGCGCGGGTCGACGTCCCGATCGAGAGCGGCCTCGCGACGGTGCTCTGGGTCACGGCGGACGACGTGGAGCTCGCGATCCCGGCCGCGAACGCGAGGCGCGTCCGTCGCAACGACGACATCGACCCGGAGGTCGAGCGTGTCCCGCACCTCGCGGCGTGCCTCGAGCCTCGCGTCGCCCCGCGTCCCGCGTTCGTGGTCGATCTCGACGGCCTCGATCGAACCGAGCCCGCGCTTGCACGCGAGACCTTCAGCGTCGGCGTCGACTCGGTCGGTATCACGGAGGAGGTGCTCGTGCGGCAGCTCTCGCCGCTCCTCTGGGGGATCGGTCCGTACGCGGGAGCGATCGTCCGCGGCGACGGTTCGATCCGGCTCGCCCTCGACATCCACGCACTGGCTCCGCGCGCCCGCGCGCTCGGTCGGGTCCCGGAGGGGCGGATCTCGGAGCCGCCGTCCCGCCCGCCGCCGTCCCGCCGCCCCTCCTGACGGCTCGCGGCGGCGCTCGCGCTCGGTCGCGAAAGGCGGCATGCTCGGCCTCGTGACGGGAGACCTGTTGACCATCGAGCCGATGACCGAAGCCGAGATCGAGGCGACGCTTGCGATCGATCTCGCGTCCTTCCATCCGAGCGACCTCGGAGCGGACCGGGACGACCCGCGCGCGGCGCGCGAGAAGAGCTTGCGTGAAGAGCTCGCGCGGAGCTGGGCTCGGATCCGGATCGCGCGCGGTCCTGCGGGGGACGTCCTCGGATACATCCTCTTCTGGCACGTCGCCGACGAGCTCCATCTGCTCAACGTCGCGGTCGCGCCCGCCGCTCGCCGCCGTGGGATCGGGCGAGCCCTGGTCGATGAGCTCCTCGTCTATGCGCGGACCCATGCGGCCGTGAAGGTGCTCCTCGAGGTGCGCGCGTCGAACGCGGACGCGATCCGCCTCTACGAGCGCCTCGGCTTCACGCAGTTCAACGTCCGGAAGGCGTATTACAGCGATGGCGAGGACGGGGTCGAGATGATGCTCGAGCTCGACGCTGCGCAGACGTGACGGCCGGCCTGGGCCGGACCGCTGCCTGAACAGCACCAGCCGCGAGAGGACCGCAGAAGGCAGCTCGCGTCTGGTCCAGGGGGCACGCGTTTGCTCACCCCTCCATGTTCTCCGCCCCCGCCCGCGCCCCGCCGCTCGTTCGGCAGCGGTCGGGGCGCGACGGGGCGTTCGTCGGCGCGATCAGGCCTGCGAGTGCGTGGCTGATGTACCGCTTCCGCGGTTCGTACCGGAGAGCGAGCGTGCGACCTCCTCGAGGCGATCGAGGGCGAGGTTCGCGCCGACCTCCATGCCGGAGTTGACGTGCATGTCGCGCGCCTCCTTCGAGTCGTGGAGGACGAGCGATCGGTAGAAGGTCTTCCCGTCCCGCTCCTCGAGGGTCAGCGTCACGAGCGCCGGGTTGTCCGGGAACGGCTCGAAGATCTCCGTGTGCACGATGCGCTCGGGGATCACCAGCTCCCGGTACTCGCCGCGGAAGCCGACCTCGTTGCCGTCCGGTCCGACCATCACGTAGCGGTACTTGCCGCCGACGCGGAGATCGATGTCGCAGACGGTCATCTTGAAGCCGTCCATGCAGCACCACCAGCGGCGGACGTAATCGACCTTCGTCATCGTCTCGAACACGAGATGCCGGGGCGCATCGAAGACGCGCGTCAGCAGGATCTCCTTGTCGGAGGGCAGCGAGACCTCGAGCTTGCCGCTACTTCTTTTTTCGACCATGAGCGTTCTCCTTTTCCTTCAGCTCTTCGAGCAGGTTGTCGAGACTCTGGAAGCGCGCCTCCATGCGATCGGCGTAGCGCTGCAGCCAGTCGGTGGCCTCGCGCAGGGGCGCTGCCTCGAGCCGGCAGGGCCGGCGTTGCGCGTCGCGCCCGCGTGAGACCAGCCCGGCGCGCTCGAGCACCTTCAGATGCTTCGAGATCGCCGGCTGGCTCATGTCGAACGGCTCCGCGAGCTCCATCACGGAGGCCTCTCCCTTCGACAGGCGCGCGATGATCGCGCGGCGGGTCGGATCGGCGAGCGCTGCGAAGGTCGCGTCGAGTCGTTCGGCGAGCATGTTCATAACCTCAGGGTTGTAGAACCGAAAGGTTATGTACGGTCTCGGTCGCGCCAGGTCAAGGACGCGGTCGACAAAATGCGCGTGCGCCCGTGGCGCACCGACATGAAGCTCAGCGCACGGCTTCGACGACGAGCTTCATGCGCACGCGTCTGAGCTCGAGCATCCGGACCGCGCCGAGCATCCCGAGCTGCAATCGATCGGGACGTCTCTCAGCTGGGCGTCGAGCAGTCATGAGGATTCGGCTACCTTGGTCGGACCCGCATGCGCCGCTCGCGTCTTCTCCCGTGCCTTGCGCTGTCCCTGCTCCTCGCGTCCGGCACGACCGACGCGCAGCCCTCGCCGCCCGCCGGGCCGCTTGCTTCCGGCCTCGCCGCGCTCGCCGCGAGCGACTACGCCAAGGCGGAGTCCGAGCTCGCGCAGGTGAAGGGCGCGGGCGAGCCGGAGGCGAAGATCGCGCTCGCTCGCGCGGCGCTCGAGCAGGGCAGATACGCCGATGCGGAGAAGCACGCACAGGCCGCCGCGTCGGCTCCTGCGCTCAAGGTCCGCGCCGGTGTTCTCCGTGCCGAGGTCTTGCTCGCGCAGGGAAAGACGAAGGACGCGATCGCGCTCCTCGAGACGCTCAAGTCTGGCAAGACCGTCGACGCCCGACGCGCGAAGCTGCTCCTCGGCGAGGCGCTCATCGCGACGGGCAAGCGCGCCGACGCCGACGATCCGCTGAAGAAGGTGATCGAGGACTACAACGACAACACGATCACCCAGACCGACGCCGAGGGCCTCGCGCAGGTCGGGCGCGCGGCGTTCCTGCTCCGCAGCGCGAAGGACGCGAACACCGCATTCAAGGAGAGCGAGCGCGCCGACAAGAAGCGCGTCGAGACGCTCCTCTGGGAGGCGGAGCTCTTCCTCGACAAGTACGATCCCGGTCACGCTGAGGAAGTGACGAAGGAGGCGCTCGCGCTCGCGCCGAAGCGCGCCGACGCGCTCGTCATGATGGCCCGCGTGAAGCTCGAACAGACGCTCGACTTCGACGCGGCCGAGAAGCTGGTGAAGGAGGCGCTCGCGATCAATCCGCGTCACGCGGGCGCGTTCGCCGTGCGCGCCGGTCTCGCGCTCCGCGACATGGACATCGAGCGCACGGACAAGGCGGTCGCCGAGGGCCTCGCCTCGAACCCGAGCCATCTCGAGCTCCTCAGCCTGAAGGCGGCGGCGCGCTTCCTCGACGACGATCCGCGCGGCTTCGAGACCCAGAAGAAGGACGTCTTCGCGAGGAACCCCGAGTTCGCGAGCTTCTACGGCATCGTCGGCGAGTACGCCGAGTGGGAGCACCGCTACGACGACATCGTCTCGATGATGAAGGAGGCGACGAAGATCGATCCCGACGACGGCAAGGCCTGGGCCGTGCTCGGGCTCACGCAGATGCGCGCCGGCGACGAGGACAAGGGCCTCGAGGCGATCCGGAAGGCGTGGACGAAGGACAAGTTCAACGTCCGCGTCTTCAACACGCTCAACATGTACGAGCAGCAGATCCCGCAGCAGTACGACCTGCTCTCGGACGGCGTCTTCAAGGTTCGCTACGCGAAGGACGAGCGGCCGGTCATGGAGCGCTACGTCCCGCGGCTGCTCGGGGAGGCGTGGGCCTCGATGAAGGCTCGCTACGGCTTCGTCCCGAAGGTGCCCGTGCAGGTCGAGCTCTACGCGAACCGCGAGCAGTTCAGCGTGCGGACGAGCGGCCTGCCGAATATCGGTATCCAGGGCGTGTGCTTCGGCGGAATGATCGCGGCGATCAGCCCGAAGGCGGAGCCCTTCAACTGGGGCAACGTCGTCTGGCACGAGCTCGGTCACGTCTTCGCGATCCAGCTCTCGAAGAACCACGTCCCGCGCTGGTTCACCGAGGGCCTCAGCGAATACGAGACGATCGCGCGGCGGCCGGAATGGGCGCGCGAGCTCGATCCCGAGCTCTATCAGGCGATCACGCAGAACAAGCTTCCCGGCGCTGTCGACATGAACCGCGCCTTCACCCACGCGGACGACGCGGCCGACGTCACCACGGCGTATTACGCCGCCAGCCAGATGTTGGTCTGGACGGTCGAGCGCTTCGGGATGAAGGGCGTCGTCAAGGCGCTCGAGCTGTGGGGACAGGGGAAGAAGACGCCGGAGGTGATCAAGACCGCGTTCGGCGTCACGCCCGAGGAGTACGACAAGGGCTATCGCCAGTGGCAGCTCGCTCGTCTCTCCCGGTACAAGGATCAGTACATCTTCACCCTCAAGCCGCGCGATCTCGACGACGCGAAGCGGGCGGTGAAGGACAACCCGAACGATCCCGGCGCGCACGTCCAGCTCGCGCTCTCGTTCCTCCGCACCGGCAAACACGCCGACGCGAGCAAGGAGCTCGAGGCGGCGCTTTCGATCGATCCGAAGCACGGCGACGCTCGCTTCGTCTCGGCCAAGCTCGCCCTTACGAAGAAGGACGCGGCCGGCGCTTCGATGCACCTCGACGCGATGCGGAGCGCCGGCAAGGACGGCTTCGTGGTCCACATGCTCCTCGCCGACATCGCCGAGGGGAGGGAGGACAAGGCGAAGATGCGCTACCACCTCGAGGCCGCGCATCGCCTCGATCCGAGTCAGATCGATCCCCTCAAGGGCCTCTTCGATCTGGTGCACGAGGCGAAGGACCCCGCATCGGCGCAGACGAAGGACGGCGACGAGCTCGAGCTCCTGCGCAAGCTCACGCAGCTCGAGCAGCACGACAAGAAGATCTGGCGCATGCTCCTCGAGAAGCTCGTGGCCACGAAGCAGTGGGACGAGGCGCGACGCGTGGGCGAGAGCGCGATCTTCGTCGACGTCACCGGCGGTCCGACGCACCTCCTCTATGCCCGTGCGCTGCAGGCGCAGAACGCCCACGACAAGGCCGCCTTCGAGCTCGAGACGGCGCTCCTCACCAACATGAAGGACAAGGAGAAGGCGAGCGCGCACGGCCTCCTCGCTCAGTCACTCGTCGTGCTGAAGAGGACCGCGGAGGCGAAGAAGCACCGCGACTCAGCGCTCGAGCTCGATCCGGAGAACGCCGAAGCGAAGGCAGTGAAGCTGCCCTGACCTGCGCTCCTGTAGCTCAGCCAGCCGCACACCCGCTTCTCGTGGGGTGTCCCCTTCCCGCAGCGGAGCTTGGCCGATAAGCTGCCGCCGATGCGGCCAGAGCTCGCGTTCGTTTCAGTCGTCCTTGCGGCGCTGGCGTGTGGATGTGGAGGCTCCGGCGCGAGCGCGCCAGCGATGGCCTCGTCGAACGGGACGCGGACGGTGAGCTTCTCCCTTCCGAGCAACGAGGGCGCTCTCGTGTCGGTGCCGATCTCGGGTGCACGCTCGACCGTGCTCGATTTCTTCAGCCCTACGTGCGAGCCGTGCAAGGAGAAGGTGCCCGCGCTCCACGCCAAGCAGAGCGAGCTCGCGGCCAGAGGGGCGCGTCTGGTCCTCGTCGGGGTCGTCTCCGACAGCGAATCGACCGACGATGCCCGGCGCGCGCTTGCGTCGTGGGGAGTCGTCGCGCCGTTTCTGGTGGACCGAAACGGGACCGGACGGCGAGAGGCGGGGATCACCGCGCTGCCCGCCACGATCATCCTCGACGCCAGCGGGGCCGTGAGGTGGGTGGCCTCGAGCACGTCGCGCGCAGAAGACGTCGTCGCCGCGTTGCCGGAGTGAGTGAGTCTTCGGTCGGCTCGCCCGACGCGAGCGCTCGTGATCCTCATCGTCATCGGGCGCAGGAACAGGACCAAGTAGTGGAGGAATTCGGAATGAGACATCGGTCGTGGGGCCTGGCTTCGACGCTCGCGGTCGGACTCATCGTCGGAGCGTGCTCGCCGCGCATGAACCTGCCGGACGAACCGCTGAAGACTCCGACTTCGGGCGGAGAGTCGTTCGGTGGTCGGCAATGCAGCCCTGTGCGCCCCCTCAGCGAGCCGGATCTCATGGCGTGGGACCCGGGGTCTCGCGCAAACCTGAAGCGCATCCGGCAGGACGGGCTCGTCGTCGTTCGCTATCACGCGGAGGGCTGCGTCGCGGAGCTCGAGCTCCTTCCCAACTGCAGCGTCGGAGGGGCCTACAAGTTCTCCGCCTACAGCGCCAACGAGCGCAAGGTCGCCAGCACCGATGACGAGCTCTTCGCGGAGCTTCCGCTCGGAGCCGCTCGTCTTCAGGGGAAGTTGAAGGGCAATCGGTCGATCCGTACCGACTACATGCTTGCCGGTCTCTACGCATTGCCACGCGGCACGTCCGTCCAGGCGTCGGATCTGAGCGGCCTCGACTGCGCGCGGGCAACCCACGTCGTCAGCACCATCTACGTGGGTGCGTTCGTGATGGGAGCGGGTGAGTCCCGCACCATGCAGGGCTCGCTCGATCTCCTGGGCGCGGGCGGGGGAGCCCGGAGCGTCGCCGAGATCGAGGTGCTCGGTGACGAAGGCAACATCGACGCGTGCAAGGCATCGCAGCGAGACGGGAAGGAGGACGACCGGTGCGGGGTGCCTCTCCGAATCGGGCTCGTCCCTCTGGCGTCGAGCGGCGCCCAGACCTCCCAAGCGGGACCGCCGGCGGCTCCGAAGGCCAGCGCGCCGAGCGCGTTCAAGGAGAGCGCCGAGCGCGAACCCGCTCGTCAGAGCGCGCCTCCGCCGGCGACCGCATCGCGCGAGGTGGGCTCGGCGGTCCCGCCGGCCGCGGCCGGGGCAGCCTCGTGCACGCCAGCCGACTGGTCGAACAAGCCGCTGAAGCCGCTCCTTCGCCCTGGTAGCAAACCGAATCTCGCGTTCTCCGATCAGCGAACCGGACCTCGTGGCTCGCAGACGATCGGAAAGAGCCTCGGCCAGCAAATCCTCTCCACGAGGCTGTTCGTCGATCCGTGCACCGACTCCTCGTCGTGGTCGCTCCCTTCATCGCCGATCGCGGCGAACTCGGCGACGGTCGATGGCGTGTCCTTCAGCGTGCTCGACGTCAAGCCGGCCGGAAAGAGCGGTCGTGGCTGGGCTGGCGGCAAATGCTCTTACGGAGCTCGCCTCGCGAACGGCGCAGGCAAGCCCGTGGTCGTGAACGAGGCCAACCCGTTCAACGGTATCGGTCAAGTCGTCCGCTCCGGAAGCGCCGTGTTCATGTCGATGAACTTCAACGGCTACGCTCGGGAGTTCCCGCAGGGAGGAAACAACGTCATCGCGCTCGACGCCTGCGACGGGACCGTGAAGTGGCGCTCTCCGAACCTCACCTCGAGTGGTCCGATCATGCTTCTCGGGGACTACCTCGTCACGGGCTACGGGTTCACGGGCGAAAGCCACTACGTCTACGTTCTCAACGCCCATACGGGCGCCGTGGTCCAGAAGCTCCTCGTCCCGAAGACGCCCGAGGAGTTCGCGATCAAGAACGGAGTCCTCGTCGCCTCCTTGTACGAAGGGCAGGCCACCTTCGAGCTGCTCGGTCCCTGACCGTCACACGAGGCGCAGGCGCGGCTCCAAGCCGAGGCCCTCGCCGTCCCGGACGGCGATGTACGCGAGCGCGATCGCGGCGCGTACGCGGGAGACGCTCGCGCCCGTCGCCGACGCGAGGGGCGTACCGCGACGGCGTGCGATGCTCCGCACCTTCGCCGCGGCGGCGTGGGAAACGTTGCCGACCACGAGGACGATCGCGTCGGCAGCCTCGGCGCGCGTCTCGAGGGATGGGCCGTCGCCGTTGATCGAATCGATCTCGATCTCGGTCGAGGGCGTATCCCGATAGTGTGGATCGAGCCTGGTGAGCCCACCGACGACGAGCACGCGAATCGATCGCTGCGTGGGGAGAACGCCGCTCCGGTCGTCACGCGCCTCGAGGCGCCGCGCGCTCATGACGGCGTCCTCGCAGTGAAGCTCGCGAACGGGTGCTTCACCACGGCCTGGGTGATCGGGCGGCCCTCGGCGAGCCAGCGCGGAAACCCACCCGTGAGGACGTGCGTGTCGGCGTGCCCGAATCGCCGGAGGATCCAGGCCGCGACGAGCGCGGCGCTCGGGCGACCGTCGTCCACGAGCACGATCGTGTGCTCGTCGCCCACGCCGGCCGCGCTCATCGCCATCGCGAGCACCGGAGCGCAGACGAGCGCTCCGGTGTCGTCGAAGAGGCGCCCGCCGACATCGAGGCTCGTCGAGCCGGGGATGTGAGCACGAAGGAACGAGGTTGGAGGCTGAGGGCCCTTGGGCCAGCTGCCGGCGCGCAGCCATCCGGCACGCGGACCGAGCTCGACGAAGCGCGGCGGATCCTCGGCTTCGCGGAGACGCGTCCCGCTCCGGTCGTCGCGCACGGGCGCCGGGCCGCGGACGTCGAGGATGCGGAGCCACTTCGCTCCGAGGTTCTCCGCGAGCCAGCGCGAGCTGATGAAGCCATCGCCCCTGCCCTCCGATGTGGCCGCGGTGTTCATTATAATGGATGTAGATCCGTTAACGCGGAACGTCAAGATCCGGCGTCCAGGCCGCAAATCGCGGCCGTCGAGCTCGACGTGGGCCGTTCGTTATAATAGAAATCTGCCCTGGCGCAGCGACGTGCCCGCCGCGTCCCGTCCGCACCGTTTCACGTCGAGAGGGGGGCGCGGCGATCAGCCGGTGCGCGCGCGTTCGCAGTGGGACGCGACGTGAGTCGGGGCGATGGTGGACGCGGACCCGCCAAACACGCGGCGCGAGACGTCAGGGATTGAAGACCTCGTCCGACGGCGGCGGCGGCGCGGGCTTCGCCGGCTTTGCCGGCTTCTCCTCCGGCGAGGCCTCGGGCTTGGGCTTCTTCGGCGCGTCCGTGCGCGGCGTCGCCTTCTTCGCGACGGGCTCGGGCTTCTTCTTGTCGTCGCGTCTCTCGTCCTTCTTGTCGTCGCGCTTCTCGTCCTCGATCTTGGCGGGCGCGCGTTCGTCTTCTTCCCGGCCGGTCCACGCGGCCTTCAGCTTCATCGCGAGGTCTTCGGCCTCCTTGGCGCCCTTGCGCGCGTCGCTCGCCATCGACTCGACCGCGTCGACGGCTGCGGACATCTCGCGCTTCACCTCGTCCTTCTTCGCGACCTTCTTCTCGTCGGCCTTGTCCACGCCGAGGTTCTTCTTGTCCTCGATCGTCTGCTTCTTCAGCTCCTCGCCCCGCTTCAGCATCTCGTCGAGCTTCGCAGCGGCGGCCTTGAGGCGCCGTGCCCGCTCGAGCTCGGCTGCGGTGGTCTGTTCGACGGCGGAGCCGAGCGAGCCCTCGCCCTTCTTTCCGCGCGTGGCGGCGAGGATGGTGCCGTTCGACGCGCCTGGCCGGAGATCAAGCGCGGTCACGATCGGCTTTCGTGCGGCCTTCGAGTCGTCCGGCCAGTTGGCCGATGCCACCTGCTCCTGATGGACGGCAGCGAAGTAGGCGTCGTACCGGCCGTCTCCGGATTGATAGCGCTCGCCATTCGCGACCTTCGTGGGCGTGAGAATGAAGTCGCAACCGGTGAGCGCGGAGCACGCGACGCCCACCGCGATCGCCATCGCCGCGGCCGTCTTACGAAGCCTCATCGATCTCGAGCTCCTTTTTCAGCAGTACGCCGCATGACGAAGACGCTCACCGAGGTGAGCAGTTGATCGGGGCCGCCTGCACCTCGAGCGCCTTGCCCCGCGCCGCGAGGAATGCGATCGCGCCGCGCCCGTCCGAACCGACGACCGCCGCAGGCTGACCTGCGTTGACGCCCGATGCGGAGATCGAGAGCGCCGCGCCGGACGGCGAGCCGTCTTTGCCCATCGTGATGGCTCGGACCTGATGGTTGGAGACGGGACCTTCCGTCCATGCGAGGAGGAACCGCCCGCCGCCGAGAGACGCGAGGCTCGGAGACATCGCGTGCTCGCCGAGGCCGCCGGCCGGCAAGGTGAACGGTGTGCCCTCGGTCGCCTCGCTGCCGATCGTGATCGTCGCCCAGCGGATCGACCAATCAGCGCCGGTGCCCGCGCGATCGGCCCAGGCGACGATGACGTTGTCGCCGCTTGCTGCGATCGCAGGCGAGCCGACCTGACCCGATCCGCTGATCTTCGAGAGCGGGCCCTCGGCCTCGAGCACGCTGTCGCCCTTGGCGACACCGACGTGGATCGCGTTGCCGCGACGGAAGGTCAGCGCGATCCCCTTTCGGTCGGTGAGCGGGATCGCGCGCAGGGCCTCGATCGGTCCTTCGCCGTCGACGGAGAAGAGCTTCGCCGAGCTGTCTTTCTTGTGCGGCGCCCACACGATCTCGCCGTCGGAGACGCCGACGTCGATGAGCGAGCTCGCTGCGACGACGCGGCGACTCGCGAGGTGATCGTTCTTGCGATCGACATCGGGCATCGCGATCAGCTTGCTGCCGGAGAGCATCGGCGTGACGCGTCGAGCATCACCGCCAGCCGGCTTCGCGTGCACGGTGGCCGTCGGCGCGAGCGATGAAGGATCGAGCGACATCGCCACTGCGTCCCGTGCGGAGGCCGCGAAGCCGAGCGCGAGCCGACCGTCGAGAGCGCGTGCTTCGATCGCGCTCGCGATCACGGCGCGCGGAGCGAGCGTTCTCGCGTCGCCCGAGAGGGTGCAGTCGCCGAGCACGACGCCGCTCTTCGTCTCCTGCGGAGGTGGCGGCGGAGGGATCTCGGCGGGCGCGGAGGCCGCGGCGGTCGTCGTCGTCGTCGCCGACGTAGCCGGTGCGCTGCCGGACGCAGCCGACGCGGAGGCCGCCGTCTTCTTCGAGTCGCTCGAGCTCGAGGACGACGGGCCGCTGAACAGGCTCGCGATGCCCGCGACGAGCATGATCAGGACGGACAGAGCTAGGACGCCGACCACGCCGATGAGGAGCTTGTTCTTCGGCGGTCGCCCTTGCTTGATCGCCGCGATGTCGTCGAGGAGCAGCGTGAGGTTGGGGCGACGCGGGATACCGGCGTCGACGATGTCATCGTCGGCCGGCTGCCCCAAGCCGTCCTGCACCAGCGGATCGGTGGGCGCAGGCAGGCCGTCGGAACCGGCAGCGCTCAGGTCCGACGTCGAGGGAGAGTCGAGGAGCATCGAGCCGCTCAGCTCCTCGATCATCTCCGCGCCAGGCGCGCGCGGCTTTGCCGGAGGTGGGGGCGGGGGCGCGGAGCGAGTGCGGGCTGCGGCGGCCGCAAGCACCTCCGGCGGAGGCGGGATCCCGATCGTAGTCGGAAGGCTCGGAGCCAGCTTCGGTGCCGCGCCGTCGGGGACGGCGCCACGCGACGAGCCCGGACTGGGAGGCGCACCTCCGCTGGCGACGGGAACGTACGCGGAGCCGCCCAGCTGCGTCTTGAGCGGACCGGGCGACGGATGAATCGACGGGGACTTGGTCTGCGCGGGGACGTAGCGTGGCGGAGGCGGCGGCTCCTCCTCGACGTCGGACTTCACCGGGGGTGGAGCCATCGACCCTGAAGCCGCCTCGTACTCCTGCTGCACGGCGACCATCGCGAGCGGAGGCGGCGGGATGTTGAGCACCACACCGGTCGCTCCACCGAGCGACGCCGACGAGAGCTCGGGGACCTCGTGGGCGGCCTGCCAGCTCTGCCAACCAGCTCGCCACACGGGCGTGTTGGGGGCGATGTGCCCCTCGGCGAGTGCCGCGCGGAGCTCATCGAGCCGCACTCTTCGCTGCTGACCATCCGGATCGGCCCACCGCCACAGATCGTTGCTCATCGGAGCGCCCAGCCCATGATACCGCGGGTCGCTGCTCGTCGTGTCATTGTCTGCTCGGGGTGGTCGCTCGCCTTGTCATGTGGGGACTCGCCATCACCCACTCGGGCGAATGGCTCGTGGCTTCAGGCGTCGATGCGCGCACATCCCTCACCTCTGCGAGACCGGAAAATTCGCGTGTCCGTGCGTTCACCTCGACCATGAGGTGTCGATCATCACGAACAGTTCGAGCTTACGACGACCTCGGCTCGTTGCGACGCCTCTGATCTGCAGCGCCGAGGAAAGGTCGGCGTCCGTGGGGTCACCTCGACGACGAGGTCGTCGGCCATCACGAGCACGTTCGGTTTCCGATGACCTCGGCGCGTTGCGAACGATGTAGTCTGCAGGCTGAAGTCCGGAAGCCACGAGCTAGAGCTCAGGCGCGATGCGCGAGAACGAGGGCGAGCACTGCGCGCACGCCCACATCACGGAGCGCGGCTGTGCATCCCTCGAGCGTGGCGCCGGTGGTGCGCACGTCGTCGACGAGGAGGACGCGCGCGCCATCCATGCGCGATGGATCGCGCGCGGTGAAGACACCGGCGACGTTCACGATCCGCCGCTCGCGATCGAGCGACGCCTGGCGGGTCGTATCGCGATGTCGTTCGAGCGCTCGCGGCGCGAGCTCGACTCCGAGCGAGCGCGCGACCGGTGCGGCGAGGAGAGCGGCCTGGTTGTAGCCCCGATCGGCGAGCCGGCGTGGATGAAGGGGGACCGGAACGACGAGATCGACGGCGCCGCGGAAGCTCTCCGAGACACGGAGCATCGATCGTCCGAGGAGCGGTCCCAGATCGGCGCGGTCTTCGTACTTGAGCCGTGTGATGGCGGTCGCCATCGCTCCGCCGTACTCGAACGCCGACGTCCATCCGCTCGTGTGAACGTCGCGCTCGGGCGCGTGCTCGACCGACGCGGCGCAAGGCGGACAGAAGAGGACGCTGGCGGTGACCGGTAGATCGCACGCGGCGCACCGAGACGGACCAACCAGCTCGCCGAGGATGTTCGCGGCGACGGCACCGAGTGCTCGGAGCGAGGGCACGGCCCCCACGTCGGCCGTCGCCGGCGGCGGTTGCGCGCTTTGTCGACCTCGAGGTGTCCCTTCCGTCAGGCGACGGCGTTGTCGTGTCGGCTGCCGTCTGGCACGGGGTGCTCCTCGCGTGTCCGGGCAAACAGGATGTGGTCCTCCCATTTGCCTGCGATCTGCAAGTAGCGCTCGGCGTAGCCCTCGCGGCGGAAGCCGAGCTTCTCGATGACGCGGAGGCTCCTCGGGTTGTGCGGCATGATCGCGGCCTGCACCCGATGGAGGCGCGCGGGCCCGAACGCGAAGTCGAGGACGGCGGAGATGCCCTCGGTGCAGAGCCCGCCGTTCTGGTGATCGACGTCCATCCAGTATCCGAGATAGGCGCCGTGCATTGCGCCGCGCATGATGCCGTTGAGCGCGATCTTGCCGATCAGGCGTCCCGGGTCGGTAAGGAGCGCGAGCATGAACGAGAACGACCGGCCGCTCTTCCACTCGCGCCGGTGACGGAGCACGGTGTTCGAGACCTCGGTGATCGACGTCGGGTCCTCGCCGGGCCGCGGCGCCGGGTTCCACGGATTGAGGTGGGCCTGGTTGTGCCGGAGGAGCCTTCGGAGCTCGCCGATGTCTCCCGTGCGCGGCGGGCGCAGGACCAAGCGCTGCGTCGTCAGGCGGGTCGACAGCGGTGGGACCACAAGCGGGATATACCGCGCGCTCCCCGCCTCGTCACGGCCGGCGGCCGTGTGAAATGCGTCTCAATCGGTCCTCAGCCGCGGCGCTTCCCGTGGGAAGGCGTGGTGGACCGGCGACGGAGGCGCTCGCGCTCATCCTCCATCCGGAGCCGTTCCGTCTCGGCCGCGAGCCGCTCTTCGAGCCACGCGTCTGCGTCCTCGCCGCGCGCCTCTGCCTGGGCGATCGCGAGCTCTTGAGCCTCGTCCTCGGTGACGGCCCGCACCCGATCGAGCGCGCTCGCCACGCGGACGCGTGCCGGTTCGGAATCCTCCGCGCGGTGCCCCGAGAGCCACGACGATGCGCGGCCAAGCGCGGCTTGGCTCCGGCTCGCTGCGCGGACGCAGGCGTTCGCTGCGCGTCGGAGCGCTTCGCCGAACACCAGTGAGAGGAGCCGGAGAAGGAGCGGGACGAGGAGGCCCACCGTCAGCCAGACGGCGAGGAGGGCGATGAAGAGCCCGAGCTGTGCGAAGAAGCGCGGGACGAAGGGGGGCCGTCTCGAGCGCGCGAGAGCGCGGCGCTTGCGCTTCTCTTCGCGAGCCTCGCGCTTCTTCTGACGCCGGAGCTCTCGCTTCTCGTCGCGTGTGAGCGGCTTCGGCGGCGCCTCCGATGCGGCGGACTTCTTCGGAGCCTCGGACCTCGTCTTCGCGCGTAGGAAAACGAGCGCCTCGTCGACCGAGTCCACCCGTCGATCCGGATCGGGCCGGAGCATCGCGGACAGCGCGCGCACGAGCCCCGGCGGCGTCCCTTTCGGCAACGCGCGCGGGACGTCGATGCCCAAGCCTTCGTGCGGCAGCTCCTCGGGCTCGCAGCCGGTGAGCATGGCGACCGCGGTGGCGCCGAGCCCGTAGACGTCCGACTTCGGCGAGGCGCGTCCCTGGAACTGCTCCGGAGCCATGTAGCCGAAGGTCCCGACGACGGTGCTCCCGCCGGCGGGCTTGAGCCGATCGCGGACGGCTCCGAAGTCGACGAGCGCGTAGGACCCGTCGGGCCGGCGGATGACGTTCCCGGGCTTGATGTCGCGATGGACGATGAAGGGCGCGCGCCCATGGAGGTACCGGAGCGCGTCGGCGATGTCCTCGAGCATCCGAGTGACCTCGGTGACGTCGAGCGTCTGCTTGCGCGAACGGAGGCTGGCGAGGCTCTCGCCCTCGATCTTCTCCATCACGAGGTAGAGCGCGCCGTCCTCCTCGAAGTGCTCGATGTACTTCGGCAGGCGCGGGTGATCGAGCGACGCGAGCGTCCTCGCCTCGCGCTCGGCGAGCTCGACGTCCTTCCAGGCCTTCGCCTTGCCCACACGGAAGCACTTGATCGCGACCACGCCGCGCGTGTCGGTCGTCGCCCCGGCTCGTGCGCGGGAGACGTAGCGGTGGAAGTCATCGACGAGCGCTTCCGGTCGCGGACGCGGCCTCGTCGAATGGGCGCCGTTGTCCCGTGCCTCGTACGTCTCACCCTGCGAGCCTTCCCCGAGCCGGCGCAGGAGCGTGTAGCGCCCGTCCTTGAGCTCCCTCTCGTTCTGGTTGGGCGGCGGCGAAGAGGATGAGGTCAAGCTCGTCTCGGTCGGCTGGTCGGTGCGGGACGCTCTCCGAGGCTATAGCGCTCCGACGGGGGCGACGTCGATCGAGCCCGTCCATTCTGGTCCGGCAAGCTCAGTAGAAGCCTTCGCGGCGCGCATACCGTGCGGCGCGCTCCGCGTCGTACTTCTCGGCGTCGAAGTCCTCGCCCGCGAGCTCGCGGTGAATCGCTCCGCTCGTCGGGAGCTCGGAGCGATCGACGAAGCGCGCAGGATCCCAGAGCTGCGAGCGGAGGAACGCCTTCGAGCAGTGGGTGTACGCGGACTCGATGTCGACGAGGATCCCGAGCTTCGGCGTCTTGCCCTCGACCGTGCAGGGAGCGAGCAATGCCTGGTCGGTCGTCAGTATCGCGCGTCCGTTGACGCGAAAGGTGTCGGACACGCCGGGGATCACGAAGAGCAACGCCACATGGGGGTTGCGGAGGATGTTCCGCAGCGAGTCGGCGATGCGATTGCCCGGGCGTTCGGGGATGAGCAGCGTCCGGTCGTCGAGGATGCGAACGAAGCCCGCCGGGTCGCCACGCGGGCTCACGTCGCAGCTTCCGTTCTCGTCTGCGGTGCCGAGACAGAGGAACGGCGACCGCTCGATGAACTTCCGCGTCAGCGAGTTGAGGCGGTCGCTGATCTTCGAGCACACGAGCTCGGTCGGCTCGCCGATCAGGTCCCGGAGCGCCGCCTCCGTCTCGATCGTCTCCGAGGTGAGCGGGTGCTTGGTCATGGCGCCGACTATCGCCCAGAGCCAGCGCGCGCAAGGCGTAGCTCGCCCGGACGATGAGCCGTCTCGGGGCCGGCGGCATCCTCGCCTATTGCCGTGCTTGCATGCCTCGCCGGCCGCGTTCACCGGACTTTCGCGGCGGACCGACAGGTGAAGTTGGCGCAGTAGGGGGCCCCGAAAAAAAGTTCGTCGAGCGTGTCGATCCCGTGGGGGCCCGATTGTCGTGGTTGTGAAGGCGGGGACGGTCGACGCCGTCCGGCAATGAAAGGGAACCGTGATGAACAAGAAGAAGGTGATCCGTTCGGCTCTGATTGGTGTCGTCGCCGCCGTCGGTGTGCTCGGCGTCGCGATCGCCACCCGGCCGTCGACCTTCCATGTCGAGCGCTCGATCACCATGGCCGCGCCGGCGGACCACGCGTTCGCGCGTGTGAACGACTTCCATGCGTGGTCCACGTGGTCGCCGTACGAGAAGCTCGATCCGCAGCTGACGCGCACGTTCGAGGGGCCTCGGTCGGGCAACGGCGCGATCTACTCGTTCAGCGGTGACAAGGTCGGCGCAGGCCGCATGACGATCGAGAAGAGTGATCCCTCGCTCGTGGTGATCAAGCTCGAGTTCTTCAAGCCGTTCGAGGCCGTCAACACCGCCACCTTCACGTTCACGCCGACCGAGGACGGTACGAAGGTCACGTGGGCGATGGACGGGGAGAACAGCTTCGTCGGCAAGGCCGCGTCGCTCGTCTTCGACATGGACAAGCTCGTGGGCGGCGATTTCGAACAGGGGCTCGTCGCGCTCAAGGCCGAGGCGGAGAAGGCCGTGAAGGCCACCGCGGCGACGAACGCGACCGACTGATCTGCGACTCCCTCTGTCACCGTCGAGCCTCTTCCGCTCTCTGGTTCGCGGCTACGGGGTCGACGTCGACGCGATGGCAGGCGGCAAACGAAGATCGACGGCTACAGCGCTCCGACGGGGTCGACGTCGATCGACGCCCGGACCGTGCGTGGAAGGCTCCCGATGGCCACGTGGATCGCGAGCGCGCCTTGGCGGAGGCGCTCGCGCGACGTGCTCCGCAGCATGACGCGGAAGCGGAACCGATTTCGGACCTTCGCGATCGGCGCTGGCGACGGTCCGAGGACCTCGAGCGCCCCTGCTCCGTCACGCGTCGCGGCGCGGGCCGCGCGCGCGAGCATCGCGGCGGCGTCGAGCGCCTCCTTCTCGTCCATCGCGTCGACGCGGGCGAAGACCATCCGCGAGAACGGGGGGTAGCCGAGCTCCTTTCGATCGCGGAGCTCGCGATCGAAGAAGCCCATCACGTCATGACGGACGGCGTGGACGATGGCGTGGTGCTCCGGATCGTAGGTCTGGACGAGGACCTTGCCGGGTGAGTCGCCGCGGCCCGCTCGCCCCGCGACCTGGACGAGGAGCTGGAATGCGCGCTCGGGGGCGCGAAAATCGGGGATCGAGAGCGCCGCGTCCGCGTTGATGACGCCGACGAGCGTGACGTGCGGCAGGTCGTGGCCCTTGGTGACCATCTGCGTGCCGACGAGGATGTCGACCTCGCGTGCGCGGACCTTGTCGAGGATCTTCTCGACCTGCTTGCCGCTCGCGACGTCGCGATCGAGGCGCGCGATGCGTGCCTCGGGGAACGCCTCCTTCAGCGTCTCCTCGAGCCGTTCGGTGCCGAGGCCTTCGAGCGCGATCTGATCCGAATTGCACTTCGGACAGTGCAGCGGCATCGACGCCTCGTACTCGCACCAGTGGCAACGCATCCTGCCCTCGGCGGTAGAGGCGCCGCGGCGATGGAACGTGAGCGCAACGGTGCAGTGGGGGCACGACGAGAGCTCGCCGCAACCCTCGCAGCGGATGCTCGGGGCGAAGCCGCGCCGGTTCAGGAACAGGATCGTCTGCTCCTTCGCCGCGAGCGTCGCCTCGATCGCTCGATGGAGCAAGACGGAGATGCGTCGATCGCCGGTCGGTCCCGGACCGATGCGGCGGAGGTCGATGATCTCGACCTTGGGCATCTCCTGCGCGCGCGCGCGGTCGGGCAGGACGATCTTCGTGGCCTTGCCCGAGCGCGCGAGCTGCTCGCTCTCGAGCGAGGGCGTCGCGCTCCCGAGCAGGCAGACTCCGCCGACCTGGTGCGCGCGGAGGATGGCCATGTCGCGCGCGTTGTAGCGGACGCCTTCTTCCTGTTTGAACGACGGGTCGTGCTCCTCGTCGACGATGACGAGGCCGAGGTCCTTCACCGGCGCAAAGAGCGCGCTCCGGGCGCCGATGGCGACGTCGACCTCGCCGCTCCGGAGCCGGTTCCACATGTCGAAGCGCTCGCGTTGCGTGAGCGCGGAGTGGAGCACGGCGACGTCGTCACCGAAGCGCGCCCGGAAGCGCCCGACGAGCTGCGGGGTGAGCGCGATCTCGGGCACGAGCATGATCGAGCCGCGCTTCTGCTCCTTCGCGCGCGCGATCGCGCGAAGGTAGACCTCGGTCTTGCCCGAGCCGGTAACGCCGTGGACGAGCAGCGTCGCGCCGCTCCCGCGCGCCTCGAGCGCCGCGTTGATCGTGGCGGCGGCCTCCTGCTGCGCTTCGGTGGCCTCGGGCGGGACGTCGCGCTCGAGCTTGTCGGCGAAGAACGGATCGCGAGGAGCCTCGCGCTCCTCGACGCGGACGAGCCCCTGCTCGACGAGACGCTTGATCGTTCCGCGCGCGCCGCCGAACTGGTCCTGGAGCCGCGAGAGCGGCAGGGCGCCGTGCGCGCGGACGACGGAGAGAACACGCGAGGCGTTCTCTTTGATCGACGTCTCGACGGCGCCTTCGGCGATGACCCACTGGACCTTGCGGGCGGCCACCCCCTTTGCGGTCGAGAAGAGCGTCGGCTCCTCGACGGCGCGCGCCGTCTCGCGATCGGTCGGCGGCAACGCAAGGCGCACGACCTCGCCGATCGGCGCGAGGTAGTAGTTCGCGAGCCGGCTGAGGAACGTGACGAGGTCCTCCGGAAGGTCGACGCCCTCGAGCACGCCGAGGAGCGGCTTGGCCTTCGGCGGCGCCTCGCCCTGACGGAGACCGACGACGACACCGACGATGCGTCGCGAGCCAATCGTGCAGAGCACCCGCCGTCCGGGCGCGACGCTCGCAGCGAGCTTGTCCGGGACGAGGTACGTCAGCGCGCGGGGCAACGGGACGGGCACCGCGACGTCCGCGAGCGCTACCGCGTTCTCTGCGGGCGCTGTGCTCGAGCCGGCGGCCGGAGGCGCGTCCTGCATGGGCGTTCAATGCACGAGATCGCGCCGCGCGGCAACGCGCACACGCCCTTCCGGTGTAGCGGCGGCGCGGCAGTTCGTAGCGTCGGCGCTACACCCTGAGGGTCCGGGGCTACGAAAATCCGATGGCTCTTGGCGACTGCGGACGCGGCGCGGGAGTTGCTGAAGGTCCGCCGTATGAAGATGCCCGCGTTCGTTCTCTTGCTTTCCCTTGCCGCCGCTGCGTGCGGTGGCCCTCTCAAGTACGAGGTCGCGTCCTCGGCTCGCGCCCCCGGAGCCGACGCCAAGATCGTCGCCAAGGTGCAGAAGGACCAGAGCCTGACGCAGCTCGAGATCGAGGCCGTCAATCTCCCGCCGCCCGGCCGCGTCACCGACGGCGCCACCACCTACGTCGTGTGGCACCGCAAGGACTCCGGTGGAGCTTGGGCGCGGTCCGGCGGGCTTGCCTACGACGAGTCGGATCGCAAGGGCAAGTGGACCGGCTCGGTCCCCGAGACGAGCTTCGATCTCACCATCTCCGCCGAGAAAGAGGCTACCGCCGCCTCGCCCTCCGGCGAGACCGTGTTCAGCCAGCACGTGAACTGATCTCGCGCTCAGGGGCCCGCGACAAGGCGGGCCCGTTCGCGCCGTCGGCAACCGGACCGAGCGATCGACGTCTAGACGGTGTTGATCGGGTGCGAGCAACTAAATCGTGCACGATTTAGTTGCGTGCGATGGAATGGGCTGTAACTTGACCGGCACCTGGGACGTCGTGTCCCCCATGCCGGAGAAAAGTCAGATGAGCCAATCCCCCGCAGTTCTCGAGAAGCCCCTCTACACGGCGACGGCGACGGCGACTGCCGGGCGTGAAGGCCGCGCGAAGTCCGATGACGGCGTCCTCGACGTGGCCCTCGTTCCTCCGAAGGCGCTCGGCGGGAGCGGTGTCGGGGGTACGAACCCGGAGCAGCTCTTCGCTGCGGGGTACGCGGCGTGCTTCGGGAGCGCGCTCTCGCACGTGGCGCGAGCGCAGAAGATCACACCTGGACCGGTGAGCATCACCGCGAAGGTCTCGCTCGGTCAGGTGGGGCAGGGATTCGGACTCGCGGTCGAGCTGGTCGCGTCGATCCCCGAGCTCCCGCGGGAGCAGGCCACGGCGTTGCTCGATACGGCACACCAGGTTTGCCCGTATTCGAACGCGACGCGCGGCAACATCGTCGTCGATGTTCGCCTCGCTGAGTGATCGCGGACGGCGGAAGGATGGGGGATGATGGTGCCGACATGAGTGACGTCCTCAAGCTCGATAACCAGCTCTGCTTCGCGCTTCACGCCGCTTCACGCGCGATGACTGGGGCCTATCAGCCGCTGCTCGAGGCGCTGGGCGTTACCTATCCGCAATACCTCGTCCTCTTGACGCTCTGGGAGGAGGACGGTGCTCGCGTTTCTCGCATCGGCGAGCGCCTCCACCTCGATTCCGCCACGCTCACGCCGCTCTTGAAGCGTCTCGAAGCCCATGGCCTCGTCGAGCGTCGCCGGAGCACCGTCGACGAGCGTGTCGTCGAGATCTTCCTCACGGCAAAAGGCAGGCGTCTCGAGCGAAAGGCGTCCGAGGTCGCGAAGGACATCTTCTGCAAGACGCAGCTCTCCCTCGGCGAGCTCGGCCGCCTTCGGGAAGAGTTGAAGGAGCTCACGCGAAAGCTGCAGGCCGTCGCGGCCTAGACGGGCCGGACGTCGACCCGTCCTGTTTCGGGCGACGCCACGGCAGCGCTTCGACGATGGGCCTGGCACGGCGCGCGTTGCTCCTTACGCTTCCGGCATGTCGAACGACACAGACGGTCGCTCGCAGCGGGAGCGGATGCTTGCGGGGGATCCCTACATCGCGAGCGACCCGGAGCTCCAGCGGGAGAGCCGGCGCGCGGCCGTTCTCTGCGAGCAGTACAACCGAACGTCGGTCGAGCGACCCGACGAGCGCCAACGCATCCTGCGCGAGCTCTGCGCCAGCGTCGGTGAGGGGGTCGAGATCCGTCCGCCGTTCTTCTGCGACTACGGCTCCCAGATCCGGATCGGGGCCCGGACGTTCGCGAACTTCAACCTCGTGGCCCTCGACGTGGCTCCGATCACGATCGGCGAAGACGTTCAGATCAGCCCGAACGTCCAGCTGCTGACGCCCACTCATCCGATCGAGCCGGAGCCGCGTCGCGCCAAGATCGAAGGCGCGAAGCCGATCGCGATCGGCGACAACGTCTGGCTCGGCGGCGGCGTCATCGTCTGTCCCGGCGTCACCATCGGGGAGAACACCGTCGTCGGAGCTGGTTCCGTCGTCGTGCGCGACCTACCCGCGAACGTGGTTGCCGTCGGCAATCCGGCGCGCATCGTTCGACGGATCTGACGTGGAAGCGGATGCTGTCATGGAGGCTCGCGTTCGATGAGCACGTATCTCGTGACCGGCTGCGGACGCGGCGTCGGCCTCGCCCTGACCAAGGCTCTCCTCGCGCGAGGCGATCGCGTGATCGGCTCGGTGCGGACCGGTGAGGGACCGGTCGAGCACGAGCGCTTCTCCACGGTCAGATTCGACGTCCGAGACGAGGATCAGATCAAGGCCGCGGCGGCGACGCTCGACGAGCCGATCGACGTGCTCGTCAACAACGCAGGCATCATCGGGCCGCTCTCGCAGAATACGCTCGATCCAGGATTCGACTTCGCGGGCTTCGCCGAGACGCTCGACGTCAACGTCCTCGGTCCGCTGCGCGTCGTGCAGGCGTTCTTGCCGCTGCTCCGGCGCTCGAAGGCGGGGAAGGTGATGGCGGTCTCGAGTCAGCTCGGCAGCATGACCTATCCCGGGTCGGACCGCATCGCGTACCGAGCCTCGAAGGCCGCGCTGAACAAGGTGATGCAGGGGGTCGCCGAAGACCTCGCGCAGGAGGGCATCGCGGTCGTCATCGCGCATCCAGGTTGGGTGCGCACGGACATGGGCGGCGCCGACGCGTCGATCGCGCCCGAGGAGAGCGCGACCGGGTTGATCGATCTGCTCGATCGGCTGACGCTCGAGACGACCGGCCGCTTCATGAATTGGGATGGCGCCGTTCGAGCGTGGTGAGGCGAGGCGCGCGAGCGCCGGGACCCGAGTTCAGTCCTTCTTGCAGAGCGACTTCACGAACGAGGGGGTCGACTTGTAGCGGGTGGGCGCGAGCGTCTGCTCGACGCCTGCGCAGTCGCCGGAGCGGCCGATGCACCTTGCCGATTCCGAGCTGTCCGAGCGGCCCCGAGAATCCGGGACGCATCTCCGACGATCGCGTGATGCCCCTCGACCGCGTCGATCAGCTTCTCTGGAGGGGTGTTCGGTTCGAGCTCCGCGTGGAGGAGGAAAGACGCTCTCGGCTTCCATCGACCATGCGGGGTCGCGACGTTCGGAGATGCGCGACGGTTCCGTCCCGAGCGGCGCTCTTTCTGGCTCACCGATCCCCGGTCTCCGGTCTGCGTCCCACAGGCAATTTCTGGCGACCCACTTCAGCTCGCGTCCTGTGGCAGCAAGTGCTCGAGATGTTCCGCGCGCGGACGGGGCATGAGTTCTGCTCGTGAGGAACGTCATCAAGGAGCACAGCGATGAGCCTCGACGTGACCGCCCTCCGTGAGAGCTTCGACCTCGTCGTCACCCGCGCGCCCGACCTGACGCGGCGTTTCTACGCGCTCCTCTTCGAGCGCTACCCGCAGGTGATCGGGCTCTTCGGTCGCTCGACGGACCGCCAGGAGCAGATGCTCACGCGCGCGCTCGTCGCCGTAATGGACCGGCTCGACGATGGCGTCTGGCTCGGTGAGACCCTGGGAGCGCTCGGCGCCAAGCACATCGACTACGGCGTGACGGAAGAGATGTATCCGTGGGTCGGCGACGCGCTGATCGCAACGCTCGCGGAGGTCGCCGGTGACACCTGGAGCCCACGCGTGGCGAAGGCGTGGGAAGAGGCCTACGCGGCGATGGCCGAGCTCATGATCGAGGGAGCGCGACGTGCTGCGGCTCCGTCGCCTGGGGAGAGCACCCTCACTCCGAGCCCACCGGTCTGACGCGCGCTCCGTCCGACTCGTACGACGCCCTTCGGCGGCGTTCTGGAAGACCTCGAACCGAACAACACGACCGGGAGCAAGGCGGTGAAGATCAGAGAGCCCTACCACGAAGGCGAGGTGCGGGTGCAAGAGCTCGCCGGTGAGCGCGATGTTGCGTTGCTCACTGCCAGGACGATCCGAGATCGCGTCGCCGTGCCCGCGTTTCGCTTCCTCGCGATGCAGCGCCACCTCGTGCTCGGCCGAGCCGACGGCGAGCACGCCTGCGAAGCGACCGTCCTCTTCGGAGACCCGGGCTTCTTGCGGGTCGAGGCAGAAGGAAAGGCGTTGTCGATCGCGCTCGAGCCCGAGCGCGATCGACACCTCGACCCTGTGCTGGCAGCGCTCGCGGTGGGTGACCGCATCAGCGGTCTCGCCATCGAGCTCGCGACACGGCGGCGGCTTCGCCTCAACGGGCGCGTGCGCGCGCTCGACCTAGCGCGCCTCGTGCTGGAGGTCGATGAGTCGTACCAGAGCTGTCCGAAGTACATCCAGAAGCGCGTCGTCGAGATCGACGCCGACTTCGACTCGAGCACCACCCGAAGCGAGCAGACGGTCTCGAGCGGAACGGCGCTTCTCGAGCCTCAGCGGGCACTCGTACGCGCTGCAGACACTCTCTTCGTGGTGACGGTCCATCCGGAGGGCCATGCTGACGCCTCGCATCGCGGTGGCGAGCCTGGGTTCGTGCACGTCGATGATGACGGGGCGCTCTCGATTCCCGACTACGTGGGCAACAGCATGTTCAATACGCTCGGGAACATCACGACCAACCCGCGCGCCGCGCTGCTCTTCTGGGACTTCGACCAAAAAAGGCTCCTCCATCTCGCCGGCCGCGCCGAGCTCCGCTTTGGCGTCGGCGACCGCGAGCTAGCGACCGGAGGGACGGGGCGCTCGTGGACCTTTCACACCGAGCGATGGATCGAGCAACGCCTGTCGCTCCCGTTCCGGTTGCGACTCGTCGAACGATCCCCGTTCAATCCCTCCCCCACGACCAGGAGCTGAAGGTGCTCCTCCGGTCGCCCACGTCGAGTCCGTCGCCGATCGCACGAAGCTGCGCGCGTCAGCGCGTGAGGATCATCCAGGCGGTGGCGACGAGAACGGCGCAGCAGAAGAAGAAGGCGAACGTGACGTAGCCGCGCTTCCTCGCCCACGCGAGGATCTCGTCGTCGGTCTCCTTGTGTTGAGTCTGTTCGGCGGGCTTGGGATCGACGACCTTCGTCGAGGGCTGGACATCCATCGTGGAACCTGTGAGTGACGATCCCCACTTCTCCGGCACGAGATGGGCCGGCCCGAAGAGCGGGACGCTCTCCTCCTGTGTGATTGCGATCGAGAGGTCGGCCGGGACCCGCGGGGCTGGGGGGACGCGCACGCTCTCACCCGTGGCCGCCGGCCGTGAGCGGACGGCGCCCGACGGCCGCGGCGGCGGCGGGGCGCTCTTCGGCAGGCGACACTCGCTCGCGCGACGCTTCTCGATCAGCTTGGTCCCGAACGTCTCGGCGATCCACTCGCCGAGCTTGAGACGGCTCGCGAGGAGACCCGCCTTCGCGAGGTAGGCCTCGAGGTCGCGCTGGAACGCGCTGGCCGACGCGTAGCGGTCGTCGCGGTTCGGCGCGAGCGCCTTATGGACGATGCGTTCGAGCTCGGCGTGATCGGGCAGTCCCTTGTCGGGGAGGGGCGGGATCTCCGCGCGGCGCGCCTGCTCGAGCAGGGGTACGTCGCTCTTCGACCTGTAGAGGCGGCGACCGGCGAGCAGCTCCCAGAGGATGATCCCGGCGGCGAAGACGTCGGAGCGGGCGTCGAGCGCCTCGGCGCGTGCATGCTCGGGGCTCATGTAGCCGGCCTTGCCCTTGAGCGCCTCGCTCGCTTCTTCGCGGACCAGGTCGTTCGCGTGCGCGATGCCGAAGTCGCAGAGCTTCACCTCGCCGTCGTACGAGATGAGGACGTTGGACGGCGAGACATCGCGATGGACGATGCCGAGTGGCGCGCCGGACTCGGTGAGGCGGCGGTGGGCGTAGTCGAGGCCCTCGAGGATGTCGACGACGATGCCGAGGGCGTGCTGCGCGGGGAGGCCTTCGCTCTTCTCCGTGCAGAGCCGGAGGAGCGCGTTGAGGTCGAAGCCCTCGACGTACTCCATGGCGATGTAGAGGCGGTCCTCGTCGCGCCCGAGGTCGTGGACCTGGACGATGTGACGATGGCTGAGCCCTGCGGCGAGCTTCGCCTCGTGGATGAGCATCTCGGCGAAGCGCGGGTCGTCCGAGAAGGCCGGAAGAATGAGCTTCACGACGACGAGCCGCGTGGCGCCGAGCTCCGTCTCGGCGCGCGCGAGGAAGAGCTCCGCCATACCGCCGCGACCGACAGGCTCGAACAGGGTGTAGGGGCCGAACTTTCGCGGAAGCGCGTTTTCCTCGGAGGTCGGCAGCGCGGGCGAAGATCCGGAGGACGAAGCGGCGACCATTCGAAGGGCTCTCCGGTAGCAGATTTCGCCGCGCGGGGGAGCGGGTCAAGTTTGGCGTCCCGATGAGCCTCCTCGGGGCTCGAGCGGGTGCTCTCTCTCCGGCAAGTCGGCGGGATCGCTGCAGCTTGGAGCTCTCTCGAGGACGAGCCGTGTCCCCGTCGAGGCCGATGCATCTGCTCCCGAACAGCGCTTCTGCTCGCTACCGGATCGCGATGGTGGGGGCGACGCATCGGCCGCGCCGGTCCTCGTGGATCGGTGGTCGCCCCACCCGCCCGAGAGCGCCGGCACGCCGACCGTCAACCAGGCCCTCACTCATGGCGGGTGCACGCTGAACGTGTCGCCCGTCCACCTCACGCCACCGGGGAAAGGGCTCGGGGCGTGACGTCGACCAACGAATCGCCCGCTCGGGGGGCAGGTTCGCATCCGCGGCGCGCGTCGTCGGGCGCGATGGAAAGAAAAAACGCTGCGGCGGGCTCGGGGGGGGACAAGCCTCGCCGCAGCGCTGCCCCCGTACTTGCGTGATCCGTGCCAGCGTCGAAGTGCGCGAGATCACGCGCGCCAGAGCCTTCGGTCGTGCATCGATGAAGGATCAGGCGGACAAACTCGAAAGGTGCCCGCCGGGTAGAAACGAATCAGAGCTTCGGCTCGAGGACGCGTCCGAGGAAGACGAGCGTCTTCGTCTGACGGTCGACGATCGCCGTGATGAAGGGGCGGTCGACCTTCATCACGATCGGGGAGTCGCCGGAGGTCGCCTTTCGGCCGACGACCACCGCCGTCGCCGCCGCCGCCTCGGTGCCATTCTCGTCCAGCTCGAGGAACGTCTTGTGGAGGACGTTCGCCACTCGGAGTGGCTCCGCCGTGCTGATGCCGCTGAAGTCGGCGCTCCCGTCGAATGCCTGCTTCATGCCCAGCGACGTCAGCGGCTCCTTCAGGTCGAATGTGCCGTCGACCTTCAGCTTCGGGAAGTGGAGGCTCACGTGAGTCGTTTCGAGGCCCGCGAGGATGTCGAGCACCTTGCCGCCGGTGAGCGACGACTCGAAGGTCGCGAACGTCCCGGCCGTGGGCGCGATGACGAGCATCGCGAGCTCACCGCCGTCGTAGGCCATCTCGACGGCCTCGTATCCGTCGCCCTTCGCGTAGGGGCGGGACGACTGGCCGTTCATCATCGCCACGTGCACGACGCTCCCGTCGGCCTTCGTGAAGGGAGCTTGTGAGGTCGCGCGCGGCTCGAATTTCGATGCCCACGCCGCGTTGAAGTAGACGGCGTTCACCAGGACGAGGCGCGTCGTCGAGTCGACCAAACCTCTCGGCAGGATGTTCATGATGCGCTTCGCGGTCTTCTCTTCGACCCAGGCGTTGATCGTGCTGCGCGACTTCTCGGTCTCGGCGATGAAGTCGACGATGTTGAGCCCCGCGCCGTAGTTGACGGCGAGGGTGTCGAGGAATGGCGCCTCGAACGACGTGCCCTTCTGACCCCAGATCGAGTTGGTGACGTCGAGGCGGAACGGTTTGCCGTCCTTGCCCTCGGCGTTCCTGCCGCGGCGCGCGAGCGCGAGGTCGAGATAGTCGAACGCCTTGTGGAGACGGTCGTCGGGCAGATCGAAGTGCAGCGCCTTCTTCATCTCCGCGGCGGTCTCGCCACGCGCGCCTGCGTAGGTCATCGCGAGCGCGATCGACGCGCTGTGCGGCGAGAGGAAGATGTCCTTGTCGACGCTCTCGGGCTGCTTACGGACGGCCTGGTAGATGTCGACCGCGAAGTCGGCCTGGCTCGCTGTGAGCGTCGCGCGCTCGGCGTCCGACAGCTGCGGGCTCATGTCCCGCTGCTGCGCCGAGCGGACGACGTCGACCTCGACCGCGTCGCGCGACGACGAGCATGCGGCCAGACCGACGGCGGCGAGGACGACAGCGACGTTCGAGAGAGTCTTCACGGTTGCAGCCTCCACCCCGACCGTCAGCAGAGACCGTGCCATGCCAACGGCACGCATGGGCCGGCTTTCACCGAGAATTGCTCGACGTTCGCGTGTGCCACCTGCCTGGCCCTGGCACAATCCAGGGCGCCCGGTGCAGGGGCGGCGGCGCTTTCGGTCGCGAGCGCGTTGCAGCGCGCTCGCGACCCGCTCAGGTCTGCGGACGGCCGGCGGGGCGGCGCCGGCTCACGTCCCCGGCAGCCTGAAGCCGCCGGCGTCGAACCGGAAGAGCCCGCCGTCGAGGAGGCCGGAGGGGAGCTTGAAGGTCGGCGTGGGAACGGGCGCGGGCGCGGCGCCGCTGTCCGTCTTCGTGGCGCCGGCGTCGGTGACGGCGGGCGCCGCGGCGTCGACGACCTTCGCGCCGGAGTCGACCACGCCGGCGTCCGTCGCGACCGGCTTCGTCGTCGCCGTCGTCGTGGGCGCGATGGTCGGGGCGGCCGTCGTGGTCGTGGTCGGGATCGGCTCGGCTGCGGTCTCGGTCGGAGCCGGGGCTGGGGCCGTCTCGGCGTCGGCCGTGAGCTCAGCGACGGCCGCATCGGCTCCGCCATCGTCACCCGCCCCGCGGTTCTTGAGCTTGTCGATCAGCTCGCTGCAGCCAGCGAGGGGGAACGCGATCGCGGTGAGCGTGAGGAGGAGGGCAGGGATATAGCGACGCATGCGTGAGCGCGAGCATACCCAAAGCGGGGGCGTATGTCCGCGGGTCAGGCTGCCGGTGCGGCGACGATGCTCGGCCTCGCGCGGATTGCCTGCAGGATGGCGTGGCGTTCGAGCGCCCGAGACGATGGCCTGCTCGACGGTGTCGAAGAAGAGCTCCCGCGCCTCCGCTCCGCTGCACGAGCCGACGGCCACGCCTTCGTTCGGCGGCCGCGCCGACGCGGAGACCTGGGCGAGATGGGCGAGCTTCGTGCTCGACGAGGTGATCGATGAGCAGCTCGCAACGCTCCATCCGGCATCTCGATGCGCGCCGCGACGATGAGCGAGACGGCGACGGTTTCGCCGCGTGGTCGTGAGAGTGGTCGTGAGCACAGCGCATGAAAATGGGGCTCGCGTCCCAATTCACCCGCAGCGCTGCGCCTTCGGTGCTCGTGAAATCGCGAGACGATGGGACCGGTCGAGCTTTGGGTTGTGGCGTCCTCATGGCAGAATCCGCCGCTCATGTCGGAAGAGGACGAGACGGATCGATCCATGCCGGAGCGGCGACCCCACGCGCCGCCGGCGTCCCGTCTCGGGCGCCTGGCGCGGCTCGGTGCGCTCTCGACGCGGGCGCTTCCGATCGCGACCGAGGCGATGCGCCGAGCGGCGTTCGGAAAGCGAAGCGACGCCGACGCGGAGCGTGAGGCCCAGCAGCGGGTCCTCGACAACGCGAAGAAGACCGCCGAGGCGATGCTGAAGACGCTCGGCGAGATGAAGGGCCTGCCGCTCAAGCTCGGGCAAATGGCGTCGTACATCGACGGTCTCGCGCCGCCCGGCTACGAGGAGAAGTTCCAGGAGGTCCTGAAGAAGCTCCAGGCGAAGGCGCCGCCGCTCTCGCGCGAGGCCGCCGAGAAGGTCGTCACGAAGGAGCTCGGTCGTCCCGAGGAGATCTTCGAGGAGTGGGAGCCCGATCCGTTCGCCGCGGCGAGCATCGGTCAGGTGCACCGCGCCGTGACGAAGAGCGGCGACCGCGTCGCGGTGAAGGTGCAGTACCCCGACATCGACAAGGCGATCGTGAACGACCTCAAGAGCATCTCGATGCTCGAGTCGATGATCGCGCCGGTGGGCCGCAAGTATCACACGAAGGAGACGCTCGACGAGATCAAGGCGGTCTTCCTCGCGGAGCTCGACTACGGCCTCGAGGCCGAGAACGCCGAGATGTTCCGGCGGATCCACGACGGCGACGACGAGATCGTCATCCCGCGCGTGTGGAACGCGTTCTCCACCAAGCGCGTGCTCACCCTCGAGATGATCGGCGGGGAGGACTACGCCGCGTTCTGCAAGCGAGCGGATCAGGAGGAGCGCAACGCGGCGAGCGCTACGATCTGGCGCTTCATGTTCCGCTCGCTCTTCAAGCACGGCGTGCTCTATGCCGACCCGCATCCGGGGAACTACCGCTTCCTCGGCGGCGGCCGCGTCGCCTTCCTCGACTACGGCTGCGTGAAGAAGATGCCGCCGCATCTCCTCGCCGGGACGAAGCGCTACATCGCGACGGCGATGGATGGGGACTGGGAGGCGTTCGAGCGCGCTTGCGTCGAGGTGCTCGGCTACGACCCGAACGACACCGAGTCGTTCCGGCTCTTCATCGACTACTCGAAGATGATCCTCGAGCCGCTGACGACCGACGGCACCTTCCGCCACACCCACCAGGTCGCCCGCGAGGCGGTCGCCTTCCTCGTGCGCGGCGGGAAGCGGATCATGAAGCCGAAGGAGGGCGACGTACTGCCGAACCTCCCGAAGCCGATCCACATGCCGCAGGACCACACCTTCATGAACCGCCTCCAGTGGGGCCTCGCCAGCGTGATGGCCGGGCTCGGCGGCGAGGGGAACTGGCGGAGGATCGCCGAGCCGTGGATTCGCGGACCCTACGAGGAGCCCTGACGGGCGCATCGTCGCCGGTGTGCATCGCTCCGTCGTCGCCTCGCGGCGCCGGCTCGCGTGCGCGCGCGCTTTCGGCGGCCGATCCGCGGGCTGCGGCCTCGGGCGAGGCGCTCACCGTCCTGCGCGCTCACGGTGATGCGGGCGCCGACAACCTGCTCGTCCACGGAGACAACCTCGCTGCGCTGCGGCGGCTCGAGGCACGTTTCGCCGGCCAGATCCGGTGCGCTTACCTCGACCCGCCGTACAACACCGGCCGCACGTTCGCCGAATACGCCGACGCGCGCACGCCGGCGGAGTGGGACGCGATGATGCGTCCGCGCCTCGAGGCGCTCCGGCCGCTCATCGCCGAGGACGGCGCCGTGTTCGTCGAGATCGACGACACCCAGCTCGCGGCGCTGACGCTCCTGATGGATGCCGTGTTCGGTGCGCAGAACCGCATCAGCACGATCACAATCGTCCGCAGCGCTCCCACGGGGCACAAGGCGATCAACGCGGGGCCGGTGCACGTCTCCGACTTCATGCTCGTCTACGCGAAGGATCGGAAGCGCTGGCGCTACCGCTCGCAGGTGCGCGTGCGTGAGGGCTTCGATCGGGCGTATTCGACATGGCTCGAGGACCCCGACGCCAAGCCGTCGCGCTGGCGCTTTCGCCCGCTCAAGGCCGCCGTTGCGGAGGCGCTCGGTCATGCATCACCTCCTGAGGCGACGCGCGCGCTCGGTCGTGAGGCTTTCCTCGCCCGTGTGCACGCCCATGCCCTCCGTCACGCCCGGCACGTGATCCGCTTCGCCCAGCCGCGCTACGAGGCGATCGGTCAGGTCGCGCAGCGCATCGTCGATCGCTCGCGCGAGGCGCCCGAGCGCGTCTTCGTGCTCGAACGCGATGGGCGCCCGCCCTTCGTCGTGCGCGGAGGCAACCGCATCCTCTTCCTCGCCGACAAGGTCCGCGAGATCGACGGCCGCCCGGTCATCGTCGAGCCGCTCACCAACGTCTGGGACGACGTTCCGTTCCAGGGGATCGCGCGCGAGGGCGGCGTGGTCTTCACGCGGAACAAGAAGCCGGAGCGCCTCGTCGCGCGCGTCCTCGCGATGGCCTCCGATCCCGGTGACTGGGTCATCGATCCGTTCCTCGGCAGCGGGACGACCGCCGCCGTGGCCCACAAGATGGGCCGGAGATGGATCGGCATCGAGTCCGGCGAGCACCTCGTCACGCTCGCGGAGCCGCGGCTCCGCCGCGTGGTCGACGGTGCCGATTCGACGGGCATCACTGCACAGGTTGGATTCTCTGGTGGCGGAGGCTTCGTTGTTGCGACGCCCTGAGCGCCCGTCCTGCGTTCTCGGTGTGGCGCTGCTCGTCGCGGCTGCCGCCGTCGGTTGCGGACGTCAGGACGGGCCGCCACGCTCGACCACGCCTCCGCAGGAGGCCGGCGTGTCGGCCGACGCCGCCACCCTCGATGCGAGCGCAGGTGCTGCGAGCCTCGACGGATCCGCGGGCGCGCTCCTCTCGTGGCCGGACGCGATCCGAGTGGGGCGCTTCGCCGAGGCTGCGGAGGCGATCGCGCGTCTCCCCGCGGAAGAGCAGAACAAACCCGAGGTCCGGCTCGCGAAGGCGCGCGCGTCGATCGCGATCGGGAAGTACGCCGAGGCGATCGCGGCGCTGGAGAAGATCGACGACGAGCTCCCGCTGCTCCGGGAGCTAGTCGCGAAGACGCGCGCCCAGGCCCAGTTCCACGCAGGGCCGCACGACAAGGCCGCGGAGTACTACGCGTCACGCCGCGAGGTCGCTTCGTGGATCCTTGCCGCGGAGGCATGGGACAAGGCGAGCGAGAGCGCGGGAGGAGCCGTCCGCGCGCGCGCCGCATGGGAGCGCGTGGTGAATGCTTCGGGCCGGACGCGCGCGCAGGAGGAGAAGGCGCGCTTTCGCCGGATGCAGATCACGCGGCTGAAGGAAGGGGACCCGGCGGCGGTCGCGGACGCGAAGTGGCTCGCGACGAACGCGCTCGACGACAAGGTCTTCTCCGAGGCCGCCGAGCTCCTCGAGAAGCAGTCGCCACCGAAGCTCCTCACCGCCGACGAGCTCCTCGCTCGCTCGCGCGTCCTCGCCGAAGGGCTGCGGACCGACGATGCGATCCGCGCGATCGAGCGCGCCGGGACGCGGACGACGGCGGATCGAAAGAACATCCCCGCGATCGATCTGTGCCGCGCGAAGGCCGAGGTCTACTACAAGGCGCGCACGCGCTACCCCGAGGCGGCCCTCGCCTACCGCCAGTGCGCGTACATGGGCGGGCCGCGCGCGGCCGAGGACCTGTTCCTCTCCGCGCGAGCGTTCTCGCGTGCCGATCGCGACGCGGACGCGTTGCCCGCGTTCCAGTCGGTGATCCAGCGTCACCCGAAGACGGTCTGGGCCGATCAAGCCGAGTTCCACATCGCCCGCACGCACGCGCTCGCCGGCCGGTGGAAGGACGCGGCGTGGGCATTCGACGAGTACGTGAAGCACTGGCCGACGGGGAGGGAGAAGCGCGACGCGGAGCGGTATCGCGCGCTCGTGCATCTCGTGAGCCGGAACGACAAGAAGGCGCGGAAGCTCCTCGAGGACCTCTCCGGCGGCGCCGAGGACGCGCTCACCGCCGCTCGATGGACAAACCTCGCCGCGCTGGCGGCTCTTCGCGACGGCGACAAGCTGCACGCGCTCGCGCGGTGGGCCCACGTCGCGCGGACGCTGCCGCTCTCGTATCCCGCCCTCGTCGCCCGCGCGCGGATCAAGGAGAACGGCGGCACGCCCCCTCCCGCGATCGATCCGGGCGAGAGCGGCTCGTCCGTGCCGTTCACCGTCGAGCTCCCGCCGCCGATCGACATGCTCCAACGCATCGGCTTCGACGGCGAAGCAGAGCTGATGCTCCGCGAGCGCGAGCCTGCGATCGTCGCGAAGACGGAGGTGCGCGGGACCGAGGCGCTGTGCACGGCCTACGCGATGCTCGATCGGGGCAAGCGGCGCTATCAGATCTCGCTCCAGGTTCCGCAGCGCGAGCTCGCGACGGCGCCCGGTGGGAAGAACCGGAGCGCATGGGAGTGCCTCTATCCGCGCCCCTACGCCGGCAGTGTCACGACGGCGGCGGCGAGCTCGAGGATCACGACCGACCTCGTCTGGTCAGTGATGCGCCAGGAGAGCGCGTTCGATCCCGAAGTCGTCTCCCCCGCGCGTGCGGTCGGGCTCATGCAGCTCTTGCCCGAGACGGCACGGACGACCGCGAAGACGGCGCGCCTCGTCCACGACGACTCGATGCTCACGAGCCCAGCTCAGAACATCACGCTCGGCTCGCTCTACCTTCGCGAGATGCTGGACACGTTCGGTGAGAACGTCGCGCTCGCGGTCGCGGCCTACAACGCGGGCCCGGAGGCCATCCAGCGATGGCTCGGCCATGCGAAGGGCGAGACGCTCGACGTGTTCGTCGAGGCCATCCCGTACCTGGAGACCCGCGGCTACGTCGCTCGCGTTCTCGGGAACATGGCCCGCTACGGCTATCTGGACCGTGGAGAGGCAGGCGTCCCGACCCTCGGGCTCGAGCTGAAGTAGGGGCCTCGGCCTCGACCACCCCCCAGCGACGGGCCAGATGGGCCAGAGGGGCTTCTCGGGCCGCCTTTTCGCTCAGCGTGGTGTCGGGCCGCAAATCGAGTAGAGTTCCGCGGTCACGTGCTCGGCCTCCTCCTTGCCGCGGTGTTCATCGCGCTGAATGGCTTCTTCGTCGCGGCCGAATTCGCGTTGGTCAAGGTATCGACGACCCTCGCCGGGACGCAGAAGACGCGCGGCGAAGACCCTCGGGTCGCCCGTGCCCGCGCGATCGTCTCGAGGATCGACCGCTATCTGTCCGTGACCCAGCTCGGGATCACGCTCGCCAGTCTCGGCCTCGGTTGGATCGGCGAGCCCGCGCTCGAGCGGCTCGTTCACGGCGCCTTCGTGTCCGCCCTCGGTCACGAGCCCGGGCGGGCCGCGCAGATCGTCGCCATCGCCATCGCCTTCTCGCTCCTCACGTTCAGCCACGTGCTCTTCGGCGAGCTCGTACCGAAGCTCGTCGCGATCCAGCGGTCCGAAAAGGTCGCCTATTCGTCGGCGGCGCCGCTCCACCTGATCTACGTGGTCTTCCGGCCGCTGCTGTTCATCCTCGAGCGCGCGACGCGGGTCATCCTTCGTTCGATGGGGATGAGCGCCGACGCTGCGAGCGAGGGGACGCTGTCCGAAGAGGAGCTCGTGGGCATCCTCGCGGCGAACGCCGCACGGAGCCCGGGCGGCAAAGCGAAGGCCGAGCTCGTGGAGCGTGTCCTCCGCTTCGCGCAGCGCACCGCGCGGCACGCGATGGTGCCGCGCGTCGACGTCTTCACGATCCAGATCTCGATGACCGGTGAGGAGGCGGTGCGCCAGATCCGGACGCACCAGTTCTCACGCGTCGTCCTCACGAGGGATCACAGCGTCGACGAGATCGCCGGTTACCTCTACGCGAAGGACTTCCTCGTGGACCCGGCGGCGTCGAAGCTCGCGGATCTCACCAGTGTCCGCCGCGACATCCTCTTCGTGCCGGAGACGCAGAGCCTGCTCGACGTGCTGCGCAACATGCAGCTCGCGCAGATTCCGATCGCGGTCGTCGTCGACGAGTACGGTGGGACGAGCGGGATCGTCACGATGGAGGATCTCCTCGAGGAGATCGTCGGAGAGATCCGCGACGAGCTCGACGTCGAGGCGGCGCGTGTCGTTCCGGTGGCGAACAACGACAGCGCCTGGGACGTGGACGCCCGTGCCACGGTCGAAGAGCTGCGCAGTATCGGGGTGCAGGTCGACGAGAACGAGTGGGCGGAGTCCGTGGGGACCGTCGTCCTCGCGCGGCTCGGACGTATCCCGCGCATCAGTGACAAGGTGGAGCTCGGCGCCGAGGCGACCGCCGAGGTCACGAGCGTCAGCCGCCGTCGCATCATGCGCGTACGCGTTCGCGTGTCGAGGGCGGCGACGGACTCGCTAGCGTGAGCGCCGCCGCGGCTGCGCCGGCCTCCGGTCTGCCCGGGAGCCGCGCATGAAGCTCGCCCGGATCGTCACCGTCGTCCTCACGATCGCCGCGATCTGGCTTGCGTCGCGCCTCCAGCTGTCGAGCGACCTCACGACGCTCTTTCCACGAACGCCGGCGGCCGAGGCCCTCGCGCGCGTGACGCGCGCGTTCGGCGGGGGAGACGTCGCGCTCGTCCTCGTGCGAGGCGAGGACCCGTCGAGCGTCGAGCGTGCGGCAGAGGTGGCCGCAGAGGAGCTCCGCGCCATGTCCGTCGTCGCCGGCGCGATCACTTCTGCGCCGGCGCCGGCGGCGCTCGATCCGACGGAGGCCTGGCGCTTCGCAGGGCCGGTGGCACGCGAACGTCTCGCGCGAGCGGTCACGGAGGACGGCATGCGCGAGCGTCTGCGAGAGACGCGTGCGCTCCTCCTCGCACCGGGCGCATCCGACGTCGCGAGCACGATCGCGCGGGACCCGCTGCGCCTCGCGATGATCCCGTGGCAGGACCAGATCGAGGTCGCGGCCGGCGTCCGCGGAGCGGGCGCGGGAGCCCTCGGCGAGCCGCGAGGAGCGTTCGTCAGCGCCGACGGGCGCGCGCGCCTCGTCGTCGTGGAGCCGCGAGGTCGCGCCTTCGAGTCAGGAGAGGCGGCCCGCTTCACCGACGAGGCCGGGGCCGCCCTCGCGCGCGCAGCGAAGCGTGTGGAGGAGGGCGGGGCGCACGTGACGCTCGAGCTCACCGGAGGTCACGTCGTTGCTCGCCAGACGGAGGCGCTCGTGCGCTCCGATCTCGAGAAGAGCGGCGCGCTCTCGATGGTGCTCGCCTCCCTCGTGTTCGCGCTGACGTTCCGCCGCCTGCGCGCGCTCGCCTGCGTGCTCCCGCCGCTCGCCATCGGAACGCTCTGGACGACGGCGCTGGCCGCGCTCCTCTACCCACGCCTCAGCGCGGTCGCGACGGCGTTTGCCGCGGTCGTCATCGGTGTCGGTGTCGACACGGGCGTTCACGTCTATGGTCGACTCCTGCGCGCGCGTCGCGAGGGCCTGTCGCCCGGGGCCGCCGCAGAAGTCGCACGTCGTGAGACGTGGCGGCCGACGCTCGGAGCTGCGCTCGCGGCGGGCGGCGCCTTCGGATGCCTGGTGCTTTCGGACATCGAAGGAATGCGCCAGCTCGGCGTTCTCTGTGCTGCCGGCGAGGTGCTCACCGCGGTGGCGATCCTCGTCGTCGTGCCCGAGCTCGGTGCGCTCCTCGAGCGAGGCGCGGTGCCCGCACCGCCGCGTGCATCGTGGATCATCGCGCTCACCAGGACGCGCGCACGCGCGTTCGTCGCCGTCCTTGCGGTCATCGCCGCGCTGATCGGTGCGGTCTGGATGGGGCCGCCGCGGATCGAGCAAGGGGTCGCGAAGCTCGACGCTCGTACGCTCCCCGCGCTCGCGACGTACGACGCGATCTACGCGACGTTCGGTGGTGCGCGCGGGCAGCTCATGGTCGTCTCGGCCGATCGAGACCCCGACCGCGCGCGCGCACGCGCCGACGCGGTGGCCGAAGCGGCAGAGCGCCTTGCCGCGGGCGGGACGATCGCGGGCTTCGATGCGCTGGCCCGCATGGCGCCGTCGCCCGAGGTCCAGCGCACGCGTCTCGCCGAGCGCGACAAGCTCGACCTGCCTTCGCGTCGCGCGCTCCTCGCGCGCGTGCTCGCAGAGGAGGGCTTCGCGCTCGAAGAGCTCGCGCCTGCGCTCGATGCGTTCGAGCACCCGAAGTCCGACACGAGCGACGTGCTCGCGTCGGACAACTTGGGGCTGCGCCCCAACGACCCGCAGTGGTCGTGGCTTCGTCGCCGTCACCTCGCGGAGGACGGCGACGGGGCACTCGCGCTCACCTACGTGCGCGTTGCGCCGATCCCGGGCGCGGAGGACACGGCGCGTGCGATCCTGGAGGGTGCGGATCCCGGCTCGATCATCACGGGCTTCGCGGATCTCGAGCACGGTCTCGCGCGGACGCTCGCGCACGACCTCCCTCGGGTCCTCGCCGGCGCGCTCGGGATCGTCGTGCTCGTGCTGGGGGCCTCGCTCAGGCGGGCATCGCGTGTGGTCCTCGCGATCGGCGTCCTCGTGGCGGAGATCGCTATCGTGCTCGTCCTCGCGCGTGTCTTCTCGGTTCGCTGGCACGTCTACGACGCGCTCGTATTGCCCGTCCTCCTCGGGATCACACTCGACGAGGTCCTGTTCCTGCTCACCGCGGCGGAGCGGACTTCGATCGAGGAGGCGATCGCGGAGCAGGCGCCGCTCGGGATGGCCACGGCTCTGACGACCGCCGCCGGCTTCGGGGCGCTCGTCGTCTGTCGGTTCGGCGGCCTCGTCGACGTCGGCAAGGTCGGAGCGATCGGCTCGACTGTGGGCGTGCTCGTCTCGCTCGTCGTCGTCCCGGCGGCGTATCGGCTGGCGGAGCGCCAAAGGCCCGGTGTGCCGGGAGGCGGCGGTCGAGCACGCTCGAGCTGAAAGCGCAGCGTCCGGCAAGCGAGGCGGCGATCAGCTCACTGCAGGGCTCCCATACGCACCGCCCGTGAGGTAGATACGCGGGCTCGGTCACGCATGTCGAACGACCTCCGGGCCAGCATCGGTGAGCACATCGGCGGCGCGGACGCGCTCGTCCGGACGTCGGCGGAAGAGCTCGATCCGCTCCCCTCCGTCCTTCCTCCCGAGGGGGTGGTCGTCACGCGCCTCGCCGCGATCGCCGCGCGAAACGACGCGCGGGTCGACGTGGCCGACGTCCGTGGCTCCGCCGACGCTGCGGTCGTCGCTGCGCTCGTACGCGACCCGAGCGCACCCCCGACGGTCGTGATCGCCGAGGACGCCGACGCCGCCCGACGTCTCGCCGGTGACGTCGCGTTCTTGCTCGGTCGCGGCGGTCGCGCCGGTGACCTCGAGGACACGAGCGACGTGCTCGTGCTGGCGATGGCCGAGTCGTCGCCGTATGCCGACGTGAACCCGGACCGGCGCGGCGCGATGGTGCGCATGGCGACGCTCGCGCATCTCGCGGTCGGCCGTCCCTGGCGTGTGCTCGTCGTCCCGGCGGCGGCCCTCGTGCGCAAGCTCGTTCCGCCGTCCGCTCTCCAGGCGCATACGCGACGGATCGTCCACGAGGAGGAGCTCGATCGCGATCGCATCGTGCGTGATCTCGCGGACGCCGGTTGGCTCCGTGTACCCGTCGTCGAGGACCCGGGGACGTTCGCCGTTCGCGGATCGCTGCTCGATGTGTGGGCACCAGGCGCGCCCGAGCCCGCGCGCGTCGAGCTCTACGGCGATCTCGTCGTGTCGATCAAGCCGTTCGACCCGGTGACGCAGACGACGCGCTCCCTCGCGCGCAAACGTGACGAGAGCGACAAACGCGACAAGACGGACAAGACGGACAAGGCCGAGGAGGCGAGCCTCCCCGAGGTCTGGCTCCCGCCGGCTCGCGACGCCATTCTCGCGAAGGACCTCGTCGATCGCGCCAAGCGACGGATCGCGAACCTGTCCGACATGATCGATTGGCCGACGATGAAGACGCGGGTCCTCATCGACGACGTCGCGACCGGACGAGCGTTCTTCGGCGCCGACGGGTTTCTCCCGGCGTACTACGAGGAGCTCGCGCCGCTCTGGCACTACGTCCCGGACGACGCTTGCGTGGTGCTCGCGTCGCCGCCGGATCTCACGCGCGTCGTTCGCGACGAGCTCGCGCGCGCCGAGCAGGACTACGCCGCGAAGGCGGAGGAGCCGAGCTTCATCGTCTCCGCGCACTTCCTCTCCGAGGACGAGGCTGCCCTCGAGCTCGGCAAGCGTCGCGTCGTCGCCCTCCACGGCACGGCGATCGCGGGCGCCGGCGAAGGCCTCGCGGCGTTCGAGACCACGCACGAGCCGATCCACCTGGCGGCCTCCGATCACGCGGACATCACCCGAGCGGTGAAGGCCGCGCGGTCGTCGAAGGGGAAGACGAACGCGCTCGCGCCGGTCGCTCGACGCATCGTCCACTTCAAGGAGAGCGGGCTCCGCGTCTTCCTCACCGCCCGCGCGCAAACGCAGGCCGAACGTCTCGCCGCGCTCCTCCAGCACCAGGGCCTCACGACCCGCGTGCGCGTCACCGGCTTCGATCCGGCCTGGCTCTCGGAGAGCGGAGGCGTCGATCACGACGCCGAGGTGATCGTCGGTCCGCTCGCTCGCGGTGTGATCCTCCCGGGCGAGGGCTACGCGATCGTGACCGAGGAGGAGATCTTCGGCGGCCGAGCGCACCGCGCCCGCGAGAAGAGGTCGCGCGATGCGGCGCGGCCGTTCGTCGAGGACCTCCGCAGCTTGAACGTCGGCGACTACGTCGTCCACGTCGAGCACGGCATCGGTCGGTATGCCGGTCTCGTCCACCGTGACGTCGGCGGGCTCACCGTCGATCTGCTCGTGGTCGAATACTCCGGGGGCGACAAGCTCTACCTCCCGGTCTATCGCCTCAACCAGATCCAGAAATTCTCCGGCAGTGAGGCGGGAGAGCCGAAGATCGATCGCCTCGGCGGCGTGACGTTCGCGAAGACGAAGTCCCGCGTGGAGAAGGCCGTCCGCCAGATGGCGGACGAGCTCCTCCGCCTCTACGCCGAGCGCCAGGCGCAGCCCGGCGACGCGATCGAGGCCGCGAACGACGACTACCGCGCCTTCGAGGCGACGTTCCCGTTCGACGAGACCGACGATCAGTCGCGCGCGATCGAAGAGGTGAACCGCGACCTCGAGACTCCGCGCCCGATGGATCGCCTCGTCTGCGGAGACGTCGGCTTCGGCAAGACCGAGGTCGCGCTCCGGGCGGCGTTCCGCGTCGCGATGAGCGGCAAGCAGGTCGCGGTCCTCTGTCCGACGACCGTGCTCGCGCAGCAGCACTACCGCACCTTCGAGGCGCGGATGCGCGACTACCCGATCTCGCTCAAGGTGCTGTCGCGTTTCCAGTCGAAGAAGGAGCAGGACGAGGCGCTCGCGCTCCTGAAAGACGGCAAGGCCGACGTCGTGATCGGCACCCACCGTCTCCTCTCGAAGGACATTCACTTCAAGAACCTCGGTCTGCTCGTCGTCGACGAAGAGCAGCGCTTCGGTGTCACCCACAAGGAGCGCATCAAGCAGCTCCGCACGAACGTCGACGTCCTCACGCTCTCCGCCACGCCGATCCCGCGCACGCTGCAGATGGCCGTGACCGGGATCCGCGACCTGTCGCTCATCACGACCCCGCCGGTCGATCGCCGCGCCGTCCGCACGTTCGTCACGGCGTTCGACGATCAGGTGCTCAAGGAGGCGATCGGCCGCGAGCTCTCGCGCGGCGGTCAGGTGTTCTACGTCTACAACCGGGTCGAGGGCCTCTACGAGAAGGCGCAGAAGGTCCAGCAGCTCTTCCCGAACGCGCGCATCGCGGTCGCCCACGGCCAGATGGGGGGACCGAAGGGGTCCCCACGTACTCGTGGGGATGTGAACAAAGGCGGAAGCAAGGAGGGCACCGAGACCGCGCTCGAGAAGACGATGCTCGACTTCGTGGAGGGCAAGTGTGACATCCTCTGCGCCACCGCGATCGTCGAGAGCGGCCTCGACATTCCGCGCGCGAACACGATCATCATCGATCGCGCCGACCTCTTCGGGCTCGCGCAGCTCTACCAGCTCCGCGGCCGCGTCGGTCGGAGCAGGGAGCGCGCGTATTGCTACCTGATCGTGCCGCCTCCGAACACGATGACCGACGAGGCGCGCGCGAGGATCGAGGCGCTCGAGCGCCACACCGAGCTCGGGAGCGGCTTCAAGATCGCGTCCCTCGATCTCGAGCTCCGCGGCGCTGGCGATCTCCTCGGCGCCGAGCAGTCCGGGAACGTGGCGAGCGTCGGCCTCGATCTCTTCTGCCAGATGCTCGACGAGGCGGTGCACGAGCTTCGCGGCGAGCCGATCGTCCACGACGTCGATCCGGAGCTGTCGTTCGACGTCACTGCGCTCCTCCCGGACGACTACGTCGGCGACGTCGGCGTTCGCCTCTCGATCTACAAGCGCCTCGCGAGCGCGAGCGACGAGGCCGAGGTCGGTCAGATCGCGGTCGAGATGGAGGACCGTTTCGGCGCGCCTCCGGCGGAGGCGAAGTGCCTCGTCCGCCTGATGACGCTCAAGTGCGAGCTGAGGCGGATGCGCGTCCTCGGATGCGAGGCCAACGCCAAGAGCGTCACGCTCCATCTCCGCGACGACACCCCGCTCGATGCCCAGAAGATCCTCGGCCTCGTGAAGGGCAAGGTCTCGCCCTGGAAGATCACTCCGGACATGCGTCTCACGCGCCGCTTCGACGGCTCCGCGAACGGCCTCGTCAACGCGGAGCAGATGCTGGTGGAGCTCTCGCGCTGCTGGAAGGACTGACGCGCCGATTCGTTCACGCGCTCGAAGCGAAGCGCGCTCGACGACGTCGCGTCAGAACGTGCCCACGGCGAGCAGCCCGGCAGGACCGGCAGGGGTCAGTCGCACGGTTGCGGTCTTCGAGGAGCGGCTCGAGCCGAGGAGCCAGAGCGTCGCGCCGCCGGCGGTGAGGACGCCGCCTGCGATGAAGGCGACCGTCGAGATCGTAGCGGCGTCGTTCGCCGCGCGAAGGGTGCTCGCCGCGGCGTCGTCCCTGCAGACGTTGTTCGGACAATCGGCGGCGTCCTGCTTGCTGCTCGCCTGAAGCCCGAACATCGTCCCGACGACGAGCCCGGCGAAGCCCACTCCCGCGCCGATCATCCCGACCGTACGCAGCGTGCTCCCTGACGACTCGGGTGAGGTCGCGGCGACCGTGGTCTCGGAGGCCGGACGTGCCTTCAGCGAGAGAGCGACGGTGATGTTCTGGTGCTCCGACAGCTCGACGTCCTTGCTCGCGTCGTGCGTGACGTCGCTCGATGCGACGAGCCGGTGGCGTCCCGGGTTCACCCGGATCGGGAGGAGCGCTGCCGCCGGTGGGAGCGCGACGCCATCGACGGAGACATGGAGGTCCTGTCCCCGAGGGAGGCCGTCGACCTTCACGACGATCGACGGGATCCGCTCACCGAGGAGCGTCGCGTGTCGTTCGGCTTCGACGCGTGCCGCAGTGTAGGCCGCCGGTTCGCTCGGTGACTTGGGATAGCGAACGGCCTCGAGGAGCGCGTCGCGCGCCTCGACGAGGTTGCCGAGCGCCTCCTGCGCCTTCGCGACCTCGAGCGCCGTGGTCGGTACGCGCATGATCGCATGCGCTCCGGCGTAGGCCTGGAGCGCGGCGGCGTAGTTCTTCTCCTCGAAGCGCTCGTCGCCCTGGTCCATCAGCGCGCGTGCCGTCTCCTTCTCCTGCGGAGAGGGCTCTGCTCCTGCGCGGAGCGGGATCATGAGCGCAAGCAGCGTCAGCGCTGCGGCAGCCGTCTTTCGAGCTCTAAAAGCCACGGTCCCTCAGTGCCCGTCCGGTGGAGGGTGCAGCGGGAGGCTGCACCGCCGGCGGAGCGGATGTCGAAGTTGCAGCAGCGGGCGCCTCGGGAGCGTCGACTGCCGGCGCAGCTCCCGCCGATTTCGCGCGTGTGCGTGGATGAGGAGCGGCGGCCCGTTTGGAGCCGCTCGTCGTTGCGGAGGGAGGCGTCGCCTCCCTCACTCCCGTCTCCGTCACTCCCGTCTCGGGCGGGGCCGCGGGCGCAGCCCCAGGTACGGCCGTCGCCGCCGGCTCGGCCGTCGCTGCCGGCTCGGCCGCCGCTGCCGGCTCGGCCGCCGCGAGGGCGGTGGTGGCGGGAGCTTCGGGAGGCGATGCCGACGCATGCGGGACGGCGGTTCGGCTCATCGCGACGAACGCGATCGCGGCCGTGAGGCCAGCGCCGATCGCGAGCGCGCCGGCGAGCACACGACGGCTCGGTCCGGGCCGAGGGAGCTCGCCTTGCGGGCGGGGGGGAGTAACGGTCGTCGCGGCGAGCTCCTGATGTGCCCGGACCGTGCGAGGCGTCGTCGGTGGGGTCGGCGCCGGCTCGTCGACCACGACGATGCGCGGGGACGTCGTACGGATCGAGAGCGTCATCCCGTCGGTGGCACGAGAGGCGGCGAACCCCACGAGCGCATCACGCAGCTCGATCACCGAGCCGTAGCGCTTCGAAGGGTCCTTCTCGAGGCAGTTCCGGACGATCTCGTCGTACTCCTTCGGGATGTTCGGATCGAGGACGGCCGGCCAGACGGGCTCGTCGTTGTGAACCTTCAGCGCGATGTCGCCGACGCCTTCGCCGTCGAACGGGAGCTGTCCGGTCGCGAGCTCGTAGAGGATGACCCCGAGCGCCCAGATGTCGCTTCGTACGTCGGCGTTGCGTGACGACTTGAGCGTCTCCGGAGACATGTACGGAGGCGAGCCCATGATGGTGCCCGCGGCCGTCGCGCGGGTGGGGGCGTCCACCGTCGCCTTCGAGATCCCGAAGTCGAGCACCTTCACGAACGGCGCCCCTTGCGGCGTCTTCGTGAGGAAGAGGTTCGCGGGCTTGAGATCGCGATGGATGATGCCGGCGTCGTGGGCTTCGGCCACCGCCTCGCACGCCTGCGTGACGAGCTCGGCGGCGACCTCGGGCGAGAGGCATCCGCGTTCTTCGACGAGCCGCTCGAGGTCGATCCCTTCGAGGAGCTCCATCACCATGAACGGCGTGCCGTCTTCGATGACGCCTACATCGAACACCCGCGCGACGTGTGCGCTCCGGAGCTTCGCGGTGGCACGCGCTTCGAGGGTGAACCGGCTGGTCGAGATGTGCCCGCGCAGCTCCGCGCGCATGAACTTGAGGGCGACCGCCTGATCGAGCTCGACGTGCTTGGCGGAGAAGACGAGCCCCATCCCTCCCGCGGCGATCTCGCGGTCGACGACGTATTTTCCGGCGACCACCTCCCCCGGTTGGACCGGCGAAGGCGGCGGCGGCGGCACGGACGCTGGCTGCGCCATCAACCCGAAATGCTACCCAGCCGACCGGCCAGGTTCAACGTCACGGGTGTTCACCATGGCGCCGATGTGGTCGCCGGTCGGCCCGGTCTCACGGCGTGCACGCGCCGGGGTGGCATCGGGGGCCTTTCTCAAACGCTACAACCCGGACGGAAGCCTCGACCCCTCGTTCGACGGCGACGGCGTCCTTCCTCTCGCTGGGAGCGCAGAGGGCTTCGTCGTCGACGCCGAGAGTGGACGGGTGAGCCTCCTCCGCACTCCGGTCAGTCCGGGGCCGATCGAGCTTCGGCGCTACTGGCTCTGACAGGGGCCTGCCTCATCGCGGTCCGTGTCCGACGGGCTCTCCCTATCGATCGTGGCCGGAGTTGAAGAAGCGGACATCTGTCTTCCAACGAGTGTGTCGCTCCGCCCATGCAGCGATCGCTCCTATCGAAGCATCCGCCGCGTTCCTGCTCCGCTGGCGATGCCACGACATCTGCGGGTGAACACTCGTGCTCGCTGCGTCCGGCCTGGAAAGGCTGAGCTCTGCGGGCCGCCTCCGCGCGCTGATAGGTACGTCCGCAACGGCGCCATCGCCGGCCGCCGCGGCGTGCTCCAGCATGTCGGTCTCGCGGCATCGTGAAAGAGCACGCGCATGCGCAAGGGAGCGGAGCGTGTGTTCGGTGTGGAAGCAACGCCGCCGCTCCGAGAGCCGCGCTAGTCTCGTCGCGTGACGAAGGTGTGGTCGCTGCTTGCGATCGGTGCGATCGCGACCACGCCTCGGCGCGCGATGGCGGAGACTGTGCCGCTCCCGCTCGAGCTCACGTGGGATGCGCCGGAGGGCTGCCCGTCGTCGTCGTTCGTCCGTCGCCGGATCGAGCAGATCGTCCGGGGACCGCAGACCGCCCCGACCCGCGCGGAGGCGAAGGTCGAGGGCGGCGCACACGGGCGCCTCAAGGTCACGCTGAGCGTGCGCACCGGTGACGTCGAGGAGCATCGAACGGTCGAGGCGGCTTCGTGTTCGGCGCTCGCCGAGGCGTTTGCGGTCGTCGTTGCCTACGTGATCGATCCATCGAGCGACGCAGCTCGGATCGATGAAGCAGGCTCTGCGGAGGAGCTCTTTGATCCACAAGGTCCAGGCGCCCCACTCGCCCCAGCAGAGGCGCCTCCATCGGCCGCACCGCCGAACGTCGGCCAACCGGAGAAGACGCCTCGGCCGCACGCGCTACCGTCCGGGCCACCGGCCACGCAGTTCGCATTCGGGCTCGGCGCCTCGGTCGCGTCGGGGCCACTGCCTCAGGCGAGCACGGGCGTCGTCGCGACTGCGGCGCTCCGCCTTCACCGCCTTCGTGTCGGAGCGCTGGGGACGATCTCGTCTCGTCAGCGCCGGTACTTCGATGGGCCCGCCGGCGCGTCGTTCGACATGATCGACGTGGGCGCGTTCGCCGGATACATGGTGCCGCTCGGCGTCTTCGCGCTCGGGCCGTGCGCGAACATCGAGGCGACGTACGTCCAGCTTCAAGGCTTCGGCATTCGGAGACCGTGGACGTCGTCGGGAGGGTGGTTGACCGCCGTGCTCGGAGCTCGGGTCGAAGCGCGCGTCGCACGATGGCTCGGGCTGTATGCGCGGACCGATCTGCTTCTCCCCGTCGGACCTCCGACCTTCATCCTTGCCACGAGGAACGACGACGTGCGCTTGCACGATCCTCCATCGCTTGCCTTAAGGTTCAGCTTGGGCGCCGAATTCGTCATTCCCTGAGTGCTTTTCGTGACGCTGGGGGGCCCTCCCGGGAATTTTCGGGGCGATGGTTGCTCATTGGAGCGCGGAGGTCGTCGCTGATCGTGCGTCGGCAGTGGTGCCCGACGCAGTGACGCTCCCCCCTCCTCCCGCATCCGGTGTCGCGAACGTGGCGCGTAGCGAAGGCAGATCCGGAGCCTCGAGCAGCTTCGCCGAGCTCTACTGGACGCACCTCACGTACGTGTGGAAGACGGCCCGTCGCCTCGGCGTCACGGACGCCGAGGTGGAAGACGTCGTCCAGGAGACGTTCTTCACGGCTCATCGCCGCAGCGCCACGTTCGAGACGCTCGGGGCCGAGCGCGCCTGGCTCTTCGCGACCGTCTATCGCGTCGTCCTGCATCACCGGCGATCGTTTCGAAGGCGGTCTGCGCTCACCGAGGACGGAATGGACCTGGACGCCTTTCCGGCCTCGCCTGCGGCCGCTCCGGACAGAAGCGCCGAGACGAGTGAGACCGTGCGTCTGCTCGAAGCGATCCTCGACTCTCTCGATCCCGAGAAGCGAGCCGTGCTCGTGCTGGTGGAGCTGGAGGGAAAGCCTTTGATCGAGATCGCCGAGATCCTGGAGATCAACGTGAACACGGTCTCGAGCAGGCTGCGGCTTGCGCGCGAGGCCGTCGAGGCGGCGATGGCGAGACATCGCGCTCGCGACGGCTGGAGGTACAAGTGAAAGTCGAACCCGAGAAGAAGGCGCTGCTCCTGGCTCCGCTCGCGGACGAGTACGGGCCGACGCAGGCTCAGGCAGAGCGCCTGTTCGCGAAGCTCCAGACCTCACTCGGGCAGGGGCTCGACGGCACCCCGTCGTCAGCCCGACCTTCGACGGCGAGTGTCGGTCGAGCGTCCGCGGCCTGGGAAGGGAAGAGCATCCTGCTCGTCGGACTCTCGTGCATGGCTCTGGCGATCACCGCCGCGATCACGCTGCGCGAGCCGCCGCCTGCGAGCGCCCCGACGACGATCGCCCTACCGTCCACTGCGCCGCGGGAGATCGACGCTCCACGTGAAGGAGAGGGCGCTCCTGCCGTCCCATCCATCTCCGTCCATGCGCTTCCGACCGCCGCGGCCGTGCAGCGGACGGAGAAGGCCGCGACGAAGGTGGCGGCGTCGACGTCGGCATCCGAGCTCACACCTTCGTCGAGCGACACGCTCGAGCGCGAAGCTCGTCTCCTCGCGGACGCCCGACATGCCCTCAAGAACGGTGACGGCGCCGGTGCGCTCGCGCTCCTCGACGAGCACGCGCGCGCCTTCCCGCGTGGCTGGCTCGCGAACGAGCGCGCGGCCGAGCGCGTCGTTGTCCTCTGCAGCCTGGGGCGCCGCGCTGATGCCGTTCGGGAGGCAACCGCCTTTCTCGAGGGGCGCACGAAGGGCGCGCTCACCCGCCGCGTCGAAATGAGCTGCGCGGGCGAGCCCGCGCCAGAGGCCGGAGAATGAAACGATCCCCATCCCCCTTTTCCTGGGTCATCGCCTTGCTCCCTCTCGCTGCGCTATCCGCGTGCGTGAGCAGCCGCGACCTTGCCATCGGCGAGGACTGCGACGACGGCTTCTGCGAACGCGCCCCGGCGCTCGCGCCCACGCCCGACGCATCGACGGAAGCCTCGACGCGGGAGCTGACGAATTACTGCGCTTCGAACAAGTGCCCCACGGGGTTTACGACGTGTCCTAACTCGAAGTTCCTTTGCGACGTGGACCTCCGGTCGGATCCGAAGAACTGCGGCGCATGCGGCGCGGCCTGCCCCCAAAAAGGAGCCGGTGCGGTCTTCGATTGCCTCGAAGGTCGCTGCGTCATGCGATGCGAGAGACCCTACCTGGACTGCGATGGTCTCATCGAGACTGGATGCGAAACTAGCGACCTCGAGAATGCCAGTTGCGGCGCGTGCGGGAACAAGTGTCCTGAAACGAAACCATGTAGTGAATTCAGCGGTTCCACGCCAACGTGCGGATGTACTGAACCCAAGTCGTACTGCGCGAACGCCTACCCGACGTGCCAGGATTTGAGGTTCAGCGACGAGCATTGTGGAGTGTGTGACAACGCATGCGACCGCACGGGCGGAGCGGGAGCCGCTCCCGCTCCGCCGAACGCCTACTACGGATGCGGTCTCGGGCAGTGCGGCAGCCTCAAGTGTGAAGACGGATACGCCGACTGCAACATGGACCTCGGTCAACCCGAGTCCGACGGATGCGAGGTACGCCTGGGGAGCCACGAAAATTGCGTGGCCTGCGGGGACAACTGCCGCGCAATCGGCATGGATTGCGTCTTTTCGACCGACTTCGAGGACGTCGGCCTCGGGTGCAGGTGCCCTCCCGGTCAGAACTTTTGCGGAATCTCCACCACCGAACCTTTCTTCGGCGTCTGCGCCGATTTTGCCTCGAATGCGAAGAACTGCGGCGGTTGCGGACTAGCGTGTCCCGGCGTCACGCTACGCAGCAAAGGCGTCTGTCAGTACGGCACATGCAAGCTCGAGTGCACGGGACGCTGGGCCGACTGCAACGGCAACGTCGACGATGATTGCGAGGTCGATACCTTCAGCGATCCGCAGAACTGCGGCGGCTGCGGGATCACCTGCGATATCGCCGCCGGCCAAGCATGTGCGGGCGGCAGATGTGTGGTCGAACCGTGCTCGGGCGAGGTCGCTCAATGAGAGCAAGAATCCTTGCAGGAGCGGCGATCGTTGCCGCGTGTGCTTTCACGTTCAGCGCGTGCGCCGACACCGAGCCGGGCTCCCTCGCCGCGCCCGACGCATCCCAGATCGTCATCACAGCCAGCGATGCTTCGGATGCGCCTGCCGACGCTCCGTGCTCGCGCGACTGCGAGTTTTTCCCGCCGGTGTGCACGGACGACGTCCTCTGCCCCAACGGCCTGTTCGATCCCGCCAAGCCCAACGGCGGACCGGATTCGTTCGACGTGCGCACGACCGTCCACCTCATTCGCGGCCGCTCCGCGAGCGACGTCTGGGTCGTCGGCGCGCTCGGGGCGCTCACCCACTTCGACGGGACGTCGTGGGTGCGAGTGGCGCTCCCCATCGGCGGCCCGTCGCCGAAGGGTCGCATGTCAACGCTGCGAACGCTCTGGCTCGGGCCCGACTATGAAGTCGGGATCGAAGGGCTCAATCAGATCTATTCGCGCGGCCTCGTCGATCCGCCGGACGCCGGCGGGGACTGGACGGACAACAGTGCATTGAACATCGCCGCGCCACGTATCAATCCCGCGTCGCTGACCGTCACGTCCGGGTGGGCGTCGCCCGGCGAAGACTGGTTCTGGTTGTCGACGGGGCCATTGACGAACGCGGCGTCGACCCCCTCCGGTCTCATTCGCTTGCGCGTGGGTGATCCGGGCTCGTTCACGGGCGAGATCGCGGCGACCACGACCGGCACGTTGAACGATCTTCACGGCGCTTCCGCGGACGACTTCTGGGCCGTAGGGATGAACGGCAAGGCGGTGCGTGTGACCGGCGCGGGCGGCGATTCGCCGAGCATCAAGGCCTACGACAGCCAAACGCGCAACGCGCTGTACGGTGTATGGGCGGCCTCCGCGTCCGACGTATGGGCCGTCGGATTCGACGGAACCATCCGGCACTACACAGGCGATCCTCTCCGCTGGGAGGTCGTCTCAGACGTCCCGGCAGGAGCGCATCTCAACGCCGTGTGGGGCTCGTCCCCCTCCGACATCTGGGCGGTGGGCCAAGATGCGGTCGTCCTTCACTACGACGGCGCGCGTTGGTCGCGGGTGAAGATCGCCGGACTCGGCGAGCGTCGTCCTGACCTCGTCACCGTCTGGACGGCCGGCCCTGGTCACGTCTGGATCGGCGGCCACGGAGTCGTCCTCTCCCTTGGAGGAAAACCATGAGGCGCATCGTACTTGTCGGCAGCGTGGCGACGGCGATCCTGACCGTGGTCGCGTGCGCCTCCACGGGGGACGATCCGCCGGCGCCTTCGCCGGACGCAGAGTCTCCGGCCCCGACGCCGGACGCATCCGAGCGTGAAGTGGTCGTCGGCAGCGACGCGGGCCCCGAAGCGCGCGCACCCCTCTGCAGCGCGGACGGGTGGTGCGAGACGCTGCTCCCCGACGGGGATCTCTTCCTGCGTGACGTCTGGCCGTTTCCGGACCGGGCATTCGCCATCGCGGACAGCGCCACCGTCGGCATCCGAGTCCTCGAGTGGACGCGCGAGGACTCCACGTGGAGGTACATCGACGACAACAGCCAGAACGAAGCGCTCGCCGAGTCCGCCTCGAAGATTTGGGCGCCCAACGTCGACGAAGTCTACTACTCGGCAGGGCCTGCGATGATCTATCACGGCACGCGCCCCGTCCCGCCCGCCACGGCGTGGACCTGGCGAAGTGAACGTCTCCCGGACAACAGCCCCGAGGGCGCCCCTGGCATGACTGCGGATCAAAAGCGCATGGCGCTCGGCGTATGGGGAACCGGCAAAGGTGATGTCTATGCTTGGTATTCCAATACGATCTTTCATCGAAAGATCGGTGACGCTGGCGCGGTCTCATGGGTGCCGGAGTACATCGTGGACGATCCGGACACGGCAGCGCAGCGCCTCCTCATCGTCGGCGCGGCGGGCACGCGTGCCGACGACGTATGGTTTTCCGGCGTACGGTACGAAGATAACTACGCTTGCAACGTCGTCGTACGCAAAACGTCCGGCAGCTACCAGCGGATCGCCGATGGTGTCCAGCAGGACGCTTTGTGGCTGCCCTGCACGGCACGAGCCGACGTTCCGCTGCTCCTCGGCGGCAGCGAATCGCAATGGCCGCAGCAATTCCAGTCGCCGGACGGCCATCGTTTCCTGATCGGGGGGGACGTCCAACAGATCGCCCCTGAGGGAGACGGCGGCTATGCCGTCAGCCGCACGAGCCTCTCGTCGCGCGTGTGGAGGACGTTCTGGACGGATCCCGACGATCGCCTGTGGGCGGGTGCCAATCTCACCGACGATGGTTGGGGCGTCGTCGTCCGTGCCGACATCGGCGCAGACGCCGGCGAATATCAATACTCGCGGACAGCGCGAAACGGCGCACCGGCGGCAGGCACCATCGCGCAGATCCGAGGCACGTCCGCCACGAACATCTGGCTCGTAGGAGATCGTCATGCGATCCACAAGACGACTCCTTGACCGGTATTCGTCGGTGTCCACCGTGGCGCTGCTCTCGGCGGCGGCCGCCGTGGCAGCGCTCAACTGCGGGACCGAAGGAGAGGAGCGCCGCGAGCTGTTCGACCGAGACGCCTCGCCCGAAGCTTCGACCCCGATCGAAGACGGCGCCGTGACGGACCGTTCCTCGGACGCAGCCCCGCCTGTCCGCCCGCTCCCCGTCGAATGCGCGTCTCCCTCGTGCGCCTTGGAGCTCACGACCTCGCACGACGAGAGCTTCTGCGCACGGCTACAGGACGGCACGGTGGCATGCTGGGGCGCCAACGACAAAGGTCAGCTCGGCCGCGGAGACACGTCCGTCGGCAGTGCGACGGCGGCCCGGGTCGTCGGCCTTTCGAACATCGTCGCGCTCGACCACACGTGCGCAGTCGACGGGGACGGCGCGGCCTTTTGCTGGGCAACGGGCCCCTTCCTTCAGGGCGACGCGGGCGTCACGACGGAGCTCGCGCCCGTCAAGCTCGGCATCCCCCCGGCCAAGAAGGTCAGCGCTTCCCCTCGAACGGCGTGCGCCGTGGTCGACGACGGGGTCCTTTGCTGGGGATCGAACGCGTCCGCCCAAGTGACGCCCGACGCGTCCCCCGATCCAGCCCTCCCGCCGAGCGTGATCGCGCTGGGCCCGGGAGCCGCCATCCTCGAGGTCGCCGTGAACGAGGCCTCGTTCATCGTCCGGGAGGATGGCACGTCCGAGAGCTGGGGAGCGAACGCGCTCTTGGCGCGCGCGTCGTCGCTGTCTCCCGATCCGTACCCGGCCCCCACGAGCTTCGCGCAGATCACCGCCCTCGACGTCGTAGAGAAGCGCGCCTGCGCAGCGGTGGATGGTGACGCGCTCTGCTGGGGTGGTGACATCGGAGCAATCCCGCGGCGGGTGTCGATGCCCGAGCCAATCGTGCAGATCTCCACGACGAAGACGATCGTGAATACCCGCTCTCCCTATGATGTCCTCAAGCCTTCGCGGTGGTGCGCGGCCGCGGCTTCGGGAGCGGTCTATTGCTTGGGTGACAACAGGTCTGGCCAGGCCGGAGACGGTACGAAGGACCATGCCTATCGGCCGGTGAGGATGGTCGATCTCCCCGGCCGCGCCGCGCAGGTGAAAACTACGAACGACACCACGTGCGTCCTCGTGACGAGCGGTGACGTCTACTGTGTCGGCAACAACTATCTGGGGCAGTTGGGCGATGGGTTCATGCGAAGGCCGAGCCTCGAGCCCGTGAAAGTGATCTTGCCATGATCGTATACGCACGCTTGTCATGCGGGCCACGCTGGTCACGCTCGCCGAAGGCCGCGCTCGCCGGTCTCGCCTTCTTCGTCGCCGCCGGTGCATGCGGATCGGATCGCGCCGCAGTCGAGACTGGTCCGGAGGTCTTCAGTGAGCCCGACGCCGACGCCGGCAGCTGCGCGGACCGTTGCTCGCTCGACGGCCGCGCGGTCGTCAAATGCTCGGGCCAGATCGAGGCGTGCGCGCTCGAGCTCGCGTGTGGCGGTGGAAGATGCCTGCCGCCGTGCGCGGCCGCCGCCGCGGAGGGAAGCTCCAATGGCTGCGAGTTCTATCTTCAACCACCGCTGCTCAAGAGCAGCAACAACCTGGTACAGAGCTGCTACGCCGCCTACGTCGTCAACACCTCGACGATCCCCGTCGACGTCGCGCTCGCGTACGAAGGGACGGCGCTCGACATCTCGAAGTCGATGTACCGCACGGCGCCCGGAGAACCCACGCTGGTCCAGCACCACGGGCCGATTGCTCCAGGGGACGGCGTGATCCTCTTCGTCTCGGACCGCCCGCTGCGACCCGACCGGCCTTCGGCAGAGAACCTGAGGTATGCGGGTTGCCCGTTCGGAGTGACCCCCGCACATCTCTATGACTATTATCCGAAGGGGACGCAGTTCGGTTCGTCCTTTCACCTGAGCGCGAACGCCCCCGTCAGCGCCGCCACCATCTTTCCGTTCGGCGGCGCGTGGACCCAAATACCTTCGGCGACGCTGCTCTTGCCCGTCTCGATGTGGTCGAAGGAGAACATCCTGATCAACGCGTGGGGCCTCGGACGTAGCTATCCGCCGGGTGCCCAGATCATGGCATCCGAAGACGACACGGACGTGACCATCCTACCGAAAAACGACATTCAAGATGGCATTGGTGTCGTAGGATCGGCGGCTGGAGTGCCGGCCACCTACCGGCTTCAGAAAGGCCAGTTCTTGCAGCTTGTCCAGCCGCAAGAGCTCACGGGGAGCTTCGTAACCTCCACGAAGCCCACGAGCATCATCGGAGCGCACGTCTGCGGGAATGTCCCGGCGGACGTCTTGAATTGCGACCTCATGGCCGCGCAGATCCCTGCCTTTGCCCTCTGGGGCTCCGAGTACGTCGGCGTCGGTTATCGCCCTCGCCTCAATGACGAGCACGAGCCCGTGCCTTACCGTATCGTCGCCGCGCGGGACGGGACGCGTCTCGACTACGATCCGGAGGTTCCGCGCGGGGCGCCTCTCGAGCTGAACGCCGGCGAGACGGCCACGTTCGCCTCCGGCACCGGAGATGCGTTCGTCGTTCGCACGCAGGACGCCGAGCATCCGATCTACGTCGCTGCTTACATGAGCGGCGCAGGCGGAGACTACTGGGGCAGCGGACGCAACTTCGGTGGGAAGGGCGACCCGGCGTTCGTGAACGTGGTTCCGGCAGGGCAGTATCTGACCACCGCGAGCTTCTACGCCGATCCGACCTACGGGGAGACGTCGCTCGTCATCGTCCGGGCAAAAGCGGACGGCGAGTTCAAAGACGTCCGCCTCGAGTGCCTCGGTGGTCCGGTGACGGGGTTTGCTTCGATCGGCACACGCGGCGACTACGAGTTTGCGCGCGTCGACATCTCTTCCGCTGGCCTACCGGGTGCCAAGTCCGGCGACAAGGCGTGCTTCTACGGCACCCATCACCTGCGGAGCGAAGGCCCGTTTACCGCGACGTTGTGGGGTTGGGACACCACCGCCAGCTACGCCATCCCGAGTGGAATGGCCGCCCGGAAGCTCGTCAGCACGCCGCTCGTTACGAGATGACGCGGCGAGGATCGCAAAGGCGCGACCCGTCGCGCGTCAGCGGAGCGGTGCTGGTCGTTGAGCGGACCTCGTCGGACCTGCGCTCAATCCGCACGTGCACGCGGTGTTCTTCGACGGCGTCTATCACGCGGCGGGGGATGAGGGGCCGAAGTTCCCGCTACACGCCGCGGAGTGCTGCGAGGCGCGCCTTTGCGCGATCGATGCGGACGGCGGTGCCCGTCCAGCGCCCGCAGAAGAGGAGGTTGTGCGGGGTCACCGTCGCGCCGACGAGCTCCGTGAGCTCGGTCTCGTAGCCGGCGGCCTCGAGCCGGAGCTTTCGCTCCATGTCGATGAGCGACGCACGCATGCGCTGGCGAATGAGGTCGTCGGCGACGAAGCTCATCTCCGCGACGACGGCACGTGCTCGAGCGGCGAACGGGATCGCATCGCCGTAGCAGCAGGGGACGACGAAGACGAAGCGTGCACGGCTGCGGATCGCTTGATCGATGACGAGGTCGGCCGCGGGCCCGCACGCATGGAGCGCGACGACCGCGTCGGGTGAAGCGGGCCACGCTGCATCGTCGGCCACGTCGGCGTGCCGGATGTCGATCGGAAGCGATCGCTCCACGCGCGCCTGCGCGGCGCGGCAGGCCTCGACCCTTCGCGCGTCACGTTCGAGGACCGTCAGCCTTCCGAGCGGAAGGAGCTCGGCGGCGACGAGCCCGACGCTCGCCTTGCCTGCAGCGGCGTCCACCAGATGGGCGCCCTTGCGGATCCGCGCGAGCCGAGAGACGAGCGCAGCGACCTCTCTGCTCTTCTGTTCGTCCTCCTTGCGCAGCGAAGCTTCCTCCGTCGCGATGAACAAGCGATGGACGATCGCGCGCACGTCGTCGATCGAGAAGGAGGCCACGGGGTGAAGCTACTACGGCGAGCTCGCGAGCGCGCCCGTCATCATGCTCGGCAGTTGGGCGATCGCGAAGAGGCCGACTCGCGCGCACTCTCCGGCGCCTTGCTCGCCGTGGAGCGGACCTCCGTGGAGCGGGTCGTGAAGCGCGCGTTGCCGAGACCGGTTCCGATCGTGAGGATGCCCCATCGCTGGACGTGCCTCATGAAGGGCGCTTCGCTGAGGCCTTGCACGACCGCGTCGTTGTGCATCACGACGTGCGTCTCGTACTTGCCGACGCGTGGGATTCCTTCGCAGAGCCGCGCCACGAGATTGAAGCGGCTGCTCTCCCAGTTCCCTGGGAGGTTCTGGCCGCCGCGCTCGATCGAGCCGTTCTCGGCGATCCGCCCAGGGCAGGCGACGCCGATCAACGGCGCGAGTGTGAGGCCCTGTTTGGTCATGGCCTTGATGAGGGTCTGCAGCATCTCCACCAGCCGTGCGACGGCATCCTCGCGCTTCGGTCGTGGATCTTCGCTGGCATGACGCCAGATCTCGGAGGCGATTACCCTGCACGCGGAGAGGTCGGGCGTTTTCGCGAGGTGGAGCGCGACCACGCCCGCGCGGATGTTCGAGCCGCCGATGTCGACCGCGAGCATCGCGTCGCTGCCGTGGAAGATCCAGGACGGGGCGAGGTGTACGTTGCCGATGAGCCCGGCCTCGTTGGGGGCGTAGCGGATCGGCACGATGTCGATCGCGTGGCCACGTGCCTTCACGAGCACGGCGGCGCGGCCAATCGCGACCTCGCCGACGCGGCTCCCGCGGAGCCCGCCGCCAATGACGATTCGCTCTGTTCCACGCCACGACTTCAGCCTGAGGAAGCGAGTGATGACGGTCGCGAGCTCGGTGGCGAAGTCTTCGATCGCTGTATGGACGAGCCCAGCCGCGAGTGGTCGGCCGTTGCGGAGCACGCGATCGAGCTCCTTCTTCGGGATCGCGCCGCTCGGTTGCTCGCCGAGCGGATCCTCTTCGCCGAGCTCGCGCATGTGCCCGCGCCACTCCTCGAGGATGGCGCGGAAGGCTCCGGAATTCGCGCGATCGCCGACGTAGCCATCTGCGTCGCGGAGCTCTTCGTTGTAGCTGTCGACCTCGACGAGCGGGAGCCTCTGCGCGCCGCTGCACAGCGACAAGGGAGCTCTACGCGTCTCGTGAGGCATCACGAGTCGTTGGATTGCTCGAATCGTGCCCGCGCTTGAACCGTGGGAATCCCACCGCTAGGCGCGCTGGGAGCCGCGCCTGAATGCCTCACTCACGAGCCCGAATGCCTCACCGAGGCGAGGCGTTGCCGCCGGCTCAGGGATTGCCGCCAGCGTTCCGGCACTGAGCCTCGAGCGCCCTGACGATCGCTTCCGGACGCCTCTGCGCTCGTGCCTCGCGTGCGCGAGCACACGCTTGCGGCTCCGGCGTGGGCGTCGGGCTCGGCGGCGGCTTCGGAGTCGGCGTCGGCGTCGGCGCAGGCGTCGGCGTCGGCGTCGGTGCTGGCGTCGGCGTCGGAGTGGGCGTCGGCGCGGGCGTCGGCGTCGGCGTCGGTGCGGGGTTCGGGTTCGGGTTCGGGTTCGGGTTCGGCTTGGGAGCCGGAGCCGGTGCCGGGCCCGGCAGCGGCGGAGCAACCGTGTTCGTCAGCGGCGGAGCAGCAGTGTTCGTCAACGTCGGCGCGGTCGGGGTCGACGGATCGGTCGGGGTCGATGTGTCGGTCGGGGCCGGCGTTCCTCCGCCGAGATCGAGCGGGGGCACCGGCGGAGTCGACGAGCTCTCGAAGACGCCCGCGCCGAAGAGGATGGCGACGATGCTGAGCACGCCCACGACGCCCGCGACGCCGAGGATGAGGCCCTTGTTTCCGCCGCTACGCCCACCGCTGTCCCGCGGGGGCGCGTGTGGAGCAGCAACGACCGGTGCCGCCGCGTAGTGGCCCGCGGCGGGCTCGGGATACGGAGCTGCAGCCGGCGCGATCATCGGGGCGGCGAGCGGTGCCCCCATCGCGGTGCCGCCGCGCGGCGCGCCGTAAGCGTTCGGGTCTCCGCCGCTGAATGCTGCCGGAGCCCCCATGTCGAGCGGCTCTCCCATCTGCGTCTTGCCGCGGAGGCTCGCGCCGGCGGGCTCGGGCGCCGGCGCCGCGCCCAGCGCAGGGGCGGGGCCATTGGCAAACGCGGCGATGCCCGGCGCAGGCGCGGCGACCGCGCCGCGGGTCGCGGCCTTCTGCGCGATCTCGGCGGCGCTCGGACCCGACCGGCCCGTGAAGCGCTCGACGAACTCGTTCATGGTCGCGAAGCGCTGGTCGCTGTTCTTCGCGAGCGCGCGCATGATCGCGTTGCGCATCGACTCGGGCAGCGAGGCGCCGTTCGGCGCGGCCTCGATCGGCTTGGGCGCTGCCGTCATGTGCAGCGTCGCCCACTCGAACGCCGAGCTCGCGTCGAACGGCAGCGTGCCGGTCAGCATCTCGTACGCCATGACCGCGAGCGAATAGACGTCACTCCGCGCGTCGAGCGCCTGCCCGGTGAACTGCTCCGGGCTCATGTACGGCGGCGTTCCGAGCACCATGCCCTGCTGCGTGAGCTTGGCCTCGTTGCGATCTTCTTCGCCGCTACGCTTCGCGATCCCGAAGTCGAGGACCTTGGCGAAGTCCCTCTGCCCGGCGCGGTCCGTGAGGATGACGTTGTCCGGCTTGAGGTCGCGGTGGATGATCCCCTTCGAGTGTGCCTCGGCCAGCGACCCGCCGATCTGATCGATGATCCGTTCGACACGCGAGGCCTGGAGCGGCCCGTCCTTGTCGATGACGTCGGCGACGCTCCGTCCCTGCACGAGCTCCATCACGATGAACAGGTGGCCGTCCTCCATCGTGCCGAAGTCGAAGACCTGAACCGTGTTCGGATGCTCGAGCGACGCGAGCGTGCCGACCTCGCGCTGGAACCGGGCCCGGATCGTCTCGTCGCGCGAGAGATGCGCGTGGAGCGTCTTGATCGCGACCTTGCGGATGTTCGCGCCGAGCATCTGCTCGCCCACGTACACCGCCCCCATGCCGCCCTCGCCGAGCAGCTTCACGATCTTGTACTTGCCGTGGATGACGCGACCGATCAGCGGATCCGGCGGAGCTTCACGCGGCAGCGGGGCGCCACAGGAGCCGCAAAAAGGCGGCGTTCCCTGGACGTATTGGTGACACGACGGGCATTGCATCGACGGCGGGCTAGCCTACCAAAACTTGGACGTAGGAGCGGCCCATCGATCCGTTCCTGGCAGTGCCCTCGCGCAGTGCCCTCGCGCAGCGCCCTCGCGGCTCGAGCTATTGCCCGAGAGCGCGAGGGCGGCCGAACGCGATCAGGGCGTGCCGCCGGCGCTCTTGCACTGCGTCTCGAGCGCCGTGACGACCGCGGCCGGGCGCTTCTGCGCGCGCGCGTCCCTTGCCCGCTTGCAGACCTCGGGCTCGGCCTTCGGCGTGGGCGTCGGCACTGGGGTGGGCGTCGGCGTCGGCTTCGTGTTCGAGGGCGTCGTCGGCTTCGTCCCGCCGCCACCGCCGGTGTTGTTCGACACCGGCGGGATCTTCGTGTCCGTCGTATCGAGCGGAGCCGCCGACGTCACGGGCGGTGCGGGCTCGTCGACGCTGGGCATCGACGACGCCTCCGAGGTCGCGGTCGCGGTCGCGGTACCACCGAGGTCGATCGCCGTCGTCGTGGCCGGGGTCTTCTTGCCGCTCATCGCGATGCCGATGCCGGCGCCGATGAAGAGCAGGAGCGCGAGCCCACCGAGCCCGATGACGAGCATCGGCGGACCGCTCTTCTTGTTCGCGTTCGGAGCGTGTGCGGGCCCGGCAGGTACGACTGCGGGCGCTGCGCTCGCACCGGGCCCGTAGGAGCCGGACGACGGACCGCCACTCATGAGGGGCGCGCCCATCTCCGTCTTCGCGCGCGCGATGTTGCCGCCGCTGTCGGCGGGCGCTGCGTCCATCATCGCGGTCGCGGCGCTCGCGATCGCGGCGCTTGCTCCCGCGGCCGTCGGAACGGACACCGGCGCGACTGCGCCGCCGGAGAACGCGTCGAAGAACTCGCGCACCGAGCCGAAGCGCTCGTCCTTGTTCTTCGCGAGCGCACGGGTGATCGCGCTTCGCATCGAGTCCGGGACGTTCGGTCCGAGCGGCTGGCGCTCGAGCGGCGTCGGCGGCTCGGTCATGTGCTTCGACGCCCACTCCCAGGCGGTATTCGCCTCCCAGGGGAGACGGCCGGTGAGCATCTCGTAGGCCATGACGCCGAGCGCGTAGATGTCGGAGCGGACGTCGATCGGCTGCCCGGTGAACTGCTCCGGGCTCATGTACGGCGGCGTCCCGAGGACCATGCCCTGCTGCGTGAGCTTGGCCTCGTTCGGATCGTGCTCGCTCGAGCGCTTCGCGATGCCGAAGTCGAGGACCTCGACCCAGTCCTTCTGTCCCGCGCGCTCGGCGAGCACCACGTTGTCCGGCTTCAGGTCGCGATGGACGATGCCGTGTCCGTGCGCTTCTTCCAGCGAGCCGACGACCTGGCGGAGGATGTTGAGGACGCGCTCGGGCGGCATTGCGCCGTCCTTCTCGAGGACGTCGGCGACGCTCCGGCCCTGGACGAACTCCATCACGATGTAGAGGGTTCCGTCCTCCATCGAGCCGAAGTCGAAGACCTGGATCGTGTTCGGGTGCTCGAGGGCAGCGACCGTTCCGACCTCACGCTTGAAGCGCGCCTTGATCGACTCGTCGTGCGAGAGGTGCTTGTGGAGGGTCTTGACCGCGACCTTGCGGGCGGTCGTACCGAGCATCTGCTCGCCCTGGTAGACGCAGCCCATGCCGCCCTCGCCGAGGAGGCGCACGACCTTGTACTTGCCGGCGATGGTCTGTCCGACGAGCGGGTGCTCGTCGCCTTGCGTGTCAGGCGCCTGAGTCATCGGGAGAAGGGTCGCACAAGTCGCGAGGTTTGTAGAGGATCCACGGAGGCCTCGAGGCCTCGAGGCATATGGGGTGGGGGACATGGGGAGACGCCGGTCCTACGCACGGGGAACGTCGCCGATCTGAGCCGTTTCACGGCAGAGGTAGAATGCTCCACGCTCAGGTCGGGCCGGCGGACGCGTCCGGAGGGGCGGAAGGCGTGGGAGGATCGGAGAAGACGGCTTCTTTCGGCGGCCACGGGAGCGGCCAGCGCCGGTCGGTCGCCCGGTCCCAGAGCTCGAGGCGTGTGCCGCGCTTGGTCGCGGGGAAGAAGACGCCGATGCGCGTCTTCAGGCCGGGCTCGAAGCGCGGCGGCGTCTTCCACCCCGCGTCGGACGCCTCCGGGGCTCCGAGCATCGGGAAGTTGAACCGTGCGCGCTCGATGAGCGTCGGGCCCTCGTAGAGCTCGAGGGCAAAGCGACCCATCACGCGCGGCGTCGGGTGCGATGCGCCCATGTCCGTCTTGTGGATCGAGACGAGATAGGGCTCGTTCTGCGCCCAGCGGAGGACGAACACCCATTGCTCGCGTTCCGAGAGCGCCGGCGGGTCCGGAGGGATCCTGGCCTGCGAGCTGTCGGCCTTCGCGTCGGCGGCGCCGGCGTCACCCGCGTTACCCGCATCGGCGCGTGGGCGGGCGTCGGCATGGGCGCCGGTCTCGCCCAGCGCAGCGAGCGCCCCCGCAGCGACGAGCGCGCCGACGATCAGCGCGACACTTCGCCGGTGGCGCCTCGGGGGGCGGGCGGAACGTGCCATCGGGACGCTCTATTCCACGCTTCAGCCGCGCCGCCAAGCGTGACGCTCGCCCTGCGGCATCGTGCGCCGGCGGCTCGCCCTGCGCACATCGCTCGAGGTGACGATCAGGCGTGGCGAGAGTCGAGGGGAGGCGTCTCGCTCGCGATCGCGCGCTCCCACGCGCCGGCATCGCCGCCGAGCGCGCTCCAGGTCTCCATGAGCTCGGCCGGGATCGGAGCGCGGGCTTCGACCAGGCCACGGGCGCCGGGAACGATGACGCGTGCTGCGTGGAGCGCGATCCGCGACGGCGCGAGGATGCGCCCGTTCGGGAGGACGATCCGGGTCGGGCCGCCGTAGTCGCGATCGCCGATGAGTGGCGCGCCCGCGTTGCTCGCGTGGACGCGGATCTGGTGCGTGCGTCCGGTCACCGGATCGACGGCCAGCATGACGGCGATTGCTTGCGGGCCCACGTTCGTCGCACTGCTTTCGCCGGTCGCGATCGTGCGCCAGCGGGTCGTTGCGTCCTTCGCATCGGGGCCGCGAACGGCGCGAAGCCGAGGATCGGGGGCCCGGCCGATCGGAGCGTCCCAGATGCCTTCGCCTGCGAGCGTGCCCGCGGGCGTGAGCGCGAGCGCGATGTAGCGGCGCTGGTAGCGACCCTCGGCTCGTGCTGTCCGGAGCCGCTCCTCTGCCGCCGGGTCGAGGGCAAAGACGACGACGCCGCTGACGTCACGATCCAGGCGCGACGTGACGCGGAGGTACTCCGTCTTCGCGCCGATCGATCTCGCCACGATCGCCACGAGCGAGTGCGCGCTCCCGGCGTGGTCGGGAACAGTCGGCAATCCGGCCGGCTTCACGCAGGCGACGAGGCCGCCTTCGTGGAAGAGGATCTCGACGTTCGGTGCGACGTGGCTCGACTCCGGCGGGCGACCCGGACCGATGCGCACGGCGTCGCCGGCAGCCACGAGCTGATCCGCTCGCGTCACGCGCTTCTTCCCGATGAAGACGCGACCATCCTCGATCGCCGCGGGGCTCTCGCCCGCACGGCGCACGATGTCGGCGACCGTCCGGCCGTCTCCGGGGCGGACCACCCAAATCTTCTCGCGAGGGCGACCACGCACGGCCGGGAGCTTAGCCCGGGCCGCGGTCGAAGCGTGAGCCGTCTCCGGTCGGGCTACAGCCGCTCGATGACGCCCGCGTCGCCGTCGAGGCGGATGCGGTCGCCCGTCTTGAGCGCTCGCGTCACGCCGTCGACGTTGACGACGCTCGGCACCGCGAGCTCGCGCGCGACGACGGCGGCGTGGCTCAGCGGGCCGCCGAGCTCGGTTGCCACTCCGGCTGCGATGCAGAACAGCGGTGTCCACCCGACGTCGGTGGTGTGGACGACGAGGATCTCTCCGGGGAGGAGCTCGCTCATCTGCGAGGCGGAGAGGAGGACGCGCGCGTTGCCCTCGACGACGCCCGAGCTCGCGGCGGTACCACGCAGCACGGCGCCGCCCGAAGGCGGGAGCTGAACCGGGGGCGGTGCGCCGATGAACGTGCGCGGCGGATCCGGGCGCGCCTGGTCGCGGGCGAGCTCGGCGCGGCGTGCGCGAACGAGGGGGGCGAGGTCCGTGCGGGATGCACGCAACGCCTGGACGACCTCGTCGACGGTGAGGAAGAAGACGGTGTGGATGCTTGCGAGCGAGGACGTCTCGGGCTGCGTCGCTCGTGAGTTCAGGGGGGCGCCGGACTTCAGCGCGGCCCAGTCGTGCGCGAGATCGGGCACGAGGCGCAGGAGGCGGCGATCGGCGTCGAGCGCGACGTCGCGGATCATCCCGAGCACGCGCGTGACCCAGGTGCGCATCCGTTCGCGGAGGCGCGCGGCCTTCTGAGCGCGAGCGACGAGATGGCGGACCGCCGTCTGCTCGGCGAAGTTCAGGCCGCGGAAGAGGCGTTGCATCTCGGCGTCGGCGCCCGCCTTCGCGCGCGCGAGCTGGGGCTCGACATCACGGGCGTCGGCGCGCAGCGCGACGCGGATCATCGCGAAGACCGGGCGCGGATCCTCCTTCCAGCGCGGCGTCGAGATCTCCGCTTCGCGGACCGCGCGATCGCCGTAGAGATCGAGGAAGCTCGCGAGAGCTCGCTTGGTCGGTCCCTCCGGCAGCGAGTCCATCGTCGCGCCTTCCTGCTCGAGGACCGCGCGCGCGTCGTGATCGCGACGTGCGAGATGGACGATTCGCATCACGCCGATCGCGGGCCGCGCGCTCTCGAGATCGCGGATCCCGCTCGTGAGGTCGTGGGCGAGGCGCTGCGCGTCGGCGCCCTGGGTCTTCGCCACTCGCGCCAGCGCGCCCTTGAGGAGGATGTGCGAGCCGAGCGCGCTCGAGGCGCACGTGAGCATCACGTCGCCGGTCCGCTCGAGGAGCGCCTGGACGTCACGGAACTTCCGGCCGACGCCTTCGTCCGGGAGGATCGCGAGGTCGAGTGCGTTGTGGTCGCGGAGCGCGCGCTCGGCCTCTTCCTCGAAGCGTGCGACGTGATCGTCGAGGCGGAGCTGCTCCTTCAGGAGCCGTGTCGTCGTGAGGGGGAGGCGAGCGTAGAAGCCCTTGCGCGATACATCGCCGATTTGCATCGCGAGCTCGTCGCCGCCCGAGCCTCCGCCGAGATCGACGAGCGTACGCGGATCGAGCCACGGGACCTGCGCCGCGATGCGCATGAACTCGGACAGGTTCAAGTAGAAGCGCCCGTGCACGTTGCCGACGAGCACCGCGTTCTTCGGGACGGCGCAGCCGAGCGTGCCGAACGCCTTGCGGAAGCCCGAGTCGCTGTACGCGCCTGCGACCGACCACGTGAAGGGTGTGGCGACGCCGGGCAAGGCCTCGCCGACGTTGACGCTGCTCCACACCGTGTTCGCATCGCCACCCTCGGGGAATCCGAGGCCCGTGACGTGCCGTGCCTGCACGACCCAGACGCGTTCGCCTTCGCACGCGAACTCGACGTCCCACGGAACGTCCTCGAGCTTCTCGAGCTTCTCCGCGATCTCGGCGAGGGCGAGCACGTGGGAGGTCGAGAGCGCAGGCTCGTCGGGGCGTTCGACGGCGTGCTCCTCGAGCCCGGTCGAGCCGACCACGGTCGCGCGTGCCTTTCGCGCGATCGTCTGCTCGAGGACGGAGCCGTTCTTGCCGATGCGGAGCATGTCGGGCGTGGTGACGCCGTCGACGACCGGCGAGCCGAGGCCCACGCCGGCGTTGACGATGCGCTCGTCCGCGGCCGTCCTGCTCTTGCGCGTGAACATCACCCCGGCCGCGACAGCGCGTACCATCGGCTGGATGACGACGCCCATGCCGACGTCGCGCACGCCGTGCGCCGCGAGGTAGCCGAGCGCGCGCCCCGAGGCGATCGACGCCCAGACGGTACGCACGGCCTTCGCGAGCCCGTCGGCCCCGCGGACGCCGAGGACCGTCTCGGCGAGGCCGGCCATCGAGACCAGCGCTCCGTCCTCGCAGGTCGCGCTCGATCGAACGGCGAAGCCCCAGGGCGCGTCTGCCTGGTTTGCACGCCAGAGCACTGCAAGCTCTTCTTCGAGGCCATCCGGCAGCGGCGCACGGAGGATCTCCTCGCGGGCGTCCGCGGCGCGCGCGTAGACCGCGCGTCCGGAGGCGGCGCGGAGGAGTGAGCGAGGCTCGCAAGCCGGCGAGAGCTGCCGGATCGCCGACGCGAACGCCTTCTGGGACAGCACCCAGGTCTGCGGGACGAGGAAGCCGTTGTTCTGCAGCCACGCGAGGCGTGCCGCCTTGCCGCCGACGTTCTTGCGCTCCGCGAGCTTCTCGTCGCGCATGAGGTCATCGAGAGAGAGCAGCCATCGGCTCTCCGACGACCGTCGCGCTGTCTTGGGAAGAGCGGCCTCCGGCATGCGGCGCATCCTAGCAAGCCTCGCGTGCGGGGGGACCTCACGCTCGAGCATGATTGCGCGACAGGGAGCGGCACCGTGGGTCAGTACGAGGCTCTGCAGTAGCGGAGGTCCGTCTCATCGAACCGCACGGCGAGGGCGCGCACACCGGCTCGTCTCGAAGTCGGGATGGCGCTCGCCTCGTGACCGCCCGCGGTGCTGCCCACGCATCGCGCCGCGAGAGCGCTCGACACCGTTGCCCGAGCGAGAGGACTCAACGGCCACGGGCGCCGGCTCGCGGGAAACCGATGGTGTGCAAGCCCTGAGCCAACTACCTCCTTTCCTCGTCGAGGTAGTAGAGGCATGCGCGCAAGCGGCTGTGGCTGGCCCACCGCCGCGGTTCCAGATGGCGCGTCTTTGCCCTACGGTCGTGCGCTCGGAGACGTCGACAGCGAGGAAGACGTCGCCGACGCACTAGACTGCGGTGCGCTTCACGATCAGCGCACCGGGGGCGCCTTACGGGTGCGATATCGCCGACGCCGCAGACATGCTTCGAATTTCCGGCTCTCGACGATCCTCGAATGATGCGTGGTGCTGGTCCCGCATGGATCGGCGACACGCTGGCGACACATACGCGCGCATCAGAGCTGCGGGGGCGCGGTTCGTTGCGCTGTGCACGATTGCTTGCTGCATGGGCCACGCTGCGGTTGCTGCTGCGGACACGGCACCAATGGAGGTCCCATACACGGCCCCGCCCGAGTGCCCCGACGCGTCGGCATTTGCTGCCGAGCTCGCCAAGCGGGTAGCTGCTCCGCAAGGTGGGAGCGGAGATGGCGCGGACGACCCACGCCGCTTGTCGGTCCACATCGAAAAGCGGGATGGCGGCTTCGAAGGTCAGCTCACGGTCGCTCAGGAGGGATCGGTGGGAACGCGTCAGGTGCGGAGCGCCGATTGCGCGACCGTCGTGCGCTCACTCGCCGTCTTCGTGGCCCTCGCTCTTGCCGAACGTTCCGAGTCGGCTCCGCAGACCTCTGTTCCGAAGGAAGACGAGGCCCCTCGACCCACGCCAGCCACGCCGCGGCAGCTCGATCGGCCTCGTTCAACACCACGACCGGAGTCCACACGCCCGAGTGTGGCGCCGACGCGCCGAGCGAAATCCGCTGCTCCGAGCGTTTGGCAGTTCGATTCGGGGATTCAAGCCCAATACAGCAGAGCTGGCGACGACGCGTTCGGCGCTCGCGTGTCGGCCGAGTGGTCTCGCCACTTCGCCTCGACCCCGATCGTCCCGGCGCTGCGCCTCTCGTGGGGATTCTCGGACTTCGACCGTCCCCTCGTCGGTGGCGGCGAGATTGATTATCGGCTGCGAACGGCACGTGCCGAAGTCTGCGGCGGGACCGTCTGGTGGCGCACGCACACCTCTCTCTGCGGCGCCTTCGAGGTCGGTCAGCTCGCCGTGGCAAGCTCAGGCTTGCCGCGGAGCGGTCGTGCGGAGTCGGGCTGGTCTGCGGGGGGCCTCATCGCGAGGACCCGCGTGACCATCCTGGATCCCGTCGGGGTGGAGCTTGCGCTCGGTCTCTTCAGCCCCTTTCAGCGTCCGGAGTTCACGCTGATCGATCCTGTCCGCCAAGCTCATCGAGTGCCACCGGTCACGGTCGACGGCCAGCTCGGCATTGCCGTGTCGACACGCTGGAAGTGAGCTCGGCGCGAAAAGCGGCATGACCGAAGAAAGGTCGATCGTTGGCGCGGGGTCCGGGCTTCTTATAGCTCCCCGATGTCGAACTCGCGTGCTCTTCAGCTTCACGAGCTCCCCGCCGGTGCTGGGCAAGCGCCGGTGACCGCGACGATGGCTGACCCGAATCTCACCGTCGAGGGCCTCATCCTGGAGCACCACGAGTTCGTCTGGCGGAGCCTTCGCCGGCTCGGCGTGCCCGACGCCGACCTCGAGGACGCGGTGCAGGAGGTCTATCTCGAGGCCTCGAAGCGGCTCGCCTCCATCACATCGGCGCGTGGGTTCCTGTTTCGCGCGTGCATGTACGTCGCCTCGCACGCGCGTCGGTCGATCCGGCGGCGGCGCGAAGTCCACGACGACGAGCTCCTGAAGCGACAGATCGATCCTCGGATTACGCCCGAGCAGGCGATCTCGCAGTCGGAAGCGCGTCAGGACCTGCAGCGCATGCTCGAGAAGATCCCGGAAGAGCCGCGCGCCATCTTCATTTTGTTCGAGCTCGAACGCCTCAGCACGGTGCAGATCGCCGAGCTGCTCGAGCTTCCCGTCGGAACCGTCGCGTCGCGTCTGCGCCGTGCACGAGAGCTCTTTATGCAGGCCGCCGCTCGAAAGGGCGCGCAGGAAAACCACCGATGAAGGACCCCAGTCCGCTGCTCGATGACGAGCTTCCTGAAGAGATCGCGTCGATGCTGCGCGCCGCAGACGAAGACGTCCATCCGAACCCCGCCGCGCAGAGCGCGACGCTGATGGCGCGATTCGGCGAGGCCGCGCCGCCCATGATGCCCACGCTCACCCAGCGCTTCGGATCGCTGCGCGCCGCCGTCGTCTACACGGGGTTGGCGGCCGCCGTCGGCCTCGCCGCGTTCGGATGGCACGCCTCCTCGGACGAGCTCGGGGCTCGCGCCCCATCCACCCGCGGAGGTGCGCCGTCGGCGCACGTCGAATTGCCCGCGCCGACGCCTCGCGTGGCGCCGATCGCGGCGGTCTCCCCCATCCCTCCGGCGAACGACGTCCAGGAGCCGGCTTCCGCGCTGCCGTCGATCGATGTCTCCGCGCTGCCGCCGTCGCCCCGCGAGCCCAGACGTGCTCCGTCGCCGGCTCCAGGTGGCTCGAGCGCTCGCTTCGCTCCCTCCTCGCTTGCAGCCAAGGCGGAGCGTTCGAACACGAGCCTCGACGATGAGCTCGCGCGCATCGATCGCGCACGCGGTCTGCTCGCTTCGGGCAAGCCGTCCGATACTCTCGTGGAGGTCAAGGCGTACCGTCGCGAGTACTCGGCTCAATCCTTCGCCGACGAGGCCGACTCGCTCGAAGTGCGCGCGCTGGCAGCGCTGGGACGCACGAGCGAAGCGCGTGCGTTGGCCGAACAGTTCCTGACCAAGCGACCTGGCTCCCCCTATGCCGAGCCGGTGCGCGCAGCAGTAGGGATGACCCGATGAAGCACATTCGACTCGGCTCGACGCTCTTCGTGTTCGGCGCGGTGCTCGCCGTCGCGTGCTCGAGCAGCGAACGCGCGTTCGTCGTCGGCGGCGGACTGCCCGACGCGGCCGCTCCTGGTCCCATCTTCGAGGCGCCCGATGCGTCCGAGGCGTCCACCCCGACGCTTCCGACCGACCCGATGAACCAATGCGTGGCGACCGAGTGCACCTACCCGTACGCGACATGCCCTGGGGACGACGGTTCGCTGCCGACGTTCCGCTGCGGTACGGACCTCGCCAACGACAAGAACAACTGTGGCGAGTGCGGCAACACTTGCGACAACGGCAGGGCCATGACGGTCGCCTGCCATCAAGGTAAATGCCGCGGCACCGGCTGCAATGACGGCTACGGCGATTGCAATGGCATCGTCGACGACGGCTGTGAAGCGTATTTCCGTGAGGACCCCAACAACTGCGGCGGATGCGGCATCGTCTGCCCGGCCGGAGTTCGCTGTCTGAACTTCTATTGTGGTGGGTGCCCTCCCGGTCGGGTCACTTGCGGCAATGACGGATGCGTCGACCTGAACAGCGATGACAGGCATTGCGGCGCGTGTCGTTTCAATTGTCTCACCAATCCGTCCGATGCCGGCCTGCCCGAGCCGCCTCCGAACATGTACTACGGCTGCGGGGGCGGGACATGCGGCGAGCTCAAGTGTGTCAAAGACAACAACCACACATGGGCCAACTGCAATGGCGACCTCGCCGACGGCTGTGAGGTCGACCTGGGCGCGCCCGATCCCGAGCATGGTCGTCCGTTCCTCGATCGGAACAACTGCGGGGCCTGCGGGAATGTCTGTGCCGACGGGAAGCTGTGCTTCGCGACGGCCTTCAACAAGCCGCCGGCGTGCAACTGCGATGACGGCCTGACCCGATGCGACACCACGTGTGTCGATCTCGACAACGATCCGTTCAACTGCGGGGCGTGCGGATACCAGTGCAACGGAGCGATTTCCAACACCGGGACCAAGAATGCCTGCGTAAAAGGCCGCTGCACGGTCGAATGTGTCGAGGGGCTCTCCGACTGCAATCAGAATCCCCTCGATGGTTGCGAGGCCAAAGTTCTGAGCGACCCGACCAATTGCGGCGGATGCGGGATCCAGTGCGATATCGCGGCGGGCCAGCCGTGTGTCAACGGGCAATGCCTGACCAAGCCTTGTGAGGAGCCGACGAAATGAGGTCCACGCGAACGCTGGGGCGCTGGCTTCTCTTCGTGTCCCCGAGTCTGGTCGTCGGGGTGGCCTGCGCCAACGCTGACACGAATGACGCCGCCGTCACCGTCGGCGAAGACGCGTCGTATGTGATCGACACCGACGCACGGACGGATGCGGACGTCGACATCGACTGCGATGCCGCCGATGCCTGTGCACCCGTAGGGTGCGAGAGCACCGACTTCTGCGTCGTGCCGAACGCGGTCACTCCTCAGATCGCCGTCAACGCGATCTCGGGAACGGCGCCGGACGACGTCTGGTTCGCCGGCTCTCGCGGCACCCTCCTCCACTACGACGGCAAAGAGCTTCGCGCGATCGATACCCAACTTCCCAACGCCTTGATCGCCGTGTGGGGAGTCGAGCGCAACGTCGCGTGGGTCGTGCCGTTGAACGAGGCGCCGCTCCGCGTGCGTGTGAACGCCGCCGGCGAGAGCGAGGTTAGCCCCGTGCCCGGCAACGTCTGGCCAGGGCCGAAAGAGAAGGTCGGTCGAGGCCGGGCGATTGGAGGGAGCAAGGACGCCGTCTGGCTGGTCGGTGATCCGGCCGATTACCCCGACGACTGGGTGCTCAACCAGAACATCCGCCAGCTCGTGACCGACGAAGATGGTGGCGCCACATGGCGGTCCCCGTTGACGGACTGTCGGCCGTTCCTCACCTGCGGGCCGCAGTTGCGTGCAATCTACAGCTTTGGCCCGACGTCGGCGTGGGCGATGGGGGTCGGAGGCGGATTTCGCCTCGAGGCGGGAGGAGATGCCGGCACCTTCGCGTGGACGCCGTATCCGCTTCCATTGATGACGACCTTCGAAGGTGTCTGGGGGACGCATGCGGACGACGCGTGGGCCGTCGGCACGAACGGCTCCATCATCCGATTCGGCGCGGCGGGCGAGCCTCGTTGGGAGCAGCAGGAGCCGGTCGTCGCCGTGAACTTGCACGCCATCTGGGGCAGCGCGAAGGACGACGTCTGGGTGGTGGGGGATCGAGGGCAGGTGCTCCACTACGACGGCGCAAGCTGGGCGCTCGCGGAGTCGGGGCTACCGCCGGTCCGGAGCGAGGCGGAGCTCTACGCAGTGTGGGGCAGCGGACCGGACGACGTGTGGATTGGTGGCAACGGCGTTCTTTTGCACCGCTCGAAGCAGAATCGGAGGCGGCCATGAGCCGGCGCGTGAGGGTCATGTTGTGGATGCTCGGCGTGCCCGCGGCCGTCTCGGGGGTCGCGGCGGGCTGTGCGAATGCAGAAGAGCAGTGGCACGAAACGACGCCGAGCCTCGAAGACGGCGGTGTCGTCCCGACGGTGCCCGATGACGCCGCCGTCGTCCCCGAGGACCCCGACGGTGACGCTCCCGACGTGCTCGAGCCGACGCGTGCATGCAGCTACGACCACTGGTGCCCGACGCCACTGCCCAAGTCGGTCGAGAGCCCGAAGAAGTACGACCTCCGCGCCGTCTGGGTCGCGCCGAACCACGAGGCCTTCGCGGCCAGCTACGGCGGTGACGTGCTCGCGTGGGATGGCGTCGCGTGGAAAGAGATCTACGCGGATGGGCCGCGCTTCCTGCGGATCTGGGGTGCCAGCACGACCGAGCTCTGGCTCGTCACCGAGACGCAGCGTCTCTTCCGTGGAACGAAGAACGCCGCAAACGTGTGGTCGTTCGCCGAGGTCCCCACGCCGGGCCCGGTGAGCACGGTGTGGGGCGCGAGCGCGAGTGAGGTCTGGGCCTCGGGGGCAGGGCTGTTCCGCTGGAACGGAGAGGCCGCCGCCGAGCCATGGACGGAGGTGACGCCGCCGACGACGCTGTCTGACGTCATCGTGGGCGGACGCATCTACTCCCTCTGGGGCACTGGGCCGAACGACTTCTGGGGGAGTGGTGCCCAGTGGTCGGCCCCGTGCTTCGACTGCGATGGTCCGCAGAGGGCATTGCTGGTGCGCTGGGACCCGAACGCACCCGCGACCGAGCTCGACGCCGGCGTCGAGCCTGTAGCCGATGGCGGCGCGAGCGCGCGGCGCGGCGCATGGAAGGCGGTCGCACTCGATCCCCGAGGCAACATCGACTTCTATCAAGCCAAGGCCTCCGGCAGCGCGGGCGGTCAGGCGCAGGTCATGTGTCGCGACCGATACTGCCTGCAGACCTTGCACGCGATGCCGGTCGACGGCTCTCCAGACGAGCTCTCCTTTTCGGTCTTCCCGGTCGTCATGGTGGCAGACCGCGCTGTCAACGCGATCTGGGGAAGTCGCCCGGACGATGTCTGGCTCGTCGGAAAACAGGGGTCGGTGAGCCACTTCGACGGGACGGCATGGTCGGTCTCTCGGATCACCAATACCGATACCCCGATCGCGCGTCCCATGTACTCCGTGCACGGCATCACCGACGGCACGCAGAGCGACGTATGGGTCGTCGGTAACAACATCACGCTGCACCGGACGGTCACGCAATGACGCGGTCGCGATTCATTCTCCTCGTGTCACCGCTCGCAGGGCTGCTCGCGACGTTGCCGTTCGCGGGCTGTTCCAACGAATCGTTCGTCGGACCGATCGAGGCGCCGGCTCCGGATGCGGATGCCGCGGACGCCTCTGACGCCGGCGAAGTCACCGAGAGCCCGGATGCGGCGAGCGACGTCGTCGATGCGACCGCTCCCTTCGACGCCGCTCCGATCCCGGTCCAGTGCGGCGGGCCCTCCTGCGTGATCGCGCTGGCAGCCGGCGCCGAGCACTACTGCGCGACGATGCACGATCACTCGGTGCGCTGCTGGGGCGACACGAACGCGCTCCCGCTGCCTGCCGATGGCGGCGCCGAAGCAGAGCCAGGCAAGCCAGTGCCCCTGCTCGAGCTCGGCTCCGTCGTGGATCTCGCGGCGGCGAACACTGGAACGTGCGTCGTCTCTGCCAGCGGAGCCGTCTCGTGCTGGAGCGACTGGCAGCGCACGCCAACGACTGTGCCCGACATCCCAGCGGCACGGCGCGTGTTCGTGGGCCCCGACGGCATCACTCGCTGCATCCTCGACGCCTCGTCCGAGCTGGTCTGCTGGGGCGAGTCCTGGTCGCTCGGGCAGGGGCTCCGCCAGGTGCAAGGTGCCAAGCCGCTCGCTGTTCGCTTTGGACAGGAGGTCGGCCTGGTCGCCCTCGCGGATGGCAGGTTGGTCAGCTGGGGGTACGGCCCTCAGCTCGCGCACCAGTATGGGGGTGACGAGCCGAGGCAAGTCTTCGGCCTGATCGACGCTGAGGTCCTTGCTGTCGGAAGCGGTCATGCGTGTGCGCGCACCGGGACGGGGGAGCTCTCTTGCTGGGGGCGAGGGGGCAGGGGCCAGCTAGGGAGCGGGCTTTGGCGCGACGAGGTCACGCCCACGCCCGTCGCGTTGCCGGCATCGATCGCCGTGGTCGACGTCGCCACTGCCGACCAGCATACGTGCGCGCGAACCACGACGAGCGACGTGTACTGCTGGGGCGGCGTGAATGCGCGCGGCGAGCTCGGGCTCGTCGCCAAGCAAGGCGTCTATGCGCCGACGCGCGTCATGCTTCCCGCAGGCCCGCCCGTCGTCGCGGTCGCCGTCGGCAATACTTCGTCGTGTGTCCTGCGCAGCGATGGCAGCGTGCTGTGCTGGGGCGACAACACCCGTGGCCAGCTCGGGCGTGGCAGTCGTGACGAGCGACGCCATCCCGAGCCGCAAGTCGTCGTCTTTCCGTGAAGGGAATCGAGATGTGGTCATTCCGCCTCGCGGTAGCGAGTGTTCCTCTGGTGGTCTGTCTGGCCGCGTGCAGCGCCAAGACGCGAGATCTCGGGCCGACGTCCGGTGTCCTGGTGACCGACGCGGGAGCGCCGGAGCCGGCGGCGTGCGAAGGGCGCCGTTGCTCACGCGACCTGCATAGCGTGCTCGACAATTGCACCGGCGCGGTGCTCGAAGCGTGTTCTTCGGACAGCGGCTGCGCAGACGGCGAATGTGTACCGGCCTGTAGCAGCGCGGCCGGCGCGCAAGGGTCCATCGGCTGCTCCTTTGCAGCCGTACCGCCGGACGTTCCGGCGGACAAAGCTCCAGGCTGTTTTGCAGCGATCGTGTCCAATACCTGGACCACGCCGGTGCACGTCACTGCCGAGCTCGCCGGCGCGCCGCTCGACGTGTCGAAGAGTGTATATCGGGTCACGTCCGGCCCGGACGGAGCGCCCGTCTACGAACCGCTCGACGGCGTGATTCCGGTAGGAGAAGCCGGCGTCGTCTTCCTCGCGCAGGGGCCCGACCCGACCGGCACTGCCACACCGTGTCCTCCGGGCGTGAAGGAGGCCTACTACGGCGTGATCGTGAACGAGCACCGGACGAGCATCTACGACACGTTCAAGCTCTTCACCGATCGCCCGGTGGCGGCTTACTCGATCTTCCCGTACGGCGGCGCGAAGAGCTTCATGCCCACGGCCACGTTGCTCTTGCCGACGACGTCCTGGGGCACCAACTACCTGCTCGTCGACGGATGGAACAACAAGCGTGTCGACGATAGGTCCTTCGTCCAGATCGTCGCGCGAGAAGACGATACCGAGGTTCTCGTTCGCCCGCGGGTGGACATCACCGCGAGCTCGTCGACGTCGCCGGTCCAGTTCACGCCCGCCGGAGAGGTGAGTCGCACGCTGCTTCAGCGCGGGCAGGTCCTCGAGATCTCGCAGCGAGAGAGTCTGGTCGGGAGCGCGCTCGAAGCGAGCCGCCCTGTGGCGGTGTTCGGGGGCAATCCGTGCACGTACCTTCCGGCGCAATGGGCTGCGTGCGACGCCCTCCAACAACAGATCCCGCCCCTGAGCCAGTGGAGCTCACGGTACTCGGCGGTCCCCTACCGCACACGACGCACGGCTCTCGACGGCCTGGAGATCAGCGAGAACGTCCACTACCGCATCGTCAGCGCGCAGGACGGAACGACGCTGCACTACGAGCCGACACGTCCGGTCGGCGCTCCGCTGACGATGCAAGGTGGAGAGACCGTCACGTTCCGAGCGGACTATCCGTTCATCGTGCGCAGCCAGGACAACGATCATCCGATCTACGTGGCGGTGTACATGAGCGGGACGGTCAATCCGAGTCCCTATGACGGCGAGCCCGGCTACAACGTCAACGGTCAAGGTGACCCTGACTTCGTGAACCTGATCCCCGACGAGCAGTTCCTGGATCACTACGTCTTCTTCATCGACCACACCTACGCGAACACCTCGGTGACGTTGGTGCGCCGCAACGACGGGCAAGGCTTCCAGGACGTCGACGTGGACTGCGTCGGGACCGTAGGCGACTGGCGGCCGCTCGGTACCGACGGCAAGATCGAATACACCTGGCTGGTGCTCACGAAGGACGGCAAGGGCACCAGCGTCGGCGGCAACACCTGCAAGTACGGCCGCCACGAAGCCTCGAGCACCGGCGCGTTCGAGCTCTACGTCTGGGGTACCGATTCGTTTGCGAGCTACGGCTATCCCGCCGGCGCCGGCAGCCGCCCGGCGACGAAGGTCCGCGTCGAGGTCAACTGACGTCGGGTGACCGGACGGAGCGGCGTTACGTCGCGGTGGAGCGACCTCGTTCGATCCGCACACCGGTTGTCAAGCACACGTTCGTTGACTTGAGGTGACGGTGATCACGCTCTGCGGATCATCGCCAACACGTGTCTGCTGCTTTCGCTTCGTTCCGAAGCGGCGATGGATCTAGGTTGCAGGGCCAATGAGAAACACTTCGTACGCGATGGCTATCGCCATCGCCCTTCTCTCTACGCAGCTTGGTTGCAAGAAGCTCGCCCAGACCGGCGCCCGACTCCTGGATGCCGGCGGCGAAACCGCGTCGAAGGAGGCCGCAAGCGTCGACGAGGACGAAGCGCTCAATGGTCTCGTCGATTGCTTGAACGGCCTCGACCACGCCATCTCCAAGAGCCTCGAGCGGTACACGAGCTGGTTGCCGGACGCGAAGGAAGGCGCTCCGCAGCCCGGGCCCACGGGCAAGGAGACCAGCGTCTGGGGGCTCTACAAGATCACCGATCACGAGATGACCACGTGTGACAAGGGGCTGAAGCTCGCGAGCGCGAAGCCTGAATTCAAGGACACGTCGGAGAAGTTCAAGGCGGTCGCCGACAAGATCGTTCCGGTGATCAACGAGGCGAACACCTATTACGACCGCAAGGACTTCAAGGATGACAAGTTCGCCAAGGGCAAGGAGCTGCACACCAGGCTCTGGCCGCTGGCCGAGGAGTTCTTCAAGGTGTCGCACGACTTCCGCGCGATCGTCGTGAAGGCGAACGACGTCCGGATGGAAGCCGAGCTGAAGGAGGTCGAAGCCCAGCACGGACGAAACCTCCTCTTCCACAAGCTCAACGTCCTGAAGCACGCCAAGGCGAGCGTCCGCGTAGCTACCGAAGAGAAGGCCCCGCTCATCGAGCTCGAGCCGCTCATGGTCGCGTACGAAAAAGCGGTCGAGGAGATGAAGACCTACGCCAGCTCGCACAAGGACGAGACCGGAAAGGTCATGATGTGGTCCATGTTCGAGAGCAAGGTCGAGGACTATCTCAAGGTGCTCAAGGAGCGCGTGCGCCGCGTGCGCGACAAGAAGGCCTACACCAGCAGCGAGATCCGGATGCTCGAGTCGGGCTCGGGATGGATGGTCGAGGGCAGCACGGCGAAGGTGAGCCGAGACTACAACGACCTCGTGAGCCGCTCGAACTCGCTGCGCTTCTGATCCGAAACGGCGTTTCGTCCAGCCCGGCTCTTTCACCCCAATCGCTTCACGGATTGGTGTGTGGAGCCGGGTATCGCTCTCGGGCTCTAAGCGCGCGTCGCGGACAGATTGAGGCGGACGTAGTCGAGCTCGAATGACGGGGCGACGCGCGCGACGACCGCGTCGAGGTAGCGCGCGCGGAGCGCGTCGTAGGGGAGCCGTGCAAGGTGGTGGCGGAGGACCACCGTACGGACGAACTCGCGAAAGGTCGGCTCATCGGCGAACGGCGTCGGCGCATCCTCGAGATTGCACGCGACATCGACGAAGCCCGCGCGCTGCAAGCGTGCGGCGGTGGCGTCCGGGCCCTGGAAGTTCCACGCCGGCTCGAAGTCGACGAACCATTTCGCGAAGGGCTCGTCGAGACAGACACGCTCTGCGTGCGCGTGGAACCGCTCCAGGTTCCCTGCGCCGCCGCACTGGGCCACGAGGCGCCCTCCGGAGCGAAGACATCGGTGGATGCTCGCGAACAGCCGATCGTGATCGTGCAGCCAGTGAAATGTGGCGGTGCTGAAGACCGCGTCGACGGGGACGTCCGAGACGAACGTCGTGAGGTCGGTGCAGACGAAGGTCACGCGGTCACCGAGCTCCGCCAGGCGCCGCCGTGCCTCCTCGACCATGTTCGTCGAGCGATCGACCGCGATGACGTGCCCGCGAGGCAACCTCTGCGCGAGGACGCCGGTGAGCCGACCGCTGCCGCAGCCCGCGTCGATCACCGTCTCTCCTCCTTTGAGCGGAAGACGCTCGAGGACGCGAAGTCCCCACGCGAACTGCGGATCGGAGAGGCGCTGGTAGGCCTCGGCATCCCATTCGTGCGGTGCGCTCATGATCGGAGAGCATACGCCCGTTGCCAGCGCACCGATGCTCGACGATGTCGCCATCGGGGCGATGCATCGCATGCCGCTGCGCTTCCAGCAGTCACGACTGCATGTGCTTGCGACGCCGGACGCGCGAGAGTTTTTCCTCGGGTAGAGCGGGCTCCTCCGCGAGCTCGGCTTCAGATTCGTCTACGTATTCGGAGGAGACACGTTGCCCCTCACGCCCTCGCGAGCAGCCGGTCGTGCCAGAGGAGCATCTCGATCGCGCCGGGGCCCCGATTGAACGGGTAGTCGTGCACGCCGGGCACGTCCTCGAAATCGTGCTCGAGCCCCGCGGCACGCCAGGCGGTCGAGGCGGTCCGGAGCGCCCTTCGGAAGTAGTCCTTGTCGCTCGTGAGGAGGCGAAGCTTCAGGCTCGGGTTCTTCGAGCGCGCAGCGCGCGCGAGCTCGGTGAGCTCGGGGACCTGGTCTTCGCCGATCGCGGCCTGGAGCGTCCCGAGTGCGCCGAAGGCCTCCGGGTTGCCGAAGCCGATCCGGAGGGCGAGCGCGCCGCCGAGCGAGACGCCGTCGATGCCGATCGACGAAGGTGTACCGAGGACCGGCAGCTCCTTCTTCGCGCGTGGCAGCACCGTCTTCATGAAGTACTCGGAGTACTCGCGGATCTGGGCCGGCTTGCGGAGATCGACGTCGGGCGAATACGGGCAGACGACGACGAGCCCCGCGAACGGTCGCGCGCGCAGCGCGTCGTTGTGCGCGGCGAGTCGCTTGGCCTCGACCATTCCCTCGAAGTCCTGAGTCGTGAGGGGCGGCGTGCACACGCGCTCGATCGCGCGAAGGAGCGCGTAATCCTTCGGCCAGCCCATCACGCCGAGCGCGGGGCCCTTGTTCGCCTCGCCGCGACCGTGGAACGCGAAGAGCATCGGCAGCTTCTCGTCCGGCTTTGCCCACGCCGGGACGATCGCCACCGCGCGTCCGTCTCCGGGCAGCGTCCACGTCTCCGTCTTCACCTGGCCGCGCGCGCCGACGCCGGCGTCGGTGATCTCGGGCTTCTCGGGGACCACTGCTGGAAGGACCGTCGCGGCGATCGTCGAACTCGCAGAGGCTGCTCCGGACACGCTCGGCGCGCCGCTCGCGTCGCGGTCGCACCGCGAGCAACCGGCGAGCGAGAGACCGAGGAGGAAGGACCTGCGCCCGAGCACGCATGCACGGTAGCACGTGGCTCTGCGGAGCCTCGTGCTTCCGCGCCTCGAGTCAGGAGCTCAGTCTTCGGGGATCTTCGGCGTCTGGCCGGTCGCCGTACGCACGAGGTCCACGAGGCCCGGATCGGTCGACATCTGATCGCGGAGCACCTTCTTGATGTCCTCGAGCTCGGCGGGCGAGAGGCCCTCGAGCCCTCGCGTCGCCTCGTCGACCTTGAGGTCGACGTAGCCGTCGACGTCGATCTCGCCGGCCCGGAGCCGCGCCAGCGCCTGCGAGCCCTGCGCGGCCTCGGCGGCACCGGCCTGCCAGGCCTGTTTCGTCGCGTCGGGACGCTCGACCGAGAACGCCTTCTCGATCGACCCCTTCTTCTCGACCGACCCCGAGCCTTGGGTCTCGGGAGCCGCGGGCGGCGCGCCGCCCTTACCGATGCGATCGATGCCCATGAGGACCTCCTCACTCTACAGCAGGTCGGCCCGGATGCGCGACAGGCGCGATCCGGGCCAGCTCTTCGATTGCCGTCGACGTGCGGTCAGCGGATGTTGCCGATCGCCGTCTTCACCGTGTCGTGCTCCGCCTTGAGGACGTTCGAGAGCGTCGTGAACTGGCGATTCTGGGCGTTCACGCTCTCCTGCACGCGCAGGTAGTAGATGTTCATGTCCTGGCTCTGCTGGAGCGCCGCCTCGATGCCTGCGGCGTCGCCTCCCGGAGCACCGGTTCCGGTACCCGAAGGCGTGACTCCGGGCGCACCCAGCGCGCCGGAGAGGCTCGGGGTGGTGGCCTGCGCGCCGGCCACGGTCGGACCTGCTGCGGTCGACATCCCGCCCGACATCGGGCTCATCGGAACGCCGAGCGCGGCGCCTGGCCCCGTCGCGCCGCGGACCGCGACCGCCATCATCGGCGAGCCGGGCAGCACGCGCATCGCCGACTCCGCCGAGCGCACGACCGTGTTGGAGAGGACCTCGCCAAAGCGCGACGCGCGGGGTGGGGTGGGGGTCACACGGGGGGACGTGCTCGCAACAGCGACGTCGGGACGCGCGGAAATCGTACGGGGTTCCATGGCTCGAGTGTCTCCTTGTGCCGAGGGCCTCGGATCCCCGATGCCCGTTGTGCGGACCCTCATCGGCCGCGCGGCGTAGGAGTTGCCAAGAAAGTTGGGAACCCCCTCACGGGCTACAGCGGAGGCGACACTCCATCAGTGCGTCGAAGCGGCAGTAGTTCGACGAGAGCCCGGGCAAGATGCTCTCCG
>ERZ778028.294-NODE-294-length-122433-cov-13.617309_pt1 | contig 122433 bp, 114 predicted proteins | sample MGYA00375758_ERZ778028 | MGnify/ENA primary metagenome ERZ778028 (study PRJEB29350, sample SAMN05389828) | bioreactor metagenome | isolation source: Thiocyanate bioreactor | place: South Africa: University of Cape Town | collected 2014-03-17 ...
CCCCTTCTGATTTACGAGTGCCATATAGGGATGGCTGTAGAAGACGAAAGAGTGGGTACATACGAAGAGTTCAGAATAAATGTGCTTCCCCGTATCAAAGAAGACGGCTATAATGCTATCCAGATAATGGCTATACAGGAGCATCCGTATTACGGGTCGTTCGGATATCACGTCTCCAGCTTTTTTGCGGCATCTTCACGCTTTGGCACACCCGACGAGTTAAAGCACCTGATAGACGATGCGCATGCGATGGGTATAGCCGTGATTATGGATATCGTACACTCGCATGCCGTAAAAAATGAAAAAGAAGGACTTGGGCGATTCGACGGTTCTTACACCCAATATTTTCATGGAGGCAGCAGGCGCGAGCATCCGGCTTGGGATTCATTGATTTTCGACTATGGAAAAAGTCAGGTCATACACTTCCTGCTTTCCAACTGTAAGTTTTGGCTCGAGGAATACAACTTCGACGGATTCCGTTTCGATGGGGTCACCTCTATGCTTTATTACTCGCACGGACTGGGAGATAACTTTAGCGGCTATGAGGACTACTACAACGGCAACGAAGACGACGATGCCATTTGCTACCTTACATTGGCAAACAAGCTAATCCACGAAGTACGTCCAAACGCCATTACCATAGCAGAAGAAGTAAGCGGCATGCCGGGGCTGGCTACGAAGATAAAAGACGGCGGATACGGCTTCGACTACCGCATGGCGATGAACATACCCGACTACTGGATAAAAATCATCAAAGAGCGAAAAGACGAAGACTGGCATCCTACAAGCATATTCTGGGAACTGACAAATCGCCGTGAGGAAGAGAAAACAATCTCTTATGCCGAGAGCCACGACCAAGCATTGGTAGGCGACAAAACAATAATATTCAGGCTCATAGACTCTGATATGTATTGGTATATGTCGAAGCATTACGGCAGCTCGTATGCCACCGACAGAGGAATAGCGCTGCATAAAATGATACGCCTTGCAACTGCCTCAACAATCAATGGTGGCTACCTCAACTTTATGGGTAACGAATTCGGGCATCCCGAATGGGTAGACTTCCCTCGCGAGGGCAATGGGTGGTCGCACAAGTATGCCCGCAGACAATGGTGGCTGGCCGACAACAAAGACCTGCGCTATCATTATTTGGGCGACTTTGATAAAGCCATGCTTTCGCTTCTAAAATCGGAAAAGAAATTTGAGCAAACACCTATTATAAGATTGTGGGATAAGGACGAAGACCAGGTGCTCGCCTACATGCGTGGCAATCTGATATTTGTTTTCAGTTTCAACCCGAGCCAATCGTTCTACGATTATGGATTCCTTGCTCCCGAAGGAAAATATCAGGTGGTGCTCGATACCGACTCTCTCGCTTTTGGAGGTAATGGCCTGACGGACGACAGTATAGAACACTTCACTATACATGACGAGCTATACCACAAAGACGGAAAAGGCTGGCTCAAGTTGTATATACCTGCGCGTACAGCTTTTGTACTGAGAAAAATAGACTAGCTATCAGATAAAACAAGTTGCCTTAAAGGTAGAAGGAGTCTATCTTTAAGGCAATTTTCATCTTTCAATCTTCAATATTACCACTTCTTTCACCGAATTATATTTCAGTTCATTCTTCGAAAAACCCTTCTTTAAGATTGTATCATAAACATCAACTCCGGGCAGCATATCCAGCCCTCTATCTTCGGCTCTACCGGGAGATAAATAAAAATAAATAGAATCGACCGTAAATGACGCAACCTTCATCAGGCTATATTCATTTTTGTCGTACCTCACATAGTAAACGTCACCGACCTGTGGATTCTCTACTTTGTCTTTTATATCCACTTCGCCGGATATAGCGTTTATTACAACCCATACAAGAATAAAGATGACTAGTAGTGCGAGCACAGATGGCATAATGAATATCCACCGAGGAGTTCTAAACCGATTGCGAATTTCGTCCGTCACGGGAAATTGTTGAATAGTAAACGATGTTTCGCATGAACAACAAACAGGAATGAAGTGTTTAGTTGTGGGAAATAAAGGAATCTGAAGCAGATGAAAATAACGCTGATATGGCATCATCAGAATAGAATCTTCCTTACCACATGCAGGGCATGACTGTCCTGTGTGAATAGGAGAAGCAGACGTTCCCCTTGTTCCAAAAATAAAATTCATAGTGTACTCTATTATCGTGTAACTGTAAGTTTGTGTGCTTAGTAAGTTTCTACGAATATATTAAATTTTTATAAATAAAGATTGCACTTATTTAGGTAAATTAAATAATAACGGATAATAATAAAAAGATTGACTATTTTTGTTCTGATTTCTTGAAAAGCATACAATAAACGTAAGTATACTGATCGGAAATCACGAAAATAGATTAATCGCAATCACGGATATTCCGTGTAATCACAAAAATAAATATTCAACCAAATGAGTTTATACCCATTAAAATTTAAACCTATCCTCAAATCTATCATCTGGGGGGGAGACGAAATATGTAAGTTTAAAAACGTAAGCCCGCTTCAGGAAGGGATCGGCGAAAGCTGGGAAATATCGAGTGTGGAAGGCAACGTTTCGGTAGTGGCCAACGGTGCGTTGGAAAACAAAAGTCTCGACGAAATTATTTCTACATACAAAGAGCAGTTGCTCGGAAAGAAGAATTTCGAAACGTTCGGCACTACATTTCCTTTGCTTATCAAGTTTATAGATGCACGCGACAATCTGTCGATACAGGTACATCCTGACGATGAACTGGCAAAGAAAAGACACAACTCTTTCGGGAAAACCGAAATGTGGTATGTTATCAATGCTGCTCCGGGCGCATTCCTGTATTCGGGATTCGAAAAAGAAATAACTCCCGATGGATATGTAAAAAGCATTGAAGACAATACATTTGTAGATTATCTTGCAAAACATGACGTTAAAAAAGGAGATGTATTCTTCTTGCCTGCCGGACGTGTTCATGCAATCGGTGCGGGAACATTCATCGCCGAAATACAACAAACATCGAACATCACATACCGCATCTACGACTACAACCGTAAAGATGCCAACGGTAACGGACGCGAACTGCATACCGAACTGGCAAAGGATGCTATCGATTATAAATTGTACGACAGCTACCAAACAGCATATACCCGCAAGGAAAATCAACCGGTAGAACTGGAATCGTGCAGATATTTCACAACCAATCTGCTTGAGCTTACCAAAGATATTACAAGAGACTATAGTGACAATGACTCATTTGTTGCTTATATTTGTATGGGAGGTGCTTGCAATATACGAGACAACAAAGGCAACGACCTGAGTGTGAAGCAAGGCGAAACAATCCTTATCCCTGCCGACACACAAAGCGTAAGCATCAGCCCCGAAGGCAATGTCCTACTTTTGGAAACATATGTATAGTTAGTTTATAAGATATTTATATAATAACGCGACACCATATTTTCCTTTCCGGGAGTGTATGGTGTCTTTTTTAGAAGAAAAATGAGAGGAGTATTAATAGTAAATACAGGCAGTCCGAAGACATGTGAACGAAAAGATGTAAAATTCTTTATCCGATCGATGCTTTCAGACCCCTATGTGATGACCGTTCCCGATTGGTTTCGACCTATCTTGGTCAACGGAATTATTATTCCGCTCCGTCAGTTCAGCTCTACAGCGCATTACGAACTCATCTGGGACAATTCGCTCGACGACTCACCATTGATACATCAGGCAAAACAATTGTCCGAAAAGCTGGAAGAGCTCACAGGTCTCCCCACCGAACCCGCCATGAGATACGGACAGCCCGATACGACAGCCGCACTCGATTACCTGATGAGCAAGAATAACCGATTGCACGAGGTGGTTGTGTTCCCACTGTTTCCACAGTATGCAGAATCATCGTACAAGACAGCGGTAGATCAGGTTGGCAAAGAGTTTTTTAAACGTCCATACCCTTTCAGACTAAAATTTATAGAGCCGTACTTCAATCATCCTGCCTATATTTCTGCTTTAGCCGAAAGTATACGACCATATATCGAAAAAGAATACGACAAAATTATTTTCAGTTTCCATAGCCTGCCGCTCGACCATGTAGAAGAAGGCTGGAAGAAAGGGAAAGAATTCGACTACGTATATCAAACCAAAGAAACAGTGAGGCTTGTGATCAAGGAGCTGGGTATAGACACGAAGAAAACCCGCCAAACCTACCACTCGGCGATGGGCAAGAAATGGCTGGGCCCCGACTTGGATGAAATAGTAAAAGAACTGGCAGAAGAAGGTCAGAAGAAACTGCTGGTGGTTGCTCCGGGCTTTGCTGCCGACAATCTGGAAACATTATACGATATAGACATAAGGACAAAAGAACTGTTCCTAAAACAAGGAGGTACAGACCTTACATATATCCCTTGCCTCAACAGTGAGCCGCATTGGGTAGAAGCTGTAGCTAAAATAATTTCTTAGATGAAACGTATTTTATTCTTCAACGATGGCATGGAAACAGGCGGAACCGAAAAGCTATTGGTGAGCCTGCTCAATCATCTGGCAGGTAAAGAGTGTGTGATCACGCTTCTTTTGCCAATGCCTTCGGACAAGAATATATTGATCGAAGAAATATCACAATCCATTACCATAAAGTATATATACAAAGAGAATACATCGCACCTGAAAAAAAAGTTGGGAGAGAATTTTATGGTATTCTTTCCCCGCTTGTTTGCGAAATGGAAAGGCATAAAAGAATCTGACTACGACCATATCGTTTGTTTCAAAGAAACATTCTTTGCTCGTATATTCAGCAAGATGCAATTACCTAAAATTTTATGGATACACAATATTTTATATAAACGGATATACGAAACAGATTCTTTGCGAGATAAATTTTCCGTATGGCTCAACAAGAAGCAATTAAAGCTTGTGCAAACGTCATACAACCATTTCGATAAAATAATATGCGTATCGGATGCAGCCAAAAACGCATACCTCTCGGTGTTGCACAATGGAACAAGTCCCAATCAGGATATACGGGTATTATACAACGCTATAGACCTTACAAAAGCGATAGAAAAATCGAAACAAACGATAGAAACCCTACCGCAAGGACAAACCAACTTCATATTACTGACACGCACTTCTCCCGAAAAGCGCACCGACAGACTGATTAGTGCAGCAAGGAAGTTAAAAGAAGAAGGGTATGATTTCCATGTATATATAATAGGCGAAGGCATGGATAGCCAATCGATGCAAGATTCTATTGCAATATTACACCTACAGGACACAATCACGCTGAAAGGACGCATCGACAATCCTTTTCCTTATATATTACAATGCAAATGGTCGCTATGTGTATCAGAGAGAGAAAGCTTTTCACTCGCCTTACTCGAGTCGATGGCACTAAAAACACCTGTGATAACAACTAACTGCGGAGGCCCCGCCGACATTGTAGACGGAGGCAAATACGGCATTCTTGTAGATAATAGTACCGAAGGAGTTTATCAGGGCATGAAGATGGTTTTGGACAACCCTACCCTATCCGTTAAATACAGTGCAGACCTCCACAAGGCTGTTGCCCGATTCGACTATCAGGGCTGGCTGAAAAGCGTGAAAAAACTATTGGCTGTTAATTCATAGCTTTTGGTGTACAAGCAGATAAATGCGCTCGGCTTTTATTAACAATCTGCCTGACTTTTCAACAAAAAATATCTTGTTACACATATTTAACTTCTAAATCCTATTTTTATTTATTTAATTTGTCCTCGGAAATTTTATTATTAACTTTCTCTATGGGTAAAATTATAGCATTAGCTAATCAAAAGGGTGGCGTAGGAAAAACCACCACCACAATCAACTTGGCGGCATCATTGGCAGCACTCGAAAAAAAGGTACTGGTAGTAGACGCCGACCCTCAAGCAAATGCATCTTCCGGACTTGGGGTAGACATAAAGAAAGTAAACAAAACGATCTATGAATGCCTTATCGGTACAGCATTGCCCAAAGATGCAATCGTAAAGACCGACATAGAACGCCTTGATGTACTGCCTTCGCACATCAATCTGGTAGGTGCCGAACTGGAAATGCTGAATATAGAAAATAGGGAAAAACAACTAGCGGCAGTGTTAGTTCCCATGAAGGCCGATTATGATTTTATACTCATCGACTGCTCTCCGTCATTGGGGCTGATTACAGTAAATGCGCTTACAGCGGCAGACTCTATCATCATACCCGTGCAGTGCGAATATTTCGCCCTCGAAGGAATCAGCAAATTACTGAATACAATAAAGATAATAAAGAACAAGCTAAACCCGGCATTAGAAATAGAAGGATTCCTTCTCACGATGTACGATGCCCGTTTACGTTTGGCAAACCAAATATATGAAGAGGTGAAAAACCACTTCCAAGACTTGGTATTTACTACCGTTATACAGCGAAATATCAAGCTCAGCGAATCGCAAAGTTTCGCTCAGCCGGTATTAGTATATGATGCAGCCTCCAAAGGAGCGATCAATCATATGCAGCTGGCGCAAGAGCTTATTGAGAAAAATTCTTAACTTTGTTTTTCTGTAGAATATATAACTAACAATTATGGCTAAAAAAATGGTTTTAGGAAGAGGACTCGATGCACTGATTGCCATTGACGAAGTAAAGACCGAAGGCTCTTCCTCTATCAACGAAATAGAATTGTCGAAAATACAGGCTAATCCCGATCAGCCAAGACGTATTTTTGATGACGAAGCATTACAAGAGCTTGCATCTTCTATTCGGCAGATAGGTGTTATACAGCCAATTACTTTACGAAAAATAAACGAAGATTCATATCAGATCATAGCCGGAGAGCGTCGCTACAGAGCTTCACTCATGGCCTCCCTGACTACAATCCCTGCATATATAAAAACGGCAGAGGACGAAAATGTGATGGAGATGGCCCTGGTGGAAAATATCCAGCGTGAAGACCTCAACTCGATAGAAATAGCTTTGGCATATCAGAATCTGATAGAAACATATGATCTTACACAGGAACGACTAAGCGAACGTGTAGGAAAGAAAAGGACAACAATAGCCAACTATCTGCGCTTGTTGAAGCTTCCGGCTGAAATACAAATGGGCATCAGAGACAAGAAGATAGATATGGCACACGCCCGCACACTTGTCACTCTCGAAGACCCTGCGGCTCAGCTCGAAGTATACGAACTGATACTTGAAGAAGGACTGTCGGTGCGCAAAGTAGAAGAATACGTAAGAGCTATCAGCAAGGGAGAAAAGCTTGAAGATCTGCTTAAAGAAGAGAAAGCAGTAGAAACCGTAAAAAAAGCGGGGATAAAAAAGGCGACACCCGAAGAATTTGAATTGTTGAAAGACCATTTATCAAAATTCTTTTCTACAAAGGTTCAACTGACTTGCAACGAAAAAGGAAAAGGGAAAATAAGCATCCCTTTCAAGTCGGAAGAAGATCTGGAAAAAATTATAGCTATTTTTGACCAATTAAAAAAATAAAACGAAGTATTCTCCGTAATATCTATATGAGGAAGGGGTTAATAATTGGTTTGTGTTGCGTTTTAGGGAACTTTTGTCTGAGTAGCAATGCTCAGGAGGCACTTCCAAACGATTCTACCATTCTCAAAAATGCACGGCGGGAAGCAAAAGAAAACGCTATCAAGAGTGATACCGTATCTCCGCTGATAAAGGAAAAACCTGTAGTGGTATTAGCTGATTCTATAATTACGATTGGCAAACCTGAGTTTAAGCCTGACTCTAAAAAGGCAGTCTTATACTCGGCTATCTTCCCCGGAGCAGGGCAAATTTATAACCGCAAATACTGGAAACTACCCATTATCTATGGAGGCGCATTAGGGCTTACCTATGCCATAACATGGAATGGAGCACGGTACAACGAGTATTCGCAGGCTTATAAAGACCTGGTATTGGGTACAGGAACCAGCTATCTGAATTATTATAGCAATAAAGATATCCAAGCAAATAAGCAACGTTATATTGATATATTCAAACGTCAGAAGGACTTTTTCAGAAGAAATCGCGACTTGGCTATTATTGCTTCGGTTGGAGTATATGCACTATGTATGATCGACGCGTATGTCGATGCTCAATTATATGATTTTGATATGTCTCCGGATCTATCCATGCGGATTGAACCCATGATCTGGATACCGACACCCTATTCTAAAGCCGCTTTCGGGCTTCAATGTATTATAAATTTTTAAACTAAGCAGGGTTCCTATCCCTTGCTATGTATCATAAAAAAACACTTATGCTGAGAAAAATTATATTTACCGGATTTCTTATTGGCTGCTCACTCGCAGTCGTCGGGCAAAGTAATCGCAAATCTCTCGCATTACGCGACACAATCACAGACAATTCGATTGTTTTCCCTGCAGACATGGAGCAAAATTACGACCAGTTGTTGTCTACATGGAGTAAAAATGTTAAATATGGAGACGATTGCAAATCGCTAAGCGACCTGCCAATCATTTTTGACGATTCGATTTACATCCGCCGCTTGTATAGCCTGCCCACCAAGATGGAAATGGTATTCAATCCTGTAGTCAGAAGCTATATAGAAATGTATGCCGGACGTAGAAAAAACCAGGTGAGCTACATGCTGGGTGAAGGAAAGTTTTATTTTCCTCTATTCGAAGAAGCTCTCGACCGTGAAGGATTACCTCTCGAACTAAAATATCTGCCCGTTATAGAATCGGCACTCAATCCTATTGCCCGCTCAAGAGTAGGAGCAACAGGACTTTGGCAATTCATGGCAAGTACCGGAAAGATGTACGATCTGGAGATAAACAGTTTGGTAGACGAACGCCGCGACCCGATGAAGTCGACAAATGCCGCAGCCAAATACCTAAAAGATTTATACTCTATCTATGGCGACTGGAATCTTGTAATTGCTGCATACAACTGCGGACCGGGAAATGTAAACAAAGCCATACGACGCAGTGGCGGACAAACCGACTATTGGGCTATCTACCCTTATCTGCCCCGCGAAACCAGAGGATATGTACCTGCATTTATTGCTGCTACATATATAATGAATTATTACAACGATCATAATATCTGCCCTATAGAATGCAGCAATCCGGCATCGATGGACTCGTTGATGATTAATAAAAACGTGCACTTCCAGCAAATTGCCGATATAATAAATGTATCTGTTGACGACTTGCGCCAGTTCAACCCCCAGTTTAAGAGCGACATAATACCCGGCGAATACAAAGGATATGCGCTGAACCTGCCAATACAAAAAGTATCTGCATTTATAGAAAACAAGGATACAATATATGCTCATAAGTTTGAAGAGCTGATGCCGCACCGCAAGGTTGCAGGATTAGACGTAGTTGGCGGAGGCACATCCGGCTCCAAAACAATTACTTATCGGGTAAAAAGAGGAGACACACTATCTAAGCTGGCAAGCAAATACGGAGTAACATCCAATCAGATAAAACAATGGAATAGCCTGTCTTCTAACAAACTGACAGTAGGCAGACGCCTGAAAATATATCGTGAAGTTCCGCAAAAGGCAGAACAACAATCAGGCGAAGCAGTATTGGCATCCAATACCCAAAGCTCGGACAACACTAGCAATAAGTCGGTAAATACCGTTAAAAAAACCGAAGCCAAAACAGTAACCTCATACTACAAAGTTCGCAGAGGTGATACTTGGGCAGGGATAGCAAAGAAAAACGGAACAACAGTGGCTCAGCTAAAAAAATGGAACAATATAAAAAGCAATAGCCTGATAGCCGGTAAGCAACTAAAGATTCAGAAAACGAAATATATTGAGGTAGAAGAAGAAGTAGCTGTGCAAAACAAACTGAGTGAGCCAATATTGCCAACAGTAGAAATCGACACAGCCTTTACAGCATCACTGTTCGATACCTACCTGAAAAAAGTAGGAACAGAACGAGATGAGTCTCAACTTCCTCGTGTACGCATAGCTTCAGACGATGAAGACGATGAGGATGACAACTCTACTGCTAAAGAAACCCGCTCGGCAGGCGAATCCAAAATTATATACCACAAAGTAAGAATTGGAGAAACCATTACACAGATAGCTTCACGCTATAATGTAACAAAAAAGGAGATCATAACTTGGAATAAGCTGTCATCGAATGTAGCAAAGGTTGGACAACGATTATTAATCATTCTTCCCGACAGTAGAACCGAAGGTGCATCTAATATCAAAGCCCAACAGCCAACGAAAGACGAAACGCTTACAGCCGGCAACTAATAAGGAAATAAAACATTATTGTTAAAACCACTTTATTACAACACTCTTGCTGTTAATTATCGTTGAATTTATTATTTTTGTATCCTTACTGAATATTTATGGGTAAAGAGGATACACATACGAATGATGATTTAGCCATCGAGTCGGAATTTAACGGTCTGATCGATGATTATCTTAAGACGAACCACAGGCGCAAGGTAGAAATTATAACCAAAGCTTTCCTTCTGGCAAAGGAGGCTCACAAAGGAGCCCGTCGCCGCTCGGGAGAGCCATATATTATGCACCCGATAGCCGTCGCACGCATTGTCTGCGGTGAGATAGGGCTGGGTTCCACATCCATCTGTGCGGCATTGCTGCACGACGTGGTAGAAGATACCGAATATACAGTAGAAGATATAAAAGTTCTCTTTGGCGAAAAAATAGCTCAGATTGTAGACGGGCTCACAAAGATATCGAGTGGTATGTTTGGAGAGAATGTTTCGGCACAGGCCGAGAATTTCAGGAAACTGCTCCTTACCATGTCGGACGATATCCGTGTTATTCTGGTCAAGATAGCCGACCGCCTGCACAACATGCGCACATTGGGGTCTATGGCGCCGGCCAAGCAATACAAGATAGCCGGAGAAACCATGTTTATTTATGCTCCCCTCGCCCATCGCTTAGGACTATTTGCCATAAAAACAGAACTTGAAGAACTCAGCTTCAAATGGGAAAATCCACAAATATACCAGGAAATATCATCCAAACTTCAAGAAACACACCTCTCCAGAAAAGACCTCTACGAGCATTTTGCACAACCGGTTATAGAAAAACTGAATGAGCTTGGATTCAAATACGAAATCAGGGCTCGAGACAAATCAGTATATTCTATCTGGAATAAGATGCAAGCCAAAGGTGTACCATTCGAGGAGATATATGATATATTCGCTGTCCGCATCATTTTTGAAAACGAACTCGGTGTAGACGAGAAAAAGCGATGTTGGGATATATATTCCGTCATAACAGATATTTACAAGCTTCGCCCCGATCGTATCCGAGACTGGGTAAGCCGCCCTAAAGCCAACGGTTATCAAGCACTGCACCTCACCGTAATGGGACCCGACGGGCAGTGGGTCGAAATACAAATACGCAGCCGCCGAATGGACGATGTAGCAGAAAAAGGCTTTGCGGCACATTGGAAATACAAAGAAGGTAAAATAGAAGAAGATACCGAGCTAGACAAGTGGCTGAAAACAATTCAGGAAATACTGGAAAGCCCAAGCCCCAATGCTTTGGACTTTCTGGATACAATAAAGCTTAATCTTTTTTCGCAAGAAATATTCGTATTCACCCCAAAAGGTGAAATCAGGACATTGGCGCAGGGAGCCACAGCTTTAGACTTTGCTTACGATCTGCACTCCGACATCGGAGACCATTGCATCGGCGCCAAAGTAAATCATAAGCTTGTTCCGCTAAGTGAAAAGCTAAAAAGCGGAGATCAGGTAGAAATACTTACATCCAAATCGCAGATTCCTAAGCTGGAATGGCTGAGCATCGTTACTACTGCCAAAGCCCGCACAAAGGTAGAATATGCTCTGCGAAAACTGAAAAGGGACATCGCTAAGCAAGGAGAGGAAATGCTTTACAAAAGCACAGAAGGTTCAACGATAGAGATCACGCAGCCCATCCTCGACAAAATGATGGACTACTATCAGAAAACGAATAAAGAAGACCTTTTCTATGCTATCGGCAACCAAGAAATAGCACTGCCTCAGAAAATAGAAAAGCTGCTGACCCTAAAAAGGCAAAACCCTAACAATGGCATATTCAGCTACATGAAACAGGCATTGCATGTAGGCAAAAAGATAGGGAAAGCAGAAACAAAAATATCGGAGAACGAACCGATAGATCCCAAAAAAACATATATCCTCGAAGAAGATTCTTTCAACAAGAATTTTATAATGCCAACCTGTTGCAACCCTATTCCGGGCGACAAGGTAATCGGATATATTACAGACAACAACGAAGTAGAAGTACACAGCATAAACTGCCCCGTAGCACTCAAGTTAAAAGCCAGCCACGGCAACAGGATTGTAAACCTCGAATGGGGTAGCTATACACAATTTCCGTTCATTTCGGCAATCACCATAAACGGTATCGACCGCATAGGAATGCTCAACGACATCACAAAAGTGATTACGGCAGGATCACTGAATATCAAAAATATGAGCATAGAATCCAACGATGGTGTATTTGAAGGGCGAATCGTGGTAAACGTTCACGATGTGAACGATTTGCAAGCATTATGCGCTCGCTTAGCCAAAATAAAGGGAGTAAAAGCCGTTAACAGGAAGCAAATCGGCGGGGAATATACTCAACCTGTATAAATAAAAAATCTTAAGATCAAGATATTCGCTTCCAAAATTTGGAAAAAAAAATAAAATTCCCTAATTTTGTATCCGAAATACAAAAGGGAGAGAAGGAGGCTATGGCTTCCTTTTTTTATTACTTGGTAAAAAGATGATAGAAAAAGAACTCATTAAAGATATCACAGAGAAATATCTCGAAGGAACAACAATGTTTCTTGTAGATGTAGTGGTAAAGCCCGGCAATGCTATTGTTGTAGAAGTAGACAGCGACGAAGGTGTAAGCATTGACGACTGCATTGCATTGAGCCGTAATATAGAATCGCATCTGGACAGGGATGCGGAAGATTTTGAGCTCGAAGTAGGATCGGCAGGTATTACTTCTCCTCTAAAAATACCACGCCAGTACAAGAAAAATATTGGTAACGAAGTGGAAGTGCTGACGAAGAAAGGACAAAAACTTTCGGGTGTACTCAAATCGTGCGACGATAATTCTTTTGTAATTACCGTTACCAAGATGGTGAAACCCGATGGAGGGAAAAAGAAAGTTGCAGTAGACGAAGATTTCTCTTTTGTTTATCAAGACGTAAAACATACAAAATATTTAATAAGATTTAAATAACAACCATGGCTAAGAAAGAAACTATCAATCTAATTGATACATTTTCAGAATTTAAAGAACTGAAGAGCATAGACAGAATGACTATGATCAGTGTGCTCGAAGACTCTTTCCGCAATGTAATAGCAAAACTGTTTGGGTCGAATGATAATTATGACGTAATCATCAACCCCGACAAAGGAGACCTTGAGATATGGCGCAACCGTGTCATCGTAGAAGACGATCAATTAGAGGATGATAATACAGAAATTGCACTTTCGGAAGCCAAAAAGATAGACGAAGACTTTGAGGTAGGAGAAGAAGTGACAGACGAAGTGTTTTTCGAAGACTTCGGACGTCGTGCCATCCTCAACCTTCGCCAGACGTTGACATCCAAAATACTTGAGCTGCAAAAAGAAAGCTTATATAACCGTTACAAAGAGAAGATAGGTGAAATCGTATCGGGTGAAGTCTACCAGATATGGAAAAAAGAAATCCTGCTGCTCGATGACGAAAAAGAAGAACTTCTTTTGCCTAAAACAGAACAGATCCCTAGCGACTTTTTCCGCAAAGGCGAGCATGTTCGTGCAGTAGTAGAAAGAGTTGACAATAAGAACAACAATCCGAAGATTATTTTATCAAGAACTTCACCGACATTCCTCGAAAGATTGCTCGAGCTCGAAGTTCCTGAAATAAACGACGGACTGATCACAATAAAAAACATAGCCCGCATACCGGGAGAAAGAGCCAAAGTAGCCGTAGAATCGTACGACGAGCGCATCGACCCTGTGGGTGCCTGCGTGGGTATGAAAGGATCGCGTATACATGGAATCGTGAGAGAGTTGCGTAACGAAAACATCGACATTATCAACTATACGTCGAATATGAACCTGTATATACAACGTGCTCTTAGCCCAGCCAAAATAACTTCGGTGAAGATCAACGAAGAAGAAAAACGTGCAGAAGTATTGTTGCGTCCCGAAGAAGTATCACTTGCTATCGGTAAGGGCGGTTTCAATATCAAGCTGGCCAGTATGCTTACCGGATACACGATAGATGTGTACCGCGACATCGACGACTTCGACGAAGAAGATATCTACTTAGACGAGTTCCGCGACGAAATCGACGGATGGGTTATCGATCAATTGAAAAAAATTGGTTGTGTTACAGCTAAAAACGTGTTGGCTACCGACAGAGACAAACTCATACAGGAAGCCGACCTTGAAGAAAACACTGTAGACGAAGTACTCAATATTTTACGTGCCGAATTTGATGATGAAGCTTAAGCTTTATTTGGTGATTAGCTGATTTCTTAATACTTTTGTATTTGGAGAAAGCCAACCTCATCTGTTTTCAGAAGCATTTATTGGGTTCACTGTCTATTTTTAGAATTAAAAAAAATATATGTCGATAAGATTAATAAAAATATCCAAAGATTTGAATGTAGGAATCAGCAGCCTTGTTGAATTCCTACATAAGAAAGGCTTTGATGTAGAATCAAACCCGAATACTAAAATTGGCAGTGAACAATACGAATTGCTGGTAAAAGAATTCGGACGAGACTCCGACATCGATGCACTATTAAGCAGACGAGAAGAAAAGAAAGAGCTTGTCAAAGCTCAGGCTAAGAAAGAAGAGGAAGAAGCCAAAGCTCAAAGTGAACCGGAAGTGATCAGAACAGAGATACCCGAATCCATTAAGCCGCATGTGCAGATTGTGGATAAGATTGATCTCGATGCTCTGAACAGACCAAAAAGAGTAGAAGTGAAACAAGAAGAGCAAGCCCCTGAGGTGGAGGCTCCGGTTGTTGAAGCACCAAAGGTTGAGGTTCCTGAAGTAAAAGCCCCAGAAATAGAAGTAGCAGAAGCCCCGGCTCCTATTGTAGAAAAAGTAGAAGAAGAGCCTAAGGCCGAAGAAGAAATAAAGCAACCGGCTATAGAAAAAACACCAAAAGAAGAACCTGTGTTTATACAAAAAGAAGAAAAAGCCATTATTGAGAAAGACGAAGAAAAAGAGGATAAACCTCAACCAACGTCTACAGCTCCCGCAAATGAAGAAACTGAAGAAAAGGGAGATAAGATATTCAGGCTGAATAAGGCAACAATAAAATCAAACATTGTTGTAAAAGGCTCTATCGATCTAAGTTCGATAAACGACAAAACCCGTCCTGCAAAGAAAACCAAAGCCGAAAAGAAAAAAGAACGCTTGGAAAAAGAAATGCAAGATCAGAAAAGGGTGAAAGAAAACACTGTTCGCCTGTTGAAAAAAGAAACAGACGAAGAGAAGAAACGAAAAGCGATCAACGATGACAATGATGACGCATCGAAGAAAAAACGCAATCGGATCAAAAAAGGAAAAGTCGATATCGAGAAAGGAGCTATACCTCAAGGTGGCGGTGGCGGACAACAACAGCCAAATGCCGGAGGTGACAGATCGAAACGCAGCGTACGCAAGCCTATCATCAAGCATGCCGTAAACGAAGAAGACGTACAAAAACAAATAAAAGAAACCCTGGCGCGTTTGACTAGCAAAGGCGGAAAAAACAAAGGGGCTAAATATAGAAGGGAGAAGCGTGAAGCTGTATCTCAAAGACAACAGGAGGAACTCGAACAACAGATGCACGAAAGCAAGGTGTTGAAGATTACAGAATTTGTAACCGCCAACGACCTCGCCAACATGATGAATGTACCTGTGATAAAAGTTATCTCTACTTGTATGAGTATCGGTATCATGGTGTCTATCAACCAACGACTAGATGCTGAAACGATCAACATCGTTGCCGAAGAATTCGGATTCGAAACCGAATACGTAAGTGCCGAAGTAGTGGAAGCAATAAACGAGGAAGAAGATAATCCGGAAGATATGGAACCTCGTGCTCCTATCGTTACCGTAATGGGACACGTAGACCACGGTAAAACATCGCTACTGGATACCATACGCCAAACAAATGTGATTGCCGGCGAAGCAGGGGGAATCACCCAGCACATCGGGGCATACAACGTTAAACTGAAATCGGGAAGACGTATCACATTCCTCGATACTCCGGGTCACGAAGCCTTTACGGCGATGCGTGCACGTGGAGCAAAAGTAACAGATATAGCAATTATCATTGTAGCAGCCGACGACAGCGTCATGCCTCAAACCGTGGAAGCAATAAACCACGCAGCAGCGGCAGGCGTACCAATCGTGTTTGCTATCAACAAAATAGACAAGCCAAGTGCCAATCCTGAAAAGATAAAGGAAACACTGGCAGGAATGAACTACCTTGTAGAAGACTGGGGTGGAAAATACCAGTCGCAAGATATCTCGGCAAAACAAGGTCTCGGCGTAGATGAACTACTCGAAAAAGTACTATTGGAAGCTGAACTTCTAGATCTGAAAGCAAACCCTAACAGGAGAGCTACCGGATCGGTTATCGAGTCGTCTCTCGACAAAGGGAGAGGGTACCTGTCTACCGTACTTGTAGAAAACGGTACACTCAAAAAAGGAGATATCGTATTGGCAGGAACATATTACGGTCGTGTAAAAGCAATGTTTAACGAGCGTAACCAACCGACAGATGCAGCTGCGCCAGCCGCTCCTGCACTCATACTAGGTCTTAATGGTGCTCCACAGGCCGGTGATATATTCCATGTGCTGGAAACAGAACAGGAAGCCCGCGAAATAGCCACAAAACGTGAACAGCTACAACGCGAACAAGGTCTGCGTACACAGAAAATACTTACTCTCGATGATATAGGTCGCCGTATTGCTATCGGTAACTTCCAACAGCTCAACGTGATTGTGAAAGGTGACGTGGATGGTTCGGTAGAGGCTCTTGCAGACTCACTGATCAGGCTGTCGACAGAAGAGATACAGGTGAATGTAATACACAAAGCCGTAGGTCAGATATCGGAATCAGACATCACGCTGGCTGCCGCATCAGACGCTATCGTTATCGGGTTCCAGGTGCGTCCGTCACAGGCTGCACGCAGATCCGCAGACAAGGATGGTGTTGAAATCCGCTTATATTCTATCATCTACGATGCTATAGAAGAAGTGAAGTCGGCGATGGAAGGTATGTTATCTCCTGAAATCAAAGAAGTACAAACCGGATATGTGGAAGTACGCGAAGTGTTCAAGATCACGAAGGTGGGAACAGTTGCCGGTTGTATGGTGAAAGAAGGAAAGCTGAAACGTGCAAACAAGATTCGCCTTATCCGCGACGGTATCGTGATCTATTCGGGAGAGCTGGGATCGCTCAAACGCTTCAAAGACGATGTGAAAGAAGTTGCATCGGGATATGAGTGCGGTTTGAACATCCACAACTACAATGATATAAAAGTTGGCGACATTATTGAGCCATTTGAAGAAATAGAAGTGAAGAAAACTTTGTAATATTAAATTATTGTATACCTTTGTATCCAATATAATAAAGATTTAACCTAAGAAACCAATTGATAGTTGTTACAAGCAAATCTTGCCTTGAAGGTCGGTGGTACTAACCATGCCACCGAAACACACAACTATCAATCAGTTTTGCGGTTGATTACAAAAATTTCTTCGTCAGATTTTGAAAATTGTCACACACAGAAACGACAAATCATCATGATGAAAAAAATTATTCTTATATCTACCCTTATAATTCTTCCTTTATTTTTTGCGAAAGATCTGGCAGCTCAAACTGCTCAGCAGATTGCGTTTATTAATTCGAACGAGTTACTCGAAGCTATGCCCGAAAAGGTGAAAGCATCGAATCAGTTGATCGACCTGAATAACAAGTATAAGGAAGAGATGAAGGTTATGCAGAATGATTATAATAAAAAATATTCTGACTTCATATCATATCAGACATCTATGGCGGAAAATATCCGTTTGCGCCGTATGCAAGAACTTTACGAGCTTGAGCGTCAAATCAATGATTTTATGAAAGTGGCACAAGAGGATATCCAAAATCAGGAAAAAGCCCTGATAGAACCTCTCCGCCAGAGACTAAAGGATGCTATCTATCAGGTAGGTATCGAAAACGGATTCGTATGTATTTACGATCTTGCCAATCCGTCTATAGCATTCGTTACTCCGGACGCTACTAATGCTACATTGTTAGTAAAACAGAAATTAGGAATCAGGTAAGATTTATCAAATAATTGTATAATGAATGCTTCTGATTATCGGAAGCATTTTGTTTTTAGGCAACACCGTATATGTCACAAAAAGCAAAACTTTGGTCGTTAAGCTATCTCAATGTATGTTTGGCTAACTTCCTGATGGCATGCTCATTCAATCTGCTAATGCCATCCATACCTCTATATATTACCGAACAGATGGGCGTTCCCCAATCTCAAACGGGTATTGTGCTGGCATCGTATGCCATTGCGCTGATGTTTGTTCGTCCTTTTTCGGGATTTATCGTAGACTTATATTCTCGCAAGAAGATACTGCTGATTGCTTTTTCGTGCTATGTACTTATATTCTTCGGATATTTTTGGGCAACAACCGTCTTACTGTTCATTGTTGTCCGCTTCATACATGGCATCACTTGGGGATTGTCTACCGTATCGTCGAGCACGCTGGCGATAGATGTTGTTCCCTCAGAGCGGCGAGCAGAGGGCATTGGCTACTATGGTACATTTATGAATGTAGCGATGGCCATCGGCCCTTTTATAGCCATCCATATATACAATCATTATGGGTTTGATGTATTGCTATGGTGCGCCATTGCAATGGGAGCACTGGGTATTATCACCGTATCGCTTATAAAAGCACCGATAAAGACAAAAGTAGAAAGACAGAAAATTTCGTTCGACCGCTTTTTCCTCATCAAGGGCTGGCCTATATTCCTCAACCAACTCCTACCCTGCTTTGCATGGGGTACGATAGGCCCGTTCGTTGCGCAGTATGGCAAGGGAATAGGTATTCCTAATGCGGGGATTTTCTTCCTGTTTTGGGCGGGCGGTATTATTGCTTCGCGCGTCTTTGCGGGAAAACTGGTTGATAAAGGCAAGATACACGAGGTAAATGTATCGGCAATGGCTATCGTTGCTATTGCTTTTCTTGTATTTGCTCTGGTTCATAATATTTATGCCTTCTGCATATCGGGGCTGTTTATCGGTGTGGGATTCGGGATGATGTTTCCGGCACTGCAAACACTATATATCAATCTTGCCGAAAATAATCAGCGAGGGACAGCCAACTCGACTTACCTCATCGGGTTCGATCTGGGCCTGGCACTGGGTATGCTGGTAGGTGGTTACCTCACAGGATATTTTTCCTTCGAAACACTATATATGGTTGCTTCGGGACTGTGCGCGGTAAGTGTAGTTGTATACTGGGCTTGCTCGCGGGTCATCTTTGAGAGAAAGAGGCTCAGATAAATCGCTGCAATTTATATCTTCCCTATTATCATATCCATCACCTTTGCCGTCCTTAATGCGGTCTCTCCGGTAGATGGGCACGTACAAGAACCTCTGAGTTCATCTACTATTGTCTGAATGAGCGGTTGTTGAATATGATCGGGTTGAGCCGGCATAAAGAACTGCTCTCTATCGGTTGATGATAAGAGAATAGGCGTAAACTGGAAAGTGCTGAAACGAATAGAACCTTCTGTTCCTGTAATGGTGATCGTATCTTCTCTCGTCTTTTCGGACGATATAAAGCACCATTCGGCAACACCTTGCGCGCCCGACTTGAACTGTAAAATTGCGGACAGAGTGTCTGCAACGTCATAGTATCCCCCCAGATTGCTATAATACCCTTTGGCATCGGTGATCTCACCTAAAAGAAAATCGAGTATATCGAGCGTATGTGGAGCGAGGTCGAAAAAATAACCTTCGCCTGCTATCTCACGTTTTAGCCGCCACGTCTGCTGCTGCTTATCCATATCGGAAGCACTGGCAGGACGGAAGAGACGAACATTGACTGTTAAAATCTTACCGATAGCCTGACTGTCGATCAGATCTTTTACTTTCAGGAAATAAGGCAGTGCTCTGCGATAATGTGCTACAAATAACTTCTGATTGGCCTGCTTCGCTACGTCTACTATCTCGAGACATTCGGCGTAACTCATGGCCATTGGTTTCTCTACATAAACAGGCTTACCTGCCTGCAACACTCTTATTGCATATTCTTTATGCAAATATGGCGGAGTAGCTATATATACAATGTTCACTTCCGGATCGTTGATCAATTGGTCGGCATCGGTATAATATCTCCTTACACCGTGACGCTTGGCAAAATCCGCTGCTTTTTCTGCATCACGGCGCATAATAGCCCGCAACCATGAATGCTCTATCTCATAAAATGCAGGTCCGCTTTTTCTTTCACATACGGCTCCTGCGCCTATTATACCCCATTTTACACTTTTCATATCGCCTTTATATTTTACACATATACACTTCCGGCTCTTTTCGTGCAGCCATAAGCGGTGCAAATTTCGCTTTTACAGTTTCGTATAATTCGCCTCTAAACGCACGCGAATGCTCAGGACATAGAGTAATACAACGTGCGCAACGGATGCATAAATCCATATTCGTCACTTTGGGATTACTCCTTGGTATGGCACTTGTGGGACATTGACTTACACATGTTCCGCAATCGTCGCACCTATCATCACCTGTAGGGACATATCCTCCCTGTGTTGGTTCACGATAGGGATAATTACCTTTAACGTCTGGCAAGCTATATTGTTTGTTTTTGTCGTAAGATTGATATAATCGGAAACATTCTTGTGCAAATTTTTGAATCTCCTGCTTGTCTTCCTTATCGGGACGCCCCACAGCAACATCGGAGAAGATAGAATGGCGTGCAATAAAAGCACCTGCTGCTATGGGCACAAAGCCATTTGCTTCGGATATATCTTTGAGTTCAAGAAGGGCATCATCATAGTTTCTGTTGCCATACACGCATACCAACACGGCGGGAGTCTTATCGCCTTTTATCTTCTCAAATGCGTCAACTGCCAATTGAGGTACACGTCCTGCATAAACAGGAATACCAAATATGACAAGATCATGACTCTCGATGTTCAAGGTATCGGGGAATCCCATTGTAACGTCATGTTCTCTAACCGTTGCACCCATCTCTTTGCCGATCTCGCGGATTATCTTGCGAGTAGACAGGGAAGGACTAAAATAGATAAGATGTATATTTTTCATATCGGTAGTTTTATAATCGGTATTAAAGTTACAAATAAATACAAAACCCACCTTTATGAGATGGGTCTTATTTTATTATATGATTATACGACTCTCAATTGCTTCTGGGTTCGGCATAAATATAATATGCTTGATAGTCTCCCCAGTCTAAGTGTTTTGAAACTAAGGCAATATTGGTTGTTTTTGTTTCCCAAACATATCTAGGTGTGTAAGCATCTTCTTCTTGTTTAAATATCTTATGATATGATTCTACAAGTTTATCCGCATCTTTTTCGAAACTGAACTTCGGATCGCCGTATAGCTTCGAAATATAGTTTCTTATCAAGGTCTCTTGATTCTGAGTATAAAAAATCTTTGATAATTTTTCATCTCTACCAACTTCCCAAGCAGGCTCAAAATAGACATATAAAGAAGGCAATCCATCGATATACCTTTCTATAAAAGAAATTTCCAATTCAGGTTTCAATATGTTTGCTATTCCTGTACGATGTGTTGAAGAAGTAATATCTTTCCAATTGTATCCAAGAAAATCACGTTTATTGTATACATCAATTTTCACCGAATCGGATAATACTACCTTACCATCCTTAAAACCCTCAAGGATAACATTTCCGTGGCTCTCTTCATAAAAAGAGTGTACCCATTTATTCGTTAAAGACATCCAATTATCGCCATGAGACAGCAAATTAAGACGCCCTTTTTCTCCTTCTATACGCCAAACCAAAGAGTCGTAGCTCTCCATTATATCGAGCATTGTACAGTCTTCACCGGGCACTAAGTAAAATTCCATCATAGTATGGATATTAGCCTCTTGCGCCTTTGCCTTTAAAGAGATTTTTACCGAAGAAGAATTATTACCGTTGCCGGAATCATCACCATCATCTTTAACAAGATCATTGCCATCGGAACACGAATATAGGAATAGGAATGTAAGCAGAATGAATACTATTTTTCTCATAGTTTATGATATCTAGGCGTTTGTTACTTTTATCTTCAAAGTTAACATTTTTTATTTTTCAGAAAAAGTAAAGTAAGCCTTTTTGATTATCATTTACCATAAATATGGTATTGTATTGAGCAGAAACACAATATATCTTTGTACTGTGTTTTTCATGGTATTAGATTTATGGTTAAAAAGTTGAGATTGGTTGTCGAGATGACAGCCTTTTTTTATTTCCTTTTTTGATCGTCTTCTTTACTATCTTTTATGGTAATATCTCCGCGGAACACATGAAGATGTTCCGATTCAGCCTTTTTCATGTCACTACTCAATCCTTCTACTTTTTTCATAGGGGCTCCCAGCCTGCTATCGAGCATAGACTTATTTTTCAATTTATCGTCATCGTTAAGCATGGTAGTATTTATTAGATTAGCAATTAAAACCATTGCATAAAAAGTCACACCTCATATTTGTTAACATATTATATTCTAAAACAATATAAAATAAATACACTAGAAAAAGTCATATGAAAAGACAATGTACCTTATTAAAAGATCATTATAAGTAATTTTATAAGAAAAGATATCTCTCATATCTTTTCTTTATTAATCTAATTTATAAATTAAAATTCTATTTGTTATGAAAAACATTTGCCTTTGTTTAGTTTTGGGTGTGTTATTATTCTCTTCATGTTCAAATGAAGAAGATGTAATATTAAAAGAAAAAAACAATAGCGAGCAAGCTGCTGTTAAACCTGATGATTATCCTGTAACCACTAGTCCTGGCGACTGTCCTATGTGTGGCATTACTCCTGAAACTCTCGTTGCTAACATATATTTAAAGGTCGGAGAATATCGCACTATTGGTGGTGTAAATGGTGATAAAGTGGAGTGGGTAAAATATCCTTACTCCGGCGCTGTATTTATAGCCTCTGGAGCAAACGCTACAGTTATGTTTCCTAGACCCGGAAATCATGAAATACATGCATTTGGATATGTATGGGTTCGCGGCTACGACCAGCAAGGCAATAAGTGCTATTGTGTAAAATACATATATAAATTTTATATTACGGTTACAGGATCTTCAGAGCCGAGTAAAGACGCCTAATTAATATTCGTGATGATAAAATTAGACTTATTCACATAGGTCTAATTTTATTGTGAAAATCTTCTATAAGTATAACTTTACTTTCAATTGAAAAACACCTTATATTTGTATTGTGTTTTTCATGGTATTCGGTTTATGGTTAAAAAGTTGAGATTGGTTGTCGAGATGACAGCCTTTTTTTATTTCCTTTTTTGATCGTCTTCTTTACTATCTTTTATGGTAATATCTCCGCGGAACACATGAAGATGTTCCGATTCAGCCTTTTTCATGTCACTACTCAATCCTTCTACTTTTTTCATAGGGGCTCCCAGCCTGCTATCGAGCATAGACTTATTTTTCAATTTATCGTCATCGTTAAGCATGGTAGTATTTATTAGATTAGCAATTAAAACTGTATTATCTTAGAACAGCCCTTAACATCAAATTGTTTCTTGGTAGTGCATGAAAATAAGAATCTTAACACCTTTAGCCGCTTTTTTGATCTCTTGCCTTGTAAAAGCCAGATTACTTCTTATCAATAACTTAACAATTTACCATAAATATGGTATTGTATTTATATGAAACAGGATTTATCTTTGTAATGTATTTTTCATGGTATTAGACTTTAGGTTATAAAATTGAAGATTGGTTGTCGTGATGACAGCCTTTTTGTTTTTATACAGATAGATAATAAACGAACCGAGAACATTATTCCGATTCGTTTTGTTTAGTCTATGTATGTCGAACATTAAATTTATTGAACCATGAAAGAAGATATATCAAAGACACAATCCAAAGATCATAAATTTGAGGGATACGAACATGCCCGAAAAGTAAAAAACATCAAAAATCCTGTACCTAGCTCCGAAAAATCGGTAAAGGCTGCCACAAACAGAATTAATCCGGATGAAAACTCTAATGATAGAGGGTAGTTTTTTAAAAACTTACTGTAGTAAGATATTGTACCTATTGTTTTATAGGTACAATATTAAGTTGTGGCTTCAAAAAATATGATGAAAGACAAGCAAACTCAAATTACAGGTGAGCAATTTGAAGAGGAGGTGCTATATTCTATTTTTTATGGAAATAATTCCTTCTATTATCTAAACTGTTTAGAGAAAATAAAGAATGGAAAAAAGTTGATATTTAATCTTTATGCTTTCGTTTTTAGTATACTGTGGCTAGCTTACCGTAAAATGTATTTAGAATTTGCTATTTCTTTATTGATAGGAATATCTCTTGCTATATTTATAGGCATATCATTAAGCATATTTACATTGTCCCTAATTCTTGGATTGACAGGAAACTACTTATATGTAAAGAAGTCGATTAGAGAAATGCAAAAAGCACAAGCAAACTACCCCATTTTAAATGACCGGATAGACTATTTGAGAAGAATAGGAGGAACAAGTTATAATATTGTTTTTACTTTTATTGGTTTATTTATTCTTATCTCACTTCTCACATTTGCAATACTAGCTTATATTATTGGACATAAAGCTATTTGAGCAATCTATATCAAGGTGTTATACTATTTATTTTAAATTATTTATTCTTTTGAATACTAAATTGAATCCGAAGAAATAATTAGATTTGCAAAAACAATAAATAATGAAAGAAAAATTAATAGTTAGTCTCTTCTTATTTGTGATGCTTTTCATTAATCTACCAATATTGGCACAAGAAAGTGATATAGAAAACCAAATAGATCCATATTACAGTAGATATCTATCAAAATATGTAGACGAAAATCAAGTAGATTTTAGTCAGGATTATCTGAAGTATTGTATAGAAAATAATTCAAAAAATCAGTTAAGCGAATTTTTATCATACGACTTCAGCGCTATGTGGACAGCTCTCAATTCAATGCTATATGGCGCACCATTACAAAATGGAATTATAGGTAATAATTACCAAAGGATACAAATCCATATAAGTGAAGTGTCGAAAAGTAAAAAAAACGAGGCTATCTATTTTGTTAAAGGAAAATCAAAAGTTAATAATACCATTTGTAACTTTTCGGGAGAAATAGAACTATTAAGATTAACATGCAATAGTGATTGTAATTATTCTGATTTTTCTGAATGTGGATCTTTAGTAGCCAAATACACCCTATATGAAGATAGTTTACAAAGATATAGTGGATTCTTCAAAGGCATTACCGACTGTTTAATATATTTTGATACAGCTAAACAGATGGTGGGTCTTGATGATACGTTAAGTGGTGCGGATTTTTATTATAATCGAACATTTGTAGGCACATGGACAAATTACATAACTAAAACATCTAAAAAATGCATTTGGGGAGATGATCGTTTGCCTTACACCTTCGATTTTAGCCATGGAGATGGACAAATGGTTATAAACGAGAAATATGTAAAGAACGGATGGGAATCATTCAATGACTATTCGGAATATACAGAAACCTCAGATGGAGAGTGGAAATTAGCCGATAAATGGTGGCTAAAAGATAACGAACACTATGTCAATAAATAAGTAAATAGCTTATGTTTGATTATCCCTCGTCTCTTCGGATTTGCAATCCGAAGATTAATGTAGAAAGGCTTTCTAACAACAAAAGCCGCTTCATCAGCGACTTTCCCTGTAGCACAGCCGGGAATCGAACCCGAATCTAAAGTTTAGGAAACTTCTATTCTATCCATTGAACTACTGCGCCATACATCTTATCTTCACTATTGTTTCCGATAAAATCACTGCAAAAATAAGAGAATTTCCGACATTAGGCAAATACATTCTGCGATTTAATCAAATAGTGTTAAAGAAACCCTGTTTTTTCGGGAAATAGGACTTTAGCCAATTGTGTGCTGCTATAAAAACATCTATATTTGCTAAATATTTTTTTAAAAACATAACAATAAATAAATGTTTCAAATTGGCGATGCAATAGTCGCATCAGATATAATCGAAGAAAATTTCCTATGCGACCTCTCAGCCTGTATGGGCGAATGCTGCGTAGAAGGCGATGCCGGTGCACCTCTCGAAGAAGACGAAGTAAAGATAATAGAAGACCTCTTATCTGAGGTCTGGGACGACCTGTCGCCCGCTGCCCAAGCAGTAATTAAAGAGCATGGAGTAGCATATCGCGACCACGATGGAGACATGGTAACCTCTATCGTAAACGGAAAAGACTGTGTGTTTACCTATTACGACGAAAAAGGCATCTGCAAATGTGCTATCGAAAAAGCATACCGCGAAGGTCGTACCAACTTTTACAAACCCATCTCCTGCCATCTGTACCCTATCCGCTTGCAAAAATATAAAGACTTCACCGCCGTTAATTATCATCGGTGGTCGATCTGCAAAGCGGCTGTATTACTGGGTAAGAAGGAAGGATTGAAAGTTTACGAATTCCTCAAAGAACCGCTTATCCGTCGTTTCGGAGAAGATTGGTACAACGAACTTGTTCTGGTAGCAGAAGAATACAAAAAAGCAGGATACAAATGGCAATAATCTGTAAAGAGCTTATGGCCTGTATCGATTTACAATATAACTTAAACTCATAACTTTAAACTCAAAACATGCATCCACTACATCAATTCAAATTTTGCCCAAAATGTGGTTCAAGCCATTTTGTGGAGAATAATTTCAAATCGAAAAGATGTGAGACTTGTAGCTTCGTTTATTACTTCAACCCCAGTTCTTCCACAATAGCCATTATTATCAACAGTAATGATGAGCTGCTGGTTGCAACACGGGCTCACGACCCTGCAAAGGGAACATTCGACTTGCCCGGCGGATTTGTAGACATGAACGAAACAGGAGAGGAAGCTGTTATACGAGAGGTAAAAGAAGAAACAGGGCTCCATGTTTCGCAAGCAAAATATATGTTCTCTATCCCCAATACATACGTATACTCAGGATTTGAAGTGCATACCCTCGATCTGGTTTACCTGTGCAAAGTAGACGATATGCAGAACATAAAAGCTGAGGACGATGTCGCCAGCCTTCAATTTATAAAAATATCAGAGCTTAACCCCGACCTGTTTGGGCTACGTTCGGTAAAAGAAGTAATACAGGAAATCAAAATAATGAAAATATGAGAAAACTGCTATTAGTTATCACCCTTGCATCGGGCTTACATTTGGCTCACGCTCAGAAGTCAGTGTACACAGAATTGCCCGGAAGGCTATTTTCGCAAGGCAAAGAAATGTTCTTAAACAATAACTATGTAGGATGTATCAATACACTACAAGAATTTAAGAACCAGTCGAAAGATATAAAACTGATGGAAGAAGCAGACTATATGATTGTCAGCTCCTTATTTTATCAGGGCAAAGCCGGTGACGGAACAATTTTGAAAGATTTTCTTGACGATTATCCTGAATCTTATCACCGCAACCAGATCAGTTTCTTTACAGGATCAATTCATTTTCAACAAAAAGATTGGAACAAAGCCCTTCATTGGTTTTCACAAGTGGATATCGATTATCTATCGGTAAGCGAACAAGAAGACTACAGCTACCGCATGGCGTATGCCAGCCTCCAAAAGGGAGACAGAAAAGAAGCTAAAAACCTATTCGGACTATTGTCTCGCAATAGTAAAAAATATGCAGAACCGGCATCTTACTATCTGGCTTATGCCAATTTTCAGGAAGGAGAATACGATCAGGCTATCGCTACATTCCGAAAGCTGAAAAGCAAACCCGAATATAAGGAGAATGCAACATTCTTCCTCATACAAAGTGAGTTTCTGCAAGGCAATATGAACGGGACGATAAGCGAAGGACAAGACTTTATCTCGTCATATCCGGGCAGTAAAAACATCGGAGAAGTATATCGCCTGCTAGGCAGCAGCTATTACCGCCTTGGCAACATACAAAATGCCATCCGTAACTATGAGCAATATCGTGCCACGACATCTACACCTTTCCGTGAAGATATGTATCAACTGGCAGAAGCGTACTACCAAACAGGTGCGTATGGCAATGCCGTAGAAGCGCTGAAAGATGTAGCTTCGACAACCGACAAACTGGGACAGGCTGGACAGATGCTTCTGGGACAGTCTTATCTGAAACTAAACGACACACAGAATGCCGTTATGGCTTTTGAAGCTGCCGCACGATCCGAGTTCGACCCTTCTATCAGCGAAGGTGCATTATACAACAACGTAATGATACGCAACAGAGACGGAGGAGGTGCTTTTGGCGAAGCTATCACAGCATCGCAACGTTTCCTTGCTCAGTATCCAAATTCGAAATATACGAGCGCAGTAAGCGGAGCTCTGGCTTCCACATTGCTTTCGTCCAAAAACTATAGCACTGCCCTTGCTGCCATCAACAGCATCAAGTCGCCCGATCGTCAGATATTGGAAGCTAAGCAAATTATATTATTCCAGTCGGGTGTGCAAAACTTCATCGACAAGCGTTACGACCTTGCCGCCAACGATTTCAATGCAACCATCAATATGGGTAGCTACAATGCCGACGTACGCAACGAAGCATACTTCTGGCGGGGAGACATAGCCTATCGCAGTACCGATTATGGCTCTGCAGCCAGAGATTATACGGCTTACATTGGTCAGGCTTCCCCTTCGCAAAACAATTATCCGCTTGCTCTATACAACTTGGCTTACGCACAGTTTCAGGACAAAGTTTATTCTTCTGCTTTGAATAACTTCAAGAAATATATTTCGGCAGAAAGAAGCAAGCAATCGCCAAACTATTCCGATGCCCTCAACCGCATCGGGGATATAAACCTCTACAATAGAAACTTTTCAGAGGCAGAAAGATATTATGCGCAAGCCGTATCTTCAAACCCTGAGAATGCCGATTACTCTGAATTCCAAAAAGCATTTGTGTTGGGATTACAACGCAACTACTCGGGAAAAGTAACGGCACTGAACAGTATGATGGCAAAATATCCGAACTCGCAATACATAGACGATGCACTGTACGAAAAGAGCCGTGCATTGGTAATGCAAAACAAGGAACAGGAGGCAATATCGGTGCTTGAAAAAATGCTAAAAGACCATCCGAAATCCAATCTGGCACAAAAAGCCGGAGTACAACTCGGACAATTATACTTCAACACCAACAACCCTCGCAAGTCGGCAGAAGCCTACAAGCAGGTAATTGCCAACTATCCGAATTCGGAAGAAGCACGTACTGCCATAGAAAGCCTAGAGGCGGTTTATAAGGATATGAACGATATCAGCTCTTATGCTTCATACGTCAACTCGTTGGGTAAAGGCACAATCCTTTCGTCCAACCGTCAGGACTCACTCACCTATCTGGCTGCCGAAAACATATATATGAAAGGCCGCAAAGATGAGTCGAAAACAGCATTCAACAAATACCTGCAAGCATATCCTAACGGGGTATTTGCAAGCGATACACACTTCTATCTGGGCGATATGGCATTCGAAGCCAAGGATTTCGATAAAGCACTCACCCACTTCAATGAAGTTATAAACTCAAACAACCCGAAATACATTGCCAATGCCTTGGTGTTTGCATCGGGAATAGAGTTCGACCGCAAAAACTATGAGGCTGCCTATGCCGCTTACGAGCACCTGAATATGGTGGCATCCAATACCGAAAACAAAGACATTGCCCAACTGGGTATGTTGCGTTGTGCTTATCTCCTCAAAAAAGATAACGAGGTGGTAGCTGCCGCAAGCAAAATATTGCAAGGAGCAAAAGCAGCCCCTGCCGTAGCTAACGAAGCCAGATTCTACAGAGGAAAATCGTATATCAACCTAAAGAAGAACGACGAAGCAGCCACAGACTTGCAGGCAGTAGCCAAAGATACTCGCAGCGCATTCGGAGCCGAAGCTCAGTTCTTACTGGCTGACATGTATTACAAGTGGAAATCGTACGACAAAGCCGAGAAACAAGTGCTTGCCTTTATGAAAGAAGGTACACCATACCAATATTGGATGGCACGTGCGGTGGTAGTATTGTCGGATGCTTATGTTGCCAAAGGTGATAAATTCTCGGCACGTCAGTATCTCGAAAGCCTTCAGGCAAATTATAAAGGCAGCGAAGCCGATATAAAAACAATGATAGACGAACGCTTGTCAGCTTTAAAATAACTTATGAACAAATCAGAATTAAAACGTATGAAAACAACATATAAATCATTATTGGTCATAGGACTGGGAATAATAAGCCTGACAGTTTCGGCACAAAAAGACTCTACCATCACTCGTCAGGTGATGCTCGAAAGAGACTATGTACCTACAATGCAAGAAGCATCGAAAGTAAATACACAACCCGATATCTACGCCCCTACTATCAAACCAAAAGAAATCAAGTTCGAGAGCAATACCCCTCAGATCAGGTTGGACAACAACAAACTGGGAGCTTCGGCATCGGGCGACATCAAAACAGATGTAGCCTTCGACAAGAAACGTGGATATGCGGTATTGGGCTTAGGCACAGGTGGAAATATAGATGGAGCTCTCGGGTACAGACTTGTTAACGGAGACAACGACCGACTCGATTTTTTTGGCACATATAGCGCAACAGGCTCTACAGTAGACTATATCAACGGTAGCGACTATGCCCGCAAAGATGTAAAAGCCAAGTATATGCATGCAGGAGGCAACCTGAAATATCAACACACGTTCGACCCTTCTGTCTTATCGGTAGGAGCATCGTTCTATAATACATCTTACAATTATTATGGAAACAGCTTTATTCCGATCACATCGTCTGCCGTATATCCGTTCGATGTAGACAGCAAGCAAGGCGTAAATGTGTTTAAGATCGGAGCAGGACTGAAATCGAGAGAAGAGAACGAAGGCCCGATCAAGTATGACGGAAATGTGAGCTACAATTATTTCACAAATAAGTATGGTCGCCAAAAAGCGGATGACGGAGTAAAAGGGGGCATTATCAATGCCGACCTAAACCTGTATACAGAATTTGGAGCCGATCAGCAAGTAGGGATAAAAGGAATGATATTGAACCAATCGTTCAGCAACAAAACCGATTACCTACCCAATGCCCATCACGGATATACAAATATTACAGGTACACCATACATCAAGTTTCAGGGAGCAAACTGGAATGCCGATTTAGGAGCAAACCTGAGTGCATTGTTTGACGTGAAAACGGCTTTTGCTATTTCACCCAATGTAAAAGCAAGCGTCAGCTTCTACGAAGTAAACACGCTTTATGCCGAAGTAGGCGGAGGAGTGAACAACAATACATTCCTCGACATTTTGCAAGAAAACCGTTATGCAGACCCTAGCACCCGCATCGAATATTCAAAAACATATTACGATGCCAAGATCGGATTCCGTTCGGGTGTAGTCAGTGGTTTAGAGTTTGACCTCTTTGCCGGATACAAGCACGTAAGAAGAGACCACCTCTATGTATACAACTATTATAAAGAAGAAGGATGGGGAAATGTTGGAAGCCCTGTATATGCTAACATCTCTACAGGACACATCGGCGGGTTGCTGAAAACCAATTTGATCCCATACACCGACCTTTCGGCTCGTATGACTGCCTACTTCTACAATGTGAAATATCACGAACCGTATGTGCAAGTGATAGATGCTGAGACGTTGCCTGATACCAAACCGTGGGGACGTCCTACATTCACTGCCGAGTTTAACGCTGACGTTAATCCAATCAACAACCTTACCCTATCGGTGAATTATCTATATGCAGGCGGACGCAAGGCTCTTGCCTCAAACGCAAGTACTACCGCATGGACGATTGCAAATATGAAGGATATAAAAGAACTGAACTTCAGAGCCGAATATAAGATAAATGACTATATAGCCGTAAACGGACGATTGAACAACGTGCTTTTCCAGAAGTATGAGTTACAATACGGATATCCGCTACAAGGCTTTAACTTCATGGCGGGTGTAAGCCTCAAGTTCTAAAAAAGAAAATACATTAATCTTCATAAATGGAGTGAGACCCCGTTCGTGCAACGGATCGTTTCACTCCGTTTTCTTTGTAGGGTTACTGTATTTTTTGTTATGCAGAAGTTATGGAGTATGAGAGAAGACAAGAATACATTTTAACCCTTTCTTTAACTACAAATAAACAATATGCCGGTTCGAATAGCGTTATAAACATGAGGAGTTCTTACGATATTTCCCCGAAAGATAGTTTATAACAACGGTTATACTGTGTAGTTTATATCTAAAAGTTGATCTAAAGCCATACTAAACATCGCATATCGAAGGGTATGTAATCAACTTATAAACAAATCATTAAAAATTATCTACATATAATTTGTTTGTTTGTAAATTTTAACTATTTTCGTAAACTGTAAAATGCGAGTAATGAATATCAGAATACTTTCGAAAATCAGAAATTCCACCAATTTATTCAGAAAACATTTTATAAAACAATCGGGCACAAACGAACTTCTCTCTCTATTTATGTGTTATAAAAAAAGAGTTAATAAAAGGTATTACGTATGAAAACAAAACAATTAGTATCGCTAGCACTCTTTGTACTTATTTGTGTACTGAGTATTAATACTGCCTCAGCCCAGTTTCGTTTAGGTGTAAGGGGAGGTGTAGATGTAGCCAGCAACAAGCTGAATACCGATATATTGAAGGCCAGCAACCGATTAGGCTTCCAGATAGGCCCTACCGCCGAATTTGTAGTTCCTATTTCGGGATTCGGGGGAGACATTTCTGTTCTGTACGGACATAAAGAATATAAGATCAGTGAAAAGCAAGACAATGCGTCTCTATCCGACTATAATTATATAAGCGTGCCCATCAACTTAAAGCAACGTATCAAGCTAGGTCCTTTGGGCTTGTTTGTTACAGGTGGAGTATATGGCAATGTGAAAGTGGGTGACGACAATGCTAAAAATGCAAATGAAGTGGTTAACGCTTTCAAGCACAAAAACTTTATCTTCGGATTGGGTGCAGGAGCAGGAGTTACTTTATTCAGAAACATCGATTTGGGAATGTACTTCCGTGGCGACCTGACTAACAATTATAAAGAAGAATACATGGATGCCGATACGTTCCAAAACAAGAAAAACCAATACTGGACCGTAGGACTCAATTACTACTTCTGATAAACAAAAATGTTGTATGCTGATGTAATATTACCCTTGCCGCTACAAGGGACTTACACTTACGCTATTCCTTTAGAATTTAAAAAATCGGTATACGCAGGGAGTAGAGTTATTGTCCAGTTTGGCAAAAAGAAGTTTTACACAGCCATTGTTTTTCAGATATACGAAAAAGAAAAATTATCACAGCCGGTAAAAGACATTGTTACCGTGCTCGAAGAATATCCTATAGCCACCCCTCTCCAGCTAAAGTTCTGGGAATGGGTGGCTATGTATTATATGTGTTCGCTGGGCGATGTGTATCGTGCGGCACTACCCTCAGCCCTGAAACTGGAAAGCGAAACTCACGTTTTACTCAATGCCGACTTTGAGACTTCCGAACCGCTTACCGCCAACGAACAGAAAGTATTCTACTGCCTGTCGCCCGACAAAGCCAAAACGATAGCCGAGATAGAAAAGCAAGCGGGAATATCGAATGCCGTAACTGCAATCAAAACCTTGGTAGACAAAAAAGCGGCATACATCAGCGAAAACATACAAGACACATATACCGTAAAGAGCCAAACAGCCATACGCCTCACCCGTCAATACAGCGAAGAAGAGCTAAATGCGATGATGGACGAGCTGGGCAGGGCAAAAAAGCAACAGCACTTGTTTTCTACCTTCCTGGTCATGAAAGACGAGGCTCCCCTTGTGCTAAAAAAAATGCTGCTCGAAGAAGCCGATACTTCGGCTAGCGTACTATCTGAACTGCTAAAAAAAGGATTCCTCGAAACATACGAATACGAAGTCAGCCGTTTCGACTATGGCGATACCAATATAGATGCTGCCTCGGAACTGAACGAACATCAGCAAAAAGCCCTTGAAGAGATAAAAGACTCATTCAAAGAAAAAGATATTACCCTGCTCTTTGGCGTCACATCCAGCGGAAAGACAGAAATATACATACAACTTATAAAGGAGGCAATAGAGAAAGGCAAGCAAGTACTTTACCTTCTGCCCGAAATAGCCCTCACCACCCAGATAACCGACAGGCTAAAAGCCGTTTTTGGCAACAAACTTGCGGTGTATCACTCCAAGTTTAACGATAACGAGCGAGCCGAAATTTGGAACAACCTACTAAGGAACAACGACATACAAGTTGTCTTAGGAGCACGTTCCGCTATATTCCTGCCCTTTACAGACTTAGATCTGGTGATTGTAGACGAGGAACACGAAAGCTCGTACAAGCAGCAAGACCCTGCCCCCCGCTACAACGCACGCAATGCAGCTATCGTATTGGCTTCACTGTTCAACACCAAAACGCTGCTGGGTACAGCGACCCCTTCGCTCGAAACATACAACAACGCCCTCACGGGAAGGTACAGACTGGTAAGACTGGACAAGAGATATGAAAATATCGAGTTGCCACAGATAGCGGTCGTTAACACCAAAGAGATGAGAAGGAAAAAACAAATGAAGTCGTTCCTATCTCCTCCCCTCATCGACAAAATGAAGGAGGCGTTGAGCAAAAAGGAACAGATCATACTTTTCCAAAACAGACGTGGATTTGCATCTATGCTCGAGTGCAAAACCTGCTCGTGGACATTGCATTGCCGAAATTGTGACGTAAGCCTCACCTATCACAAAGGGCAGCGCATGATGGTATGCCACTACTGTGGAGCAACATACGAAGTGCCTACCGTTTGCCCCGATTGTAAGACCCCTACGCTCGACATGCTGGGCTATGGCACAGAACGGATAGAGGAAGAAGTTGCAAAACTCTTTCCCGAAGCTTCGGTTGCTCGTATGGACTTAGACACCACACGAGGGAAGCGGTCGTACGAACGTATTATTTCCGACTTTGAACAAAACAAAACCAATATACTTATCGGTACGCAGATGGTATCCAAAGGCTTGGACTTTGATAATGTAAGCATTGTAGGCATACTCAACGCCGACAATATGCTCAACTACCCCGACTTCAGAGCATACGAACGGGCGTACCAACTCATGACACAGGTAAGCGGACGTGCCGGACGAAAAAATAAACAAGGCTTGGTCTTCCTCCAAACCTCGCACCCGGGTAGCCCGTTGATCAGCTTTGTAAGGAGAAACGACTATGAATCGTTTTACGAACTGCAAGCCGAGGAGCGAAAAATGTTCCGTTATCCACCCTACTTCCGTCTGATAAACATTGTAGTACGTGGCAGAGACGAGCAACTGACAGACAGCGCAGCACGGGAGTTTGCCTCAGCCTTGCGCGCCACCTTTGGCGAGCGTGTGTTGGGACCGGGCAAGCCGCCGGTATCACGCATACAATCTTTGTATATCCGCCACATTATGCTCAAAATCGAAAATCAGGCATCGATACAGAAGGTTCGTGAAGGTATTTTCCAATGCCAGTCCCTTGTATTTACCAACCCGGCGTTCAAGTCGCTGTTGTTGCACTACGATGTTGATCCCATGTAAGTTTACACCTGCTGTTAGATTATCATCCTGAACGGAATGAAGGATCTTTTCCCACTAAATATAAAAAACGCTTTCCGCGACTGAACATAACAAGAATTATTGAAAAGCATTTAAGTTTTTTTATCTGCATTATTGAAACGTTTTATATAACTTTGCGCCAAGTTAAAAGACTTGCATACACTTATGAATGAGAAGGAAAAACAAAGAAGGAATAATAAGACAAATAAAAAACGCACCCCGAAGACCATCATAAAAAAGATGTGGATCGGGTTTGCCTGCTTCATCGGAGTACTCACCATCACATTTGCCCTTATCAGTATAGGAGCAATCGGCTATATGCCTGATGTAGAAGAGTTAGAAAACCCGATTGACAAATACGCCTCTCAGATATATTCTACCGATGGGCAACTGTTGGGCACATACTCCCTTGCAAAAAACAACCGTATATATTCCAACTACGAAGATCTTTCTCCGTATCTGGTACAAGCGTTGGTAGCTACCGAAGACGCACGTTTCTATTCACATTCGGGTATTGATGCATACGCATTACTGAGAGCCGTAGTGAAAAGAGGTATCCTGATGCAGGAAAGTGGCGGTGGGGGTAGTACCATTCCTCAGCAGCTGGCAAAACTGCTTTATTCTCCTCCTTCCGAAAACTGGGTTCAACGTGTGTTTTTGCGCAAGCCTATCGAATGGGTTATTGCCGTAAAACTGGAAAGATATTATACAAAAGAAGAAATAGTAAACCTATACCTCAATCAGTTCGACTTCCTATACAATGCTGTAGGTATTCAGTCGGCTGCACAGGTGTACTTCAACAAAACACCCAAAGAGCTCAAGATAGAAGAAGCCGCTACCCTGATAGGGATGTGTAAAAACCCTTCGTACTTCAATCCGAGAAGATATCCCGACAGAACAAAAGGTCGTAGAAATGTGGTACTGGAACAGATGTACAAGAGCGATTACATTACCGAACAACAATACGACTCACTGATACAAACAGAACTGAAACTCGACTTCAAACGGGTAGACCACAAAGACGGGCTTGCTCCTTATTTCAGAGAGTATCTGCGTATGGCTATGACAGCCAAGAAACCGAAGAAATCGAATTACGCGTCGTGGCAAATGGAACAATATGCACTCGATTCTATCAGCTGGGAAACAAACCCGCTATACGGATGGTGCAACAAGAATAAAAAGCCGGACGGCTCTAATTACAACCTCTCTACCGACGGACTGAGAATATATACAACGATCGACTCTCGCATGCAGCAGTATGCCGAAGAGGCAATGGCAGAACACCTCAGCAAGGAACTGCAACCCGACTTCGATAAAGAAAAGAGAGGTCGCTCGTATGCTCCGTTCTCCTACTCGGTAGCCAAAGATGTAGACACATTGCTGTATCGTGCCATGAAGATTAGCGACAGGTACAAGGCTCTGAAAAATGAAGGCATGTCCGACAAAGAAATATTACAGATATTCAAGAAGCCTGTAGATATGAAAGTATTCTCTTGGAAAGGAGAAGTAGATACTACAATGACCCCTTGGGACTCTATACGCTATCACAAAAGCTTCCTGCGTTCGGGCTTTATGGCGATGGATAATCACAACGGATATGTAAAAGCTTATGTGGGAGGAATAGACTTTAAGTTCTTCCAGTATGATATGGTGAACATGGGACGCCGACAAATAGGTTCGACCATCAAACCATTCCTTTACACCCTGTCGATGGAAAGCGGAATGACGCCTTGCGACCAGATGCTATATGTGCCTCAAACCCTCATTGCCGAAACAGGTAAAGAGTGGACTCCGAGAGGAGGGCGAGCTTCTATGTTTGGCGAAACGGTCACCATCAAATGGGGGCTGCAAAACTCCGACAACCTTGTTACGGCTTACCTCATGGGACGTACCACACCGTATGCCTTTGCACGTATGTTGCACTCTTTTGGTATCACCGGACGCATAGACCCTGTGGTTTCTATGGCACTGGGTACACACGATGTGTCTGTATCGGAAATGGTTGCCGCTTATACCTCTTTTGCTAACAAAGGAATACGTTCCAACCCTGTATATGTTACCCGCATCGAAGACGCCTTTGGCAATATAATAGCTGATGCAGCCTTCGCTCCGAAGATGGACGAAGTGTTCAGCGAAAGTACGTATGTGAAGATGCTCGACATGCTTCGCGGAGTAGTGGATGGCGGTACAGGCGGACGCATCAGACGCAACTATGGCATAACAGCGCCAATGGGAGGAAAAACAGGAACAACACAAAATAACTCCGACGGATGGTTTATGGGATTCACACCTAAACTTTCTACCGGATGCTGGGTAGGTGGAGAAGACCGCTCTATACACTTCGACCGCACGACTGACGGACAGGGAGCCAGCATGGCACTGCCGATAGTAGGTCTGTTCTTCAAAAAAGTATTTGCAGACAAGCGACTCGGTTATAGTCAGGGAGACCAGTTTGAGAGTGTACCGGGATATGGTGTTTGCGACAAGAGCAGCGACGAAGAAGTTCAGGATGCACCGCCTCCGGCTCAGATAGACGAAATGTTTAAGTAAAAACCGGCTATAATCCGGCCTAGACTTTATGCTGAAATATTACTACATCGATGATATATCGAAGTTGCAATGCGGCCCCTTTACTTCAAACGAGTTACTTCGGAAGAATATCAGCCCCGAAACAATCGTTTGGCGTTCGGGGATGGCAGACTGGGCTGAAGCCGGAACGTTGCAGGAGCTGAATTTCCTTTTCGACACTAAAGCCCCTGTACCGCAAGACCGTAGAGAAGAACAGCAGACACCTCCTCCAATACGACAGCAGCAGAATAGACAAAACCCGACATATAACAGCGGGCAGCGATACCAATATGACGATCAGCACAAGTGGGACGGCATAATACCCATGCCCAAGAATTGGCTTATAGAATCGATATTGCTCACTATATTTTGTTGTTCGCCGATAAGCCTTGTCGGAATATTTTATGCCGTGAAGGTAGAAACGCTGTATGGCAAGAGAGAATATGAAGCATCACAAGAAGCATCACGCAAGGCCAAACTATGGACGCTATGGGGTATTGCATTCTTGCCTGTTATCTATATGTTATTGTTCATTTTAGGTTTGCTTGCAGCTCTTTCGCAGTATTAAAAACCGAGAAACAATGCCGAAATATCTAATCAGAGTTATTGTGATAGGCTGCGTACTACTGCTTGCCGCAATTATATACTTTCTGTTCAGTCCCGCAGAATCAGCATATTTTCCGCAATGCCCTTTTCATCGGATCACAGGGTTCGACTGTCCGGGCTGCGGTTCTCAACGAGCCATACATCACTTACTACACTTTAGGCTGAAAGATGCATTTGCAAGTAACCCCCTCTTAATATTGGCAATTCCTTATCTTATCATTGGAATTTATTTCGAATACTTTGGCGGTAAAGAAAAATATCCGACCGCACGGAAGACATTATTCGGAAAAAGGGCTATTGTTATAGTTCTTATACTGATTGTGCTTTTCTGGATAGGGAGGAATATCAGCTTTTCATAATATATAACAGGGATAACAAGCCACCAGATACAATTTCCCCCTCCAATAGAAAAGAGTGAATCTAATGAAGGGGGAAGAAAATAAAGTATATCTTTTATTTCACAGCTTCTACTGTGTATCCTTTAGCAGCAAGCTGAGCGAGCAAACCGTCCTTATCGGCAAGGTGCAATGCACCCACGGCAATGAGGCTCGATTTATTTTTCATTATCTCAGGAAGTTTTGCGATCCACTTATCATTACGGTCTTTATTCAGAGCGTTTTGCGACTTTTGTGATACACCACACGGATCGTCAGGATTATTAAATGCAAGGTTGTACATATTTGTCAGCTGTCCTGCCTTGTAGTATGCATTCAATTTATCCAACATATCTTTTGCCTTGTCGCTGTTCACGACATAGCATGCCAATGAAACAGCCTGATCTTTCAACGGTTCGGCATCGAACAGAGCATAAATCTGATCTTCGACAGTTTCGAGACCAACAACGGATTTTCCTTTCTCGGTAGCTATGCGTTGCACATATCCATCGATAGCCTCGTGTGCCATCGGGTTAAACTCAGGATAAAACTTTGTATATAACGTGATGGTGTACAACATAGAAAGCATGCCCGGTTTGAGTTGTCCAAACTGACTGAGACCAACACCGAAAAGCTCTTTCAATCCATTATCCAGCTTGGTATAATCATCGGGAGACAACAAAGCTGCATAACTTTCGCCTGCCGGCATCATCGCCGCCTGTTGCAGTTTGGCCTGCATCGCCGCCTGATCAGACATCAGAAGTTCGCCCACCGTTTGTTCGGTAGTTTCCATGGCACTTCTTAGCCCCGGAATGCTATCTACATAGCTCACATGTGCCAGATGGTGCGTACCAAGTATATAAGAAGGCTTTGATAGCCCATTGCCCGAAACCTTCCAAAGCAAAGCGTTATCATACTTCGTTTCATTCTGAGCTGTGAGCGTGGTAGCAGCTACAAATAGTATCAGTGCAAAAAATGTTGCGACCAGATTTTTCATATTACATTTATTCGTTAAGTTTCTTACAAAGGTTATTTATATTTTATCATGCTGACGACTAGAAGCATTTCTTACGGCAAGAGATTTTTGGCTATGCCGATTTTCAATTCAGTCCTTTCTAAATAACAAAGAGGATATTCTACTTATTCAGTCAACATTATCTTTCTCAAAATCTTCTATTTCCCGTATCGAATCTTGTATCTTCTTTATATTATTCAGATATAAATATTTATATATAAGGAAAGAGAAAACCATGGTAGATGCAATCATAAAGATAAGCAACAAGAGCATAAACGACGACTCGCCGTCGGACGAATATCGCCCCATCAGCTTAGGAAACATACTCGGCAGACCATAATATATATACGACACCGAGAAAGCGACTATCCACACCGCTCCTATAATAATTTCGTACACCAAGAATTTCTTGTAGCGTGTCACCCCCTTCGATATTTCCAGTATTCCCATTTTAGACACATCCGCCTTCTTCAGGTAGCTGATCTTATACAGCTGCCAGAAAAATGCCGGGATAAGCAATGCAAAATAAAGGATACCGGGCAGAGGATGCATACAATAGAACAAGACTCCTGCAAACACACAAGGTATGAGCAGCCACAGAAAGCACTTGTCATACTTCAATAAATTTGCATAAGCGCTTTTCCCCTTATTATCCAACATTTTCTGAATCTTTGATTCATCGATTGTCGGCTTTATATCCGCTTCTTGCCACGTTTTTTTTATGCTATCGAGATCCATATAATTTGGTTAGTTTTCTCCATTCGACATCTGCTTCAACTTATCTTTTATGCGGCTCAGTTTGGTTGCCACATTTGTCACAGAAAGCCCTGTGATTTCGGCTATCTCCTTATACGGTTTATCGTCGAGATAGAGTAAGACTAGGGCGCGTTCGATTTTTCCTAAACGGTTGATTAATTTGTACAATTCTTGTATTTCTTCATTATTGTCTACCACGTCGGGAATATCTGTCGATATATCTACATAGGAAACATTAATTCTATTCCTGCGATAGAAAGACACACAGGTATTGAGCGCAATCCTATATATCCAGGTCGAATACTTGCTTTCGCCCCTGAACGACGGATACCCTTTCCATAGGTTGAGTACGACTTCTTGATAAAGATCGCCGATCGGATGCTCTTTGTCGACATAGAAGGAAGCTACCTTGAAGATAATACCCTCGTTTTGGCGTATCATCTCTAAGAATTGCTCATCCCTTTCCTTCGTTTCTTTCATCTATTAGAAGTCGCTTTATTATATATGTCGCAAAAGTGTGCGATTTGTCACAATATTAGGAATTTTTTAATGTTTAATCACGAATAGATGATGAAAATATGAAACGGTAACAAAAAAATTGGATGTAAAAGCTTGTTGCTAGGGGCATGTTCTCAATTCGATTAACCATAAGAATAGCCTCTACTGTAAGATATATTTTTTGCTATGTACTAGCCATTTTTCATATCTTTGCAAAAAATATAAACATCGGATATAATGAAAAAGATAGTATACTTGCTGATTATTTTGTTTAGCATATCCGCGTGTAAATCTGTTAAGTTTATGACAAGCAACGAAAAATCACTGATAAATAGCGGAAGCGCAGATACTCCGTTCAGAGTATTACAAACCGACAACCAAAAAGATTCTCTTTTCCTCAGAAAAAAAAGCATCGATCTGGATGCGAAGAACATTGCGACCAACAAAGACCTGCAACTCCTTATCGACCGCCTGCAAATGACACTTGCCGTAGAGTCGGGAGTCGGAATAGCAGCTCCGCAGGTGGGTATCGGGCGCAACCTGTTCCTTTTCTTGCGTATCGACCAAAAAGGGATGCCTGTGCAAGTAGCCATCAATCCACGTATTGTAGGTCATTCGACTGAGACATTCCTCTTCGAAAGAGACGGATGCCTTTCTGTGCCGGAACTATCGGGCACAACGAATCGCTACACATGGGTAGATGTGGAGTATTACGACGATAACGGAACGCTTATAAAAGAAAGACTAAGCGGCGGCTCACGTGGCGCAGACTTTACGGGCGTGATATTTCAGCACGAGTACGACCATCTGCAAGGTATATTGTTTACCGACAGACTGGCTACTGCCGTTTCTCCTGAGGTTCAGAAAGAGGATTGATGCTGCCATTTGAAGAAAAACAATCGACAACATAAAAGCAAAAAGAGTAAATCAAGGAAATGATTTACTCTTTTTTTTGACGAATATAGTTTTGTATGTGTTCGTATTAAGATTAGAAAGTTAACATAATCGCCGTCTAAAGTAAGACCGCGAAGCAAAAGTATAGTATTCATTTTGCACTTATGTTAACTATTATAAATCCTGACCACAACTTTTCTCCACACAAGCAAATTGTATAAAGCTGTTTTTTCGAATGTATTCTTTGAAAATAAAAACTGTTTACTAAAAATTACCGATCATTTTTCTATGCTCCGAAAACTCACTCATGAAGCAACAAAAGGTGTAAACATTTATAAATATTTACAGCAGAAAGGGCATTGGAAAAGCGTTTTCGCTATTTGGAGATCCCCTCGTAGAGAAAGAAATATTATGGACGTGTTGAATTTATAGCCGCAAAAAAACAAGTTATAAGATATGATAAAAGATAAAGTACATCATCGCAAAGTTATATCCGGCATGCGACAGCACAGCTCCAAATATAGAGTCACACATCTGCTTGCACGCAAAAAATAGTCGACTGACAGCAAACATTGACAGCACCCACAACAGTGCCGGAACAGGAAGCAATTTCCACACCCCTGCATCAAAAATGATTCCGAAATGAGCCAAATGCGTTAATGCAAAAGCGAGGCTATCGAAGAGAGAAGCCTTTGTTTCGCCAAACTTGGTTACAAAGCTGCCGTGTATTACCCCTCTGTACAGAAATTCTTCGCCGATAGGGCTGAATAGCATACTGGGTATAGCGGCAATAAGAAAGAAGATAAGCCGATGACTATCATCTACCACGACAGAAGTGCTGGCTTTAGAGATATAGACAAGCGAATTGCTGATTGTGTTGCCATACAAAATATAAAACAGCCCGTATATAGCACCGCACGCCAATGCGCCCAAGGCAAAAGAATAAAGCAAACGAAGGTAATTGTTAGGACGCTTAAAGCCAATTTCTCTCCTGCCCTTGCGAGTGAGAAAAATAAAAGGGGTGAACCACATGACGAAAAAGATGATAAAAGCTGTGCCATATCCGCCCGACATGTTCGCATCTAACACCAGAATAAAACGAGGAACACCAAACAGCAGAATTAGCGCAAGACCAAATTGCCAATTATAGCTGAAATAGCGTGACCATATTTTGTGTAGTGATTCCATAATTAAAATAAGTATTACGATTGAAAGTATAAATGAAGTATCTTTTTCTATTCTGACATAAGATTCTCCACTTGTAAGCATGGCAATAAAAATACATTTTAAATATCATCTCCAAAAGAAGAAACTCCTAAAATCTGAAAAATGAGCTTAAATATTTACTTAATAAGAAAAAACATCGCCTGAATATCGATGAAAATTGTACTTTTGTGATATAAACAATTTATCGAAAGTATTGATTTAAACTTTTATCGACATGAATGGGATAGACTGGTCTAATTTGTCTTTCGGGTACATGAAGACAGATTATAATGTAAGAAGCCATTACAAAGATGGAAAATGGAGTACACCAACCGAAACTACTTCTGAGAGTATTGACATTCATATAGCTGCCACTTGCCTCCACTACGGACAAGAAGCATTTGAAGGACTCAAAGCGTTTAGAGGTAAAGACGGGAAAATCCGAATTTTCAGAATGCGCGATAATGCTTTGCGTATGATTTCTTCATGTCATGGTATTATGATGGCCGAGCTTCCTGTCGAAGTTTTTGAAGAAACAGTATTAAAAGCTGTAAAACTGAACGAAAAATTTGTTCCGCCATACGGAAGCGGAGCTTCTTTATATATCCGTCCGCTACTGATAGGTACAAGTGCACAGGTGGGCGTGAAACCTGCTGCCGAATACATGTTTCTCGTATTTGTTACCCCTGTAGGCCCATACTTCAAGGAAGGGTTTAAACCTACTCCAGTTGCCATCTTGCGAGGATACGACCGTGCTGCACCGCTGGGTACAGGCACAATCAAGGTAGGTGGCAACTATGCAGCCAGCCTCGTAGCAGGACACAAAGCGCACGAAATGGGGTATTCTGCCGTTTTGTATCTGGATGCCAGAGAAAAGAAATATCTGGACGAATGCGGCCCTGCAAATTTCTTCGGAATAAAAAACAATACATATATCACACCGCTTTCGAGCTCGATACTTCCTTCCATCACCAACAAGAGCCTGATGCAACTGGCCGAAGATATGGGAATGAAGGTAGAACGCCGTCAGATACATGAAGACGAATTGGCGACATTCGAAGAAGCGGGACAAGTGGGTACAGCTGCCGTAATCAGCCCGATACTAAGAGTAGATGATCTGGACGAAAACAAGTCATATGTGATATCTAAAGATGGTAACGCAGGTCCTGTAAGCACCAAGCTGTACAACAAGCTGAGAGCGATACAGCAGGGAGACGAACCCGACACACACGGCTGGGTAACAGTTCTCGACTGATCGGGTATACAATCCTAACAACTTGTTTGCTTGTCTACAATAGTAATTGAATAATGGCAGAAGATAACAATATACAACCCACCGAGAGAATGGTGCTACGCACCGAAGACCTTGTAAAGCGATACTCGTCACGTACTGTCGTAAATCACGTCTCTATAGATGTGAAGCAGGGCGAGATTGTCGGCTTGCTAGGCCCCAACGGTGCAGGGAAAACCACAACGTTCTACATGACCGTAGGATTGGTGATGCCCAACGAAGGCAAGATTTTCCTCAACGATACGGAGATAACCAAGTTCCCTGTTTACAAGCGGGCGCAACATGGCATCGGCTATCTGGCACAGGAAGCCTCCATCTTTCGCAAGATGACTGTGGAAGACAATATCCGGTCGGTACTGGAAATGACAAAGACATCGTCTGAATATCAGAAAGAAAAGTTGGAAAGCCTCATCGATGAGTTTGGGTTGCACAAGGTTCGCAAAAATCTGGGTGACAGGCTATCGGGAGGTGAACGCCGTCGCTCGGAGATTGCCCGCTGTTTGGCTATAGACCCTAAGTTTATCATGCTTGACGAGCCTTTTGCGGGGGTAGACCCTATTGCCGTGCAAGACATCCAAGAGATTGTGGCAAAGCTGAAATATAAGAACATCGGAATTCTCATCACCGACCACAATGTGGACGAAACGCTGAGTATCACCGACCGTGCATATCTTTTGTTCGAAGGGAAGGTATTGTTCCAAGGAAGTGCCGAGCAGTTAGCTGAAAATGAAACGGTAAGGGAGAAATATCTCGGACGTGACTTCCAGCTGAAACGACGCAATTTTGAACATTTGAAATAGCAGAATAAAAAATAACAGAGAGCGCAGATTGATATAATCTGCGCTTTTTTTATTGCTGAAATCTATAACGCATAAAAAAAAGTCATATTGCAACACAAACAAAAGACTACTAAATAATTACACTACAATATTTTATCACGAATCACATCCTACAAAAAGTCATATTCAGGCTTACACCACCCTTATTTCCAGACAATTATTACTAATTTCAAGACACATAAAATTCTATGTTTAACGCTAAATTAAGTTATCATGAAAAAAGCTTTGTACACATTAATCGCTGTTTTTGTATTTACACTTACATGCAGTAGTCTGAAAGCCCAGTCAGTCGACGTATTTTTCACAAATGACAAGCTAAGCTCTGACAAATCGAAGGTAACTGCTGATGTTTATAGCAGCCAGCCGTCAACTGTTATTTTCGAATTGAGAACAAGCAAGCATCCTTCTTTTTCGTACAGTGCAGCCGGATATAAGGTAATAGATTGGTCAAATTATATGAGCTGCTATGTGCCCAATACGAATACGATGATTACTTATATGACTGTAAATCTGCCTCAGGGATACTCTCCTATCGAAATCTATTTAACAAATTACCCTACAGTAATAATGCTACTCAGCAAAGTAAACGGAGTTGCAGCTAGTACCCGCCCAATTGTTTTCGCAAATTATTATTGAAATTTACTCATAAAACAAGATCAAAAGCGTCTGAATATTCAGGCGCTTTTTTATTTCCGACTCTACGCTACAATTTTATTATCACTACAAAAACATTACCTTTGCAATCTATCCTAAAACATTATGACAAAAGCTATTTTTTTTGATATAGACGGCACGTTATTAAGTTTCAAAACACACTCGGTTCCACAATCTACAATCGATGCTATCAACGAAGTAAAGAGACAAGGCATCAAGGTTTTCCTTGCCACAGGTCGCTTGAGAAAGCAGATACAAAATCTGGGAGGCTTGGAGTTTGATGGCTTTATAACCGTAAACGGAGCGTATTGTGTAACTACCGATCATGATGTTATATTCAAAAAGCTGATCCCCAAAGAAGAGCTGAAATCGCTGATCGAGTATCAACAAAACGAGGTGAAATTTCCTTTAGCCTTCATGCTCAACGAAGGTTCGTTTGTAAACTATATAGACAGCAATGTAGAAAAGATAGCTAACCTTGTGAAGGTAAACGTGCCTCCTGTAAGAAACCTTGAGGAACTTATCGATGAAGAGGTTCTACAAGTAAACCTGTATGTAGACCATGCGTTGGAAAAAAGAATAATGAACGAAGCATTGGTAAGTTGCCATGCCAGCCGATGGCATCCTACATTTGCCGATGTAAATATCAAGGGGATAAACAAGAGCACAGGGATAGATAAATTTCTCGAACATTTCGGCATCCATAAGTCCGAAACAATGGCTTTTGGCGATGGAGGCAACGATATAGAAATGCTTCGCCACGTGGCTATCGGCATAGCGATGGGCAATGCCGGCGACGATGTAAAAGCAGCGGCCGACTACGTTACCAATGATATAGATGATAATGGCGTTGCAAATGCATTAAGGCATTTTGGGGTAATAAAGTAAAAAGAGGCGAAAATCCCTTCCACCTCTTTTCAAACCTAAAATCACCTAAATTCAGGAAATACTGTTCCTAGTTATTTAGACAAGGAATTGCATATCTCCAAATTCACCTTTTTTACGCGTGGTTCGTCCACTTTTATTTCTTTTCTATCGTATGTTATCAAGCCGTTTACTTCGCCTTCCACATCTGTAGTCTGGGTGTAGACAGCAGCAGAGAAACCGGCTTTGATAAGCTTTTTCAACTGTTCGGTATACTTCACGTATTCGTCTGTCACTTCTTTGGCATTCTTAAACTGAACGTATCCCCAGTTTTTGTCAGTTTGCCATAAGTGATTCTGTAGCGGAAGACCTATCCCTCCATACTCTCCAAGCACTGTAGGACGTTCGGCATCGTAGAGATACATGTCTGGACCCGGATAATTGTGCAAGTCGAGCATATCGCCTGTACGGTAGAAGTTACCACCACTGGCAGGGTTTACAAGGCGAGAAGGATCATACGCTTTTGTCCATTCGGCTATCTCCTGTGTCTTGAACTGCCCCCATGCTTCGTTGAACGGAACCCACACAGCGATAGATGGATAAGAGATCAGATAATCCATTATCGCTTTCCACTCCTGACGATAGTTCGCTTCCGATTCGGCGCTACGAATCAGCTCCGATCCCTTGAAGTAATCTCTGTTTTGCCACTGTGGCGAACGGTCTCCGTTAGGCATATCCTGCCATACTAATATCCCCAGACGATCGCAATGAGTATACCAACGTGCAGGCTCTACCTTCACGTGCTTGCGTATCATATTGAATCCAAAGTCTTTGGTCTTCTGTATATCGTACACCAAAGCCTCATCGGTAGGTGCTGTATATAATCCGTCGGGCCACCAACCCTGATCGAGCGGGCCAAACTGGAAATAATCCTTATTGTTGAGTTGCAAACGCATAATACCATTATCATCACGTTTGAACGAAACCTTACGCATTGCCGTATAGCTCTTTACCTTATCCTGAGCTTTGCCTGCACTGTAAAGTGTTACTTCTACATCGTACAAGAACGGACTTTCGGGCGACCACAATTTAGGATCGGAGATAGGCAGTTCGAGCGTCTGTCCCGAAGCGGCCTTTCCCGAAGCTACAGTTTGTCCTTTATCTTTTACTACTACCTCTACAACATCTGAAGATGAAGTATTTGCCGCACATACATCGAATGCTATTTTCTTCGTATCGAGGCAAGGTATAGCCTTAATATTTGCAATATGCTTATTATTCACCGGCTCCAGCCACACTGTTTGCCAGATACCCGACACAGGGGTGTACCATATACCGTGAGGGTCTTTGTGCTGCTTGCCGACAGGCTGATAGCCGTCTGTGGTAGGATCCCACACCTTTACAACGAGTTTTTGACTGCCCGATGTAAGGAAAGGAGTAACATCGAAGCTGAACGGGGTATATCCGCCCTTGTGTGTACCCACTTTTATATCGTTAACAAAAACCTCAGTCTTCCAGTCTACCGCACCAAAGTGAAGGATCACATTTTTACCCTTCCATGACGATGGTACTGAAAAAGTACGTTTGTACCAAAGTTCGTTTTTCGCTCCAAGTTCTTTTTGCACTCCCGACAGGCTCGATTCTACAGCAAACGGAACAAGTATCTGTCCGTCAAAGCTGCGAGGTTCGGCTTGTCCGATGGGTAAGATTGCATATTCCCATAGTCCGTTTAGGTTTGCCCAATCGGTACGCTCCATTATCGGACGCGGATACTCGGGCAATACGTTTTTGGGATCGAGCGACTCAGCCCATTTTGTTTTTATCTTATCTCCCGCTGGTTTCCATTGGGCAAAAAGACCGATACTGGTGACAAATAATATTAACAATAAAAAATTCTTCTTCATGTCTTATATTTTGAGTTAATGATTTCTTCTAGAATAATGCTTATTCTATAAAAATTATCGATATGTTATGTTGTTCTTCGTGTAGTGAGAGAAAGAAAACTTTCCTCTTTCTTTACTTCCCGAACGAAGCTTATGTTCTGGGCTCGCTTCGTCCGGGGCAGTAAATACCAATCATTAATTAGGTTGCAATCTCCTATCTATTACAATCACTATATCTTTAAAACACGGGCTTATCTGCCGAAGAAGACGGTTTGCTTCCCTCTACATAAGGCCATGAATTGTTATCCCATTTCACTTGATCGAGCAGCAGCATACGCCCATCGGGGTGGTTAAGGTCTACGCCATGATACAATATCCAGTCGTTACCTGCCTTGTCCTGTACGATTTCGGAACAGTGTCCGTTGCCTACAAAGCGGGAGCTTTTGCTTATGACCACCGTATATCCGTTGTCCATCATATCCTTGCCTGTTTTATCCACATAAGGGCCAAACAACGACTGGGAACGACCAACAACAAGCTCGTACGTACTATTTGCACCTTCGCAGCAACTGCCGATAGACGCAAACATGTAGTAATAATTTCCTCTCTTGTGGATATATGTTCCCTCAAAGGCTGTTCCGGCTATTTGTTTTTTCTGCGCACCTTCTTTTACCGACAGTCCGTCGTCACTCAGCTCTATGGCATAGATACCCCGGAAGCTACCCCAGAAGAGGTATTTCTTGCCTCCTTCTTCGATATAAAACTGGTCGATGGAATTCTGAACGCCGATCTCGTTGCTTCTAAAAAGCTTTCCTTTGTCGGTGAATGGTCCTTCGGGCTTGTCGGCAACAGCTACACCAATGCCGCATGTCCACTCGCCACCCCATACCGACATGGAGTAGTACAGCACATATTTGCCGTTGATGTAATTAATATCAGGCGCCCACAAACCTCCGTTGGGCTCGAAGGTGGGGCGTGTAGCATCCGTAAATGCCGTTCCTAAAAATGTCCAGTCTACAAGATTATCCGACCTGTAGATAGGAGTATTTCGTGTATTTTCTGTTGCATACAAATAAAAATGTCCATCCTGTGCCTTTATGATTGTTGGGTCGGGCAGGCTCAGAGCCACTACAGGATTTGTATATTTCTGATTTGGAGTTACAGGTTCTTCTTTTTCAGAACTGCTACATGCATTACATCCCGTTGCCACAAGCAACTGGATAATGAACATATATGTAAAAATTTTCTTCATGGTATTATTCGAATTTTATTGCATTATCTTACGACATGCTTTTCGTAGCGTTCTGCACTGCTAAGTTAGCATGCCAAGAATAAAAGATAGGTATACTTTTCAACCAAAAGAGTATCAAAATAAGCCAAATTCGGCCTTTGACTAGTTTTTATTACTATTTGACCGATTTTTATCATTAGCATCACTCTCCTTTAAGGCTCGTATATTGAAGTTTAAGATGGGCGGGGAATTTCTTCCCTGCCCATTGTTTTTATTTTTTCTTCGGATTAAAATACGTCTCTACTCTGTCGGGGCTCAGCATTTGCCAAAGAGAAGCTACAGTCCAGCCGGGAGCGAAGATATCGTTATAAAATCCTTTTCCGTTTTTGCCATAGTCCCAGTTGGTATGCTGTACTACTTCGGGATAATAACCCACCTTACCGATATTGAACATGTGTCCTTTTACAGGCATTAGTTGCAACATAGAGCTTTTTATTACCGACGAAAACTGTGAGAAACGGGGTTCGTTGCGTTCTTTGGCTAGCCAATCGAGCACAGTTGCAAATTCGAAGATGAAGACATCCACATGGTTGTTCTCTACCGAGACATTGCCCCATCCACGCGATTTGAAGCCCACATCACCCAGCATCTGCCCTTGCGCAAAAGGCACATCCCACATATAGTACCACGACAGACTAAAGTATGCCGCCTTTTTAGAAAGGTCGATGTAACGATCTCTTTCTTTTGGGGCAGAAGCCATTGCCAGATAATACATGGCTGTGGATGCATATAGCGACGCTTCTTTGTCTTCGCAATTGGCATCGAGCGTAGAAGAGAAGTAATCGGCTTTGGATATCAGCTCTTTTTCGAGATATACAGCCGTACGTTTTGCACTCTCCATATATTCTTTGTTCTTGAAGTAGGTATAAGCCATCGTAAGAGGTAAGGTTGCCGATGGGGTGCTGCCTCCCGAAGGGTCGGTAACACGGAATTGGTCGTCAAACTTACGAGGAAAACTACCGTCTTGTCCTTGCAACTTTTGGAAATTAGCAAGCAGTGTTTTTATCTTGGCTTCCCACTCGGGGTGCTTGCGTCCTTGCTTCTTTTCGTAGTTGAGATAGTTAAGGATAGCAAATGCCCCTTCCGACTGACGGCGAATGCTGTATATATCTGTTTCGTTGTTGTGACTATAATCTACAAACTCACGGAAAAATCCGTTTGGAGTAAAACCATGTTTTAGGTAACTGTCGAACACCGAGTTTGCTTTATTTATTAGGTCGGTATTGTTGTTTTGCTCGCCATACTCCAACGCATTGAAGGCATTGAGCAATACACGCCCTACAAATCCTACCTCAACCGAACCGGTGCTTTCGCAATCATCGGTACGCATGTGTACTCCTGAGAAATATTTAAGGTCGTACTTGTTTACATAACTCTCTGTAAAAAAGTTAGACAAAACTCGTTTTGCTTCGGCAGTGCTCATCGCATCGGCATATACCTGCGGGCGATATGTATCGTAAGAATAGTTCCACACATCGGCTACAAAAGCAGAGTAGTCGGCGGCTTTGCCTTTACGAATCTCCCATACCAATTGACGGGTTTCTCCTTTCTCTAGCTTTTCGAATGCCTGAACAGCAGGAGCCAACGTCAGTTTGCGGATGTATGTTTTTGGTGCTTCGCTATACGGAAATCCGAAAACAAGGGCTGTAGTACCCCCTACATTACGGAATCCGGTGAAGCCAAGCGAAGTTCTATCGGTAAGGATAATTTCGCCTGCACTATGAGTAGCCAAGCTTTCATTTTCGAATTTATCGAGACGAACTACTGTATAGAAGTCGCCTGTTTTGTCGCTATAGATACCTGTTAGAGGTGTGCTCAGTCGATCTTCACGTACCTGCCAGCTGTCACTTGTGGCAAACGAAGGAGCCTCTTTTGGAGAACGCATATTGCGATGATACCAAAATCCGGGCATCAAAAACTGACAATCGGCATGCTGCATAGCCGATAGTTTACACACTTCTTCGAAGTTGTAATAAACAAGATCTGTAGCTCGCAGTGTGACAGTGATGCGTGTTGCAGAGCCGTTTTCTACCCTTTGCTGTCTGATCTCTATCGGCAAAAGCTGCGAGGCTTTCAGGTAGCCCGAAGCATCCTCGGTAAGGGTATACGACTCTGCCGGATTTCCGGGCGATTTTAATGTAATCTTATACTCCGATTGTACTTCCTGTGCATCTATCATTGCGCAAGAAAAGAGGAGTAAGACAACAGAAAGCAATCTCTTTTTCATTATATTTTAAGTTTTATTTGGTTGTCGTTTCATTCTTGTATCTGCTTATTATATTTTCATCTTTGCTGTCATCCTGAACAAAGTGAGGAATCTCTTGCCTCATTAGGCGTTAATACTGTTCGTTCTTCTTGTTTTATTCGTTCTTTCGGATTTGTAATCCGAAAGCTGTTTGTTTTAGCAAATTTAAAATCCGCCGTAAAAGTTTTCGGATTACAAATCCGAAAAAACGAGAGACGGACGATAGTATCTCTTATCTAGAAAGAGTCGAGAGGCTTCGTTACTCAACATGACAAAGAGTTGCAAGCATTAATTTAACAAACTTACTTTCAGCCATGTATTCGGTTTATTTTCTTGGCTGTTTGCGAGCATTTCTTTGTAACCATTTACGGCATCGCTATAGGCTGATAATCCCAATGCCAATCTTAAGTCTTTGCCACTGCCAGACTTTATATACTTCTTAGGAATGATGATCTTCAGATCGTAACCTTTATCATTGGTAGAGGAAACTGCCTGCACATCACTTGCCATTTTGGTATGCCACACCCCCTTTTTCAGTTCACTTACTTCTGTATTACCCTGATAGCTGCACCATACTCTCATCGACTCCATTCCATCGCTGAGATAAACATATACACCATCAGAATCAGAGTTTTGCAAACCATATAATTTATTATCATTAACCTTGCATTCGACATACAGGTTTTCCTCGTCTGTACCCAATCCCGCACGAAGATTTGTTTCGCCCTTTGCCCCTACAAACAAGGGATATGCAGTAATATCTTTTGTAGCAATCTTTAGTTCAGGAATAATATATCCCTTGATAAGCCACGGCGCTACCTCTTTGGAGTTGAAATTGGATGAAGCAAAAGCTACAACCGTATTTTCGTCCCATAGTGCCAAAGAGTTCCATTTTGCCTCTTTATCGAGCGGCACATCAAAAGGACGTGTTCGTTTCGTGAAATTGCGAGCCGACTTATCTCCTATCGCTACTTCGAGTGTGGAGTATTCCCAGTCGGAGGCTCGTTTTTCGTTTGTCTGATACGAAATTAAAGTTTCGCCTGTAGGGAGTTTCAGCAGATAGGGAGCACCCATATATACCGAATTGTCTATCTTCTCAGCAAGAGCGTATTCTCTGTGTGGAGAGTCTGCCAGTACAGGTTTCACCCAATTATCTTTGAGTTTTGTACGCACTGTGTATGGTTTAAAGCGGTCTACGTTGTTATCTTCTATAACCACTACTATTTCGTCGCCCAATATTCGGGCTACCGGCATACCATCACGCCTGTTTTCGCGGAAGGATACCATTTGGGCATCGCTCCATGTAGCACCATTGTCGGCAGATCGAAGCAGGGATATCTCCTGTTCGTCGGATTGCTGATACGGATTTTCATTTGCAAAATATATCTGCACCTCCCCGTCGGGCAATTGCAGGAACGAGGGTTCCCAACATCCATCGTTGAAACGTGGAGCTGCATTGTATAGCACCTGTGCCGGCAGCCATGTAGCTCCGTTGTCGGTGCTGCGCCTTATCACAATGGAGTAAGGTGCTATTTCGGGCTTTGCAGGGCGATAGTTGCAAGCGGCAATAATGTCTCCATTCTGCAACTGTGTGATCTCTGCGTTTGCGATATTCACTATTGTAGATTCTCCATCTTTGCCCTGATAAGTAAATCGGGGGAATACGGTTACCGACGACGACCATGTGTGCCCTTCATCGTAGCTACGGCGAAATTCCACACTACCTGTTCGTGTTTCAAAGATGGCAATCAACGAATTATCCTGCATCCTGAGCAAGCGTGGATAACCTCCCCGCTCGGCAAGCTGCTGCATGGAACTGTAGTCCCAAGCTATGCGAATACCATCTACCGTACTTTCGATCTCTTCTTCGGGAGTATTCTTTGTCTCCGACTGACAGGCAGTGAAAGACAACAATACGGATAAGAATAAAGCTGTATATTTCATTATAATACTTTTATAAACTCATTTGTAATCTTTTGCGCTTTGGGACGAAAGAATAATCTCGAGTAATTATTTTAAACTACCTATATCACAAATAAGAGAATATCTGATAGTAAAGTTTCTTCATTTTACACTGAGGCAAAATGAAGAAACTGTCCAAAAAATTATCTGGCAACTTTAGGGCTAATAATATCTCCTGTAATTTTCATTACCGGCACAGCATCGTCCGTAAAGCTTACATCTGCAATGTACATCGCACGTGGGTGAATGCTATCTTTGGAGTGATGCGCATGGAATACTATTTTGAGCTGACCCGCTTTGTCGCGGAACATGGCGCTATGCCCTACCCCTACAAGGCTGTCAGGCTTTTGCAAAATAGGATTCTTTTCATACTTTGTCCAAGGTCCCATCGGGCTCGTAGCTGTGGCAAAGCCTACGCCATAAAACGGACTTTCGTAGCTGTTTGCCGAATAGGTGAGATAGTAAATCCCCTTGTGCTTGGTTATAAATGCACCTTCGTTGACACGTGGCCATACTTCTTCCCATGCTTGCGAAACGTTGATACACTTGGTCAGCGTCTCGGTCTTGATGGTCTTCAGATCGCTTTCGAGTTCGGCTACCCATATATTCAGACCATCGTTGAAACGGTCGAAATAAAGATATGGTTTACCGTCGTCGTCTACAAAGAGAGAGTTATCTATACATTTTTCGTCTGCCATCATCGGCTCTTTTACATCTTGTACAAAAGGTCCGAGCGGCGAATCGGCTGTCGCTACGCAGATATGCTCGTCGGCAGAATAGTACATAAAGAATTTGTTCTTTTCTTTAATATAATATACCTCGGGAGCCCAGAACCAACGATCAGCCCACGAGTCTTTTTTGTCTAGAGCAAGAACGGGTTCTTTTTTCCATGTCAGCAAATCGTCGGATGTGTACACTTCTATTCCATTCTCGGCATTGGTTCCGTAAGCATAGTATACATTGTCGTACAACATAATAAACGGATCGCCCAATGGTACAGGGTTTTTATATTCAAAGTCGGTCTTTTCGCTGCTGCCGCAAGACAAGCAAACAAAAGAAACCAGCAGGAATACAATAGCTTGTAATTTTTTCATTCTATTCTGTTTTATGATTTCCCCCTTCTTATTAAGAATAGAGAAAATATTTTTTTGATGAAGCTGCTCGGGAGAGCAGCCTCATCAAATACTCATATTAATAATTAGGATTTTGATCAATATTCGGGTTGTTATTAGCCTCATCGGATGGGATAGGCAAACAATTGTGACGACCAATAACAAAATTTTGTATCCATTTTTGCTCTTTTTCATCCCAGCGAGCGAAATCAGCATCTCTTAACTTCAACTCATCGATACCTGCCTGATTGTCGAGCAATCCCCAACGTTTGATGTCAGCCCAACGATGCCCTTCGGTAGCGAGCTCAAGCACACGTTCCATTTGCAGACGCTTGAGGAATGTATCCTTATCGGTGGTTGCCGCAGGGTGGTTTACCGACAGTTTAGGCATATTGGCTCTGGCACGTACTCTGTCTACTTGTGCTACTGCTGTAGAGAGGCTTCCGCCTGACTGAACAATAGATTCGGCATACATCAAAAGTACATCGGCAAAACGAATCAGTCTTACGTTGGTAGGATTGTGATAATCATCATAATCGCGATAATAGTCTGAGCCATACTTGCGGAAGAATACACGTCCTTTCCAGTTGTTTTGACCCCATGTAGCAGCATTACTTGTATACTTATAAATCCTCTCGTTATTGGTAAAATCCGCCTCTTGTCCTTCATAGAAAGCTGTATATCTGAGACGTATATCGTAACCGCTATTCAAATCTTTTTCTTTCTTAAACTCTGTTACCAACCAAGGACGAAGCTCGCCGTCAGTCCAGCCGATACCGGGAGGTGCGAAGAATTGTCCACGGTTCAATCCCAAGTTCGGATCTACATCAAAGTCACCATCTCCGGCAGGAGCCTTGTGTGCATCAGAATATTGTATTTCGAATACCGATTCTATATTATTCTCTTTATCCTTGTTGAAGTTATCAAAATAATTTGTTGTCAGGTCGTAATACTTCTTGCCTTCGCCTTCTACCAGCCAACTCAAATCTGTCTTGGCTTCGTTCCATTGATGTAGCTGCATATAACATTTTGCTCTGAAAGCCAATGCCGCACCTTTGGTCGCACGTCCTTTGTCGTTGTCACCCCATACTTCCGGCAACACTTTTTGCGCTTCTGTAAAATCATTGATAGCCTGCTGATATACCTCAGCTCCGGTATGTCCTTCGGGTTGCATACCCGGTGTAGAAGGTTCGAGCACGATAGGCAGACTCTTGTTGGTGCTACCCCATAGCAAAGCCAGGTTGTAGTAATATAATCCGCGAAGAAAATATGCCTGACCCAGAATCTGATTTTTGTTATTCTCGTCGGCGAATGTTATATTCGGCACATAGTACAAAACCTGATTAGCTCTGAAAACAGCCTCGTAACAGTCGCGGTACGTCCATGCGTTACCTTCCCAGAAGTTATAATTATTGTATCTGAAGTCAGTCCACTCTTTCAACTCTGCCCATGGGCTCTGGCTAAAACCTTCATCGGAAGTAAGGTCTAAGCGGAACCACATCCAACGGCTATATGTGCCGGGCTTGTAAAACATATTGTATACAGAGTTCACTCCGTACAATGCATCTTTTTCTGTCTTCCAGAAGGTAGCAGTTGTGATCGTATTGGGATTGTCTACATCCACATCACAAGCACTGAATAAAAATACAGTGAATAATATATATATAAGTTTTTTCATTGTTTTGGTATTTTTAGATTAGAATGATACTTGTGCTCCAAAAGTTACCCCACGAGGATTAGGGAATGACCCGCCATCGTAGCTGCGATCCCAGATATTCGTATTCAGGAATTCAGGATCAAGCCCTTTGTATGATGTAAATGTGATTAGATTTTGAGCATTCACATACACACGAATACCACTGAATACTTCACCCAATAGAGATTTTGGAAGATTATACCCCAAAGCCATTTGTTTTACTCTCAGGTAGCTTCCGTTTTCTAACCAGCGATCCTGATTGCCGCGCACGTTGCGAGAATCGGCGTAGATAGGACGTGGATCTTTTGCGTTCGGATTGTCGGGAGTCCAAGGGTCGTAGTCGGCACGATAGTTCGAGTTGTCGTCAAACCTGTCGTAAGCACTGCGAGGTCCGTTGAATGATTTATGCCCGAATGCACCTGAGAACTGCAACTGAAGATCAAATCCTTTGTATTCGAAGCCCCAATTCATCCCCAATTGGAATTTTGGCAAAGTAGAGCCGCAATATTGTCTGTCGGCATCGGTAATCATACCATCATCGTTGGCATCGATAAATCTCACATCACCCGGTCTGGCATTTGGCTGTATCAGTTTGCCTTCACTATTTTTGTGAGCTTGTACCTCTTCTTCGGAGCGGAACAAACCATCGGTTTTGATCAAATACCACTCTCCGATAGGGTGTCCTACTTTCGACTTCGTATCCCACTGTGTAAACTCTGTACGTCCATATCCTAATTCTTTAATCTTATTCTTAAGGAAAGACCCGTTTACGTTGAAACTATAGCCAAAGTCTTTACCAATCTTGTCGCGCCATGTAGCCGACACCTCAATACCTGTATTCTGCAAGGTTGCTGCATTTACGTTCGGGTTACCGCCATTGTTACCGGTTACCATTAGTATTTGCATCGGAGTCAGCACGTCTTTTGTTTCCTTCATAAAGTAGTCTACCGATATCGCTAATTTGTTGTTCAGCAAAGCGGCATCGAATCCGGCATTGATTTGCGAAAGTTTTTCCCATTTCAAATCGGCATTGGCTAGTTTGATTTGAGTCATACCTGTTTGTACAGATTGTCCTGTACCAAACACCGCCTGAGGAAATACGGTAATAAATGAAACCCAATCCCACACACCTATATTTGAAGTACCCAGCACCCCATAGTTCGCTCTTAGCTTCAGATCATCTACCCATGGCACATCGAAAAAGCTTTCTTTACTGATTCTCCATCCTGCCGATACAGAAGGGAAATATCCTACTCTGTTGCTAGGTGAGAATTTTGAAGACTCGTCTCTACGCATTGTAAAGCTCATGAGATATCTGTCGTCATAATTGTAATTGATTCGTCCAAATACGGAGAACAATTTCTGCAAGTCTTTATAGTTACCTGTCTTAGGATTAGATAGTGCTGCATCGAGATTATCGAAGTAGTCGTTTCCAGTCATGAGCACATCATTCTTTGTACCCCAGATTTGCTCATAGGTAGAGGTCTGGTAGCTTATACCCAATACGGCAGAGATATCGTGCTTATCGAATTTCTTATTGAATTCTAATGTATTATCGAATACGAATCCTTGATATTGAGCCTGATTTTTATTTAGTGAAGAAGGATCGTATGGCTGATTGTATGTCCAATAACCTTCTTTACGCAAATATTTATGCTTATCGTTGCTAAAGTCGAATCCAAAATTGAAGCGATATTTAAACATCTTGAAAGCTTCCAGTTCAGTAAAAGTATTACCCCTGATACGCAAGTTGCTATTTGTTGTATTTTCAAAATCTTCTTTCGCAAACGGATTAGAACCGAAGGTAACATCACGGCTACCGTCACCAAATCCGTAACCACCCTTAGCTGCATTGTTAGAGTCGTGAATAGGGATGGTAGGCAACATACGATATACATCTATAATCGGATTGGTATTAAGTTCATCTACTCCGAAGTGACTTAGTACAATATTTTCGCCGATACGGAATGTTACATTATCGCCAAAGTTGCGTGACGCTGAAGTATTGGAACGCAATGTGAAACGCTCGCTCTTAGCTCCGATTGTAGTACCCGAATTGTGCTGATAGTTACCCGAAATAAAGTAACGGCTGTCTTTTGTTCCTCCCGAGAAGGAGATATTATGGTCTTGTACAATACCGGTTTTGAATACTTCTTCCTGCCAGTCGGTATTACCGTCAAAGTGGTTTGCCGGAGCTTTGCCGCCATTGGCAAAAGCAAGGTCGTTGAGCTGAATCCATTGGTCGCGGTTTGTAAGATTATATTTAGGCAACCACTGGAGTGTCATACGCGAAGATACATCTATCTTCATCTTGCCTTCTTTCCCTTGCTTGGTGGTAATGATGATAACACCATTACCCGCGCGCGAGCCATATATAGCTGCTGCCGAAGCATCTTTGAGCACCTGAATACTTTCTATATCGTTGAAGTTGAAGTCTCGGTTGGCTCCCGAAACGATACCATCCACTACATACAGCGGCTGACTGTCTCCCAACGTACCTGTACCACGAATCTCTACCTTTCCTTCGCTACCCGGATTTCCGGCTGTACGTACAGTCAAGCCCGGAAGTGTACCCAGAGCATCGCCCACAGTACCGGTTACGATCGTGTTTTTCATTTCAGTCGGATTGAATACCGAAACAGCTCCTGTAAGGTCTGCCTTCTTGATGGTTTGATACCCGATCACGACTACCTCTTCCAAGCGTTTATCGTCGGTAGCCAGTGATACATTTATAGCAGGCTGTCCTGTATAAACAACCTCCTGCGGTGTCATTCCCACAAGGGAGAACACCAAAGTCTGATTTCGAGATACCTCGATAGAATAATTACCGTCAACATCAGTGATAGTGCCCCTTGTTGTACCTTTGATACTGACACTCACTCCGGGAAGCGGATCGTTGATATCATCCACAACCTTTCCCTTTACCTCCACATTCTGCCCATAAACTGCTAATGAACAGACCGCAAACAGTAGAAATAAAATTCTTTTTAACATGTTTCTAGATTTTGGTTTTTTATAATTAGGTTAACTCATTATTTATGAGGATAAATAATAATTTCTTTCCTTTCTGGTATTTTGATAAATGATTGTTGCCGTACTCTAGTGGCATTACACAATAATAGAGAGGCATTAAGATAGTCTTCACTTCATGGTTTGATTTTTAATAGGTTTTTCTGATAAATCAAAGTTACAGGAGAGCGAACAAAAGCAAATGTACTTTTCAACTAAAAAAGTGTAAAAAACAGTCTAGACGTGTAATTGCTCAATTATTACAAGTATTTGGTTATTTTTTACCATAAAATAAGCTTCCCGAAGAGTTCGTATGTTCGCAGATATACTGTATTTTTACAAAAATGAAAAACAGAAGACTACTTTTCACCATTTTTCTGACCGTTTTTTATACCATAAATCTATTTGCTCAGGAAAATTCCAATTTTCACTTCCGTAAGATTCAGGTAGATGACGGGCTCTCGGAAAACGCCGTGTACTGTATCCTACAGGACTCGAAAGGCTTCATGTGGTTTGGAACCAAAGACGGGCTCAACCGATACGATGGGGATAACTTCCGCATATTCAGAAAAAACAATCACAACAACCAGTCTTTGGGCAACAACTTCATCCGTTGCATTACCGAAGGAAAAGAAAACATACTTTATGTAGGTACAGATGCCGGACTATACAGAATGGATATGACGGACGAGAGTTTTGCGAAGATAAATACCAAAACCGCCAACGGCATAGAGGTTACCTCAGCCGTAAATGCATTGTATATAGACAAAAACGGCAATCTGTGGATAGGGACAATGGCGCAAGGCATATTTATGTACAACCCTGCAAAAAAAACACTGAAAGCCATAGAGATAGAGAAATACAGACTGGGGCTGAACGCTACGTGGTCTATCGTAACCGACAAATCGGGATCGATATGGGTAGGTACAAGGCTGGGGCTGCTCAGGTACAACCCCGACAAAGGCAAGCTGGAAGCACCCGAAGGCATGTTTAGCATACAAGACAACTCGCAAAACGAAATACTGTGCATGCTCGACGACAATAAGGGCAATCTGTGGTTGGGCACGTGGGACGATGGCATCAGGCTGTTCAACAAGCAAACCAACGAATACACCTCCTTCTTCGGGCTAGGGTCTAAGTCGTACTATATTACGCACGTGCGCTCTATATTTCAATATACCGACAACTCGCTGCTTATCGGTTCCGACGACGGGCTGTACCTCTTTAATACAGACACCAAGTCGATAAAACGGCTCGATGCCCCTCAGGTGAAATACAGCCTCAGCGACCAGAATGTGTACTCGATAGCCAAAGACAAGGAGAACGGGATATGGATAGGCACTTACTTTGGAGGAGTAAACTATCTGAATACCTCGCTGCTGAATATAGAAACTTACTACCCCGATGTTTTGCACAACCTGCTATCGGGAAAGGCGGTCAGTCAGTTTCTGGAAGACAACTTATCCAATATCTGGATTGCCACAGAAGACGGCGGGCTCAACTACTTCGATACCAAGACAAAGGTATTTTCGCAACCCGTAAAAACCTCTTACCACAACACCCATGCCCTGATGATGGATGGCGATAACCTGTGGATAGGTACATTTTCGCGCGGGATAGACATATATAATACACGCAGCCATTCGCTCGTCAACCACAGAAGCAATATCAGGGACGAAAGCACGCTGAATGACGACTGTATCTTCTCGCTCTATAAAACCAAGAATGGAGATATATACGCCGGTACACCTGTGGGGCTGAATAAGTTTGACCGAAGCAATAACAGCTTTAAGCGTATCCCCGAAGCCTTCGGTTTTATATACGACATGAAGGAAGACGACTACGGCAACCTGTGGGTGGCAACATACGGAAGGGGTGCGATAAAACTGGATATGACCCGCAACAAATGGGTACACTACGACACGATACAAGGACGCAGCAACCCCATTGTAGGCAGCAAGCTAACGAGCATACACATCGACAATACCAAGCGGGTGATATTCTCGAGCGAAGGGCGTGGCATTTTTATCTACGACTACAAAACGGATAACTTCAAAAACGTATCGGAAGACGACGGCTTGCCCAACAATGTGATTTACGGCGTGCTCGACGACCCTTTCGGCAATCTCTGGGTAAGCTGCAACAAGGGGCTGGTAACCTTCAACACGTCCGACCCAAAAAGCCATAGGATATATAACAAAGCAGATGGGCTGCAGAGCAACCAGTTCAATTACAAGTCGAGTTACAAGACCAGAGACGGCAAGTTTTACTTCGGAGGGATAAACGGATTCAGTTGTTTTTATCCTAAAGACCTGAGCGAGAATAAAAACGGTATTATTCCATCCATAGAGATCACCCAGATACGTGTGTTGGGAAATATCACTGCCGAAAAGGAACAAGAGATACAAACCCGTCTGAATAAAAAACAGTGCATAAAATTACCTTACAACCGTTCGTCGTTCACCATATCGTACGTTAGCCTCAGCTATATATCGCAAACTAAAAACCAGTATGCCTATATGCTCGAAGGAACGGACGAGGAATGGAACTATGCGGGCAACAACAAGAGCGTAACCTATGTAAACCTTTCGCCGGGCAAATATACCTTCAGGGTGAAGGCCTCGAACAACGATGGACTGTGGAACGAAACGGGCACAGCGATAGAGATAGAAATATTGCCGCCTTTCTGGTTGTCGATACCGGCACGGCTCGTTTATTTTGCGCTCGTTATATTCTTGATTTATATGCTGGTGTCGTACTACACCAAGAAAAGCAAGATAAAACAGCAGAAACACCTCGAAGCTTACAAAGCCGAACAGGAAACGCTTGCCTTCAAATCGAAGATCGATTTCTTTACTACCATTGCACACGAGATACGCACACCGCTCAGCCTTATCAGCGCACCGCTCGAAGAGGTGATTTCGTCGGGCGAAGGCAGCAAGGAGACTCATCAGAACCTTTCGATGATAGAGAAAAACTGCGACAGGCTGACGGTGCTCATCAATCAGTTGCTCGATTTCCGCAAGATGGATTCGACTAAATATATCGTAAATCCCGAAACAATAAACCTTAGCGAGCATATCAGCGAACTGTATGAGCGATTTAAGAAAACGGCGCAGAACAAAAAGATAGACTTTGAGCTGCACATGCCTGCCCAACCTATAATAGATGTAATATCCGATCCGGATGCGCTGACCAAAATAATAGGTAACCTGCTGACTAATGCGTTGAAATTTACCCGAAGCAAGATTATCCTTACTCTTATACCGAACAGTGATAAGACGTATACCGTGACTGTAGAAGACAACGGACGAGGCATATCCGACAATCATAAAGAACTGATATTCGACCCTTTCTATCAGGTACAGCAAGACGACAGCAAGGTAGGCACAGGCATCGGGCTTTCGCTGGTGAAGCATTTGGCTGAGATACTGAAAGGAAAGATTGAGGTAAAAGACAGCAAAACTGGTGGCGCATTGTTTGCGTTCACTTTCTCTGATATATCCAAAGAGTTTTCTATCGACCAAAGTGAAACGGCAAGTAGTGAAAGTATCTCCTTCGAGGATGGAGGACTAGCAACAATCAACGGCAAGAACAGCGTACTTGTGGTAGACGACAATCCCGAGATGATACAATTTATAAAAAACAGCCTACAGAACGAATATACGGTAGATACGGCACTGAGTGCTACCGAAGCGTTGAAACTGCTTGAAGACAAGAGCTTCGATCTTATCGTTTCGGATATTATGATGCCCGGCATCGATGGTATATCCTTTACCAAGCGACTGCGAGCCGACCTCAACTACAGCCATATACCGGTGATACTGCTATCGGCAAAGACCGAAAATACGGCGAAGGTAGAAGGACTGTTATCGGGGGCTGATGTGTTTATAGAAAAGCCGTTCTCGATATCGTACCTCAGAGCTCAGATAGCGAGTTTGCTGGAAAACAGGAAAGCGATACTCGAAGCGTTCAACCGTTCGCCGCTATCGTCTTACGCAAGCTTGGTAACCAATAAGGGTGACGAAACATTCCTCAACAAGCTGAACGAAGAGATAGAAAAACACCTCTCGGAAGAAACATTCACGGTGGAATCGCTAACCGATATACTGAGCATCAGTCGCTCCAACCTGCAACGCAAGTTAAAGAGCATAAGTGGCGTAACTCCAGGCGACTACCTGCGCAATTATCGCCTAAAAAGAGCATGCAAACTTCTGCTGGAGACAGACATGCGGATAAATGAAGTGGCTTACTACGTAGGTTTTAACTCGGCATCGTACTTTACCAAGGCATTCTTCAAAAGCTATGGCATGTCTCCAAAGGAATTTGTAAATAAGATGAAAAGCGGGGAGTAATATTTTCGGTAGGAGATACATAATGAAAAAATATTACCTTCTTTTGTCATCCTGACAGAATAATAGTAAAAAATGCTTCTGACAAACCCTCATACCATAAACGCTTACCCTGATAGGTTTTTCTTCAATGTTTCCAAATTTTCTTTTGTATCGTGAGACAGCACGTTGATAACCAATTCGGAAGGTTGGTCTGCCTCCTCCTTTTTTTCTGCGGTTGTAACCTTAGACAGAGCATTTGCATTGTAAACGCCAATACATTCACCCTCGAGCTGCTGCTGACGGATTGTCAATCGGAGATGCTCTATAGCCTCACCAAAGTGAGGGTCACACTCATATCGTGCGAAAGTAGCAAGACTGATCCCACAAAAAACGCATAGGCCTTCGATGGTGTATGGGCGTGACACAGGAAGCTCTACCACCTCTCCTACCCTTGCTCCCGAGCGGATCAGCTCGGCTTTGTGCCAGGGATTACTGTCGCACCACTCGAAGTATCTATATGCCTGTGCGAGAAGGCTGCCCGGGCTTTCATACCTTATCTCCCTGCCGTTGTTTTCACGGCTTTTGTAACAGGTTTTGCGGGCAGCCATTATTTATCTTTTTTCAAATGTTTCTTTGCTGTCTTTACTGATGCGGATTGTACTACGGTAGTTTCTTTATCTGCAATACGCTCGTTATCGGAGTTTTTAGCAAGCCAGTTTTTCAACTCTCTTACTTTGCGTATCAGGCAACTGGCGCACGACTGAGAGGTTTCGTTTGTGCCGAAAACCCGATTATATAATCCATAGATACGGCTCATCGAGTAACGGTGTGTTTTCTCTACTTCGCGTACCAATGCTTCTACTTCTGATCTTAATGCTAGATTTGTCATTTTACTATTTTTTTGTTGTCGATATATTTTACAAGGAAAAATATGATGAACGCAACTACAATGCCGATACCTGCCAAAGTCCACGATTGCCTTGCAAAAGCAAATATCCCGAACAGCATCCATGTGAGGTGAAAGGTGACACAGGGACGACAATTGAAAGGCTTTCGGTCGAGAATAGTCCACACTTCGGGAAGCCTTAGCGACAGCACCACTCCGCAGTAAAGGGAGGTGACAATGCAACACAGCATCGTAATAATGATAGTTAGCGCATCCATATATAATAAGATAATTTTGTAGAGAAATAATGCAGTTTTTGGGGGAGGAAAGAGAAAAATATCCTCCTCCCTTTATGAAGAAGGAAGGAGGATAGATAATATTATTTATACAAGATTTTATTACTCTACCGTAGGATCTAATCCACCTACGCCATCGACCGACACAAAGTAATAAATAGTAACAGATTCTTTATCATTACTTGCTGTTACCCAGATTGTCATCCCAAATCCCTTACTTATAATATGCTTCTTGTCTACTGTTACAATTGGGCTTGTCTTACTGCCTTTATATTCGACCGGAAAACCACCATACCACTGAAATTTGGTTGCTCCCCTTATTTCGCTACCGAAGGTTAACGACCCAACTCTGTCGAGTCTACTTATGTCGGTATAGTTCTTGATAGCATTGTAAGAGATGGAACTAGGGTTTGGATCTAAAATAATGCGAACACTGGAGTCTTCAACTGCATAGCTTTGTCCATTATAGGAGACTGTTGCCTTAGCAATGGCATTACCTTCACGTGCAGCATAATATACTGCTTCACATGTACCCTCTCCCGAAAGTAGAGATAGTAGCATTGAGCCTTGCCAATTTACTACTACCTGGTCTCTTATATTAGAAGGAATATCTAATGTATAAGTAATTTTATTCCCTTGATAAACTAGCGAGCTACTCGGAATCATTTTGGCAGGCTGGCCTTCTATTTCTACTTCTTCTCTCGCTTTAAACACCCCATATTCTGCCCTAATCTCTGAACTTATATTTGTATGAGTATATTTAACTACAAAGGTTATCCTTTTAAAGTCATTATCAGATTTGTTGGGTATTCTTCTTAAATGGTTACTATTATAAGTCCAGGAAATATCACCTTCTTTTACTACAGCGTTGACAACTTTACAATAACAAATTATAGTATCTCCAGGATATGCAGGATATGTAGATGATAATAGTCGATTGTCCACTGTGGAGGTAATTATTTCATCAATATATGGAAAACCTGTACTGCCACCCATTTCGCCGCTTGCACTTTTATACTCTATATCCAAATACAAATCTTTAATATCTCCAGTAAATCTTATTACCTTACTTTCATCGACATGATTTATTGCTAAATATAACTTTTTACCGATTGCATTCTTCGTTGTTATCTTCAATGCTTCACTTGACAAGGCTTTCCCATACCCTTCTCTTTGCATATCTGTACTAATGAGATCAAGATTAGTTATTCCTTTCAGGCTATTCCAAATAACCTCATTAGCATCCATGTAGTTTCCACATGAATATAGCTTAATCTTCCCGTTGAAATTATTATCATACGCTATCACACTTGTTAACTGTAATGATGCGGAAACAATTGTAACATCCTTGGGTAAAGATGAAAGATCAAATTCCAAATATCCTCTACCATAAGTACTGGTAGTAGCATCGTAACCGACAAAAAAACGCTTCGGATCTTTCTCTATAGATTGCTTTGCATAAGTAGTACCTTTTTTAGTTACTCCTACAAAGCTGGCTTTGGGATAAATTCGAACAAAGGTCTGCCCCATAATCGTAATCGATCCAAAGCCAAGAAAGAGCATTAGCATCAATAAAATTTTCTTCATAAGCTTAATAATTAGTTTAATAGTTCTTTTTAGAAATGTTTTGAATTCAATAAACACATGTGCACAATAAGATAATATTGAATAAAAAAGATGACGGTTTTTTCACGATTTGGATGATATTTTTTTTATGAAATTGCGAAATACTTCGCTCTTCAGTACGACAGACAAGGATTATAGCCGTGAGTAATATGCAGGACAATGAAATTTCCCCTCAAATATTTATCAGATAGTCTTTTATTCCTCTTAAGAGAAACTCCCTCAGAAAATTAAGCAGAAAACACCTACATTACTTTTTTCAATAGCTAATAGACAGAAGTTATTGTATATTTTAACTATTAATAGACAATCCGCTACCAATGACGTATTTAGTACACTAATACAAATCGATTAAGCCCCACAAATAGGCTTCAAATGCTACAAACACGTACACTCCAAAGCTTCCCGAAAGGACAAATATTATTTTATTTACTTTTAAAGTGCTAACTTCGCAGCGAACTTTAGGGCAAATACTAACACAAATTACACTGCATTATTTTTATTTTTTAATACACAAAACTATTATGATAAAATATATAATATTATTATTAGGAATCAGTATCAGTATCTTCTCGCAAGCCCAAGTAACCATCGGGTCTGCCAGCGAGCCTGTCTATGGTGCTATCCTCCAACTCAAAGAGAATGACTCGAAGGGTACAAATGCCACTAAAGGCTTTGGTTTTCCGAGAGTTTTTTTATCAAACGGAGACAAACTGTTTCCTATGTTCCCAGAGGGATACAATATCGTACAAGACACGATAAACGAAGGACTAACGGTATACAACACCAATCCTAAGTTTTCTAACGGACGAGGTATATATACATGGCAACTAAACGACTCTTTGTATACATGGACAGCCCTGAAACCAAAAGTGGCGGTTGTAGAAAAAACATTGGCGGTTGTAGTCAAGAATGACAACCAGACTATCGCCGCAAGAACAAATAGTGAAACAAATCCGGCGAGAACAAATATTATATGGGATTCGATAAAAGGTATAAATACAGAAGGCATAAAAATTATAAACAACACAGATATATATCTTCCTCCTCTCAAAGACTTTAAGATAACCGGCTACGTTGGCATTTTTACAAATGGCACTGATGGAAGCGCAACTTATATCGCTAGCCGTTTCTACCTGATAAAAAATAATAATCCGACTCTTGTTTCACTGCCAATATCTACATGGGGATATTCTGAATCATCTACAGAAAGCTATCACGATGGCGGTGTCACAAACCCGATATGTATTTTGAACTAAGGAAAGGAAGGTTCATTAATACGAATGATAGCCAACGGACCGGCAAACAATAGAGTCACACGCATGGCGGCATCTACATCACATGATGCCAAATATATGAGCTCGATAGGTAGCTATCTACTGATAGAAGAATTATAAAAAACTATAAGCCTTAATAGCATTACATATCCTTACTAAAATGTAAGATCGTTTCTACACAACAGACAGGACTTCCCAACCTTACAGCCCTTTATTTTATATTGTCATGTGGCAGATATAAAATAAAGGGCTTTTTTTATTATATAATTCGCAACTGTAATACCAATAAGAATTTCTATACTAATTCTTTGCGTCTTTCGGCAAACTCTTTATTGGCAAGCACCCCTTTCTTGATGCGCGAGATAGCCCGCTGTATATTATGCGCCTTAACCCCAGTAATTTCCGATAGAGAAGTATAGTTTATAGCAGGCTTGAGAGAAATATACATCTTAAACAGCTCGAAATCACGAATATCATAATTATCATATACATACTGCATTATATCCGACTCCAACTTACTTTGCTTGGCTTCGATCTCACGGAAATAGCCGCTATCTACATCCGACTTGTCGTAGTTGGGCAACAGCTCGCAATATCTGTTTTGCTTGATACCCTCGGCCATCAGATTGGTATAATACGAACGGATAAAATAGTGCATGTAATTCTCTATTTTGTTTCCCGAGAAGAGAATGTTCTCGTACATTTTCAGGTAGCTGTCGTTGAAAACATCGCAGTTGTACGAACGACGCACCTCAAGATATTGTGTCAGTTTTTTATTATTGTCGGCAAACCAACGGTTGAAAGCTTCTGCCTTTTCGGCAAAAACAACGTCCGACATATCACGTTCTTTACTGAAATACTTTTTCCCTTTGTTGCCTTTGCTTACGTTGAATAATAGCATAATATAATAAGATAAAGAATGGTTAATAATTGATTATAAATACGTTGAATACACTTTCGAGATAAAGATCACCGCACAAAAAAGAGCAGGCGATGCCCATCAGGACGAAAATCCCGACAATTGTTAATAGCTACAAATCATTTGTTAATCAGCGCCTTTGGCTCTGCCCTTTGAATTCGATGCGGCGGGTAACCGAAATTATGCGCTCCATTACCCGCTGACCATAGCGAGCCACAATCTGATCGCCGTTGAGATTGGTGGATACGATAACCAGTTTTCGGTATTTTTCGGCGGCATCCATCACTTCGGCAAAGGCTAGGCGGCGGTTGCCATAACTTACCAAAGTATCTTCCGTACCAATATCGTCGAGACTTATAATATGTTTCCTCAGCAGCTTGTCTATATCGCTGTTCATCCTTTGAGCATCATACACATTCACCACCTTGTTCATATACTTCAGCAAGATGGCAGGCAGCACATGATAACCCAGCATTGTTTTGCCACGACCATAGTCGCCATACAGAAAAAGTCCCCTCCCCCGATTGTCTGCCAGCCAGTCTGCCACCTCTTCATACTCGGGCAGCCAGTTCAATTCGCTCCTTTTCTGTGCCAGACAGTCTTTCATATAGTGATAGAGCACCGTGCGTGCTTCGGGCACACGGACTATCACTTGATTCTGAGGCACAGGCATATCGTGCTCTTTCATTCGGCTGCATATTTCGTTAAAATCGTTCATCTCCTAAGCTTTTTTGTTGTTTACTCTCGGCTACGGGCTGCATATAATCCTTCGACTTTTCCCACGTTCGGACAGCAGCCTGCCAGTTTTTCATTTTGTTACGCCCTATCATCCAGTCTTTTGCTGTATAGAAGTCTATAAACTTACGGGCATCCACCCTGCCGCCCCTTTGCTTGCAGTAAGCCTCCACCTCTTCGAAGGTGGGCACTACGAATGCGGATTTTGCATTGCTCTCATCGCCTGTAAAGGGTAACCGCTCCTTTTTAGGTTTTACCTGCTTCTTACTTGCCGGTCTGCACCCTTTTTTGTTGTACAACAGTGTATATACGGGCGAGCGAAGCCTGCGCTGTCCTGCCTCAAAGTCTATCAGCCCCTTCTCTTTTAGCCTGTTGCGTGCATCTATCATGGTCTTTTCGCTAAAACCGATCGTAGCGCAGATAATACCGTTGGTACACTCAAAAGGGTTTTCCCATTGGCGAGCATTCGACTCCTGCATCAGGAAGTAATACAGATCTGCCTCGCTGGAGCTCAATCGCACCTTACGGCGGATTTGCCAAAATAGATTTATGAGTTCAATGTAGTTCATACAAGCGATTAATTGTTTTACTGCCGGTGTTAGGTTAGTTCTTGTCGGAGAGGCACACATTGCACTCCCATTAGCTTGTGTAACTGTCGGAAAGTATATCCCGCGATTGTTCACATGCTTCGCTTTCGTTACGGTTATATTCGTCTACAATAGCTCGCAGGCGTGAAGTCAGCACAGCAGAGTCTTCGTAAAGCAAATCCCAGTCGCCATCGAGTACTTCAGAGGTTTTCAGTTGTACGGTATCCATGTATGTTTCAAACTCTACACACACCCGCACACCGTTAATCACATCGTCAAAATCGGGTATCTCCGACCTGTCGGACTCATACAAATGGCCGGTAACGGCTTTCACTAAGCTTGCCATCTGTCTTTCATTGCAATAGCAGTCAATTTTCAGTGCTCCCATTTTTCTTTCGTTTTAATTGCCAGATTGTATTTATTTTCTTTAATTTGATAGTAAATAATACTTTCAATACAAATATACACATATTTGTGAATACATTATACACATTTATGTGAATAATATAGTTAATTATAGTTAACTCTTATTGAATATATAATACAATCTAGATAATGAATAAGATAGCTCGGCAATCATTTTCTAGCAGAGACTTAAGAAGAAAGAAAAGAAGAAGAAAAAGCAAAATAATCACATTACATGCCCATTTAACAATACACATATTAGTGAACAATGGAAATACATGAGAGGATAAAGAAAATAAGGGAAGATTTGTTTAAAGGATCTAACAGCGAATTCGCCAGATCGATAGACGAAAAACCAAATACGACTAGCAACTGGATAAGTGGAAACCGAAAAATCGGATTGGAAGTGATAGAGAAAATACTTGCCCGCCTGCCACAGATAAATGCAAGCTGGCTACTCACCGAAGAAGGACCGATGATGAAAGTCGACGCCGACAAGGAAGAGCCATACCTGATAACAAAGGCAGGGGTGAAATACTTTCAGTTGGCAAACGGAAAATACCTGATGCGGGTTCCTTTTGTGCCTATAAAAGCCTATGCCAAGTACATAGACGACTATCGTGATGCCGAGTTTAGCGGTTCGCTCGACGAGTACAATTTCATTGTAGACCAGATAGGACACGGAAAGTATATGGCGTTTGAAATAAAGGGAGACAGCATGGACGACGATACACGCAAAAGCCTCGCAAACGGCGACATCGTGCTGGGGCGTGAACTGGGATCGGAACACTGGAGAGACAAGTTGCGTACAAATGAGTATCCCAACTGGATAATTGTGCTCGACAACACCATCCTCTGCAAACAGATTATAAATCAGGACGTAGAAAAAGGTACGATCACCTGCCATTCGCTGAACACCTCACCCGAATATTCAGACTTCGAGTTGAGCTTTAACGATATACGGCAGATGTTCAATATTATACAAAGGGTATCGAATATGATGTAACTTTTTGAGCAAAAGAAGAGACAAATATTAGCGCAGTAGGGGCGATTCCTTGTGGTCGCCCGGATACAAACGGGCAGGGACAAGCCACTGCCCCTACCTATAAGACATTGTCCCATCGTCCTTTCGGATTTGCAATCCGAAAGTCAGTCTTATTTGGATTTTAAATCCTCACAATAAAACTTCGGGGTTACAAACCCCGAAGGACGAAAACATTTTTATTATCATGAAAAACCTGAGTCTTATTTTAATCCTAGTTCTAATCGGAAGTTGCAGCAGCAAAAAGTTCATTTCAGGAACTGTTACTGACACAGAAGGAAATCCCATATACAATATAACAGTCAATTCGCCTCAAGCCATATATGGATCTCGTTTAACGGATAATAATGGAAAATTCCGGATTTGTGTAAGAAAAAGAGACTCGATCAGACTCTGTTTCGAACACAGATTATTCTTCTATTTTAATTACAATGGGCTAGAAGATTTTCAAGATTACTACAAGAAAGAGATAGATGTTAGAAAGGAAGATAAATATATAAATGTAACATTAGAGAAAACACCTGAGCGAATCCACTGTGATTCTCTAATAAGCAAGGCTCTCGATAGAGCATATTATATAAAGGGGCAGATTTATAATAAAAAAGGACAAGCATTACCATTGGTTGATGTTTTGGTTGAAGACCTTCCTTTCATTCCTAGGCAAACCCCTTTCTTCACAACCAGCGGGCTCAATGGCGTATACGAAATTGCTATACCCAATAGAGATTCAGTCCGAATTACATTCTCTGATATGTTAGATAAAAAGGAGAAAACAGTTACTATAAAAGGAGAAAACAGTAGAAACATAAATATTACATTAGAATAAATACTATTGCTACCCCCCTTTCGGATTTTAAATCCTGACGATAAAACTTCGGGGTTACAAACCCCGAAGGACGCAGTTGCAAATACCGAAGGACGAATAAAGTGATAATTATCAATTCTTCAAACTAAATAATATGAAGACTATATACACTATCCTATCGCTCACCATACTAACTGTATCGGGGTGTCGGTTTCAGCCAAATAATTCGGAAGGAATTATAGTCTTAAAACATACCGATGACACCCTTTCTTTAAGCATATTAGACTCATATTATAGAATCAGCAAATACAAAACCGTTAAGAAAGATGATACTTTGTATATTGAAGTACTATCAATATCCTCGCCCGACACAGTACCCAAGCCTGATTTGATACCAATAGATACGACCATCAAATATATTAAACTTCAAAGCGACACGATTATTGACGTTCAAAAGATACCTTTTCCGATTAGTCATTAAGACCCATCCCATCGTCCTCATCGTCCTTTCGGATTTGCAATCCGAAAGCTATTCTTATCCGGATTTTAAATCCTTACAATAAAACTTCGAGGTTACAAACCTCGAAGGACGAAGAGGACGAAGGAACCAACAGAAGGGAGAACCTTAAAATATGGGGAGTTTTCTAAAACTTAACCATAAAGACATGCCAATATAACAATAAATAAATATTATAAAATAGGGGAATGCCTAAATATGACTTTTTATGTGTTAAATCAAACATTAACATATTAAAAAGAAGACACTTAGACATGTGACCCACAACCCAAAATATGACTTTTTTAGGGCTGTAAAATTATGCTAAAAAATTATTTTTCTATTAACATAAAAATAAATATCAAAATTATAATTCTGTTACAGAAATAGATGTATATTTGATCATAAATAGCATATTATCAGGCAACACAAAACGTTCAAGACTTCATTTTCGATATGAATTTCGATATGAATTGAAATGAGTTCGGACACTACAAATCAATATTTCTGACGATAATTCATTAGAATCTTGTGCCTTAAATGTGCAAAAAGAGGTAAGCTCTTGTGAGATAGAGAGTGAGCACTAAAGTTAAGATTGATATTGTTGTTTTAGAAACAATGGAATAAATGTAATGTACAATATAAGTAATTCATAGAACAGTAAGTATGTTAACAAAAAGTAGTGATAAAATTAATACTTCAATAAATAATAAACCATAAATCAGGCAGAATGAACACAATACACTATTTATTCATCGTATCGCTTCTGATATTTGCAGTTTTCTTTCTTTTTGCAGGGTGGAAAAACATCAAACTATTGCTAGACGACTGGGATTACATCAAATCGAACAAAACGGGCGTAGGAAGATTCCTTTATGTTGCCGGTTTTGTAGGTATCGCTGTATTGCTCTCTGTCTTAGGCTTCATTTTCATCTACTTCCTACAGATTGCCAGTTCGCAAGCTTATCTATTTTCGGAGTAAAAACTAGAACAGAAAACTTTACAATAAACGAAGGCCTACGCCACCATTCCCTCTACATCAAAAGCAAAGGGAAAGACTATTTTTCGCTGGTCTTTCGAGTTTGCACGTTAAGATCACAACTGCAACAAGGCTATTCTTGTGCAAAAAAATGACAAAAACCCCCATATATATTCTACAAAAAAGTCATATAAAGCCCCCTACCGAAGAGGGTTAAACGACTGATATAAAAATTATTATTATCAGCATATCGGTACAAAAAGTCATATCGCACAAAAAATGATAAAAAAGGATTCATCTTATCATTAGATTTGCATAGAATTCATTGATATCACCTTTCCTTTTATGTGTAAGATTATGTCTAAATATTATATCTCCATTGAGCACACCGAGGACATCGACACCGGGCAATATGCGATCAATGATCCGGATATTCTGATCAAAAAGCGCAGCTTCTTGATATTTGACATGATTGTAAAAAACTTTGGAACGTATAACCGTGACTTAAAGGAATATGCTGATAGATATTGTAAAATATTAAACTCGGTATCTCTCTAAACATGATAAAATTTGTCTTTATATAAATCCGAAGAGGCTGTACACCCAACACAAGCCTCATCCATTCAAAAATCCTAATCCTTAAGATCATTCTCAGTAATTAAGAAAGGTCCACAAAATCACTTTGTAGACCTTTCACTTACACAAACTTTACAAACTACTTAATATATTAAAAAATACGAAAACCTATATTTTTTAATAAAAAAACAGATTAATAAAACTTTAGATTTTTCCTCAAAAAGAACAAAACTTATAAAATTATTTTGCTTTTTTTGATAGTTTGATAGTCCATATGAGAGTATTTAAAATAACTTATTATTGTTGTATTTGTAATGTTTACACAAAGATAGTCAATTTCACACATTATAAAAATTAATTCTCCTAAAAAAAATCACCTACAACCCTCTGTCAGAGCATATATGCTAATAATCCGTTAATATATAGCGTATTATATACGTCATAAAAAATGTGATTTTATTTAAAAAAATTTCAAACGCCTACTTTAAACCTCCGCATTACCAAATATCCGAGCAGAAACAGCAACAAAATCCTGCCACACCAGATCTGAAAAGACTGGAAAGAAGTCAGCCTGTTTACGTCCTGTACCTCTACCACCGGATAGGGCACGGCTATGCTGTCTGTCTTAAATACTGAATCCCTCACCACCTTGTCTCGATAGAGATATTTATACTTCTCGAGCCATACCGTATCGCCTTTCATCTTTATCAGCACAGAGTCGTACAGGTGAACCGAGTCACGCAACAGCTTGTCCCGATATTCCACCCTGACGCTTTCTACAGGCACATACACCGTTTTGGCCTTGCAAGACGCAAGTATCACAAGTAGTAAACAGACCGACAAGCCCGCTGCATATCGCTGTACAGATTTTAGAATCATTCTTCAAATTTTAAATCGTTAATCCTGTTTAACCACCCTTTCCTGAACTTTCGGTTAGCCGGACGTGCTGCCACAATCCTATTCACAAAGGCGATACGCTCTTGGCGGATTTTTTCGAAAAGTTCACACTGAGGTGTATAATTATTCACAGCAGCCAGCGTTTGGTTACCCACAACGCCATCGGCAATAACGCCCAACATCTTTTGCGGCAACTTGATGCCATAGCTACCCGAAGCCCATACCCAGTCGACAAGGATATTGGCTATGCTCTGATTGACAATCTTATCCCCCTGCCACTTGTCCCAATAGAGGCTTTTGAGCACATCCGCCCACTCTGCGTCTGAAATATTCTTCAGGTCGGCAACGGTGGTTGTGGCGTATCCTCTTTGGCGGCGGTAAAACCTATAGGTAGCTATCGTTATGCCCTTATTGGTGGCTCCGCCTCTATCGTCGGGATCGTCTACAAAGTCACCTTCCCATCGGAGAATAAATGGAATAAGCAGTTCAACCTTTGCCATCTTTGTCTTCATTTTTCTTTTCGTCTTCTACTTCTATGATATCGGTTTTCTTTCCAAAAAACTTTAGAATGTTTACCTTCACGCTTTTACCTCTCGAGGCGAAGTAATTCACATAAATGCTTTCCAATTCTACCCCGTATATAATCACAAGCATGAGCATAGGGAGCAACTCCACGCCAAAAGGCAAGGCAAAAGCCTGTCCGAAGGTGTATGCCAATATAACCCAGATGATGTAGCTGGTTATCTTGTCGATTGTACGGCGCACGGCTTTCGATTTCTTTACGTCTTCTTTTCTGGCTTTGGCGGCGGCTATCCCAAACTTCAGGTCGGCAAGCGTTAGTGTCAGCGCCAGGATCAAGAGCCATTTAGCCCAAATAAAGAAATCCAGAAGTCCTACTAAAAAATTATCGGTGTATGTCATAAGTTATTTTTTATTTGTTTGTTGTTTTTGTGATGAATGAAAATGTCGGATTATTCTCTTTGAGGAACGCCCGTCTTTCGGAATTACAAATTCCGAAAGTTTACGAAGCAGGGAAGTACAAATCCTACGTTGTAGGGGATTTGTAATCCCCTACAACGAGTTTACAAGAATGTGCCGTAATTGAGTCCGGCGTGTGTCTTATTAATAAATACCGCCTCCACTTTACTCCGGCTCTTTTCGCCTGCTTCTGATTTTTCGATCAATATCAAACTGATCTTGCTGTTTTGCAGAGACATTGTCTCTACATCCTTATTGTTCAAGTCTGCCATGTCATATCGGGTTTTGTGTGGTTATTTTCAATCTCCATTGCATAAATGCCCCTTTGATAGGAAAAGCCAATTCGCCCGGGTTACCACTCATTGCCAGCACCGAGTTGTAGAAGTCGGGGTGCCCCGATGCAATGTAATTGCCAGCCTTGTCTCGCTGCATTTCAGCCTGCTGCGCATTGTTGAGGCTCATAAGGCAACGCAGGTCGTTGGGCAATACATCAAACCATTTGGGCTTTTGCTCATTCTGCCAAAAAGCCTTGTCGGTGGCGTCTGTGTCGCTTTCGTTATAAAGGTCTTTCCAGCATCTTCGAAGCTGCACATTCCCTGTCAGCGAAAAAGTAGATTTTCCCGCCTCTGCCACAAACGAAGAATATGCCGGATAGGTTATTCCGTTGTATGTCACACTACCCGAAGCGTCGCTCACCAATTTGGGCTCTACAAAATACCAATATCCGGCTTGCAGGCTTCCCGAAGCAATTGCACCCGAAGGTATCTTGTTTACAATACGCATCTGAACGGTAGAGTGCAGCACCTTATCGAGCACCTCATACACAATGGGGTTAGACGTTTCGGGCACAAATGAAGTGACGCCTGCCACTCCGTTAAAAATATTGTTGCGGGAAATTACAGCCGAACTATACGTCACTCCGTTGTATTTCACCTTTTCCTCCTGACCATCCTTCGAACGCACAATGTAAGCACGATGTACACCATTGCTGTAAGGTACAATGCCTCCGTCTTTGTTTACCTCAACGGACGAAAATGATGGCGTGCTGTCGATCAATACGCCTTGATCTATAGGCAGATTGTGTATAATATCCAACTTATTGAGCTGATATTTACCTCCCAGCCAGATTATATTTGTAGCACATTCACCCGCTACAGCCTGCGAAACGTCGATATTGGAAGCCAATGCTATAGAGCCGTCCGCTATGGTAAGCGAGCTATTGGCATAGACCGGCGAAAAGCTTGCCGGCTTGCTTTTGTCGGATGTGATACCGATGGCGTCACATCTGTCGAAGGAATAGCCGAAATATACCAAATGCCTTTTTTCGTAATTGTGCAACGCAGAATCTTTTTTCACAAGACCGTCTACACACGAGTTTTTAGAGAAAATCCATTTGCCCTGCTTCATCGTCTCGCCCATGTCTGTCACATTGGGCACACTAATAGATTGCGCCTCGCAGCGGGCTACAAAATCAGCTCTCAGCTCCTCTTCCGTGTTACCGTTCAGTGCCTTGTACTCGGTTTCTCCTCCGATCTTGAGTTCGCAATCGTTGAATGCCACAAAATTATTCCTGTAACCGGATACATCGGAGCTCAAGATGGTTACCTTACAGTGATCGAACAAATCCAGATTGGTATTCGACAATACGGCATCGGGTACATTTATAAATGAGTTTCCCCCGTTGGTAGAAGTCTTGGCATAGAGCTTACAACTGTGTTTTGTTCCCGAAAGGTCTGAATAGATAGTACATCCGACAAATATATATCCGGTACGGTATAAAGGCTGTGATATATGCCTCACAGTCATATCATAGAAGTAAAGGCTATTTTGCCAAACAGAACCTTCCCCATAGGCATTTATGTTTTTATTCCATATCGTACTATCCATGCCACTACCTATCATATGCAAATAGTTGTAATTTGCACTCGCCTCTGTAACAATAGAGCCGGTATGGATACCACCGGAGAAGACGTTCTTGGTCACTCCCGAGTTTCGCTTTAGATCTATAACTCCATGAGACTTCGCAGGATTTGTCCTTGTGTACACAGATCGTGTCCTCTGATCGTAGGCTGTAGCACTTAGCGCAGAAAAGAAAGCAACATTATCTATACTCTCATCCAGCCTGCCGTACTTATCTCTATAATTATACTTGCCCATCGTCTTCTGTTTTTTCGGTTATTATCACTCGTCCTGTAGCCAGTACAAGAACATTACAATTGTCGAAGTCTGCCCTGTCGTTCTCTTTCAAATCGTTATACAATCGCCTGAATGAATGGGGCTGACTGTCAAACAGCAGATTGTCATCGACCTCAAATGTGACATCGTCTTTCTTTACTTCGTATATCATGGTAATGTAGCTTTTGCGTAAATAAATAAGTATCCGGTAGGCTCTGTGCCAACTTTTTCGACCTTAAATTCCACAAGCGACTTCGCCTTTATCTTTACCGATACGGTTTTACCCAAGAGCACTTCTATGCCGTCTACCCATAGTTTGGATACGTTCATCGCCTCTACCCGATAGATTATCATCTCCTCGCCTATAAACATTTCGTAGGGTGAAGCAAGCCCCATATTGATCGACATGCGACGCTCCAACTGCAACTGCTTGGCATATTCTGCCAGATTCTCGAACAGGTACTTGCCTGAGCTGAGCGCACCGTTGCTATCTTTCTTCGAACCGAATATCCAGAAACCGCTCGGGTCTTTGATTTCGGGAAGCTCCGACAAGGGGATAGCTGCTATTTTAGTGTTTTCTGCCATATTTTTTTTGATTTATTTTTATTCTAAAATCTTCTTTGTTCTTCTGATTCTCTTTTTCTATGCTATTTGTTTTATTCCTCTTTTTGTACTCTTTGTCATTGACTACACTACGTTCCGTCGAACGTTGTTTCTGAACGATAGAGCGGATAGGTAGGGACAGAGGCTTGTCCCTGCCCGTTTGTATCCGGACGACCACAAGGGTTCGCCCCTACTCCGCTAATATTCATCTCGTCTTCCTTCGTCCTTCGGGGTTTATAACCCCGAAGTTTTATCCTCCGTCCTTCGGGGTTTGCAACCCCGAAGTTTTAACATCAGGATTTAAAATCCGAATTGAAATGACTTTTGGATTGTAAATCCAAAAGGACGGTGAGACGATTCCTCAACATACCAAAGAAGGTAAAGCCGAAAAACAAGAGAGATCATTACATTATATCAATATTGCGAACTTTCCGTTTTCGGTAACTATCACCCTCCTGCTCTCTGTTCCCAACGCAAATATTTTGTTGAATTTTTCGGCATTCACCTCAAAGAGAGGATAGATAGAATCTTTGGAAAGCGTGATGCTGTATCCCGCCGTTTCGCCCAATTGCCCCGATACCTGCGAAAAGGCAAGCGTAGCCCCACCGTCGGAACCAAAAGAGTAAATATTGCCCTGCATATTCCTGAACACCACCAGATACTTGTTGCCAATGGCTTTGAGCAGGTTGTTGGTTTTGTCAGACTTGAGGGTATTCACAAAGGTGGTTAGTTGCTGCCTGTACAGTGCGCCATCGTTTGTTTCGGTGAAATTGCTTTCGCTAACTTCCGACAGCATGGTGTAAGAGGTGTCTACGTCTTTGAGGATGCGATCTACAAAACAGGAGTCGTACAGGGCATCATCTTTGAAGTAATATGCTGCAAAGTCCTTTATATCCAAAAGGTAAATCTCGGCTATACCTCCCGAATTGTATCCGCATGTGTGTTTTATATTCTGAACCAATCTGCAACTCATATTGTTCTGTTTTTTTTGAGACAAAGCGGCAACCGCCGTTAAAGCTGAATACCGCTTTATCAAGTATGTTTTCTTTAAACTTATGATGTGACATTCGTTCTCTCACTTTGCTTTTTTAGTTGCCCTTCGAGGGTTTAACTACCTTACACTCCGCTGATTGCTAATTGCAACCCCGAAGCTCTACTATGAGGATTTAAAATCCGAAAAGATGACAAAGAGGCGAATATCACAACTACATCGCAGAACAGGTTACGGAGTTATAACTGTCTTATCCACAATGGCAGTAACCACGTCCTCACCCTTGAGTAAGCGACCGATCTCCATCTCTGTTCCCGCCATTGTCACCGTCCAGCCGTTGGCATCAGCCTCAGCAGCACCCGAAGCGTAATTGAACGCCGTTGAGCTCAGCCCGTTGATGCGTCCCAGCACTACCGAACGGTTGCTCTTATCCACTACCACAGCCGTAAACTTACCAAGACTGAGAGCATCACCCTGATTAAGAATCGTATAGTCATACTCGCTGAGAGTAAAGTTTAGGGTGTGCGTACGGTATTTACCGCCGTTGCTGTTCTGTGCCAGTTCGTCGGAGAAAGAAGCCGTATTGTCTATAAAGTCCACCTTATAGGCTTTTGCACTGTCGGCAAGCGTGATAGCGCTGATCTCTCCTTCGGCCGAAAATTCGTATTCGTTAGCCGAATCGTGATTGATCAGATAAACCGATTTGATACCGGCAACGGAATACACACATGTTTTCTTTGTAATATTTGATGTTAATTTGCAAGACATAATTTTTATTTTTTTTGATTCGTTAATTTTTTGTCGCTTTTCTTTTTTTGACTTCTTTTGTTCTCTGTTCTTATCCTCTCCGTTCTTCGGGGTTTGCAATCCCGAAGCTTTATTATAAGGATTTAAAATCCGGATAAGAATCGCTTTTCTTTCATCTGCTTATCTGTTATTGATTCCTTGAATAATTATTATTTTTGTCAAAAACCTAAACTTATGAGAGAAGACTATAAAGGTATGACTGTCAATGAAAGGCTTTACGCAAGCGGATTACTTGATAAATTCGATAAAGCCGTTTCCGATAAGAACATACATTCTATAAAAGAGTTTCTACGAAATGTAGAGCTTTCGGATGAGAATATAACAGCTATATTGGATAGTCTCGATCTGACATAAAACCTTTCGTCCCCTTCGTCCTTCGGGGTTTGCAACCCTGAAGCTTTACTATTAGGATTTAAAATCCAGAGAATAATCGCTTTCGGATTGCAATTAGCAATCAACGGAGTGTAACGTAGTTAAATCCGAAAGAACGGTAGGATTTATTTGTTACTTTTGGTTTGTTATAATTATTTGTTATGAATCGCACTAAAATCACGAAACTGGATATATTTTCTGTTATCCTCGTTATTTGTATAAGTATACCTCTAATAATTTTATCCCTAAATAATGATGATAAGGTCATAAAACATGAGATGAATAATTACTTATATTTGCCAGATTCCGTTAAATCTGAAGTTAAAGGATTCGTTCTAAGAGAAAGATTTATAAAACAAAAAGGTGTTACTCTTATTGACTTATCCAATGGCGGAAAATACATGTTACGCGATGTATGGTTTATTAAGCGTGATTACTATATTTACAAACCGGCGAATAACGATTCCATCTATTTTTATGATAGAAATAACAAATTAGTAAACCATAAATTAAAATATTGATCCCTTCGTCCTTCGGGGTTTGCAACCACGAAGCTTTATTACTAGGATTTTAAATCCGGATTAGAATAACTTTCGGATTGCAATTAGCAATCAACGGAGTGTAACGTAGTTAAATCCGAAAGGACGGTGGCAGTGGCTTGTCCCTGCCCATTTATATACAGGCGACCACAAGGGATCGCCCCTACTCCTTTAATATCCATCTGAGAACAAAAGAAATCGTATACAAACTCTATTAGAACACTATATAACAGCCGATTAGTTACTTGGACTATAAAATACTACTTCGTCTTCGAAAGGGATAGCAAAGCCAAGGCGCAAACGTCCGTCGATGAAAATCTTATTATCGTTTGGAGCAGCAAACTGCCCTAAGCGGATTTCCTCCAAGTCGCGAACGAGGTCTGTACCTACAAGGAAGTTTTTAGAATCGGCGGCTATCATATCGTTATCGTCCAGCCCTTTCACAGGAACAATCTCCACGCCCATATAGCGCACCGAGTCGCCCTCTACTGCAAAGTTTGGACTAACCACTACATTGTCGCCCCAGATACCTCCCAACGCCATCTTGACCTTCATGTACGCCGAGTACGAAACGTAGATGTTCAGCGAGCCGTTTTCCAAGCCCATCGCCATTACATCTTCGGGGATGGAAGCGAAAACCTTTTCTACTTCTGCCAGTACATTTGCCTTTGTAAGCGATACGCCCAATAACTTAATGGCTTGTGTGCTGTCGGTCAATACTTTTACGGCTCCGTCGAAGTCGTTTGCGTCTGCCGAGCTGTCGCCTTTGAATATCTTGGTCTCGATCTCGCTGCTAAGTTCCGAAGCAAGGATTGTCATTGTTGCCTCTTCGAGGGTGGCGGGCAATTCCTGATTCTTGGCTCCCGGACTAAGCATCCATACGGTGCGTTTGCGCTCGAGGTCGTCGATGCACTGCTCGAGGTTGATTTTGTAGGTTTTTACTTTCAGTTCTTTTTCGCTTAGTTTGGCGATCTGGTTTGGTGTCCACGAGCAATCGCGTGAGTCTGCCTGAAGGATATTTCCTTCGAGGTCGATCAGGTTGAGTTGTGTAGTGTCTTTCACCCCGATCACAGGTGTGATTTTTCCTTTTTCGATCAGCTTTCCGCCGAAGATGGCTTTTGTAAACCAATCCATGTTAGACGACGGTTGATAAGTAAGTGATGAAATGTCGTAAATGTTTGCCATAATTTTATTCAATTTTTTTAATGTGAGAATATGCCGATGTGCCAATCATATTCAATATGTATTCGGATCAGCGTATTGGCATATTGATTATTTTCTTCTGTTGATAGTTTGATTAAGAGCCGCTGCCATGCGCTCGGCTGTGCTCATCTCGGCGGGAGACTTGCCTGTGCCCAAAAGCTGTACGGCAGGATATGCCGAAGGTGTCTTGCGGCGCATTTCTTCGACCTGTGTTTTGGTGTCTTCGAGCATTCCGTTTGCTTCGTCAAGGGCTTGCAACAGCTGTTCGATGGTAGCCTGCATTTCGGCAATCTTGGCTTTGAGGGCTTCTGCCGTTTTTCCGTCAAAGTCGGACAGCCTGACTCCTCTTTTCTTGCTTCGCAATGCTTGTTTGGCTTTAGCATCTTCGGGGTTGGTTTTATCGTCCGAAGGCTCTCGTGTTTCCACAAATTGTCCGTTCTCGTCTACTACCAGCAGGTTTCCGTTCGACAGGTTGTGTTCTCCCGCCGCCATTTGCTCGCCTTCGAGCGTCACAAATCCATCGGCATCCACATAAGCCTCTTTGCCGTCGGCAAGAACAAAGACCACATAGGCCGTGCCGCTGGCAGTCGTGTCTGCTTTTTCTACGGCATCGATGTCGAGCAGCATGTTTGCAATGCGCCCAAGCAATGTCTGTTTCACTTTTTTCTTTTTGTTATTCATACTTTTGTTATTTATGCGGGATAGGGAAACTTGCTGAGAGAAAAAGCCTTCGAGGGAAAATCCCTTTACATGCCCGCTCATCACTTCCTTTTCCCAATAGTTTTTGTCTTCTATCTTGTAGCTGCACATGAGTGTACCTTTTGGCAGGTCGCTAAATCCGAGTGCTTTCGATTTGTCGTTTTCGGGGTCTTCTACTATCCACAGTTCGGTGAGATAGTTGCCTGTGAGGGGAGACTGGTGCTGATGGGTGGTGCTATGCAGGGCAACTCCTGTTTTCATCATCTTGCGGGCAATTTTCTCTACCTGTTCCTCCGAAAAGCGGATGTAATAGTCACCCGTTTGCGGCGAATGGCGGTAGATGAGTTGTCCGGGTTTGAGCACAACGCCTGTGAGTACTTGCTTTGCGGTATCTCGGCTAAGATGTAGTTCCTGTTGTCTGTCGAGAGCGATAAAATCGACTTGGTTTGCCGGAAAGTCGACGAACGAAATGGCATAGATGCCCGTCAGGTCGTCGGCACTTTCGTCGATCATGCAATCGTAAATCGGTGTATTCATTTTGTTGTAAATTGTGGGTTCGTACTATGAGATAATTTTGAAAAAATAAAATGCAAATAAGGGGGAAGTTTTATGTAACCTGCGCCATTATTTCGGATTTGAAATCGGGATAGTATGAGCTTCGGGGTTGCAATTAGCAATCAACGGAGTGTAACGTAGTTAAACCCCGAAGGATGCAGGGAATAAACAGGGGATTACAAATCCTCTGTGACGAAAATCCCCTGTGACGAAGATGTAGGGGCAGTGGCTTGTCCGTGCCCGTTTATATACAGGCGACCACAAGGGATCGCCCCTACTCGCCAAAGGACGAGAAAGGAAAAGGACGGAAAAGAGAAGATAAATAATAAAGGGATAATACTAAAAAATAAAAACACCTCATTTTTGAAAAATAGGTGCAAAAAACGGCAGGCTTTTTCTTTTACTGTTTTCTTTTATAGTTTATGTTTTGTTTATGTTTATATATAAGGCTTACGGTTATGCTTTATATTTTGCAGGAGGGTTTGCTTGGGGTTATACGTTCTTGTATAGGGAATGTTTTGCTTGAGTTTTTAGGGTAAAGAGAGGGGATAGAAATGTATTCGTCTTTCGGGGTTTGCAACCCCGAAGCCTTATTGTAAGGATTTGTAATCCGAAAGAACGAAGGATGACAAGAAGCAAAACAGGGGATTACAAATCCCCTATGACGAAGATTGCAAATCCCGTTTAACGAAAGGTTATGCAATAAAAATTGTCTAAACAATTAATTTGTGTTTTATTTTAAGAAATAAATTAGCCTATTTAACAAATATATTTTAACTTTAAACGACAAAAACCTAAACCTCAAATATTATGAAAGCTAAACACTTGAAACTAGCAATTCTTATTTCCTTCCTTTTGGTAATGATAGGCTGTACGGACGACAATACAATTATTCCCCCAAAAGTAGAAAACAAAACATTAGCTGTCGCCGATACTGTATGCCTGATGTTTAAGTCGATGAATGGCAGTAGCGAAGGAGGAATAGAGGGTATAGAGACAAGTAAGTACCGCCAAGTGCATAATAGCCGGATGAACGGAGGTATGCTCAACTTTGGCGAACTGGTAAGAGATTCGTATATCATCTTTATTGAAGGAACAGACAGTGTAAAAATAAATGGATTTATAGGTTGTGCTTATATAACTCCTTTGGGCTGGGGTGACCAAAGATCATACACCGTTATAAAAGGTTTGAATGCGGTTTGTAAATATAAGTTTGAGGGTAATGCTTTAAGGATTCAATATGAGCCCTACACCGACAGCTGGATAACTTTAGGCTATGGCAACAAAGAAAAGATAGAGGTATATATTGAAAATAAGCATCTCTACGTAGAAGCTATGTACAAAGAAGGAGACTACATCAGTCCTGAAGCGGAAGAGCTCTATTTTTGGGAGGCAAAATACTCAACTTTGTTTAGTGTTCCTATAACTATTACTGCCGAACAGGCAAATACTATAATAGAAAGACAGAATTGGCAAGACTTTTTTGATGAGGTTAGTGCCAATTGGTACAACATACCTATAGGGCAATATTATGCCGAGACTTTCAAGACTGCAAGAGACTTGAAACATAAGTTTCAGGGAGCAAGCTGGTCTATTCACAAAATGACCTATCTGCCGAAAACAACAGTAAACTGAAAATAAACATTTTAAAACAGGGGATTGCAAATCCCCTGTGACACAACTGTAACGCAAGCCCCCCGAAGAACGGATGAAACACAGTTTTATCCGACCATAATCAACAAAAGAAAGGCTATATTTGTATTATTGTATTCTTAAAACGTATTTACAAATATAGAAACCCAATATATTATGAAGAATCTTATACGGTACTGCTTTCCCCTAATCATCCTTCTATTTATCGTATCTTGCAGCGACAACAAAGATGAAGAAACCAAAGGCGTGCCTTTGCAAACAGCAGAAGGGATTTCGAAAGTAGACCTCTCTGACAGAAGCGAATGGAAGCTTATGATTGGTTACATTTATAGCTACAGCACTTCAGCTTCTGATTACAATTTTTCGATAGACAAGAACAAAATAATGGTACTTTCGCCTAAAGACCAACCTTTCTTATTCGACAGAAGTTACAAAGAAGGAGATACAGGCTATGCACCTTTGTGGTTGGTATCGAAAGATTATACAACAAGAACGAAGACGTCACCGGCTCCTCCCGTCTACCCCAATATAAAAGATCAGAGCACTGCCCAAAAGTTTTTCAATGCAGATGCGTTGTGTTGCAACTATCAAAGTACGGTTAGTCCGCATATCAAAGACTTGGTATTTACGCATGCCAATGCCTTGCTCGAATTTGAAACGGAAGGACTACCCGACAATGCTAAAATTGAAGTATATAACTACGGAAGAATAACACCTTTGAGAGACAGCAACAACACCAATCGCTACAAAGCAATAGCTGTAGCCAATCGTGAATATGGACCAAGCGCAATAACAATTACGATAGATAATAAATCTTATATCGCTTTTATCTCGGAAGGCTCACTGGAAGCTGATACGCACTACACATTTAAGGTGAAACCCGACATGGAAGCCAAAGAATTTGTAATTACAGATCTTACAAAAACTAAGTGGAGCGAACAGTAAAAACTGTATAGTACATATCTTCGTCTTTTTCGTCTTTCGGGGTTTGTTACCCCGAAGCCTTATTATAAGGATTTGAAATCCAAATAAAATAACTTTCGAGTTATAAATCCAAAAGAACGAAAAAACAGGTGATTTCGAATCCCCCTGTGACGGATATTACTGCTTATATACAAAGCAGAGTATCTGACTTTCATTAAACTAACAAAACAAAAAACATGAAAATTAAAGAGTTACATCTGTTGTCAGATAATATTATAGAAACCGAACTATTTTATAACAACGTTTTAAACGTAAAAACAGAGGATAAAAGTCCAAATACTGTATCTTTCAATGTGGGAAGTACTAAAATCATTTTTATCCAAACCAAAACAAATATCAAACCTGTTTATCATTTTGCATTTGATATTCCTAACAATAAATTCGAAGAGGCGTTTGAGTGGATGAAAGCACGAACTCAACTAATACCGGTGATAGATGAAAATAATTTCGTTTCAAAATTCGACTTGTGGAATGCAAAATCATTCTACTTCTATGATAATAATCTAAATTTACTCGAGTTGATTTGTAGATTTGATATGAATAACGAAACGAAAAAAACGTTTGATAGCTCCTCCATACTTTATGCCAGTGAAATTGGTATAGTATCTGAGTCGGCAAGTCAAACAGCTGACTTTCTAACGAATAAATACGGTATAAAAGAGTTTACCAAGCAAGCAGGTACAGATAGCTTTACGGCTTTGGGAGATGATTATGGCTTGTTGGTATTAGTAAACAATCAGAGAAATTGGTTCCCTACAAATGATTTAGCGAAGTCTTTCCCCACAAAAATCGTCTTTGACAATGAAGCTAATGAGAATTACATATTAGAGATCGAATAATTCTAGAATATTATACTATTCGTGTCCTCATGAAGGCTATTCACAACGTTCCTTCGGATTTGAAATCTTCGTCTTCTTCGCCCAACGTTCTTTCGGATTTAAAATCCGAAAGTTATTCTTATCAGGATTTAAAATCCGAAAGGAGACAGAAACAGAGGATTACAAATCCCCTGCGACCAAGTTCTTATCAGGACTTTAAATTCCTCTGAGACCAACAAAAGACATCCCCCTCTTTCTCATGCTGACGATAGCAAATATCTCGTAAAAGACAAGTGAAAAACCTTTCTATTCCCACTATTAATGGGAATTGTAGCTGTTTTTGGATAAAAAAGGTTATCTTTACTGATAAGGACAAATACAAACACACAATAATCATGAGAAAAATTACCATCGTAGCATTTTTTGTGCTTAGCTTAGCAACGTTTGCTCAAAATTCAACACCCCCAATCGAAGGTTTCGGACATTTCAAATTTGGCATGACAAAGAAACAAGGGCAAAATGCTATCAAAAAACACAAAACACGTAATACTAAAGCCATTAAGTTAGACACAGATATCGAAGTAGAGAACATAGAGTTAGACGGAGTCGTGTTTGACAGAACTATACTTAGCTTCGATAAGTTACTCTGGTTTGGGAGTTTCGAAAAGGAATATACCTATTGGGACGATGCCGAAAAAGATTTCAACCATCTACTTCGCATAATGCAAATAAGGTATGGTGACACCTCTGTAAAAGATGGATCGACAATATGGTACGACGCCAAGAACAACATAATCTTACTGAAAATAGAAACGAATAATAACGTACCTAAATTGTCGGTTGCATACATCGCAAATCTTTAAATCCTATAATATGAAAAAAATCATTTTATCATCAGCCTTTTTGCTGATGACAGTAACATCATTCGCCCAACAAGCAGTTTACTATGCCCTAGACGGCAGCGAATGGGTATCGGAAACACATCGCGATGCACAGGAAATAATATTGTGGAAAACACTCTCCGAAGATATCAAATATATGAAAGCAAACGGTCGCTGCACTTCCGACTATTTTGATACTTTTTCCGAAATGTTTGAACTCTATAAGAGTGCAATTTCAGATATTAGAATAGCCAATGTATATGCAAAAAAAACGATCGATTCGGGCGAATACAAAGAGATAAAAAACCATATAAAACTGGAACCTACTATCGCCTGCAATGGAGAAACATTCTACAGGAAAGAATTTAGAGAACTCTTCGATCTGATTGTTGATCAATACAATATGATTTCAACATATCATACCGATATCATAAACCTACATAAAGGAAGATCGATCAAACGACCGACAATAGATTTGGATAGATATGTAGAAAACAACAATAAAATTGGAGACTTAGGCAAAGTTTTGAGAGAAACATCGCAAAAATTACAAAACGAGAAAGCCCCTATCGATAAATCGGAAGCGTTAAGAATAGTTGCTGATGAGATCAGAGGCATAAAAAAAGGATTATACTATACTATCGACGGAAAAGAATACAAAACACTCAAAGGACGTGACAATTATGAAACAAGACTAACTAAAAAATACAAAGAAAGGTTTGATGTAATAAAAACCGATATGAAATATAAAGAGAGTGCTCAATATTTGCAGGAACTTTTATTTGACAACCTGGATTATTTAAAAAATGCAAGAACTATCAATGATCTGCTCAGCTTTCTGAGAGACGAAGCAATGTTGAAAAAAGTAAAAAAGGCATTCCCAAATAGAGATTTTACAACATACATTGCCCGTAATAACGATACTTGCTATATAAAAGAAGTGTATGACTGGTATGACCAGCTTTTAGGTCTTTTTGAAATATACGACAACACATTAAATTATATGGAGCAAATCGACAAGGAAGGTCTCAAAAATAAAGATAAAACTTTTACAATAACCGAATTAATCTCATATATGGATAAACAAAAAGATGCTCGGGGCAATACCCATACAGAGCTATTTAACGATTCTCTTATTAATCTGGAAGCTGTAACACCAATTGCTTCCAGCTTAATAAAGTACTACCTAGACAATAAATAGATTGCAAATCTCCCTGAGTCGAAGAGGGAAAAGCAGCCTATTATTATGCACCAAATAATATAAAAGCTATGAAGACACAAATTATCCTTCTTATTTTATTACTATCCGCCACTACATCTTTTGCACAATCGGTAAAAACAGACGTGCCGATAACCGGGCTAGGTGAATTCTATCTGGGTATGACTATCGAACAAGCATACGAAATATTAATCGATATCAAGACAGAAGACACACAAATCATCCCCCTATTGGAAAACGTGATAAAAGTTACGAATATGGAATTGGCCGGATATGTATTCAATACTTGTTTTTTAACATTTAATGAGAGTGGGCTTCGGCTAATCTCATATATCAAAGAGTTTTATAAGAATAACAAGAATCCTATAGAATTCAATGAGCTGGTATCTATACTCGAAAACGACTATGGGATACAGCCAAATAAAGAAACCGAACTACGCAAAAAAGGAAAAATAGATTTCGCATGGAGCAGACCACTGGAGGGTTTTGTCGGAATAACAAAACAGTATGATGAAAAAAAGAAACTAAATACAGTTCTCATATACGTCAGTAAATAATATGCAATATGAAGGTTGCAAGCGAATGTCCTTTCGGATTTAACTACATTACACTCTGTTGATTGCTAATTGCAATCCGAAAGTTATCAACGTTCTTTCGGATTTGCAATCCGAAAGTTATTCTTATCAGGATTTTAAATCCTGATAGTATGAGCTTCGGGGTTGCAAACCCCGAAGAACGATGGATTGCAAATCCCCTCTTGTGGCGAAAAAAAGTAAATTGAAATGATTGCATATAATAAAAGCGTGACTCATGAGCCACGCTTTTTTACAAAGGGACGAAATCCATTCCTATTCATCCATTATACACCCGACCAGCCACTTACACTTACCATATTGTCTTGTGCACGATGAATATCGGTGACGGCAACTTTAGGCTCTATTTTTATAGCTTGAATTGCTTTTATCAGGCTGTCGTTGTCAACATTGGTTGCGGGTTCGATGGTTGGCAACTGCCCCCCTTGGGCAAACATACGCTTGAAGGACGGTTCCAAGCCCTGAGACGAACGTGAGAAAAAGGCATCGAGGTCTTTTGGTTTCAGTTCGCGCCGTTGCTCATTGATATATTTTACGAGTCCCAGATTTTTATCGGTCGACACACGGTTGACAACAAATTCGCCGCCCTCTACTTCCATATTTGTTCCCTCGATACGCATACCTCCCTGTGAGTGGCGTTTGCCGTGGAGAAGACCACCGTCTCGGAATTTGGCCAGTTGAGCTGTCATCATCTTTAGTTGTATAGCACCATTCAAAGCGACCAATGCGGCTAATGGTGGACCTAGGATTGGACCTTTTCCCCATGCGGTAGCAACCCCCTTGGCAATATCTTTTGTAGCCACAGCAATATCACGTACAGCTTGAATTTTTGCTTCGGCTTTCTCTTTTAGTTTTTTCGCTTTTTGGGCTACCTCTTCTATTTTAGCCAGCTTATCTTTTCTCTTTTGCTCTCTTGCATCTATTTCTTCATTTCTCTTACTTTTTTTTTCTTCGAGCTTCTTCTTTTCATCATCTATTTGCATTTCTTCTAATAGGATACTACGTTCACCCTCTATTATAGCATTATTGCTATTTTCTATAGTTTCATTAGCATCTTTTATTATAGTAGCCAAATCTTCCGTGTCTGCTTTCACTTCATCATTAAGCTTCTTTAATTCTTTAATCCTATCTATTGCAGCTTGCCTTTCATCATCTGTGGGTGGTTTAGGTTTAGATTTTGACTCCTCTTCTCCAGTAAGAGGCAGCGTACCCTCTCCGCTATCAGTTTCACTAATATTTGCAGAAGGCTGTTCTATTAAACTTTTAGCAGCTTTATGAGTGTTTGTTTCAGGACTTCCACTTGTAGTGATAGAATCAACTTCGACCTCGTCTGCAAAATCAGAATCATCTAATTCAAAAGCATCTTTTATCCTTTTTATTTTATCTTCATAATCATTTTTCTTTTTTGTTGCTTCTTCTTCTATCTTAGCTTTTTTTGCCTCAGCTTCATCCTTTTTCTTCTGGGCCTCATCTCTATTCTTTTGTGCGTCTGTTATTTCTTTTCTTAATTCTTTTCGTTCTTTTTCGAGCTTAGCTAATTTTGCTTTATATTTATTATCATTAAATTCTTTTTCTTCATCATCAATGGCTTTGAGGCCTTCAAGAATTTCTGTCTTTTGATCATTATATTCTTTACTATATTTATTTATAAAATCAGTGACACCTTTCGTTTTTTCAGTTATTTTTTCGGTAATATCATCTATCTTTCCGGTAGTTTTTTTTTCTATATCTACTCCTAATTTTTCAATTTCCTTTCCGAATTCCACTTGCTGTTTTTTCCATGTATTCCAATAAGAACTACTTGTTTCCTTAAGTTCTTTATCCGTTTCAGCAATCTTAATTCGGAGATCTTCTAAAGCTTTTTGCTTTCCCTCCTGAGCTTGCTTAAATTCAGCACTATCTTCTGCGTATAGCGAGATTACACTACTGTAATATAACCTAGTCTGTATATCTGCAGCTTCTAGTTCGACCTTATAATTTTTCAATTCGCCTATACGAGCCTCTGTATTTTCTTTATGCGCTTTTAAGTTGAGAGTCCCAATTTCTTTATCTTTCTCATCATATTCTTTCGTTATTGCAGCAGACTTCTCCAACAATTCTTTATTTTTCTCTAACTGCTCTGTTTGTTTGGCTTGTAGGTTTATTAATTGTTCTTCGGATCTGTTTGCTACTTTATCTATCCAGGCTTCAATCAATGTAGATGCTTCTATTGCTTTTACCTTAACAGAAGACAATCCACTTTCAGCGGATTTCTCTATACTCTCCGCCAGTTTCTCTCCGGCTTCTACATTTTTTTCTATTGCCTTGCTCACATGCGCATTAAGTTCTGTAACGATTGCTCCAATCTTCGCCATTTGCAAAACAATGTATTCCATTACATCCTTAATATCATCTTTATAGGCATCTGCTACATCGCTAGCAGTAACGGACATCCCTCGTGTCTTCACATCTACTTTATCTAAACTATTGTTTAGTTTTTCTACATTCTCGATACTCTGCTCAAGGCCATTAACCTTGAGTGTAAATTCTTTTTTATCTGCCATAATATTTTAATTATTAGTATATATAGAGATAAATTTGGAGAGGAATCATAAAAAAAGCCTGAGACTTCTCTCAGGCATTTTCGGGTGTAACGTCCTTTGGGATTTAAAATCCTTATAGTAAGTCTTCGGGGTTGCAATTAGCAATCAACGGAGTGTAACGTAGTTAAACCCCGAAGGATTTGTTGAAAGTTTAAACGCCTTTTGTAGACAGCATATTCTCTATATTAAATTTAAAGCTTACCTTTGAAGAAATTAACACAAATGAAGACAAAACATGATTAGAAAAATAAATCGATATTTACTATTACCTCTGCTTGTTACAATATTATTCTCTAGCTGCAAAGCACTGCAGTCTGTTGGAGACTTTGCATCCGATTTCATTAATTCTCCGTCTTACTCATCGGGTACAACATCAAGCAGCAACAAGGCAGAAAATAAAGAAAAAGAGTTGAAAGTAGGGATCAGCAAATGGGATCTTTCCTCGATACTAGGATCAGACTATAAGTATATATCGAGCAAACCGACCAAGAAAGGTAACGAAGAAACATACATTTACCATGTAGGGGTGTACGACTATACTGTCAATATTATTCTCTACAAAGTAGTATCGTGGAGTAAAGAATCGAGACTAAAAATGGGAACTGCGAAAAGTGACGTCATTAAAATATTCGATACAAAAAATTATAAAACTATCGTAGAAGAAAAGATTGCGGACGAAAAAATGGAAGTGATCCGCTTTTATACAAGTTCTTACAATTATACGATAAAGTTTGTGGACGATAAACTTGTAGAATGGCGTGAAACACCAAACCTGAAAAAAGGAATGTCTAAAGACGATATAATAGAAAAACTAGGCACAGACTATAAGCTTGTATCTGTAAATGAATCTACCGAAGGGAAAAAAGAAGAATTTTATTTCCGTACAAATTTTTATAATTATACAATAGATTTCGTTGACGATAAGCTGGTAGAATGGAGTCAAGAAATAATACCACAAATAGGTATGCACAAAAACGAAGTGATACAAGAATTGGGTACAGACTATCGCATTGTCTCGGAACGGCAAACGCCCAAAGGACAAATAGAAGTACTCTCTTTTCGCACAAAGGATCATAGTTACACCTTACATTTCCTCAATGGTATGTTAATAGAATGGAAGGAAGAGACTCATTCATCAACTATCCCCCCCTGCGTGCAACACGTAACGTCCTTTCGGATTTAACTACGTTACACTCCGTTGATTCCTAATTATAATCCGAAAGTTATTGCAATCAGGATTTTAAATCCTTATAGTAGAGCTTCGGGGTTGCAAACCCCGAAGGACGGAGGAAATATTGGGGGATCGAAATATTTATAATAAAGAAATAAATATTAATTTAGAAAGTTGATTATCATACGTAATTTATAATTTATGAAAAACATATTCTTGGCGATTTTACTGGTGGTGTGCGTTGCGGCATATGGACAGAAAGAAACTATCTATACCGCCAAAGAGGTGGAGCAAAAACTCGAAAATCAAAAAATAGGACTCAAACAGGAAGCTCAAGAGGATAAAGTCGTAGTACAAGACAAGAGACTAGACGATAAGATAGAGGCACAAGATAAACGGATAAATGAAGCACAAGGACATTTATCCACTTTTATATCTATTATTAGTATTGGTAGCGGACTTCTATTAGCTGCTACTGTATTAGGAGGATATCTCATTTTTAGATTTAACAAAAAGACTATCAGAAAAGTAAAGAAGGAATTAAAGAACCTTAAGACCGAAACAAGCGAAGAAGTTAAAACAATAAAAGAGAATGCCGATTCTACTGTAAAATCGGCATTATTGATGGTAGATACGAAGATTAAAGAAATAGAATCCCTATTAGAAAAAGCGAAAATATATGTTGATAGTATTCAGCATCTTGAAAGTAATGCGAAAAATATTGTAGAAACAATCATTGAAAATAAAGACGGCTCAGAAAATAAAGAGATAAAAGCAGAAACCAAAAGAACGGTTGAGGAAATAAATGAAAAGCTGCCTGTTAATAGATATACATTCTATGATTGGTTCTTGAATGGTTATAACGCTAGCCAAAAAGGGTTATATGAAGATGCTATTTTTTATTTTAGAAAGGCTACAGAATCTAATAATTTTAAGGATGAAAACAATGAAAATAAAGCAATGACATACAATATCTGGGGGAATGCTTTGGCTGAGTTGGCAAAAATAAAAAATGATGAAAAACTTTTTGAAGCAAGCTTGGAGAAATACAAAAAAGCTACTCAAATTGACGAAAATGATGGACCGACATACAATAATTGGGGGAATGCATTATTAGAGCGGGCAAAGTTAAGAAAAAGTATAGAAGATGATCTGAGTATAATATTAGAAAAGTTTGCAAAAGCCTGTTCTTTAAATGAAACAGTTAGCTTATATAATCTGGCATGCCTTTACTCTCTTTTAAACAAAAAAGAAGATGCATTCGAATGGCTTGAAAGGGCTCTGAAAATAACTCCTCAAGCGAAAGAAAACGTTCAAAACGATCCTGACCTTGACAATCTCCGCCAAGATCCTCGTTTCAAAGAATTACTAAACAAATATCAATGTTAATATGATCTTAGGATAACATCTATTTTCAACATTTTAGAATACAAAAAAAATCCCCTAAACTTGAGTGAGTTTAGGGGATTTCTTTCCATCATCAGCAGCCTTTCCTCTTGCCTTTGAAGTGGAAGCCGCTGTCGAACGATTTCCTTCCTGAGCCTTCGCCCATCACCTTATCGCAGCATCCATCTTGCGGACGCCACAACGGATAGTGGGCACTAAACTTGGAAAGGAAGACCATCAGTTGATTTTTTAACACATCGGCATCGTTCTTTATCCACTGTCGAAGTTGTGCAAGGTCTTTGATGTCTACGGCTTTGCTGTTCTCACTCTCACGAATGGTGATACCCTTGTTGACGATGGTAGCCCAATGGAAAGGCAACGCCTGATAGACGGCATAGAACGACAAAGCGGGGGCAAGGCGCACGATGAGGTCGCTGTTGTACGCTGTGAGCGTGTTTTCGGTTATCTGTGCCTTGAGCTCAGTCATCAACGCTTCGCCCAGTACAGGCTCTATATGCAGCTCTTGTGCAATGCAGATGTAAGGTACAAACTCGGTGATGTCGGTGTTTGCTGTCACGGGAGAGTGCTGTTTAAAGAGGCTCTCGGTGATAAGTGGGATTTGTATGTATTCGTTCATTTTTGTTTTTGTTTAATTGTTTTTTTACTTGGCATGCTTTCTTTTACCCTCTTCGTCCCTTCGTCCTTAGGGGTTTGCAACCCCTAAGGCTTACTATAAGGATTTAAAATCCTTATTAGAATAACTTTCGGATTATAAATCCGAAAGAACGGGGGAAAGAACGGCGAAGAACGGCGGAAATTTTATTATTATTCTCGACTTTTTATTCATATTGCGATTAAACTTATACTACTTTTGCTGGTCTTAACTATAAAGCTAAATATAAAATTAAACATTATGAAAAAGATTAAGCTCCTTCAAAGAACGCTGTTCGTTGCTTTGTTTTCGCTTATTTTAGCATCGTGTGCTACTGTGCAAACAGGTGTACAGCAGTTGGAATTGGGGATGACCAAGTCGCAAGTAATAAAGAGATTGGGTTCCGATTTTCAGCTTGTAACCTTGACTCAAACCAACGAAGGTAATCTCGAAGTATTGCGTTATACACAGTATGAGCCGGGAGCGGAAAGGATTCCAACAGACTACTATTTTTTACATTTCCTGAACGGGAAGCTGGTAGAGGTAAACAGTGACAAAGCCGGATTTTATTATCCCGACCGTCCCAATCGACCTAATCGTCCACTCAACCCGCCAAGAAGATAAAAATTGCATCCAATATTTTTGATGTGCCAATATGCTGATAGATTCAGCTATTGGCACATTCTTATATAGCCTTATCAGAAATCTGCCCTACGATATCCAAGTCACGCAACTCGAGTTTCTTGTATCCGTTGTTGATCGTAAAAATGCTGAGTGTATCCAGTATCCGTCGGCGAAGCTGATGAATAACAGTTTGGTTGTAAAGCACAAACGAGTTGATAATTTCACTGGCATTACCCGACAGGTTGCCCGAACCCGACAGCCCCGCCAAGGTAGGCGATGTAAGACGATGCGCCGAAATAATCTTTTGAAAGATAATTTCATCCACATTGTTGTACAAGTCGGCATTGTTGCTCGCCGTGTATGAAGTCACCACAGGCTTCACTTCCTGACTTTCGCCCCAAAGCACCACAATGCTATTTGCGCCGTTTGTACCCGCGTAGCTACGTTCTATATCGGTTTGGAACTGGTCTTTCTGATCTTCGCTCGGGTTGCTGGGCATGGTGATGATGGTAGAGGGCACAAAGCCGTTGTGGATAGAGTTGCGGTAGAATTTGCCCAGCAATCCGTCCGCTTCAATGTAGTTCAATGCCGAGTAGTATTGCGGTACAGGGTAATGGTCGAGGCTGGGCGCATAGTCTTTGTAATAGTACAGATACGGGACGCCCTTTTGCATCTCCTCGCTGCCGTAGGCTTTTATCGCCACAGGTGCGTACTTACCTGCCGTGCGTCGCCAGTCGTTAGACAGATAGAAGCTGAGGTTGATGCCAAAATCGTTCACCTCTCCTATCCTCACCTTACTAAGGTCGGTATGATAGAGGCTCATGCTCTTGCCGTTTTCGTTGAGGATGATCTGGAAGCAATACCCGCCAAAGGTGACATAGTCTTTGGCTACTTTCTCTATCAGGTCGTCCCAGCTATCGTTTGGATTGGGCTGACCGTAATACTCCGTACCGTCAATTCCCGATCCGCAGATATAAGTCACTTTGTTTTCTATCACCGCCTGATTGATTGCCGACTCGTTGTTGAGCTCTATAATGCGCTGTGGCAGGAGGTTGTCACGATCGTAGTTTATCCAGCCTTTGTGGTTTTTGGTAAAAGTGGGATACGTGCGCACGGTATCCGACAGCTTAATTACTGTGTACGTTTTTTCTTCTTTTCTCATATCGTTTTTGATGTTATCAATTACATCAATAGATAATTATTGGAGAAAATGATGAAAAATTATTCTGTTTTGCTTTTTCTTCTGTCATCCTGACAAAAGGAAGGATATCTTCATAGAAAATATCGATAAAGATAGATGAAGTGTTATTGCAATACAAATGATAAATTTTATTAATTTTAAAACAACCTTTTTTTTTAACTATAAAAACAAATACAAAATGAAAAAACTTATTCTACTTTCTCTATTTACTATTTTAGCAGCAACAGCATTTTCTCAATCTCCAAGGTTTTTACTTGCTGAATTTACGTATGATTCATCAAATCAAAAGCCTTTAATTTTTAAGAGAACATTAAACATCGGAAGTTACGATACTATTGATTTTAACCTTCCTTTTGCCTATCATTTCGAGATAAAAGGGACAACAGTTGAATTCTCTATTTACTACGATGATGTTATGTGGTATTTTTTTAGAAAAGGAGACAAGAATTATTTTGATCTTGAAGTAAATTTATATGCAAAAACGACAAGTGGTTCATCTTCGGGGCATGGAACTTCTATTCCAACCACTCATGGTGTAGGAATAATAAGAATTATATTAATGAAATAGCATTGCTTTTACGTACTTAAATATAAGTCAGTCTCTCATTATTGGGAGGCTGACTTCGTTAAGAACGATTCTACAAGCTTAGCTCTCGCTTTTGTTCCATCCTAAGAGTAATAGAAAAGCTTCGTTACTCAGCATGACAGAGAGGATATATCGTGAATATACGTGCTTCCCTTTTTCCTTCAACCTCTCTTATTTACAAATCTTTATATTAAAAACATTGAGCTTAGAACCGCCAAAGAACAGACAGGAATAATACTATAAATCATTTTATAACTTGATTTTTATCGTTAAATATTTATTAAAAAATATTAGTTAAATTTTAACAAAAATACAAAATCTTTTTGTACATTTATCAACTCAGTTACTAAACATTGATATCACCTCATAAGTATTACAGGGTCTGACAAAAGGCCACAACAAGCATCTGTTCAGAATATTACTATATTTATAATATCTGATTTATGCTCTATAGATTTGCGATAGACATATTATTAATAAGAGTTATTTGTTTTTCATAAGAATAAATAACAAATTGTTCAATTATTAAATCTTATAATTATGAGAAAAATTTTACTATTGTTTAGTTTATCAATTTTCACGCTACTTGCCGTCGGGCAGGTGGAAACAAGGTACTTCCCTCAAGGAAATGCTTTAGATCAGATAAAAATATTAGAAAAACGAACAAAATCGAGTATCAAACATCAAATGCCAACCTTCGATGTGCAAAAGATGCTTAAAGAAGACGCTATTGTGGATTCGATGAAAGATGCTCCTTATCGCTTTGGAAAGGGGTTTGAGGTGAATTATACCCTAAAAGATGGTGCTTGGATAAGTACTGATGGAGGGAGGCTATGGTCTATGAACTTCGAATCGAAAGGAGCTATTTCTATTAATTTTATATTCAACAATCTATATTTGCCCGAAGGAGCAGAGCTTTATATAGGTAATGCCAGTGGAACGATGCTATATGGTCCTTTAAAGCATAAAGATAATACTGAGAGTGATTTTTTTATGACCGACTTGATAGAAGGGGATGATGTAACTATTTATTTGTTCGAGCCATCAGATCAAAAAGGTAATAGCAGGTTGACAATAGAAAGAGTGATACATGCCTATAGAGGGAATATTCCCCCCAATGTAAGCAAACTAAAAGCGTATGGAGATGGTATGGGTTGCCACATTGATGTAGTTTGTAATCCAGAGTGGAAGACAGAATCTAATGCTATAGCACTGATTTTATTTCCAATAGGAGATGAAACATTTACTTGTAGCGGAGCATTATTAAATAACGAAGGTTTCAATCCTTATCTTTTGACAGCTTTCCATTGCGTTGATACTGATAGCAACCATGGGACACTATCTCCAACAGAAAAATCGAATGTGGCCCAATGGCTGTTCAGATTCCATTTCACAAGAAATATTTGTAATGGAAACTCATTTACGAATAGCATATCTTGCAATGGAGCGACATTCAGGGCTGCATGGCAACCTACAGATTTTGCATTATTGGAGCTGAACAGAAATCAGATACCATACGAAGGAGAAAATAGAGTATCGTTCTTAGGATGGGATCGCAGTGGAGCAACATCTCCTAATGGAACAGGGATTCACCATCCACGAGGAGATGTGATGAAAATTACTTTTGATTATCATGCTATAAGTTCATACTCTGATAAAATGTCATGGACAGATGGAACAATTTCGCCTGCAAATACTCATTGGAGCGTCGGTTTGGACAGTGGAACAGCCGAAGGCGGTTCTTCCGGATCTCCATTATTTAATTCAGCAGGTCGGGTAATAGGTCAGTTGCACGGAGGAGATAACCGATGTGCTCCTGTTACTAAATATTACGGCAGATTTGATAAATCTTGGACAGGGGAGGAACAAACGACACACGCTTGAGCAACTGGCTGGGCGGAACTTTAACAGCGACAAATACTCAATATAAGCTTGAACAAAAAATAATAAAAAGTAGTCCTGATTTTGTTGTTAGAGGCGAGACATTTACGTTAAACATTGATGGTTATCAAGGAATCCATGCCGTCAATTGGATAAGCAATGCTGATATAACAGTAGTAAGTGGTCAGGGAACAGCTACAGCTAGATATCTTGTATCCAACTCCGCTTTGGGGAGTGTAACTGCGGAGGCAAATATAGGAAGTTTAAAGCTTACCAAAACTATTCCTGTCCAATATAGATATTTGGCCGGAGTTAGCAGTTATACTTATGGACTAACATCACCAGTAATACTGGCTGGAGGCTCATTAAACAGACCTACATGGACATACGACTCTTCTTTATTTGATCTAATACAGGAAATGAACCCTCAGCCCAATGTTTGGGGGCTTTTATTGAGATCAAAATATAATGGTTCAACAACAACAACAATCAGTGTAAGTCAAGATGGGGTTATTCTGAGCAAAGTAATAACTCTAACTCCTGCCACCAAGTCTCTTATCATAGAAGATACTCCTATTTTCAAAAATGTCCGCATCTATAATATCTACGGAGTAAAAGTATATGAAGAAAAAAATACAGTGAACTTCAATATAGAAAACATAAACCTGAACAGGGGTATATATTTCTTCGAAAGTACAGATAACGAAGGTAATATAGTTCGAGAAAAAGTAATGAAGAATAAATAGCATAAGCTAAATACGAGAATAATAAGAAATGCGAGTTAAAAAACTCGCATTTTCTATTTAACCTTCAGATATATAATAATCACCTGTGCCCTTTCGGTGTCGTCTCCAAAAAAAGTTTATCTTTCTACAACTCTCCCTCTATAAAACACATTCCAGTTATCCTTTCCATACCCGTCTTCCGAGTATTCAAACGATGAAGCCGAAGCCTCTTTTACTACCATCCCCTGATAGAATACTTTCCAGTTATCTTTGCCATAGCCGCCACCCAGATATTTAAATGAACTAGCAGAGGCATCTTCGATCTTTTGGTCTCGAAAGTAAACACTGAAATTATCTTTTGAATAACCGCCGCCTATAGACTGCAAGTTTTGATTTGCAACAGCTTTACCTCTAAAGAAACTCTTCCAGTTATCCTTACCGTAGCCACTTTCCGAGTATTCGAACGATGAGGCCGATGCCTCTTCAACTACCATCCCCTTATAGAATACCTTCCAGTTATCTTTGCCGTAGCCGCCACCCAGATATTTAAATGAGCTGGCAGAGGCATCCCTTAACTTTTCGCCTCGAAAATAAACAGCGAAATCATCTTTTGAATAACCACCGCCTATAGACTGCAAGTTTTGATTTGCAACAGCTTTACCTCCAACGAAAGTCTTCCAGCTATCCTTACCGTAGCCACTTTCAGAGTATTCGAACGATGAGGCGGAAGCCTCTTCAACTACTATCCCCCGATAGAATACCTTCCAGTTATCTTTGCCATAGCCGCCACCCAGATATTTAAATGAGCTGGCAGAAGCACCCCTTAACTTTTCGCCTCGAAAATAAACAGAGAAATCATCTTTTGAATAACCGCCGCCCAATGACGTTATCTTTCTTTGGCAAGAAATCTTCACTTTGGCAGATTCTTGTGAATGATGCTCTATAGCCGACAAGTCAGCAGAATGAGTATATAAAAGTGTCAATATAAGTAATGCAATCAACTTTTTCATAGTATTTACATTTATAGTTTTATTCTTGTTAGAATATAAATCTTGGAGAAGGTTTAATTGTCTCAAACGAAAACTGCTTCTACCTCCCTTTCGGCTTTGTAATTCTAAAGCTATCCTTGTTCGGATTTATAAATCCTAATATTAAAAACGTTGAGGTCACAAACCCCAAAGGACGGATGATGCTTACACAAAATTATGAATAATCCCATAAAAAAGGCTACCCACTAGAGTAACCTTTGGACTAATTTTATGTCCTTGATCTCTTTATACCATTTTTTATTTTCTTCTTGTTGACCATCTATAAATCAACTCCTTATTTTCCTTGTCTTCTGACGATTTGGTTTTCCTTTGTGGAAAATATTTCTCATAATCTTTATAATCACGAGACAAAACTACTTCTATTTTTTTTATTTTATAATCTTTAAGAGCCTCATACTTAGCATCGATATTATTTAAACGATTTATTTTCCTCTTTTTAATTAAAGCTTCTTCATCCCAATAAATTTTAAGGCAATAAAAAGATACATTTTTATCTTCAAAAAGATGAGATACTTTTTTCTCATCATATATATATATTAATCCAATAATACTCTCTTTATTTCCGTCAGAAGTTTCGACAAGATACTTAATCGGTATCTTCAGATCACGGCTAACCTCTTTCAAGGTAAGTCCCTTATAATAATCGGCTCTATCCATAAAGTTATAAATCATAAAAGCAGTGGTATCACCACTAAATACAGATAGCGATTTATAAGGTAAATCATTTTGGGATTTACCCATCACACATATAAAAATAAACAATACAAACATTAATTTTCTCATAATTATGGACATATTTTAGGTTCGTAATTATTACTTGTTTTCTCTGTTTTCATTTCTTTAAAAGAACCAGAGCTATTTTCTTTTTTTGAAATTTTAAGACCTGTTGCGTATTTATCCAATAAATAACTATATGCATAATCATTTGAATTTTGGATTGAATATCCTGAATTCTTTAACTTATTCACAATATCAGTATATTCATTAGCCATACTAGAACTAGCAAAAGATCCTTTTTCATTAGATTCAAAAAGATACAATTTGCTGTTTGCGAATGAAACAGCTTTACTTCTTTCGTTAATATATAGCAAATATTCACTACCGTCGTATGCAAGAATAATTATGCCTTTCAAATTTGTATATCCATTTGATGCAAAATACTGGTTGCCTTCCAACAAACTATATATATCTTCTGCACTTGGACCTGTAAGATCAGTAATGGATGAGTTTTTCGATTTTGAGTGAGTATGTATATTATAAAGAGTAGATTCATATATTTCTACATTACCGCTACTCCAGTCACCTTCAATAATAGTACCCATCGTATAATTACCTTGAGTGGTCTTGCCTATGTAAGAACTAAATTCATTTGAATTATTTTTCGCATAATTTCGTAAAGTTGTCAGTTTATTTTTTATATCAATACTTCCATTCATCACATTTTGAGCATTAGTTGCATTCTGTGTAGCATTTCCACTACAATCAGTACGCAATTTAGGTTGCTTGTTTGATGATCCAGAACCACTGTCGCCACTGTTCCCTCCACCTGATGAAGGATCTGAGTAGCCATTATCTATTCCCCCTCCTGAGTGATCAGGCACAGTATCATCCGGAATATCGCCTGTCCATGTTGAACCACCAGTATCTTCACAATAATATGTACGTCCTATTTCTTCTCCATCGCTAGTAGAGAATACTTGCACCCAACAATAGGTTGACTCCTGCTTAGTGGCTTTACCTCCCAACTTGCTGTAATGACTAGTCGTATGATCTATTATTTTACCATCTTCGTATACCCAACCGTTAACAAACTCCCCATTAATACCATAGAATAGTACCGCACCATCCAAGTGAGAAGTCCGTGAAAGATACTTATTTTCGTGAATCATATCACCTTCCCTTATCATATAATCATAGTCTGGAATCACCACCATAATAAAACTGACAGTCTTACCCGTTTCTTTATTTCGAAGTATTACAAGTCTGAGTACCTGCTTCACTTCATCTGTATGCCCCGAACCAACTCGACTACTAACATCGTTTGTCATCAATGTTATCTTTATGCTATCGTTAAAGTCGATAGGAGACTCAACTGCATACCAAAGACTATCACTGTACAATTGCGCTGCATCCCAGTCAACAATTAGTGACTCATGTTCCTCATTATAACTTTTAAGCTTAGGTACATCGCCGTACACACTATAATAATAGTCGCGTGCAGATTCTGTAGTGAGCGGCACTACTTTTTTTTCTATTGTTGTATGATCTTCTTCGGATGAGCAACCGCACAACATGGTTAACGTCAATAATACATACGTAATCCGTTTTCTGGTTTCACTTTTCATGTTTTTCTTTTTATGCCCATGGTTTTATCATTGGCTTTAATGTTAAATAATAAAAATAAAAGAGATAAGGAAATCTTTATAACCTAATCCAATCAGAGCAATTTAGACAACTCATTATCAAAATGATAATAATTAAAATCTATTTATACAATTTTATAGATAAGATTAAACAATAGCTATCGAACAATCCGCACAATGACAAAAATAACATTATTTTTTTAAATTTTACTATATTTATGTTAACAATATCACTATTTAAATTACATTGTGTTTTTTTTAACTACTTATTTATAATAACACATCCTCTTATAAACGTCTTCGTTAGAAGTTTTTTTACTCCCTACCTCCCTTTTCCTTCTATCATCCTATCGAACACACCACCCAATATACAAAGCCCCCTATTCATCATCTTTCCACAAAATTATCTATTACTATACAAACAACTAAAAAATGTATGGTAACAGTAGAATTAAACAACGTAAAACTAGAAATCCCCGAAAGCTGGAGCGACATCAAACTATCACGCTACGAAAAACTTTACATGCAAAAGCCCGAGACTAAGCTCGATCTGGTGCATTTCGTTGCCGATGTGTGCAATATCGATGCGAATGTACTGCTGGAGTCGCCCGCACAGGTGTTTAATGCCCTTGCCGAGATTGTAGACTTTGTGTTCGACAGCGAACTGCCCCCTGCTAACGCAGTAAAAATGGGAGACACGGAATATTTCGTATCCTTTGCCGACAAACTTACCCTCGGCGAATGGGTCGATGCCGAAAATGTGATCGGTAGCGACAGCGAGTGCAAACTCTCCGAACTGCTGGCTATCCTTTGCCGCCCTATCGGTGAAAAGTACAACCCCGACTTGTTGGGTGAACGTACCGAAATGTTCAAAAACCTGACATGCGACAAGGCACTGCCGCTGATTAGTTTTTTTTTATCCAAAAAGAGAGAATACGAAGCGATTTTGAACCACTATTCGACGGTAATGGCTCAAGCCGCCCGGTTTCTAAAGGATACAAAGACTTTTGCAATAAATGGGGGTGGTATAAAACGATTGCCGATCTGGCAGAGGATAAGATACACCTATTTGATACGATCACTCGAAAAACAGTTGGCGAAGTGTTCGGATTTCTCCTCTATAAAATAGACAAGTCCCACGCCGAAGAAGACCAGTATAAGTTTGAGAGACAGATGAAGAGGTGACCCACACCTCTTTTCATCATTTTCTAAGAAAATTATCTATTAATAAACACATCCTAAATTTTTAGAAATGATAGAAAGTATAATCGACATTTTCAGGCAGCAAGCCCGTGAGCATAAGCTTATCAAAGCCTTCTACTATGGGCGTAATTACGAGCTGGGCAGCGGCAAAGAGGCCTATCCTCTCTTCTGGCTCGAAGACCCTTTGCGGGGCAATAACCGAAACAATACATTCTCCAACTCGGTGAGCTTTTCAATTCTTTTTCTCCCGCAAAGTGAAGAGTCGGTAAGCCACTTGCAAAACCTTGCCTTCTCTACCGGGCTGAATATCATAGAACGAATCAAGCGAAACCGCGACACTCTGGGCATCTCCATCACTCCCGATTGGGACTATATGACTCTCAGCGATTACTACGACGACAATGCAGCGGGTTGTCGTTTTTCGGTCAACTTTACACAGGCAAACATGCAAAACCTATGCCTTATCGATCAACAGTTTGATGCAAACAAGGAGTTCGAAAAAGGTCAAACCTTAAAGAGCTTCGACTTATCGCCTGCGGGCAATTGCGAAGTGTTTGTGAATAAGTTCCCCGATTTTGATCTGAAAACAAAGAAGTAATAAATCTAAAACAATGACACCCGCACTAAAAAAAGCAATAGACCAGATAACGAACGAAATAGCCATTCTTGCAGGCGATATTTTCAAAGATGACAAAGTCAGCAACAACCCCAAAGTGAACAAAAACACACTGCGAGAGAAGGCGAAAAACGTGAACGTATCGTGGCGAGCGGCAAACGGAAATATCGTGATCGAAGCCTATTTCGACAATTATATCACCTTTCTCGAAAAAGGCAGAGCACCCTGCAAAGGCAAATTTCCGCCATTGGACGAGCTACGAGACTGGGCACTATCGCGAAACATCCCGAGTGACAACAGCACCCTTTTTCTCATCGCACGTGCCATCTGGCGAGACGGACACGAAGGGCGTCCTATACTGGCAACATTGGAAGAAAGGATAGATCGCAAGTTTGAAACCGAATGGTACGAGCAACTTTTTGAAGCAACGATCGACGAATTGAATAAATATTTCAACTGACGGATAGATAAATAATCAGCAATAGTTATTCAGGTATTTTGTAGGGGTAACCCTTGTGGTTACCCTCAATTGGACGGGCAGGGACAAGCCTCGCCCCTACAGACAGAAATCTACCACCGTCCTTTCGGATTTGCAATCCGAAAGGAATTCTTGTTAGGATTTAAAATCCTGATAGTAAAGCTTAGGGGTTGCAAACCCCTAAGAACGCAGCTAAGAACGGACAAATACACATCAACATTTTCATACAACTAAAACAACATCACAATATGGGATACTTTATTAACGGCTCCGACATAGCCAAAGCAACGATAAAACCCGCAAAGGTTTCTCTGGCGGGTAACCCCAATTATATACAGTTCGAAGCCAATATTGCAGCAAAAGGCAAGCCGGTAGCGATACAACTCAAGCTCACAGGGTGTGGCTATGTCTTTATCAGACCCGATGTGCAGGGTATAAAGATATACGAGAATATATCATCATTTAGCATCATTGAAGCCGAATCGGGCAAAGAGCATAAGTTTGAGGGCACATCCGACCCGGATAAACTAAACGAGCCCGGAGCCTTCTATCTGGGCAAATACAATGAATACTCGGGACCCGCCTGGCAATACGAATACCACAACACGGCACTGGCTCTGAAAGAGGGTTTGGAGAAAAATGAGTTTTTCAAGAATTTCAAAATCTCCATATCGCCCGATGACAATAAAACAATAAATATCGTATCGAACGGTAGCGGAAAAGAGTATGTATTCTCGTTTGTTTTTCGAAAAAACAGCAATGGCAGAGACCGAACTTTTTTCGGTGTCGCAGGCAATCCCGCGGAGACCTATCCCGCAGGCACAGACACGATCGCTATCGGTTATGACAACGTGGGAATACACCTCGATATGTACAAAGACACAGGCATATTCCTTGGTGAAGACGACACCCCCTCGGACGACAATATGGGTACAAAGGCAATAACGCTTACCAAAGCATATTCATATACCCCGCTGTGGTTCAACACAAATATACTGGAAAACAATACGATACCCACAACATTTCTGAAGGCAGAGGACTGGGTTGACACAGGAACGATCAAAGATTTTCGGTTCACAGCAAAACGTGTGATCACCGACAAAACCGTTTCTCACTCCACGCCGTTTTACCATTCGTCTGTGCTCTACTCCATCGCCGGATACAACCGCACGTTGGAGAAAAACGACCTTTCGGATTATGTTTTCGACACAAAAGAAAGGTCTAAAAACCCCGAAGCCATAAAGAAGGTAAAGCCGTTGACTAATCAGCCTCAACTCTTTCATGTAAAAGGGCAAACACAGTATTTCAATTTCATACTGTCCGATGCCGAGCATAGCAAAAACATTGGTGATGAATATCGGTTTGGCATCTGTCATGAGCTGTTGTCGCAATCGGGGCAAATGATAGCGAAAGAGACTAAGCACCTGAAAGCCCGCAAGGATTTTTTTATGGTAAATACCATCAAGCTTGATATCGACAGCTTACTCCACCAATACCCCAACACTGGTCTTGTTCGTGCATATCTGATATATTCGGGCTACGAGTCGCAAGCCATACAGATAAGCCACGAACTCACGTTCGGCATACTACCCGAATGCCTGTATAAGATAAAGGATTTTGCATTCCTCAACCGACTGGGCGGATGGAGCAGTTTCAACTTTTCGGGAACGGAGCACGCCGATTTTAAGGCTGAGGCTAATACAATATTCAAAACGCAGACTCCTCATTTTACAACGAGTAGCGAGATCGAATCGGTGTATAGCAAAATCGTTACCGAGCAGTTCACCGTGCAAACAATGCCTGTGCGCAGGGAAGTATGCAACTGGCTCAAGGAAATGAGTGCGTCACGCATGGTTTACGAGTTGGCCACACAGCGGTACATCATTGTAGACGAGATGAATATAAAACCAAATTCGAAGGACGAGCTTTACAGGGTGGAGATGAAGTATCATTATTCTGATTCGTATAACTAGCCAATAAACACCGTTCTTTCGGATTTAACTACGTTACACTCCGTTGATTGCTAATTGTAATCCGAAAGTAGTTCTTATCAGGATTTCAAATCCTTATAATAAGGCTTAGGAGTTACAAACTCCTAAGGGCGGCCCCCTAAGGACTGCAGAAGGATAGACACTAAAGGCGAAAAGAAAAAAGAGAGAAAACAACAGAAAATATACAATGAACACAACAACCGTATTTGACAAAAATTTGAAAGCTTACAATTACCCTTACAGGTACATTGTAAACAAAGGTTCTACACGTTCGTCGAAGACATACAGCTTGTTGCAATTACTATTCTTTATTGCCGAATATTCGGATAAGCCGAGGGTAATATCCATTGTATCGGAGTCGATGCCGCACCTCAAAAAAGGCTGTATCAGAGACTTTAAAGAAATCCTGCAAAAAGAGAATAAATGGAATGCCCGACAGTGGAACGCAACGGATAAGATTTACAGGATAAACAACTGCATTATCGAATTTTTCTCGGCAGACAATCCATCGAAAGTACATGGCCCGAGCCGAAATATTTTGTATATCAACGAGTGTATAAATATAGAATATGAAGTGTTCAGGCAATTGGCTATCCGTACCACCGATACGATATTTCTGGACTGCAACCCCTGCTTTGAGTTCTGGCTCGACCAGAAAGTACTGCTAAACGACGATGCCATACTGATTCATTCCACATACAAAGACAACGAGTATCTGACCGAGGCACAGGTGAAAGAAATAGAATCGAACCGAAGCGACAAAAACTGGTGGCAGGTGTATGGCGAAGGACTTACTGGTTCGCTCAAAGGGTCTATTATGACCAATTGGGAGGTAGTGAAAGAGATGCCCCATACCTACAAAAACCGCTGGATAGGCATAGACTTCGGGTTCACCAACGACCCTACGGCAATAGTAGACATACGCCTGTCGGAAGGCGAGCTGTGGATAGACGAATTGCTATACGACAAAGGGTACGACAATATGATGATATCCAACACCCTGCGGTCTTACGACATAGCGCAAGACATCCCTATCGTAGCCGATAGTGCAGAACCGAAGAGTATCAGCGAGATAAGGTCGCAAGGATGGAGAGTAGAACCTGCACAGAAAGGCAAGGACAGCATCGTTACAGGTATCTCGATACTCAACCGTTACCGCAAGCGCATCACGCAGCGAAGCACGAATATCATCAACGAGTACCGCAACTATCGCTGGCAGACCGACATCAACGGCGAGGCTACAAACCGCCCCATCGACCGCTACAACCACTCGATAGATGCGCAACGGTATGTCTGCCTCAACAAACTGATGGAACGTGGTTCGGAGTTGAGCTATTCGATCATAAAGGGAAGGAGATAGATATGAATAAACGAATTGTTGTTTTGTCATCCTAACAGCCGGGAAGCATAACAAATACTAAACAGTCACTTAATTTATAAATCAATACAAATCATGAGCATAGAACTATACATCAAAAACCGTCTTTGCGACATAAACAGTCCCGAGAGCCTCGGTATACGTCTAAAACGCCAGTTTATCAATCCTGCCGAGTTGAGCGTAAAAGACGCACAGATGTCTTACGAGATAACGCTGCCTGCCACACCCAACAACAACGAGATTTTTAGCCATGTGAATGTGGAGGAGGTACAGGGCAAGTTTCGCATCTATGAAGACGCTCGCCTGTATGTGGATGGTATCCTTATCCTCGACGGTAAATTCCGCTTGAGCGAGATCACGCAAGACAGTTACAAAGGCAACTTGGGAGTGCCTGCTCCTCTCACCGCAAAGGATATCTTTGGCGAAACAATGATGAATCAGGCAGGGAAGTGGCTTATCCCATTTACAGGGGTAGACGATATCACTCGATATAATACAGGGGGACACGACAAATCGGTATATGGAGAAATATCGCCTTGTATATTTCCGTTGGTGCTGTATGGGTTGTTGCCGAAATATTCAGATTCAAGCAATTATTCAAATAAAAATATATATGATACTTCTGTAAATTTCAAAATGGATGACTTCTTGCCATCTGTAAACTGTATCCATATGTTGAAACAAATCTTCAAGAATGCAGGTTATACTCTAACAGGCAATGCCTTAGATGATGAAAGGATAAAAAATCTTTATGTAAGCTACAAAAATCCGGAAAATTACGAGTTATCGTGGGGAGCTGGGTTAATGAAAGTAGAGGGGAAATGGGGAAATCTTAAAGACGACACGATAGAAAAAAGATATGCACAGGGAGAATTTCCGGGAAATAACAAAGCCTATATTTCCAGCAATATATTTGAATCCAACAATATATCTGACCTTAGAATAACAGACTCCGGATCAAACATAATTACTTCAAAAAAAGATCAGGCTACTAAAATATTATTCAAAGCACCTCTCACAGGATTATATAAACTGGAACTGGATGTAGCTCTAAAGCTGGAAGATAAGCGAAAGATATTAGGTAGCCAACATATGCCCCGACCTAGTGTTTCTGAATCGACCCTTAATAAGAGTAAAATAGAAATAAAAGTCGTACGTCATGTATCTGACTATAAAAAGCTAAGGGAGGAAGTATTCGATAATAGTTTCTTCAAAAACAACCAGCTCTATGAATCAGATAAGGAAGGTGCCTTATACCCAAGAGAAGGAGGTGTAAACTTTATAGACCCAAAACAAAACAGTAGTTATATATGCGGTTTTTCGTGGGGGTACGAAAAAGATTTTTCGAAGGCTTTTTATAATCCGGCAAGCAGTGTATACCATAACCCTATGGCAATAAAGGGAGGAGAATCGTGGGATAAAGATATAGAAGGTATCAATTTCTCCGCTGTAGAGAGTGCAGGCTATACGAAACGTACAGGCACAGGTTTTACAGATGTGGACGACCTTAAAGTAGAACTAATAGGAATACCGGAAGATAAAAAAACGCGAACAAAGCAGACTGATAACACAAATGCATCCGGACATATCTCTCAAGTAATATGGCTTGAAAAAGGTGAATGCTTATCTCTTATATCCACCTCTTTGGCAGACTTAAATCCATATGCAATCCTTTGGCCTAATCACAGTGTTGACTTTAGTTTGACCTTAAGTCCTTTCAAGCGAAACAGAAACTGGCTTACTGTGACTATAAACGGTAATAGTGATCCAGAAAAAAAACCAATGAACTGGAATGACCAATCGTCATTTACAGCGAATGAAATAGATTTGATACAAGCCCTGCCTATAGATATTAAGATAAACGACTGGATCGAGAATTTTTGTAAAACATTTAATCTGTCTATAATAAACCGTGTCGAAAAAAGCTTCGAGCTGAATATAAAAAATAATAATCTGGTGAATGACCTGTCACAATTTATAGACCTCGACAAGAAAACAAGCATAAAACCACTTAGGAATGAACCGCTTAGGCTACCTTACCTCTACGAGATCGGGTTCTCTACAGACACTTCAGAGGAAGGCTATTATTCCACAATGGAAGACGAAATAGACTCGGAAACTGGATATAAAACCGGAGAAAAAATAGTGAATTCAGGAAAAAGTGGCAAGGGTATTTATTACACCGGAAGTACGGAAAGTAATAAATTGACGGAAACCTTTGCTTTTTCGTATTGCTGGTACAAAGAATTAGAAGATAAAATAAATAAAGAGATTTTAAATATTCCGGTAATCACCGACTATGAAGTATGGCTGGGAGATATTTTCGACTACGAAGAAATGAGCGAAAAAAGCTATACAGACAAAACGCAACGATTCTGGTACAAATCGGATATAAAAGAGGTTATGATTAATCAGGAAAGAGCTGTATCGATCGCCTTGGTAGCAAACAAATATAATGGACAGAGAAAACTGACATTAGACTACGAAGACAATAAGGATTCTATAATACAGAATTTTTTTCTGTTACTTACAAACAACGATAATGACTATACAGTAGTAGAGTGCAGGCTAACAGCCGAAGAGTATAGTAAGTTAGACAAAACACTGGTAAAGCTAAATGGCGACCTCTATCATATAGCAGAGGTAGATGGCTACGATCCACTAGGAAAAAGTAGTGCAACGTTGCGTCTTATACGCAGAATAATATAGTAAAAGGAGCAAATGCTCCTTTTTTATTCTTCTACTCTAGTGTAACTTCTCCAATCACTATCATCATTGAGATCTGGCGTATCCCAAAACTTCCCAATTTCTATCTTATATCGCCACGTTCCTTTAGAAGATATGTTATATGCTTTATCATTTATTATATATTTATCTGCCCAAAGACTCTTTTCAACATATCCATTTGGATGAAAATACACTTTATATATTTTGAAATCTTCGGAGTAATAAAGCCCCCTTGTATCATCTGTATCTCTCCTCCACAACCCCTGTATCGGATTATACCCTTCGGGTTTATAATTAGGGTCGGCGGGATCGTTCCAATCGCCGTTCCATACAAATTCCTCTTCCATATCATCTCCGCACGAATAGAAGGTTACAGACATGCTGAGTAGTAGGATTATGGATAGTAGTTTTTTCATTTTTGTCTCGGTTTGTTTGAGTGTAAAGATATAGAAAATAGCTGAGGAAGCAAGTATTTTAGTTAAAATGGGATTTCTGCGTATCGAGAAAGTAATAATCGAGAAACGGTTCAACCAAAAAGTGATTTCTTATTGCTACTTTCGTCTTTTGAATAAGTTGTGACAAAAAATACAGAAATTCAACGATCGCTTTATGAAAAAAGTTGCCTACAGTGCTTTATATAGCCTTTTATATCTTTTAGGTCTTATTATTCTATATCTGATAATAGGGTATATAGTAGAAAAACTATACGGCTATCCCCAACAATCGAGCGATGCGTATTTATTATATAATCCTTTTGTAGTTGTAGGAAAAACCATGAAAGCATATATTGTAGGGTTAATTGTCTCTATCAATATTCTGGTTTATCTTTTCATTAGCAAGAGGATGGATAAGTTTTTGTTTATCCCATTTTTTACTATATCGGCTATGCTTCTGACGATATTTGTATATGCTCTTTTCTTTTAAAGTATCGAAATCACTTCCTCTTCTGATCGTTTCGGTATTGCTCCAACTGTTTATCAATTGACTTTCCTGTTCTGGCATTGAGATCAGCGGGAAGGCCATAACCATCGCAATGGAACGAGCAATAGTTACAATTATCGGCACACTCCCTGTCGCAATTCGGATAATTACATTGATTAATACTAAGTAATGAATTGATTACCATACATGAATTGAGGGAGATAAAAAAAGATAAGATTAAAGTTCGCGTTAGTAGTTTTTTCATATTTGTAATTTATAAAGCTATTCGCTACAAATTTAAAAAAATTCCAAAAGGAATAAAATAAATAAGAAGCCCGCGAAATCACTTCGCAGACTTCCCAACCTTAACACAAACTTTACAAAACTACAGACATAAAACAGCCCACCTCCGAAAAAGTTCGCTATACAATCACTAAAAAGCGTAAAAAATGTTAATTCACATTCTTGAAAAAGAAGGTGCCCATCGGAAAGATTGAGTTATTGGATATGAAGAAGGGGTAAGTAGATTGCAATCAAGGGCGTGAAAGATAAATCGTATTGGAGATGATGTTTTATTTTTTCAGAAAAAAATATTAGCATATCAATGATAATATATCAAGAATCATTATTTCCCAATTAATATTTATAAATTGCAAGCGACAATACAATCTGTAAATCTAACATCTTATACTAATAAACCTTAAATATTATAGTAATATAAGGATGAAGTTTTTCGATATTAAAATAAAAAAAAGAACAAAAGAGATAATTTTTGTAAGTTCAATAATTATTGGGGGCTTCATTGCCTTGGGAATATATATGCATATTAGGACGAAAAATTTAATAAAAGCCATTGAAGACAATCCTAGCTATACCATAGCTACGATTCTAAAATATGGAAGAAGCCGTGGAACAGGGATAAGTGCAATTATTAAGTTTACAGATAAAGAAAATAATTCAATAAAAATTCCAACATCGAACATATTGGATAAGAGAGAGAATATTGTCGCCGGCGACCAATTTATCGTAGCCTATGATGCAACGAATCCGGAGCAATGCATACTGCTAACCAACTATCCGATAAAAGACAGTGTGGATTTTCATCGTTACATAGAAGAATTTAAGGTGAATCCACCGCGCTTAAAAAGATAATGACTTTTTAGTTCGCAACATAAAGTATGCGAAAGTAAAACAATACGAGTAATGCAATAACTGATATGAAACAGATGATGCATTGATATAGAAAGAACACCTACAAATTTAAATAAGTTTAATTCTGGATTCAAGCATAAAAATTGAATATTTTCAATATTAATACCAAAAATGAATCAAAAAACAGAACACAAAAGATTAAAAGTTGAGCTTGTATTTAATGACTCGGCAAAAGATGCATTTCAATTTCCAATTAGAAACTCTATAAGAATTTCTTTTTGGTTAACAGATGCAGATTATTCAACTCCTAGTGAAATTACTTTTGATAAAGAGAGTGTAAATGTAAATGAAAAGATAGAAGCATGTATACTTATTATAAATGTTTTCAATACGATCAAAGAAGGAAATTCAGCCTACATAGGTACATTCCCATCAATAATAGGGAAAGGTATAATAAAAGAAATTGAGGATTGATGATTTTTAACGGACTGACTTTAATGCGGGAACATTAAACAAAATATCCCATTTACTCATTACCATATATATATATATATATGCACCTAAAGGACAAATATATTCACTTAATCATACACTTGGCATAGTACCTAAAACAAATTGGTTTAAGAATTCTTAGAAATGGGTATTTATTATGGTAATTTACATTGGTAATATTTTAATAATTAAGACATGTTTATAAAGAAAAATATCAAAAATCTTGAAGCTTCTTCTATAATTCAATCAATGTTATATAATATTTCTTATTCTATAATAGAGAATTTAGATCTTCGGTTTGAACATTTTAATGAGCTAATAAATATTGAAAATTGTATTATCGAAGAAATTCAATTAGATGCAGCTTGGTTTTTAAAAGGACTTGTTTTTAAAAACAATATAGTAAAGAGTGCTATAAGCTATGAAACAGGAGGACATAACAATGATATTATTTCTATTGAAGGAAATATATTTTTTGGTTTCTTCGATTTTCTTGATTGTCATTTTGAGGATAAAGTTTTTATAAAAAATAACATCTTTATTGAAGGGACTAATATTTTAGGAAATAAAGGAAAAGGATTTGAAAATACGTTTAAGTCTGGAATAGTAACAGAAAATAACATTGGAAATATTTCGATAAGTGAATAGGTAAAGAAACTATAAAACATTCAATAATGATGAATTTCGTTCAGGCGGATATTTTTATTCAGAATATAGAGATCCGTTCTCTTTATGGGAGCAATAATAAAATTTGCATATGCAATATTTTATTTTTATTATTTGCAACATGTAGAGCAAATAAAGAAACAGTATAAGAAAAAATAAGACGTTAATACAAATCCTCTGCAATAAAATAAGTACATACAACACCAACCCCCGTAAAAGTATCTACTTTTACGGGGGTTGCATTTTTCCTCTTGTGACCCTGGCGGGAATATAATTACATATTCATATATTGTTATAAATAAACATATTATACTAAACAGTAACTGCAATATATTATAGAATAATAACTAAACAGCATTTTTGGTTTTTATTGATGTCTTATAGTTGCTTTTGGTTAATACATATTTTCTAAGTACTTTTGATAGGTACTTAGGCTTATAATTATGGCTTCGAAAATAAAAATAAGATTTAGCTTAATTTCATCAGGAAAGCAAAGTGATGAAAAACAAATATTCTTAGTATACACTATAGATGGTATAGAAAATTTTTATTACTCCGGATACAGAATATATCCAAAGAACTTTATAAAAGAAAAAACAGAATTATCTGGAGAAACTGTATACATACAACAAGCAAAAAAGAATACATTTAATAAATCTGGCGATTCATCTACAAGAATAAATAATAGATTAAAGAAACTAGCACTTGCCGTACAAACTGTATTTGACCGATATTATAAAGATCAAGATTTGTCAATAGATAAAAAAGAATTAAAAAAATATATACAAATAGAACTAGGAGAATATAAAGAAGACATTGAATTTCCCAAATTATCGATTTTAGAAGCATACGATAAATATTATATAGAGTCTAATGTATCAGATAGCAGGAAGAAGCAGTACAAAAGCGATAGAAAGAGAATTGCTAATTATATAGACGAAAATAACTGTAAAATAAATTTTGATAATTTTGATGTGCTGAAATTTAGGAATTTCTTAATTTCAAAATCAAATATATCTGAAAATACACTTGTTATTATAAGTAAAAGAATAAAAGCATTTTTCAATTATTGTAAAAATAGACTAAAGATAATAGATCATAATCCTTTTGATGATATTATATTTTCAAAGGACATCGGGATAGAGACATATCAAGAGCCTATATGTATGACAAGAGACGAGCTAACAAAACTATATTACTATAACCCTAGCAATAGACATAAAGAAGTAATTAAAGATATGTTTTGTTTGCAGGCATCTTTAGGATGTAGGGTCGGTGATTTTCTTAGGCTAACATATTCTAATATTCAAGATAACAAATTGATCTATTTCCCTAAAAAGATAGATGGTAATATGATGAAGGTAATTGTACCATTATCAAAAAGAGCAATGGATATTATTAATAAATATAAAGGACATTCACGAGGTGATTTGCTAATGCCTTTTATGAACTCAGTAGAATACAACTCATCATTAAAAATAGTTTTCGAAGAAGCGAAATTAAATAGGATTATAGTATTATATAATCGAGAAAAAAAAATAGAAGAATACAAAAAGCTTTACGAATTAGCATCTTCCCATCTTGCACGCCGTACATTTGTAGATATACTATGTCAAGCAGGAGAACCTATACATGTTGTAGCCTCAATGTCCGGGCATTCCGAAAACTCAAAAGCATTTGATAGATATAGAAGAAGACCGGAACAGCTACAAATAAATGCGGTTAATAGATCTATGGATTAAAGAAAGTCATTGACGACATGAAGAAGCTGTTGTGATTGTCATTTTATTTTTGTATTTTTATCTTATCATGAACTGTTAGGGGTTAGAGTTGTTATAAGGTAGAATAAATATATTACAACTGTATTAAATATATTGGTAACTATATTAAATTAACACAAAAAGTATTGCTATTGTAATTATTATTAGTTACTTTGCGAACTCAAAAATAAGGATTACGCTTATTAAACTATTATGAAAGGACTATGTTATGGGTAAAGTATTAGAAGAATTTTTAGCTTATTTAAAAAATAGCTCAGAAGAAAAACTTCAAAAAGATTGGGCCGAAATTAAAGCTAAAGAAAATAATGGTCCAACAATGACATCTTTTTTAGAAGAATGCCGTCATTGCAATGAAATATTATCTGACACGTCGCCATGGGAATTAAATATTTCAAATAAATTGCCTAAATCCGAAGAATTCTTCGGATTTTTTTTATTTTAGCATTTTTATTTTCTTAATATAATAATACTATGAATAAATCATCTTTCGCACTAGCATCATATAAGTTTGATCATCTATTATTAGACATGGATCAGCAAGAATCAAAAGACATAGATATCGCATTTGAGCCTTATGGCTTATTTAAGGAAGATGAGAATAGCATTTTTAATCTTACTTTTATATTTAAGGCATTTAATAAAAATGTTGAATCACCATTTATAAAACTAAGATGTATAGCTGAATTTAAATTTGAAGGCAGATTAACTTTTGAAGAAATACCTAATTATTTTTATGTAAATAGCATAGCAATACTATTCCCTTATGTTAGGGCTTTTGTTAGTACAATTACACTTCAAGCAAATATTATCCCTCCAATACTACTTCCTACATGGAATCTAGAGTCATTGGCTGAACCTCTAAAGATGAATACTAAGTTTGATAAATAATGTCGCCAAAGTGAAAACGATATATCAGACACTTCAAAATAGGGGAAATTATAAAGAAGTAGAAAAAGATGGTCCATTTCCATGTCTACATAATAGAGCATGGTTAGGGCCTGGCTATTATTTTTGGGAAAAATGGCAATCTAACGCTCATTGGTGGGGAGAACAAATATACGGAGAAAACTATATTATATGTGAGGCTGAATGTACAATTACTAATGATAATTGTTATGATCTTGTAGGGAATACAGACCACCTTGATGAATTTGAGAATATATATAATGCTATGGTTGATAATGGCAGATATGGACATGATATTAAAGTAGCTGATGTTATTGATATTTTGAGAAATCAAATGAAAAGCTTTAACTACGAGGCTATAAAATCCCCAAGCCATGGAGCTAGACGATATAATAATCAATATTCCTTTAATATAAAGTTTAAATATGATAGTCAAGTAAAAGATAATATGTCAAATAAGCAAAGACTTGAGGTTAGGCCATTAATACAAATATGTATATTCAAAAAAAGCGGTTTAGGGCTTAGAGATTTCCATATTATTTATATTCCTGAATAATATTATAATATCATGTAACTAAGTAATACTGATATAAGTGTAATGCATTTATATTTAGATGTATATATAAAATATTTTATGTAATTATTTTATATTTTACCAGTATAAATGAACCGCCTATCTTCACAGACAAGCGGTTCCGAGTTAACCTTAAATCTAATACCTATATGAAAAACACTATATCTTAAATATTAACTTTCTAAAGAATGAGAATATAACGCCTCTGTATTTTACGCCTAGATAAAGAGCCAAAGCAACTAACACTAGAGAGGTAAACCAAATACAAGCTTCTTGATACCATTTCAATTTGTTTACTTCGATAGTATCGCCTTTTACCGGATATGGAATATGGATAGTATCTTTTAAATTAACAGTATCTTTGACTAGCTTATCTTTATAAACAAACCTATACTTATTCAAAAAAACAGTGTCGTTTCTTGAATAAAGAAATACGGAATCTAAAATATGCACCGAATCTTTGACTAACTTATTCCTGTATTCAGTCTTTACGCTCTCAATAGGCACATATACCGTTTTACTTTTGCAGCTCGTAAACAGCCATAAAACAATCAATAAAACGACTATACATATTATCTGTATTCTTGTTGCTTTTTTCATGGCGTATATTCAAAATCGTTAATCCTATTTAGCCAACCGTTACGGAATTTCTTATTAGCGGGTCTACCCGCAATAATTCGATCAATAAAATCGATCCTTTCTTGCTTTATCTTATCGAACAATTCTTTTTGATTTGGATAATTATTTAGTGCTTGCAATGTTTTATTGCCAACAACGCCATCTATTTGAACGTTTAGTATTTTTTGAGGTAGCTTAATACCATATCCACCAGATGCCCAAACCCAATCAACAAGAATATTAGCTATTGACTGATTATTTATATTATCAGCCTGCCATTTATCCCAATAAAGGGTTTTAAGGATATCTTTCCATTGTTCGTCAGATATATTTTTTAGACGCTCTATAGTTGGTTTCGGATAACCTTTAAGCTTACAATAATACTCATAAGTACCTATTGTCACACCTTTATTGGTTGCACCTCCCAGATCATCAGGATCATTGACAAAACCGCCCTCCCATTTTAATATTATCGGAATAAGTTTATTTATATCAGCCATATCAATGCGATGTATTATTTATTATCTTCTTTTTGTATTAATTCCTCTATATCTTTGCCTGTTTTGCTCTTTATCTCATCCTGTAGCTGAAACCTTAGCAACTTAACAAAAGGTAATTTAGGTGCTATTATTAATAGATGTGCAGAGATACTCCACAATTCGCAAGCAACAGCTATAGCACATCCAACATAGAAAGCAATACCCCACTCACTAAACATTTGTCCTGAAAGACCTATAAGCAACAAAGGAATACCATACACAGTTAGTTTTATAAATGTATCTTGTATTAGCTGAGATGTAGCAAACTTCTTCTGTTTAATAGAAGTCCAAATTCCGAATATAAGATCAGCGAATATTGCTAACAGAACTATTGTTATAGCTTTTTTTTCACCAGCCATAAAACTTGTAACTAGTGATACACAAAACAATAAATATCCGTAAACGGACTCAAATAGTTTTCCTATGTGCTGCATTATCTTAAATGATTGAGATAATGCTCTGTTTAGTAGTTCATTCATTTTGTTTAGTTTTTAGTATGGTCTTATTTCTCCCATAATATTTTTATTAGCTTATATTATTACGCCTGTATCCCGGCATCCTTTAACTTTTGTATCAAATCTTCTATTCTATCACGGAGTAATTTTATATATGCAGCGTCATAGGCTACAGGGGCTGTAGCTGAAGGCTGTGCTGCCGTCA
>ERZ778028.325-NODE-325-length-111040-cov-9.011993_pt1 | contig 111040 bp, 103 predicted proteins | sample MGYA00375758_ERZ778028 | MGnify/ENA primary metagenome ERZ778028 (study PRJEB29350, sample SAMN05389828) | bioreactor metagenome | isolation source: Thiocyanate bioreactor | place: South Africa: University of Cape Town | collected 2014-03-17 ...
ACACCTTCGGCACCGAGCTCGAGCTCACCGAGGGCATGCGCTTCGACAAGGGCTTCCTCTCCGCGTACTTCGTCACGGACCAGGAGCGCCAGGAGGCGGTCTTCGAAGACCCGTACATCCTCATCGCGAACAGCAAGATCTCGAACATCAAGGACCTGCTGCCCATCGTCGACAAGGTGATCCAGAGCGGCAAGCAGCTGCTCATCATCGCCGAGGACGTCGACGGCGAGGCGCTCGCGACCCTCGTCGTGAACAAGATCCGCGGCATCTTCAAGTCGGTCGCCGTCAAGGCTCCCGGCTTCGGCGACCGCCGTAAGGCCCAGCTGCAGGACATCGCCATCCTCACGGGCGGCCAGGTCATCTCCGAGGAGGTCGGCCTCAAGCTCGAGAACGCGACGCTCGACCTGCTCGGCCGCGCCCGCAAGGTGGTCATCACCAAGGACGAGACCACGATCATCGAGGGCTCGGGCGACCAGGAGCAGATCGCGGGCCGCGTGAAGCAGATCCGTGCCGAGATCGAGAACACCGACAGCGACTACGACCGCGAGAAGCTCCAGGAGCGCCTCGCGAAGCTCGCCGGCGGCGTGGCGGTCATCAAGGCCGGTGCCGCGACCGAGGTCGAGCTCAAGGAGCGCAAGCACCGCATCGAGGATGCAGTGCGCAACGCCAAGGCCGCCGTCGAGGAGGGCATCGTCGCCGGTGGTGGCGTCGCGCTCATCCAGGCCTCGGCGAAGGCGTTCGAGAAGCTCGAGCTGACCGGCGACGAGGCGACCGGGGCGAACATCGTCAAGGTCGCCGTCGAGGCGCCGCTCAAGCAGATCGCGCAGAACGCCGGTCTCGAGCCGGGCGTCGTGGTGGACCGCGTCCGCAACCTCCCGGTCGGCCAGGGACTCAACGCCGCGACCGGCGAGTACGTGGACATGCTCGCCGCGGGCATCAACGACCCGGTCAAGGTGACCCGCTCGGCGCTGCAGAACGCCGCGTCGATCGCCGGTCTGTTCCTGACCACCGAGGCCGTCGTCGCCGACAAGCCGCAGCCCCCGGCCGCGGCCGGCCACGCCGACCCCGGTGCCGGCATGGACTTCTGATCCGTCCAGCACCCAGCACGAAGGGCGGCCCCGCGCGGGGCCGCCCTTCGTCGTCGTAGGTGGAGACCACTCACCGATCCCCGTCGCCCGACCGGTACCGTGGATCCGTCCAGAGGGGGAGGACCGGGATGAGCGTGCGGATCGCGACCGTCAGAGCCGTCGTCGTCGGCGTCGCGGCGCTCGGGCTGCTCGCCGGATGCGCCGCGACCCAACCGGCCTCGCCGGGCCTCGGCGGCTCGGAGGCAGGAGCGGGGGCCGAGGACACCGGCTCCGGCGGGTGGGTCGGGATCGACGACCCGGCCGACGACAGCACGAGCCCCGAGGAGGCCGAGGGCCTCTCGATCGTGCCGTGGGCGAGGCCGCACGGCTTCCGGATCACCTTCGACGCGTCGAAGGTGCCGGCCGGGGCGACGGCCACGCTGACGCTCAAGGACTTCAACTGCATGGAGGGGGCGCTGAACGGCCCGCTCGACCTCTCGAAGCCGAAGCAGTTCCTCGTCGAGCTCGACCAGGGCACCACCTGCTGGTTCGGCACGCGCTCGAAGTCCTGGATCACCTGGACGCTCGCCCTCAAGCTGCCCGGGGGGTCGACGAAGTCGACCACCTTCGAGCTCGCCTTCACGCATCAGGGCGGCTCGACCGAGACGCTGTGCTGGGGCGAGAACGGACTCGCCTGCACGCAGTCCGGCGAGCCGACCCGCGCCAGCGAGGGCAACTGGACCGTCGAGTACATCACCCAGGTCCTCAAGCTCACCTAGTCGCGCTCCGGCTCCGGCCCGGAACCCCGGCGCCCGTCGACCGAGCCAGGGCTCGTCGGCTACGCCAGCGGCAGCCAGACGCGGAACGTCGCGCCGCCGCCAGGGGTGTGGACGACGTCGACCGAGCCGCCGTGCGCCTGCACGATCGCCGCGACGATCGCGAGGCCGAGCCCGTTGCCGCCGGTCTCGCGGGCGCGGGACGTGTCGGCGCGCCAGAAGCGCTGGAAGATCTTGTCGCGGATCTGCTCCGGCACGCCCTCGCCGTGGTCGATGACCGCCACGACCCCGCGGCGCGTGGCCGCGTCGACGCCGACGCCGATCTCGAGCGGGCTGCCGTCCGGGCTGAACCGCATCGCGTTGCCCATCAGGTTCGCGATGACCTGGCGGATCTTGTCCTCGGCGCCGAGCACGACGGCGGCGAGCTCCGGCGGGGGCGCCGGCAGCGGCTCGGCCTCGACGACCGCGGCGCGCGGCGCGCGCCGGGGGAGCAGCCGCGAGACGAGCGAGATCGGCCCGGTCGCGTTCGCGGCCGACCGGCCGGGGCGGGCGCCCGCCGCCGCGGGCAGCGGGATGGGCTTGGTGAGCGTGTCCTCCGACGGCGGCACCGGCATCGGCTCGGCCGGGGTGTCGGCGGGGCGCGCGGCGTGCAGCGGCCCGCCGAGCGACCCGGCGTCGAGGCCGACCACGGTGACCGTGCGGTTGGGGGCGACCGCCATCGCGTCGCTCGCCGCGTCGTTCGCGAGGGGGATGAGGTCGACCGGCGCGAACTCGGCGGCGGCGCCGCTCGCCGCCGACTCCGCCGCGCTCGCGTCGAGCCGTGCGAGCTCGAGCAGGTCCTCCACGAGGCCGGCCATCCGCACGGCCTCCTTCTCGATGCGCTCCATCGCCTGCGCGACGTCCTCGGGGCTGGAGAGCGCGCCCATCCGGTAGAGCTCGGCGTAGCCGCGCACCGTGACCAGTGGGGTGCGCAGCTCGTGGGAGGCGTCGCCGACGAAGCGCCGCATCTGGTCGATCGTCCGGGAGCGGTCGGCGAGCGCCGCGTCGACGCGGGAGAGCATGGTGTTCAGCGAGCGGGTGAGGCGGCCGACCTCCGTGTTCGGCGGCGCGCCGGTCATGCGCTGGCTGTAGTCGCCGTCGGCGAACCTCGCTGCCTGGTCCTCGAGCCGGCGCAGCGGCAGGAACGTGGTGGTCGCCAGCAGGCGGGTCAGCGCCCCGCCCAGGATGATGACGGTGAGCGCGAAGAACAGGAAGACCGCGCCGAACCGCGCGACCGTCTCGTCCGCCTCCCGCAGGTCGGAACCGATGACGAGGGTCGCGACCCCGTCCGTGCCGGTGATCGCGACGGGCGTGAGCAGCAGGCGCCACTGCGTGCCGCGATCGGTGCTCCGCACGGTCTCGGTCTGCTGGCCGGAGGCGTCCGTCGAGAGGTCGAGCACCGTCCAGTCGGGTCGGATGGACGGGCTCGAGCCGAGGTTGTCCGAGCGGAGCCGGCCGTCGGGGTCGATGACCGCGAGGTAGTAGGGGTTCAGCGGGCTGGGGTCGTCCTCGAAGTAGGTGCCGACCTGGTCGAGGTCGACGGTCCCGGTGCGGCCGAACGTCGCGAGCGCGGTGTTCAGCTGCCGGTCGACCTGCTCGAGCAGGTAGCCGCGGAGCACCGCCATGGTGCCGAAGCCGGCGACGACGAGCCCCGCGGTGAGCAGGAGCACCGTGACGCCCGTGATCTTCGTGCGGAGCGAGATCGCGTCCCAGCGGCGGGCGAGCTTCGACATTTGCGAACAGGCTAGTCGGGCCGGTTCCGAGGAGGCCGTGAGCCGTCGAGCAGGCCCGCGATCTCCTCCGCCGCCCCGGTCAGGAGCGGCACCGCGCGCTCGATGAGCGCGTCGGTGATGCGGGTGAGCGGGCCCGAGACGGAGACCGCGTAGACGTCGCCGGCGGGGCCGGCGATCGGCGCCGCGATGCAGCGCATGCCGAGCTCCTGCTCCTGCTCGTCGAGGACCCAGCCCCGCGCCCGCGCGGCCGCGATCTCGGCCCACAGCGCGTCCGGCTCACTGATCGAGTGCTCGGTCTTCTGCGGCAGCCCGGTGCGCGCGATGATCGCCTCGATCCGGTCGTCGGGCAGTGCCGACAGCATCGCCTTGCCGACGCCGGTGCAGTTCAGCTCGGCCCTACGGCCGACCTCCGTGAACATGCGCATCGAGTGCGGGCTGGGGATCTGGGCGACGTACTCCGCCCGATCGCCGCTGAGCACGGCGAGGTTCGCGCTCTCGCCGAGCGTCTCGACGAGCCGGGTCAGCACCGGCACGGCCCGGTCGATGCTCGCCGACGCCGCCGCGGCGCCGAGCCAGATGAGCCGGGAGGCGAGCGCGTAGCGGCGGTCGGGCAGTCGGCGCAGCGCGCCGAGCGAGACGAGGGTGGCCGCGATCCGGTGCGCCGTCGACTCGGCGAGCCCGGTCGCCGCGGCGATCGCGGTCACCCCGGTGCCGGCATCGCCTCCCGCCGCGACCGCGTCGAGGATCGCGAACGCCCGTCGCACCGATTGCAGACCGCCGTCTCCGGCCATCGCGCCACTCCGTTCCCCTAAGGTCGATGTCACGCTAAGCTCGACCAACGATTCCGTATTATAGAAGAAGATTTCCACAATACGGAAGATTGCCGGGAAATCCCGCTCGGCGATCCGGCTGAGACGATGAGGTCCATTCTCATGACTGAGCGCATCACCATCGCCGGGCTCGCGATCGACCGCCGACTGCACGACTTCGTCGAGGCCGGGATCCTGTCGGGGATCGGCCTCGGCGCGGACGCGTTCTGGGGCGGGTTCGCGGAGATCCTGCGCGAGCTGCGCCCGCGGAACGCCGCGCTGCTCGCCGGGTGCGACGAGCTCCAGGTCGAGCTCGACGCCTGGCGCCGCGCCCACCCCGGGCGGTCCGAGCCCCAGGACGAGCAGGCGGAGCCGCAGGTCGTGGTGCCGGTGGGCGACGCGGGGCTCGTCGTCGACGCGGTGAACGCCCGCTGGGGCTCGCTCTACGCGGCGGTCTACGATTCGGACGTCGTGCCGGACGAGGGCGCGACGGCGCGCGGCGGCTCGTTCAACCCCGCCCGCGGGGCCCGGGTGGTCGCGCTCGGTCGCGACCTGCTCGACGCGGCCGCGCCGCTCAAGCACGGTTCGCATGCCGGTGCGACCGGCTATGCCGTGCACGACGGGCGGCTCATGGTCGCGCTCGCCGAGCGGTGCCGGGTGGGGCTGCTCGACGCGGACGCGTTCGTCGGATACCGGGGCGAGCCCGACGCGCCGAGCGCCGTGCTGATGCGGCATCAGGGCCTGCACATCGAGATCGTCCTCGACCGCGACGATCCGGTCGGGGCGATCGATCGGGCCGGCGTGCGGGACCTCGTCCTGGAGTCCGCGGTGACGACGATCGTCGACCTCGAGGAGTCCTTCGCGACGGTCGGCGCGGCGGACAAGGTCCTCGCGTACTCGGTGCTGCGCGGGCTGTTCCAGGACGCGACGGGGCCGGCCGAGCAGCGGGCGACGCCGTTCTCCCGGCTCAGCCCCGACCGCGAGTACACCGCCCCGGACGGGTCGGCGCTGCGGCTGCCCGGACGGTCGCTCGTGCTCGTCCGCCACGTCGGCATCCACATGCACACCGACGCGGTGCTCGACGGCTACGGCCGGGCGATCCCCGCGGGCCTGCTCGACGCGCTGGTGGCCACGGCGGCGGCGGTGCCGAGCCTGCGCGGGACGGAGCGCTCGGTGTACGTCATCAGGCCGCAGCAGCACGGTTCGGAGGAGGCCGACTTCACGATCGAGCTGTTCCGCCGGGTCGAGTCGGTGCTCGGGCTGCCGGAGCGCACGATCAAGGTCGGCGTGATGGGCGAGGAGCGCCGCGCGGACGTCGGCGCCGACCGCGCCGCGGCCGCGGACCGGATCGCCTTCATCGACACCGGGTTCCTCGGCCGCTCCGGCGGCGAGATCCGCAGCTCGGACCTCGCCGCCCGTCCCTGAGCGGGTCTATGCGGTCTTCGTCTTGAGCATGTAGCCGAAGCCGCGCTTGGTCTGGATCATCGGCTCGTCGGTGTGCGCGTCGATCTTGCGCCGCAGGTAGGAGATGTAGCTCTCCACGATGCCCGCGTCGCCGTTGAAGTCGTACTCCCACACGTGGTCGAGGATCTGCGCCTTGGAGAGCACCCGGTTCGGGTTCAGCATCATGTAGCGCAGCAGCTTGAACTCGGTCGGCGACAGCTCGACGGCGTTGCCGTTGACGCTGACCTCGTGCGTGTCCTGGTCCATCGAGATCTCGCCGGTGCGGATGACGGCGTCGTCGTCCTCCTGCATGGTGCGGCGGAGGATCGCACGGATCCGGGCGACGATCTCGTCGAGGCTGAACGGCTTCGTCACGTAGTCGTCGCCGCCGACGGTGAGGCCGGTGATCTTGTCCTCGGTGTCGTCCTTGGCGGTGAGGAAGAGGATGGGGCTGGTGTAGCCCGAGGCGCGCAGCCGCTTCGTCACGCCGAAGCCGTTGATGTCCGGCAGCATGACGTCGAGCACGATGAGGTCGGGCTCCTCCTCGATGACGGCGCTGATCGCGGCGGCGCCGTTGCCGACGGTGCGGACGGCGAAGCCGGCGAAGCGCAGGCTGGTGGCGAGGAGGTCGCGGATGTTCGGCTCGTCGTCGACGACGAGGATGCGGGGTCCGGTCATGCTCCGATTCTCTGACTGTCTCCCGGGAATCTCCTATGTCTCTCTCGCGTGTTGTCTGAATGTCTTCTGAGGCAGGGCGACCGCCGCGGCACCGCCTTCGAAGCCCTGCCGGCTGGGAGTGCCGGGAAGGCGGTGCGCGTAGGCTCGGGGGCGTGGAACTCGACGGGGCCATCCCGCTCGCGGATGCCCGGCCGCGCCGGATCGGCCGGCGCGAGTTCGACTTCAGCCGTCGCGTCGCGGTGATGGCGGTCATCAACCGGACGCCCGACTCCTTCCACGACCGGGGCGCGACGTTCGCGCTCGACGCCGCCGTCGCGGCCTCGCTGCGCGCCGTCGAGGCCGGTGCCGACTGGGTCGACGTCGGCGGCGTGCCGTTCGGCCGCGGCCCCGCGGTGGGCGAGCAGGAGGAGCTCGACCGGGTGATCCCGCTCGTCGAGGCCGTCGCGGCGAGCACCGACGCGGTGATCAGCGTCGACACCTTCAACGCGGTCGTCGCCGAGGCGGCCGTGCTCGCCGGCGCCGCCGTCATCAACGACACCTCCGGGTACTGGGACGAGCGCATGCCCGGCGTCGTCGCGCGCACCGGCGCGACGGTGGTGCTCACGCACAGCATCCATCCGCCGCGGAGCGAGCCCGTGCGCCCGGTCTACGCCGACGTCGTCGCCGAGGTGCGCGCCCATCTCGCCGCCCTCGTGGCCCGCAGCCGTGCGGCGGGCATCCCCGCGGACCGGATCGTCGTCGACCCGGGCCACGACCTGAACAAGAACACCCTGCACTCGCTCGAGCTCGTCCGCCGGCTGTCCGAGATCGTCGCGCTCGGCTACCCGACGCTCGTCGCGCTCTCGAACAAGGACTTCATCGGCGAGACGCTCGACCGCGCCCGCGACGGCCGCGTGATCGGCTCGGTCGCCGCGGCGGTGGCCTGCGTCATCGCCGGCGCGCGCATCGTGCGGGTGCACGACGTCGCCGAGACGGTTGACGCGGTGCGCATGACCGAGGCCGCCCTGGGCCTGCGCGAGCCGGCACGGGTCTGGCACAACAACGGACAGAACTGAGGCGCCCGATGAGCATGCCGAGGATCGACGAGCTCCATCCCGAGCCGCGGACCGGGCTCGACCGGGAGGCGCTCGCCGCCCGGTACGGCCGGCCGGGCGCCGCCGGCGAGGCTCCGGACGGCGGGCCCTGGATCCGGATGAACTTCGTCAGCACGCTCGACGGCTCGGCCACCGGCGCCGACGGACGCAGCGGCACGATCTCCTCCGCGGTCGACAAGGCCGTCTTCGGCGTGCTCCGCCGCCTCGCCGACGTCGTCCTGGTCGGCGCCGGCACCGTGCGGCACGAGGGGTACGAGGGCCCGCTGGTGAGCCCGGGCCAGCGCGAGTGGCGGCTGGCGCACGGGCTCGCCGAGCACCCGGGCCTCGCGATCGTGTCCGGGCGGCTCGATCTGGATCCCGGCTCGCCGCTGTTCGCCGAGTCGCCGGTGCGGCCGATCGTGCTCACGGTCGCCACCGCGCCGGCCGCGGCGCGCGCCGCGCTGTCCGAGGTCGCCGAGCTCGTCGACTGCGGCGAGGTCGAGGTGGAGGGTGAGCGACTGCGCCGGGCCTTCGCCGACCGGGGCTGGACCGACGTGCTGTGCGAGGGTGGTCCGTCGCTGTTCGGCGCGTTCGCGGCGCAGGACGTCGTCGACGAGCTCTGCCTCACGATCGAGCCGCGGCTGCGCTCCGGCGTCGGCCCGAGGATCGCCCACGGTGCCCCGGCCGAGGTCGGCCTCCGGCTCGCCCACGTGCTGCACGGCGAGTCCGACGAGCTCGTGCTCCGCTACGTCCGCGGCTGATCGGCGGCGGCTCCGCCGCGGCCGAGGAGCTCGCCGACGAGCACCGCGGCGAGCGCGGGTCCGCGGCTCGGGGCGTCCGGGAGGACCGAGGTGTCCGCGACGCGCAGCCCGTCGATCCCGCGGAGGCGGCCGGCCGCGTCGAGCGGGCCGCCGATGGGGACGGTCCCGCAGCTGTGGAACGCCGTCGTGAGGTGCGCGCGCACCCAGGCGTCGACGTCCCGGCCGCTCGTCGAGGCCGGACCGGAGACGAGCACCCCGCCCATCGCGCGGATCAGCTCGAGCCCGAGCCGCACGCCCTCGCGCAGCGCGCACCGGGCCGCGTCGTCGGCGAGGTAGCCGTAGTCGAGGCGCGGCGGGAGCCGCGGGTCCGCCGGGTCGAGGACGAGCCGCCCCGTCGAGCGGGGTGCGAGATCGGTGACGAGGAGCGGCAGCGGACCGGTCGGCTCGGTGCGGTCGCCGCCGAGGGCGGCGAGCGGCTTGGCGCCCTGCAGGAGCTCGACCGAGCCCGCGTGCAGCACGCCGGCGGTCCACTCGCCGGCCGGGGCGGCGGCGGGCCGCGGCGGCGCCCACTCGAGGACGACCTGGGGGTGGTCGGCGAAGGCCGTCCCGACCCCCGGCGCGTCGAGGCGCACCGGCAGGCCGGCCCGGCGCAGCGCCACGGCCGGTCCGATGCCGGCGAGCAGCAGCAGGTGCGTGGACTCGACGGGCCCGGCGCAGAGCACCACCTCGTCGGCCCGGGCGATGGCCTCGGCGCCCTCGACCGCGTACCGGACGCCGACCACGCGCCCGCCGTCGACGGCGAGCCCGATCACGGGCGCCTCGCCGAGGATCACGAGGTTCCCCCGGTCCCGGGCGGCGAGCAGGTAGGCGTCGCCGGGCTGGACGCGGCGCCCGTGCTCGACGTTCCGGGGGAGCGGGCCGATGCCCGGCTCGCCCGGCGCGTTCTTGTCGGCCTCCCACGGATGCCCGGCGTCGAGCGCGGCGTCGCGGAAGGCGGCGCCGATCGGGTGGTCGAGCGGCGTGCGGTGGACCGGGATCGGCCCCGCGTCGCCGTGCAGCGCGCTCGCGCCGAGGTCGAGGTCGCGCTCCAGCCGGCGCATCGCCGGCAGCGCCGTGTCGTGGTCCCAGGGCAGTCCCGCCGTCGCCCAGCGCGCGAAGTCCTCGGGACGCGGCCGGACGAAGGCCGCGCCGTTGATCGCCGAGGACCCGCCGAGCATCCGCCCGCGCGTGACGTGGAAGTCCGCGCCCCCGTCCCGCGTCAGCGCCGCCGGGTAGCGCGAGGTCTCCGCGGTCCGGGGCGCGGCCCCCGGGACGAGCCCGGCGTCGAGCAGCCGGCGGGGCAGCCCCGACGAGGACGTCGGCACCGGACCGGCCTCCAGGACGAGCACCCGGCGGGACGGGTCCTCGCTGAGCAGCGCCGCCACGACGCTGCCGCTCGTCCCGGCGCCGACGACGATCGCGTCCCAGCGCCCGCCCCGCTCGGTCACGCGTCGCCGAACGCCGCGCCGAGCTCGTCGAAGGCGGTCTCGATCGCCGTCACGAGCTCGGTCTCGGGATGCGCGAGCCAGTAGGCGTAGGCGCCGAGCGCGAGCCCCAGCATCACGGAGCCGACGGTGCTCGGCAGCAGGTCGTCCGGGGTCCCGCCGGCGCGCGCCGCGACGAACTCCGCGATGGCGGTGCGCCAGCTCTGATAGCGCAGCGCCGAGTGCCCCACGAGGGCGGGCGCGTTCAGGATGAGCCGCATCCGCTGCCGGTGGTACTCGATCTCCTCGACCGGGAAGCGGTTGAACTCGACGATGGCGACCCGGAGCGCGGCGATCATCGGCAGCTCGGCCGGGGTGGCGGCGAGATGCTCGCGCATCGACGCGACGAGCGCGTCGAAGTCGCCCCAGGCGAGGTCGTTCTTCGACGGGAAGTAGCGGAAGAACGTCCGCCGCCCGATGCCGGCCGCGGCCGCGATGTCGTCGACCGTCGTCGCCTCGAAGCCGCGCTCGAGGAAGAGCCGCAGGCCGATGTGACTCAGCTCGGCGGTGCTGGTCACGGCGCGAGTGCTCCGTCGCGGCTCCCCGGGTCGCGCCCCTGAGCGTTCCATGGATGTCATTGTGCTCCACTTGCGCATATTGGCACTCGATGCCAGATTAGGTACTCACCGCCCGCTGTGGCCGACTTCGAAGCTGAGGAACCGATCATGGACAGCACGCAGACCGTCGACGTCGAGGACGTCGTGACCGCCGAGGAGCTCGTCGAGGAGGTCTCGATCGACGGGATGTGCGGCGTCTACTGACGCCGTGCCCATCGCGTCCGGCGTTCCCGCCATGGATCTCGACCGAGCCTGGGCGGTCCACCCCCAGGTGTCGATCCGCCCCGAGCCCTTCGGGGCGCTCGTCTACCACTTCGGCACGCGCAAGCTCTCCTTCCTGAAGGACCGCGCCCTGCTCGACGTCGTCCAGCGCCTCGACGAGGCGCCGACGGCCAGGGTCGCCTGCGCCGACGCCGGGGTGGGCGAGGCCGATCTGCCGCGGTTCGCGGCCGCGCTCGGGGCGCTCGAGCGCTCCTCGATGCTCGTGGAGCGGGCGGCATGAGCCGGCTCGTCGACCTCTTCGAGTACGGCCTCGACGCCCCGATCTGCCTGACCTGGGAGCTCACCTACGCCTGCAACCTCTCCTGCGTGCACTGCCTGTCGAGCTCCGGCCGCCGGGATCCGCGCGAGCTGACGACCGAGGAGTGCAAGGCGGTCATCGACGAGCTCGAGCGGATGCAGGTGTTCTACGTGAACATCGGCGGCGGCGAGCCGACCGTGCGCTCGGACTTCTGGGAGCTCGTCGACTACGCGACGAGCCACCACGTCGGGGTGAAGTTCTCGACGAACGGCGTGAAGATCACCCCCGAGGTCGCCGAGCGCCTCGCGCGCAACGACTACCTCGACATCCAGATCTCGCTCGACGGCGCGACGCCCGAGGTGAACGACTGGGTGCGCGGGCCGGGCTCCTACGACACCGCGATCCGCGCGATGGAGAACCTGCAGGCCGCCGGCATGCGGAACTTCAAGCTCTCCGTGGTCTGCACCCGGCAGAACATCCCGCAGCTCGACGAGTTCAAGGCGATCGCCGACCGCTACGGCGCGCAGCTGCGGCTCACCCGGCTGCGCCCCTCCGGCCGCGGCGCCGACGTGTGGGACGAGCTGCACCCGCTGCCCGAGCAGCAGCGGATCCTCTACGACTGGCTCGTCGCGCACGGCGACGGCGTGCTCACCGGCGACTCCTTCTTCCACCTGTCGGCCTTCGGCCAGGCGCTGCCGGGGCTCAACCTCTGCGGCGCGGGCCGGGTGGTCTGCCTGATCGACCCGATCGGCGACGTCTACGCCTGCCCGTTCGCGATCCACGAGGAGTTCCTCGCGGGCAATGTGCGCGGCGAAGGCGGCTTCCAGCGCGTCTGGCAGGGCTCCGAGCTCTTCCAGCGGCTGCGGTCGCCCCAGTCGGGCGGCGCCTGCTCGTCCTGCAAGTTCTACGACACCTGCAAGGGCGGCTGCATGGCGGCGAAGTTCTTCACCGGGCTCCCGCTCGACGGCCCCGACCCCGAGTGCGTGCAGGGCTACGGCGAGGAGCTGCTCGCGGCGCGCGACGACGATGCGAGCCACCCGCGCCCCGGCCAGGACCACTCGCACCGGACCATCCGCTACTCGAAGTCCGGGAAGGTGCCGGTGCGGCTCGGCACCCGTCCGATCGACCCCGCCGCGGCCCTGGACATCAAGCCGAACCTCGCCCGGATCAGCAACGGCGGCATGCCGGTCAACGACCTCCAGGACGACCCGCTCGCGGACTTCGCGCCCAGTCGCGTCTAGGCCGCTCGCGGCCCGCGGCCCGCGGCCGGCGTCAGAGCGCGATGATCCGCACGATCGACATCGCGCCCTGGTCCGCGATGATCGGGAGCTCGGGAAGACGGCGGTTCGCGATCCGCTCCGCCTCGGCCGGCGTGATGCCGAGTGCGCGCAGCTGGTTCTCCACGAAGGACGACTCGGCCTCGCCGAGCGCACGACCCGCATCGAGGAACACGCGGGTCGCCGCGACGAGGGCGCCGAGGGTCATCGCGGTCGCGGTGGGCACGTCCTTGACGATGAACCGTCCCGTCGTGGCGCCGCGCTCGACGGTCCGAGCCAGCCGTGCGCCGAGCAGGGTGGCGACCCACTCGCTCTCCGAGCCGAGCCGCACGAGCAGCCAGCCCCAGGTCGGATCGGTGATCGAGGCGCGGACCAGATGCCGGAGCGCGGCGGAGAGCTCGTCGGCCGGATCGTCGATGCCGTTCGACAGGGCGTCGAGCCGCCGGCCCATGGTGCCGATCTCGAGGTCGATGACGGCCTCGATGAGGGCCTCCGCCGACGGGAAGTAGTTGTAGAAGGTGCCGGTGGCGATGTCCGAGTGGTCGGCGACGACACGGACCGTGACGGCGTCCGTCCCCTCGCGCGCCATGAGGTCGAGCGCGGACGCGAGCAGCCGCCGCCGGGTCGCGTGGGCCTTGCGTTCGCGTACGCCGAGGCGGGGCACGGCGTCGGTTCGATCTTCCACCGTGTCGGTCATGCTCCCCAAGGTATTCGACCGACGGCCGGCCGGAGTAGTGCGTCGGCGATCAGCGCTCGGCAAGGCGAGCCTCCAGGAGTTCTCCGGCCGTCAGCAGCATCGTCTCGGCGCCGCCGCGGGCGACGAGCTGCACCCCGAGCGGGAGCCCGGCCGCGTCGACGCTGCCGGCCACCGCGAGCTGCGGGAGCCCGAGCAGCTGCCACGGTCGGCTCATCACGGGGGATCCGGTGGCCCCGAGCCCTGCGGGCGCGGCGCCCGGGGCGGCCGGGCCGAGGACCACGGTGTCCTCGCCGAGCAGCTCGGCGATCCGGGCGCGCTGCGCCGTCGTCCTCGCGATGGCGGCGGCGTAGTCCGCCGTCGGGACGGCGGCGCCCGCGTCGAGCAGTCCGCGCAGCTGAGGGCTCAGGCGCTCGCGGGCGGCCATCAGGTCCTGACGCTCGCGAGCGACCTCGGCCTGCATCACCGTCAGGTGATCGGCGGCGAGGGACCGCATCGGGAGCGCGTCCCCGAGCGGCTCGACATCCAGTCCGAGCCCCCGCAGGGCCTGCGCCGCGCGCTCGAGCGCGGCGCGCATGTCGGGCGACACCTCGTCGAGGTCGTCGCCGTGCCAGACGAGCGCCCGCGCCGCCCGGCTCGGGCGGGGCGGGGCGGGGAACAGGGCCTCGTGCGCGGCGCGCAGCCCGGCGACGGTCGGCGCCATCAGCCCGGCGGCGTCGAGCGAGGGGGCGAGTCCGGAGAAGCCCTCCAGCGGCACCGCGTCGTGGCGGAGCACCAGGCCGGCCACGCCGCAGTACGCGGCGGGCCGGATCAGCGATCCGGCGGTCTGGCTGCCGAGCGCGAGCGGGACGTGCCCGGCCGCGACCGCGGCGGCCGAGCCGCTCGAGGACCCGCCCGGGGTGTGCCCGGGTGCTCGCGGATTCTGCGTCGGACCAGGGGCGAAGAAGGCGAACTCGGTGGTCACGGTCTTGCCGACGGGCATCGCGCCCAGACCGATGAGCCGCTCGACGAGCACCGCGGACCGCGCGACCGGGGTGTCCAGCGTGATGGGCGAGCCGCATCTCGTCGGCATCCCGGCGAGGTCGATGACGTCCTTCACGCCCACCGCGATCCCCTCCAGGGGTCCGGGTCCGGGATGCCACGCGGCGGCCTGCCCCGGGTCGGCGACCGCGACCCAGGCATGGAACTCGTCGGCGCCGATGCGCCGGCGGGCGTCGGAGAATGCCTGCTCCGACGCCCGCCCGGGCTGATGGGTCACAGCGTGACCCGGCTCAATCGACCTGCGTGAGCACTGACTTCGCCGTGTAGTTCGACGCGAACCACGCCGGCAGCGGTGCGACGAACACGTTCTCCGTGCGGTAGCGGGACATCTTCCAGACGCCGTCCTCGATCTTGAACGCGTTGTTCAGCCGGGAGGAGCGCAGCAGGGCGGAGCCATCGCTGAACAGCCATGGCTGCATGTGGATCCACTGGCCGTCGGCGGTCGTGCCGTCCTCGTGGACGTGGATCTGCTCGGTCGTCAGATAGTGCGCGTTGAGCAGCAGGTCGGAGGTCGCGTTCTGCCCCTCGCCCTTGCCGGCGAAGAAGCCCTCGAAGTGCTCGGTGAGCTGCGCCATGCCCTTCGAGTAGCCGAACTGGTCGTCGTAGAACGGGCCGACGCCCTCCCAGACCGCGTCCTTCGAGTACAGCTCGAGGATGAGCCTGATGCGCTCCTGCGGCCCGAGGTCGCCGGGGTGCTCCGGCAGCGGGGTGTCGCACAGCCACATGTATCGCGCCATCAGCCGGCGGATGTCGGCCTCGGACTCGAGGACGTGCAGGCGGTGCTTCAGGTCGGCGATCTCGTCAGTCGTCATTCGTTGCTCATTTCCTTTGCTTGCTATCGCGTTCTTCATTGGGGTCATTTCACGCCGAACCTGGCGAGCAGCGTGGTCGAGATGATGCGCAGGATGCGGTCGCAGCAGAACCCGAGGATTCCGAGGGTCACGATGCCGGCGAAGATCCAGTCGATGTGGCCGAAGCTGTACGAGGTCCAGATGATCGTGCCGAGGCCCTCGCGCGCGGCGACCATCTCCGCGGAGACGATCGTCAGGAAGCTGTTGGCCATGGCGAGCCGTGCGCCGGTGATGATGCCGGGCACCGCCGACGGGAGCACCACGGTCCAGAGCACCTGGGTGTTCCCGGCGCCGAGGCTGCGCGCGGCGAGCACCTTGTCGTTCGAGATCCGCAGCGTCGCGTCGGTGGTGCTGATCACGACGACGAAGATCGAGGTGTAGACGATGAGCGCGATCTTGCTCTGCTCGCCGATGCCGAACCACACGACCATGACCGTGACGAGCGCGATCGCCGGGATGAACCGGAGGATCTCGACGTACGGATCGAGGAAGTTGCGGACCAGCCGGATGCGCCCCATCAGGATGCCGATGGGCGCGCCGACCACCAGGCCGATCGTCCACCCGGTGATGATGCGGAACATCGAGGCGCCGATCGACGGCCAGAGCGTTCCCCGGTCGCTGAGCTCGCCGAGTCCGACCACCGTCGCCCACGGCGAGGGCATGATGTACGGGCCGAGCAGCGAGGAGGCCAGCCACCACAGCAGCAGGCCGACGGTGATGGAGATCGCCCAGGTGCCGAGGGTGCTCAGCAGGTTGGGCCAGAACCCCTTGCGACGTCTCATCGGGCCTCGCCTCCGGTGACGCCGGCGTCGATCTCGAGACCCTGGTTCAGCAGGCTCTGCGCGACCTCGACCCGGATGTCCTCCTGGATGCGGTCGTAGAGGTCCGCGACGTCCTGCCGCGATCTCGGCCGCGCGGCGTCCACCCGGTAGACGCTCTTGATCCTCGCCGACGGGCCGGCGGTCATCACGACGATCCGGTCGGCGAGGATCACCGACTCGTCGATGTCGTGGGTGACGAAGACGATGCTGCAGCCGGTGCGCTGCCAGAGCCGGACCAGCTCCTCCTGGAGGACGTGCCGGGTCTGCGCGTCGAGTGCGCCGAACGGCTCGTCCATCAGCACGAGTCGCGGCTCGTTCGCGAGCACGCGGGCGATCTGCACGCGCTGCTTCATGCCGCCCGACAGCTCGCGCGGGTACTTCTTCGCGGCGGGGGTGAGGCCGACCTTCGCGAGGAAGTCCGCCGCGACGCGGCGGCTCTCCAGCTTGCCCCTCCCGTGCATCCTGGGCCCGTAGGCGACGTTCTGCTCGGCGGTCAGCCACTCGAACAGCGCCTCGCTGGACTGGAAGACGACGCCGGCATGCCGGTTGATGCCCTTGACCGGCTCGTCGTTGCAGACGACCTCGCCCGCGGACAGCTCGACGAAGCCGGCGATCGCCGCGAGCAGCGTCGACTTGCCGCAGCCGCTCGGCCCGAGCAGGCAGACGAACTCGCCGGGCTCCACCCGGAAGTCGACGTCGTGCAGCACGGTGAGGTCGCCGAACGCGATCGCGACGGAGTTCATCGCGACCGCGATGCCGGGGAGTCCCCCGGCATCGCGGTCGCTCGTGATGGTGGACGACATGACCTACCAGGACCAGTCGAGGACCAGTTCGCTCTTCAGGTCCGGGGTGGCCTTGATGGCTCCGGTGGACACGAAGAAGTCGCCGATCTTCTGCGTCGCGGCGACGACGTCGCTCGTGATCGGCTTGAGGCCGAAGCTCAGCCGCTCGACCATGACGAGGGCGTCGTCGGCCTTGATCGCGACGGCCTTCTCCACCGCGGCCGCGGCGACCTTCGGGTCGGCGTTGATGATGTCGATGGCCTCGCCGAGCACCTTGGTGATGGCCTGCGCCGTCGGCTCGTTGGCCTCGAGCCAGGCGTCGGTGGAGGCGACCCAGTTCACCATGACGGGCACCATGTCCGGGAAGTCCGCCGAGGACGCCACGATGTGCCCGCCGCCGGCGGTGGTCACGTTGGTCGGCCAGGGCTCCCACAGGAAGAAGCCGTCGATGTCGCCGCGCTGGATCAGGGCGGGCATGTCGCCCGCGCCGGCCGCGATCCAGTTGATCGTCGAGGGGTCGACCCCGTTGGCCTCGAAGTACGTGTAGGCCATGTACTGGCTGAGCCCGGCGATGTAGCCGAAGTTCTTCACGTCCTTGGCCGACTCGATGCCGTCGCGCAGGACCACCTTGTTGACCTTCGAGATGTCCACGGTCTGGACGAAGGCGGTGATGCTCGGGTTGTTCGCGATGGTCGTGGTGATCGTCGCCGGTGAGCTCTGCGTCATCTGGATCTGGCCGGCGCTGAGCGCGGCGAGCGCGTCGCCGCCGGTGGCGAACGGGGTGAGCGTGACGTCGAGGCCGGCCTTCTTGAACAGACCCTGCTGGTCCGCGACGAAGAAGGCCGAGTAGCCGGCGTCGGAGCCGACGCCGACGTTGACCGGCACGTAGGACACGGCCGGCTCGGTCGAGGTCGGGGCCTCGCTCGGCGCCGGGGCGCCGGACGAGCATGCGGCCAGGCTCAGGCCGGCCACCGCCGCGGCCGCGACCGCGAGCAGTTGGAAGGAGCGCTTCATTGGGACTTCCTTTCGATGGATAGCGGGACGCTGCGGACACGCTAGACGCATAAATGAACATTGGCAAGAAAAATGAACACTGCGTCATCTTCCTGTAACATGGCGGGCATCGTCCGCGCGGACCCGCGGGGGCGTCACTGCCGCGATCGGCGCTGCCGAGACCGGCGAGACGAGAAAGGCGACACTCGCGTGACTGCAGCTCCTCCGCTCATCGGAGCCATCGACCACATCGGGCTCACCGTGCCCGACCTCGAGGCCGCGATCGAGTTCTACACGAAGGCCCTCGGCGGCCGCGTGCTCTACCGCCTCGGCCCGTTCGACTCGCGCGCGATGTCCGAGGGCGACGAGGACTGGACCGGCACGCACGTCGCAGTCCCGGACGCGCTCTACAACATCGCGTTCGTCGGCTTCGGCGACGGCCGGCCGATCGAGTTCTTCGAGTACCTGCGTCCGGCGGGCAACCCCTCGGCGCCGAGGAACAACGACGTCGGCGGGCACCACATCGCCTTCGTCGTCTCCGACATCCCGAAGGCCGTCGAGCAGATCCTCGCCCACGGCGGCACCGAGGCCGCGCAGCCGATCCTGGTCCCCGCCGGCGAGGACGAGTCCGGCGCCTGGCCGGGCATCGAGGTCAACTACGTGCTCGACCCGTGGGGGAACCAGCTCGAGCTGGTGCGCTACACGGACGCGCAGTGATGCCCGGTCGGCTGGAGGGCAAGGTCGCGTTCATCACGGGCGCGGGCCGCGGCCAGGGACGGGCGCACGCGGTGCGTCTGGCCGAGGAGGGCGCGGACGTCATCGTGACCGACGCGCCGGCGCAGGTCGAGCACATGAACTACCCGACCGCCTCGGCCGGGGAGCTCGCGGAGACGGTCCGGCAGGTCGAGTCGCTCGGCCGCCGGATCGTCGCCGGCGCGATCGACGTGCGCGACCTCGCCGGGATGAAGGCCTTCGTGTCGGACGCGGTCGCCCGGCTCGGGCGGCTCGACGTGATCATCGCGAACGCCGGCATCGACATCACCGGTCCCTGGCACGCGCAGACCCCGGAGATCTGGCAGACGACCCTCGACGTCAACCTCACCGGGGTCTACAACACCGTGCTCGCCGGCGTCGACGGGCTGCTCGCGGCCGGGGGCGGGTCGATCATCATGACCAGCTCGGCGAACGGCCTCAAGGCGGGCCCGTTCAACATGGCCTACAACGTGTCGAAGTTCGGCGTGGTCGCCCTGGCGAAGTCGCTCGCGATGGAGCTGGCCAAGGACGGGATCCGCGTCAACACCGTGCATCCCGGCAGCGTCGACACCCCGATGGGCGTCGGTGCGCGCGACGGCTTCGAGCCGGGACGCGAGGAGAACCCGAACCTCTACGGGATGATCACGAAGTGGATGCCAGGGCTCATCGATCCGAGCGAGATCTCCAACCTGATGGTCTACCTCGCCTCGGACGAGTCGAAGTGGGCGACCGGCGGCGCGTTCGTGGTCGACGGAGGTCTGAGCAGCTACTGAGATAAATGTGGCATCGAGTGCCACATAACCGCGTAGACTCGACGAAGCCCTGGAGCAGAGGAGTCGTCGTGGCGAAGCGGAACCCGTGGTTCGAGACCGTCCTGGAGGCGCAGCGGCGGGCCCGGCGCCGCCTGCCGCCGTCGGTCTACGCGGCCCTCGTGGCCGGCAGCGAGCGCGGGCGCACGCCCGAGGACAACATGAACGCGTTCGCGGAGCTCCAGTTCGCGCCGCACGTCGCCGGGCATCGCCCTGACCGCCAGCTCGGGACGACGGTCCTCGGAGTCCCGATCTCGCTGCCCGTGCTGATCTCGCCGACCGGCGTGCAGGCGGTGCACCCGGACGGCGAGGTCGCCGTGGCCCGTGCGGCGGCCAACCGCGGCACGATCATGGGTCTGTCCTCGTTCGCCTCGAAGCCGGTGGAGGACGTCGTCGCGGCGAACCCGAACACCTTCTACCAGCTGTACTGGATGGGCACCCGCGAGCAGATGGCCCAGCGCATGGACCGGGCCAGGGCCGCGGGGGCGAAGGCGCTCATCGTCACGACGGACTGGTCGTTCTCGATCGGCCGCGACTGGGGCAGCCCGCAGATCCCCGAGCGGATGAGCTTCAAGGCGATGTGGGACATGAAATGGGAGGGGATCACCCACCTCCCCTGGGCGTGGCGGTTCGTCACCGGCGGCGGCCTCCCCGACCTCACGGCGCCGAACCTCCGCGACCCGCAGACCGGGGCCGCCCCGACGTTCTTCGCCGCGTACTACGAGTGGATGCAGACGCCGCCGCCGCAGTGGGAGGACATCGCCTGGCTCAAGCGGGAGTGGGGCGGTCCGCTGCTGCTCAAGGGCGTCACCCGGATCGACGACGCGCTGCGCGCCGTCGACGCCGGCGTCGACGCGGTCTCCGTGTCGAACCACGGCGGGAACAACCTCGACACGACCCCCGCCTCGATCCGCTGCCTCCCCGCCGTCGCCGCGCGTGTCGGCGACCAGATCGAGGTGCTCCTCGACGGCGGCGTGCGCCGCGGCGGCGACGTCGCGAAGGCGCTGGCGCTCGGCGCCCGCGCGGTCATGATCGGCCGGGCCTATCTCTGGGGCCTCGCGGCGAACGGCCAGACCGGCGTGGAGAACGTGCTCGACCTGCTGCGCATGGGCCTCGACTCCGCGCTGCTCGGCCTCGGGCACCAGTCGATCGCGGAGCTCGGCCCCGACGATCTCCACATCCCGGCGGACTTCGGCCGGGTGCTCGGCGCCGCGCCCGAGCCGCCCGCGGCCGCCGTCCGGAAGCCGCGGGCGCGCGCGGCCGGGTAGCGTCGGCCGGGTGACGAAGGTGCGCCGGCTCGCCGAGCTCCGCTGGCCCGAGGCGGCCGGCGTCGACCTGCTGGTCGTGCCGGTCGGCTCCACGGAGCAGCACGGCCCGCATCTCCCGCTCGCGACCGACGCGATCGTCGCCGCGGCGGTCGCCGAGCGCCTCGTCGCCGCGCTCGTCGAGGACGGGGTCGGCGCGGTGCTCGGCCCGACCGTGCCGTACGGCGCCAGCGGCGAGCACGAGGGCTTCCCCGGCACCGTCTCGATCGGGCACGGGGCGCTGCGCGCCCTGCTCGTCGAGCTGGTCCGCTCGGCGAGCGCCTGGGCGCCGCGCACCCTCCTCGTCAACGGCCACGGCGGGAACGCGCCGACCCTCGACGCGGTCGTCGCGCTGCTCGAGTCCGAGGGCCGGCCCACCGCCTGGCTGCCCTGCGGCGTGCGGGGCGCGGACGCGCACGCCGGCCGCGCCGAGACCTCGCTGCTGCTCCAGCTGCGTCCGGACCTCGTCGCGCTCGACGCGGCGGAGCCCGGCGCCGTCGAACCGATCGCCGGGCTGCTGCCGCGGCTGCGCGCGGAGGGCGTCCGGGCGGTCGCGCCGAACGGCGTGCTCGGCGACCCGACCGGTGCGAGCGCCGCGGAGGGCGCCGCGCTCCTGCGCGCCATGGTCGCGAGCGCGACCGAGCGGGCGAGGGGGTTCGTCGGATGAGCCTGCCGCCCGGATTCCTCGTCGAGCTCGGACCGCGCACCGAGGTGCTCGACGGCGGCGCCGCGCTCATCGGCGGCTCGCCCACCCGGCTGCTGCGGCTCTCCGCGAAGGCGCGACGTGCGCTGCACGGCCGGCGGATCAGCGCCGCGACGCCGGTCGGCGCGGTGCTCGCCGACCGGCTGCTGGAGGCCGGTCTCGCGGACCCCGTGCTCGACCGGCTCCCCGATCTCGACCGGCTCCCCGATCTCGACGCGGATCACACCGTGGTGGTGCCGATCCGCGACCGCGCGCCACAGCTCGATCGCCTGCTCGTCGCGCTCACGGCGCACACGGCGCCCGACCGGGTCGTCGTCGTCGACGACGGCTCCCGTCGGCCGGCGGAGCTGCGTCGCGTCGCCGCCGCGCACGGCGTGCGCCTCGTCGCGAGCCGGCGGAACCGGGGTCCCGCCGCGGCGAGGAACCTGGGCCTCGCGCACGTCGAGACGCCGTTCGTCGTGTTCGCCGACTCCGACGTCGTGCTCGGGCCCGGCGCGATCCCCGCGCTGCTGCGGCACTTCCAGGATCCGCTGGTCGCCCTCGTCGCGCCGAGGATCGTCCCGCTCGACGCCGGCGGCGGCTGGGTCGCCCGGTACGAGGCGGCGCGCTCCTCCCTCGATCTCGGCGCCGAGGCGGCGTCGGTGCGGCCGGGCAGCCGCGTCGGCTGGGTGCCGAGCACCTGCCTCGTCGGCCGGGTCGAGGCGCTCGGCGCGGGCTTCGACGCCGGGATGCGGGTCGGCGAGGACGTCGACCTGGTCTGGCGGCTCGTCGCGGCCGGCCATCGGGTGCGCTACGAGCCGGCGGTCGCCGTCGCGCACGAGCACCGCACCGGCCTCCGCGCCTTCGTCGCGACGAAGTTCTCCTACGGCACCTCCGCCGCCGCGCTGGGGGAGCGCCATCCGGAGGCGATCGCCCCCGCGGTGCTCGCGCCGTGGAGCGCGGCGACGATGGCGGCGCTGCTCGCGCAGCGACGCTGGTCGCTGCCGGTCGCGGCGGTGGCGACGGCGATCGCGGCGCGTCGGATCGCCCGGCGGCTCGACGGCGTGCGCCGACCCGGCCCGGTCGCGCTGCGACTGGCCGGGCAGGGCCTGGTCGCGGCGGCGGGTCAGACCTCCGCCCTGCTGCTGCGGCACTGGTGGCCGGCGACCCTGGTCGCCGCGGTGTGCTCGCGACGAGTGCGCACCGCGGCGATCGTCGCGGCGGTCGCCGACACCGCGGTCGAGTACGTCCGGCTCGAGCCCGACCTCGACCCGGTGCGGTTCGGGCTGCTGCGCCGGATCGACGACCTGGCGTACGGCGCCGGGGTGTGGTGGTCGGCGATCCGGGGACGTCGCTTCGCGGCGCTGCGCCCGGTCATCCGCCGCTGAGCCCGCGGCGGCGGCCGACCGGGCCCGCGTCGGCGATCGACGCTCGTCCGCCTCGATATGATGAGTTTGTGAATCCGCAGAGCGACGAGCTCGACTGGCAGGACGCCCGGCCGCTCTATCAGGTCAAGGCCGACATGTTCAAGGGCCTCGCGCATCCGCTGCGGGTGCGGATCCTCGAGGTCCTCGCCGGCGGCGACGAGGTCCCCGTGACGGAGCTGATGCGTGCGACCGGGCTCGAGCCCTCGCACCTCTCGCAGCATCTCGCCGTGCTCCGCCGGCATCGGCTGGTCGTCTCCGAGCGGAGGGCGAGCTTCGTCTACTACCGGCTCGCCTTCCCCGAGGTCGCCCAGCTGCTCACGGTCGCCAGACGGCTGCTCGTCCTCGCCCTCGAGGAGTCGCAGGACCGGCTGAGCGCGACGGAGTCGCTGCCCGAGATCGGGCTGCAGCAGGTCCCGGGATGAGGCTCGTCGGATACGTCCGCTCGCTCGTGCCGGGCCCGGACGACTACCGGGCGCTGCCGCGCACCTGGCGCCTCGACCTGCTCGCCGGCCTCACGGTCGGCATCGTGGCGCTGCCGCTCGCGCTCGCGTTCGGCGTCTCCTCCGGGGTCGGCGCCGCCGCCGGACTGGTGACGGCGATCGTCGCGGGGGCCGTCGCCGCGGTGTTCGGCGGCTCGAACGTCCAGGTCTCCGGGCCCACCGGCGCGATGGTCGTCGTGCTCGCGCCGATCGTCGCCGCGCACGGGGTGGGAGCCGTCGCGACGGTGAGCCTGCTCGCCGGCGTCATCGTCCTGGTGGTCGGGCTCCTGAAGCTCGGCCGGCTGGTGACGATCATCCCGTGGCCGGTGATCGAGGGCTTCACCCTCGGCATCGCGGTCATCATCTTCCTGCAGCAGGTGCCGAACGCGCTCGGGGTCGGCGACTTCAACGGCCTGGACCACAGCACGAACGCGCTGGTCGCCGCGATCCAGTCGATCTCGATGGCGGACCTCGCGGTGCTGCCCTGGACGCTCGGCCTCGTCGCCGCGGTCGCCGCCGTGATGGTCGCCGCGCCGTTCCTCCACCGCCATCTGCCCGGCTCGATCATCGCCATCATCCTGGTGTCGGTCGTCGCGTTCCTCGCCCAGGCGCCGGTGGACCGGATCGGCGCGCTGCCCTCGGCGCTCCCGCCGCCCTCGGTCCCGCCGCTGGACTGGCCGACCGTGCAGCAGCTGATCGCCCCGGCGCTGACGGTCGCCGCGCTCGCGGCGATCGAGTCGCTGCTCTCGGCCCGCGTCGCCTCGACCCTCGCCGACACCGGCCACGTCGACGCCGACCGGGAGCTGGTCGGCCAGGGCCTCGCCTCGGTGGCGTCCGGGCTGTTCGGCGGCATGCCGGCCACCGGCGCGATCGCGCGCACCGCGGTCAACGTGCGCAGCGGGGGTCGCACCCGCCTCGCCTCCGTGACGCACGCGGTCGTGCTGCTGCTGGTCGTCTACCTCGCCGCATCCGTCGTCGCCGAGATCCCGCTCGCCGCGCTCTCCGGGGTGCTGATGGTCACCTCGGTGCGGATGGTCACGCCCTCCACGGTGCGCGCGGTGGTCCGCGCGAGCCGGGGCGACGCCTTCGTGTTCGGGCTCACCGCGGTCGTCACGATCGCGTTCGACCTCATCATCGCCGTCGCCATCGGCCTCGTCGTCGCGGCGGTGCTCGCCCTGCGCGCCCTCGCGCGATCCGGCAGCGCGTCGCGCGAGCCGCTGCCCGGGCCGGCGCAGGCCGGCGACGAGCGGATCGCGCTGTTCCGGCTCGACGGCGCGATGTTCTTCGGCGCGGCCGAGGCGGTCGCCGCCGAGGTCGAGCGGGTGCACGGCGGGGTCGAGGTGGTCGTCGTGCGGATGTCCCAGATCGGCTCCCTCGACGCGACCGGCGCGCGCGTCATCACCGAGCTCGTGCAGGCGCTGGAGCGGCGCGGCGTCACCGTCCTGCTCAAGGGGATCCAGGCGCGCCATCTCGCGCTCGCGAAGCGGGTCGGCATCCTCGACTCGCTGCGGCACCACAAGCACCTGTTCGACGAGCTGCCGCCCGCCGTCGAGCACGCCCGGGACCACGTGCGCCGCGCCGAGGCCGCCCGCGCCGCGGAGCCCTCGGCCTAGCGGGCCTGCCGACGCCGCCGGGCCGACCCGCCCGCGCCGCGGTAGCGAGCCTTCGCGGCCTCCCGCGCGATGGCGTTCGCCGCCGTGGCGACGGCGATCCCGAGCGCCGCGAGGTCGGCGGAGCCGAGGTGCACGCTCACCGAGATCGCGGCGATCGGCTCGCCGTCCTCCCCGCGGATCGCCACGGCGGCGCAGCCGACGTCCGGTGCCGACTCCTCCCGCTCGTAGGAGATGCGCCGCTCGCGGATCCCGGCGAGCTCGCGCACGAGCAGTTCGCGGTCCGTGACGGTCCGGGGTCCGACAGGCACCAGCCGCTCGGGCAGATGCGCCTCGAGCCGCTCGGGCGGGAGGTCGGCGAGCAGCGCCTTGCCGACGCCGGTCGCGTAGGCGGGCACCCGCCCGCCGACCCGCGACGGCAGCGGCGGGGTCGAGCGCGAGCGGAGGATCTCGATGTAGACGACCTCCGTCCCCTCGAGCACCGCCAGGTGCACCGTCTGCCCGGTCGCGCCCCGCAGATCCGCCATGTGCACCAGTGCGAGGCGGCGCAGATCGAGCGGCCTGGCGGCGCGGCCGCCGAGCTCGAAGAGCCGCAGGCCCAGGCCGACGCCGGCGTCGGTGCGCTCCAGGTAGCCGTGCTCGACGAGCTCCGCCACGATCCTGGACGTCGACGCCTTCGGGATCCCGGTGCGGCGGGCGATCTCCGAGATCCCGAGCGTCTCCGCACGGCTGCCGAGCGCCCCCAGCACGGCGTCGACCCGGCCGATCATGGAGACGCGGTCGTCTCGTTCAGTGGAACGCATGCTTGGAGGATCGCGGCTGCTCGCGCAGGCTGTCAAGCGAATGGACGGCGAGGTCGGGATGCAGGAAGAGATCGATCGGATCGCGGCGCAGCTGCTCGCGGCGCGGCGCGACGGCGCGCCCATCCCGCCGATCTCCGAGCGCATCGCGCTGGGACAGGACGAGGCCTATCGCGTGCAGCTCGCCCAGGTCGACGCGTGGCGCCGGGAGGGCCGGCGCGTCATCGGCTACAAGGTCGGCCTCACCTCGCGCGCGATCCAGCGGCAGCTCGGGGTCGACCAGCCGGACTTCGGCCACCTCTTCGACGACGACGTCGTCCTGAGCGGGGAGCCGATCCCCGCGGGTCGGTTCATCCAGCCCCGGGTCGAGCCCGAGATCGCCTTCGTGCTCGGCCGCGGCCTCGAGGGCCCCGGGGTCACCGTCGCCGACGCGATCCGCGCGATCGACGTCGCCGTCGCCTCGCTCGAGATCATCGACTCGCGCATCGCCGACTGGCGCATCACGCTCCCCGACACCATCGCCGACAACGCCTCGGCCGGGGCCGTCGTGCTCGGCACCGCCCCGGTCGCGCTCGCCGGTCGCGACCTGCGGCTCACCGGCGGGATCCTGCGTCGCAACGGCCGCATCGTGCATACGGGAGCCGGCGCGGCCGTGCTCGGCTCGCCGGTGTCGGCGCTCGTCTGGCTCGTGAACACGCTCGGACGCGCGGGCACGGCGGTCGAGGCCGGCTCGGTGGTCCTGCCCGGTGCGATCACCGCCGCCGTCCCGGCCGAGCCGGGCGACGTCATCTCCGCCGACTTCGCCGGGCTCGGCTCGGTGACCGCGCGCTTCGCCGTGGCGAGCGCCGACTGAGCAGGACCAGGAACCGAGGACCCGAATGCGCGAAGCAGCAGCCACCCGCAGACCGACCGCCGCGATCGTCGGCCCGGGGAACATCGGCACCGACCTGCTCGTCAAGCTCCGGCGCCGGGACGTGTTCGACGTGCGGTACATGGTCGGCGTCGACCCGGAGTCCGACGGGCTCGCCCGAGCGCGCCGGCTCGGCGTCGAGGCCTCCGCGGGCGGCGTCGACTGGCTGCTCGCGCAGGACGAGCTGCCCGACGTGGTGTTCGAGGCGACCTCGGCCCGGGCGCACCAGGCGAACGCCCGGCGCTACGAGGAGGCCGGCATCCGGGCCATCGACCTCACGCCCGCGGCGATCGGGCCCTTCGTGAGCCCGGCCGTCAACCTCGACGTGCACCGGGAGAGCCCGAACATCAACATGATCACCTGCGGCGGCCAGGCGACGATCCCGATCGTCCACGCGATCAGCCGGGTCACCCCCGTGCGGTACGCGGAGATCGTCGCCTCGATCTCCTCCCGCTCGGCCGGCCCCGGCACCCGGGCGAACATCGACGAGTTCACCGAGACGACGGCGAGCGCGATCGAGTCGGTCGGCGGGGCCGAGCGCGGCAAGGCGATCATCATCCTCAACCCGGTCGAGCCCCCGCTCGTCATGCGCGACACGGTCTTCGCCGCGGTCGGTCCCGACATCGACCGGGACGCGATCGCCGAGTCGGTGCAGCGCGCCGTCGCCACCGTGCAGGAGTACGTCCCGGGCTACCGGCTCAAGGCGGATCCGCAGTTCGACGACCCGAGCCCCGACTGGGGCGGCAGCGGCCGGGTCGCCGTGTTCCTCGAGGTCACCGGCAACGGGGACTACCTGCCGGAGTGGGCCGGCAACCTCGACATCATGACGGCCGCCGCGAACCGCGCCGCAGAGCTGCTCGCGGCGGCCGGCCCGGTCGGCCTGCGAGTCGAGGAGGTCTCCGCATGAGCGCCGCGTCGCGCGTCCGCATCACCGACACGACGCTGCGGGACGGCTCGCACGCCGTCGCCCACCGGTTCACCGAGGAGCAGGTCCGCCGGGTCTCGGCCGCGCTCGACGCGGCGGGCGTCGACGTCATCGAGGTCAGCCACGGCGACGGCCTCGCCGGCTCCTCGTTCAACTACGGCTTCAGCGCGGTGAGCGACATCCGGCTCATCGAGGTCGCCCGCTCGGCGGTCGAGCGGGCGCGGATCGCCGCGCTGCTGCTGCCGGGCCTCGGCACGGTGCGGGACCTCCGGGAGGCGGCCGCGGCCGGCGCGACTTATCTCCGGATCGCGACCCACTCGACCGAGGCGGACGTCAGCATCCAGCACTTCCAGGCCGCGCGGGCGCTCGGCCTGGAGACCGCCGGGTTCCTGATGCTCTCCCACCGCACCGGGCCCGCCGAGCTCGCGCGGCAGGCGCGCATCATGGCGGACGCCGGATGCCAGTGCGTCTACGTCGTCGACTCCGCCGGCGCGCTGCTGCCGGACGGCGTCCGCGCCCGGGTGGAGGCGCTCGCGGCCGAGCTCGGCGGCGACGCCGAGGTCGGGTTCCACGGCCACATGAATCTGGGCCTCGGCGTCGCGAACTCGATCGTCGCCGTGGAGGCCGGCGCGCGCCGGATCGACGGGACGCTGCGCGCGCTCGGCGCCGGCGCCGGCAACACCCCGACGGAGGTGCTCATCGCGGCGCTCGACGCGCTCGGGGTGAGGACCGGGGTCGACCTGCCGGCGATCCTCGACGCCGCGCAGGACGTGCTCGCCCCGCTCGTACCGACGGTGCCGCTCCTCGACCGGGACGCGATCATCCAGGGACGCTACGGCGTGTACAACTCCTTCCTGCTGCACGCGCGCCGCGCCGCGGAGCGGTACGGCGTGCCCGCGCACGAGATCCTGCGGCGGGTCGGCGAGGCCGGCTACGTGGGCGGCCAGGAGGACATGATCATCGACGTCGCGATCCGGCTCGCCGCCGAGCGCGAGGAGCCCGTGGCGGTGAGCGCATGAGCCGGGAGCGGATCATCGCGACGGCCGCCGCGCTCCGCGAGGCCGAACGGCGTCGCACGGCTCGCGGCAGGATCACCGCGGCGGAGTGGCCGGACCTCGACGTCGAGACCGCCTACGCGGTGCAGCGCGCCCTCATCGAGGCGCGACTGGCCGACGGCGAGCGCCGCGTCGGCATCAAGCTCGGCCTCACCAGCCGGGCGAAGCAGGAGCGGATGGGCATCGACTCGCCGCTGACCGCGGTGCTCACCGACGCGCACATCCTGCCCGCCGACGTCCCCGTGCCGCTGGATCGGCTCATCCAGCCGCGGGCGGAGCCGGAGATCGTCTTCGTCCTCGGCCGGGAGCTGGCCGGCCCCGGGGTGACCGCAGCGGCGGCCCTCGCGGCCGTCGACCACGTGCTCGGCGGCATCGAGATCATCGACAGCCGCTTCCTCGGCTACGACTTCGCGCTGCCGGACGTCGTCGCCGACAACGCCTCGACCGCGCTGCTCGTGCTCGGCCCGGAGCTCGTGCCGCCGCTCGGGCTCGACCTCACGCTCGAGGCGGTGGCGCTCACCGTCGACGGCGAGGTGACGGCGACCGCCACCGGCGCCGCGGTGCAGGGCAGTCCGGCGGAGGCGCTCGCGCTCGCGGCGAACGCGCTCGCCGATCGTGGCGAGTCCATCCCGGCCGGGTCGATCGTGTTCACGGGCGGCATGACCGACGCCGTGCCGCTGACCGCCGGCACCGTCGTCTCGGCCGAGTTCACCAGCCTCGGGTCGATCCACCTCAGCGCGGGCTGATCCGCGCGAGCCGTCCGTCTTCGAAGGAGCAGCATATGACCACGAACGACGCGGAGCCGATCTTCGACGTCGCCGAGCTCGCCTCGTTCGAGCTCTACTCCCCGGACGTCGATGCGACGGTCCGGTTCTTCTGCGACCTGCTCGGCATGATCGAGACGGCCCGCTCCGGCGACTCCGTCTTCCTGCGGGGCTGGGAGGACCCCTACGGCCACTCGCTGAAGGTCACCCATCGGCAGCAGGCGGGCATGGGCTTCGCCGGCTGGCGCGCCTCGTCGCCGGCGGCGCTCGAGCGCCGCGTCGCCGCCATCGAGCAGGCTGGCCTGGGACGCGGCTGGGTCGAGGGCGAGGTCGGGATGGGGCCCGCCTACGAGTTCACGACGCCCGACGGCGCCGTCCAGCGGCTCGGCTGGGAGGTCGACTACTACGCGCCGCCCGAGGCGGAGCGCAGCATCGTGCTCAACCGCGTCCAGCGCCGACCGCTGCGCGGCGTGCCGATCCGCAGCCTCGACCACATCAACCTGCTGTCGAAGGACGTCACGGCGAACAAGCGGTTCTACGCCGACCTCCTCGGGTTCCGTCTCAGCGAGCACATCATCGCCGGCGACGACACCGAGATGGGCGCCTGGCTGCGCACGCTGACCCGTTCCCACGACGTGGCGCTCGTCAAGGACGCGGTGGGCGAGGGCGGCCGGCTGCACCACGTCGCCTTCCTCTACGGCAACCTCCAGCACCTCGAGGACGCCTGCGACGTGCTCACCGACCACGGCATCGAGTTCGAGGCGGGCCCGGCCCGGCACGCCATCAGCCAGGCCCAGTTCATCTACGTCTTCGAGCCCGGCGGCAACCGCATCGAGCTCGTCGGCGTGCCCGGGTATCAGATCACCGACCCGAGCTGGGAGCCGGTGCTCTGGGCGCAGGACGCGATCGACAACGCCATCATCTGGTACGGCGCCGACCTGCCGGCCGAGTTCGACACCTACGCCACCCCGCTCGTCGGCGCGACCGCCTATCGGACGCCGAACCGCTACGTCGCCGCCGAGGCCGCCGTCCTGTTCGGCGCGCGCTGAGGGCCGAGGAGGACGTCGTGCCGATCATCCAGGTGTCCATCGCCGAGGGCCGTCGCCCCGAGCAGATCCGGGAGCTCATCCGGGGCGTCACCGGCGCGGTCGCCGAGGCGCTGGAGGCGCCCGTCGAGACCATCCGGGTCGTGGTCTCGGAGGTGCCGCTCACGCACTGGGGGTCCGGGGACCAGACGCTCGCCGAGCGCCGCGGGCGCGCCTGAGGCCCGGGGACTTCGGGACGGGAGCCCCCTCTCAGCGCTCGCTGTCGCGGCGGCGGCGGATGCCGATGCGGATCGTCACGACGATCATGAGCACGATCGCGATCGGCAGGCCGACGAAGAAGATCGTCCAGATGACGTAGGCGGTCGGGCCGGCGAGCCAGCCTCCCGCCGTGCCGATCATGTAGGTGAGGATCGCGACGACCGAGAGCACGACGATCCCGACGATCATGCCGGCGAGCACCCGGTCGAGCCGGTTGTCGCCGATCGGGGCGGGCTGATCCTCGGATGCGCCGCCGTTCGTCTTCGTCACCCGACCAGGATATCGGGGCGTCCGGTAGGCTTGCTGCGGCCCGGCGGACGCCGGTGCGCGAGTCGAGGAGCCAGTGATGCCCACCGGTCGGGTGAAGTTCTACGACGAGGACAAGGGCTTCGGCTTCATCCAGTCGGATGACGGTCAGGAGGTCTTCCTGCACGCCTCGGCGCTGCCGGCGGGCGTCACCGTCAAGGGCGGCACGCGGCTCGAGTTCGGCGTCGCGGACGGCCGGAAGGGCGCGCAGGCGCTCTCCGTGCGCGTCCTGGAGGCGCCGCCGAGCGTCACCCGCGCGCAGCGCAAGCCCGCCGACGACATGGCCGTCATCATCGAGGACCTGGTCAAGCTGCTCGACTCGATCGGCTCCGGCCTGAAGCGCGGGCGGTACCCCGACAAGGCCCACGGCGGGAAGATCGCGGCGATGCTGCGCCGCGTCGCCGACGATCTCGATGCCTGAGCCCGTGTCATCCGCCTCCCGGTACGACGAGCTCGCGCGGTCGGCGCTCGCGGAGGTCGCCTCGCCGGCGCACGTCGGCGACTGGATCGAGGACCGCGTCCGCGAGGACGCCGCCGGTGTCGTGGACGTCGTCTACTCCAGCGCGCAGGCCGGCTACCGCGGGTGGTCCTGGGTCGTCTCGATCGCGGAGCAGGACGACGAGGCGCCGAGCGTGCTCGAGCTCGGGCTCATTCCCGGCGACGACGCCCTGCTCGCGCCCGAGTGGATCCCCTGGTCCGTGCGGCTCGCGGAGTGGAAGGCCCAGCAGGAGGCGGCGGCGGCCGAGGCCGCGGAGTCGGTCGACGAGGCGCAGACGGACGACCCGGACGGCGAGGACGACGCCCTCGACGAGGACGACGAGCCGGATGAGGAAGACGACGATCTGGACGAGGAAGACGACGATCTCGACGATCTGGACGAGGACGACCTCGACGATGACGGCCCGCGCCTGACGCACGGCGGTGACATCGACGGCGTCGACATCGACGACCTCGACGAGGCCTGATCGAACCCCAGGATCGATCAGAGGCGCTCGACGACGTACTCGATCGACGCGATGAGCGCGCGGACGTCGTCGGGCTCGATCGCCGCGAAGGTCGCGATGCGCAGCTGGTTGCGGCCGAGCTTCCGGTAGGGCTCGGTGTCGACCACGCCGTTCGCCCGCAGCGCCTTCGCGATCGCGGCCGCGTCCACCGAGTCCGCGAAGTCGATCGTGACGACGACCTGCGAGCGGTGGTCCGGGTTCGCGGCGAAGGGCGTCGCGTAGTCGACCGACTCCGCCCACGCGTAGAGGAGGCCGGACGACTCCCGAGTCCGCGCGTCGGTCCAGGCGAGCCCGCCGTTCGCGTTCATCCAGTCGAGCTGCGCCTCCATGAGCAGCAGCGTCGCGACCGCCGGGGTGTTCAGCGTCTGGTTCAGGCGCGAGTTGTCGACGGCCTGCTTGAGCGAGAGGAAGTCGGGGATGTAGCGCCCGGAGGCGGCGATCCGCTCGATGCGCTCGATCGCGGCCGGCGACGCGAGGGCGAACCAGACGCCGCCGTCGGAGGCGAAGTTCTTCTGCGGCGCGAAGTAGTAGAGGTCGACCGCCCGCGGGTCGAAGGCGATGCCGCCCGCGGCGCTCGTCGCGTCGACGACCGTCAGCGCGCCCTCGATCCCGGCGCGCACCACGGGCGCCATGACGCCGGTGGAGGTCTCGTTGTGCGGGTAGGCGACGATGTCCACGTCGGGCACCGGCTCGATCTCGGCGCGCGAGCCGGGCTCCGCGGTCACGACGTGCGGGGCGTCCAGCCAGGGGGCCTTCGCCGCGGCCGCGAACTTGCCGCCGAACTCGCCGAAGGAGAGGAACTCCCCGCGGCGCTCGATCAGGCCGAAGGCCGCGGCGTCCCAGAACGCGGTCGAGCCGCCGTTGCCCAGCAGGATCTCGTAGCCCTCCGGCGCCGAGAACAGCGTCCCGAGCCCGGAGCGCACCCGGCCCACCAGGTCCTTGACGGGCGCCTGCCGGTGCGAGGTGCCGAGCAGGTGCGCGTTCGCGGTGAGGTGGGCGAGCTGCTCGGGGCGGACCTTGGACGGACCGCAGCCGAATCGGCCGTCGGCGGGCAGGAGCGACTGGGGGATCTCGATGCTCGGCACGAGGCAAGATTCTATTGGCTGGGACCATGACGTCCGCCGGCCTGGCTAGGCTGGTCCCGCTGGTACCCAACGGAGGCTCGAGTGACGGACCTCGTCGACACGACGGAGATGTACCTCCGCACCATCCTCGACCTCGAGGAGGAGCGGATCGTGCCGCTGCGCGCCCGCATCTCCGAGCGTCTCGGCCATTCCGGTCCGACGGTGTCGCAGACCATCAGCCGAATGGAGCGCGACGGCCTGGTCACCGTCGAGGGCGACCGGCACCTCGAGCTCACCGCCGAGGGACGACGACGCGCGGTGCACGTGATGCGCAAGCACCGGCTCGCGGAGCGGCTGCTCGCCGACGTCATCGGGCTCGAGTGGGAGCTCGTGCACGACGAGGCGTGCCGCTGGGAGCACGTGATGAGCGAGCAGGTCGAGCGCCGGCTCTACCGGATGCTCGGCGAGCCGACCGAGTCGCCGTACGGGAACCCGATCCCCGGGCTGGAGGAGATCGGCGGTCCGGTCGCGCCCGAGTTCATGGACGGCGTCATCGCGCTGCCGGCGGCCCTGGACGCCGCGGGCGACGAGCTGCGGGCGACCATCCGCCGCCTCAGCGAGCGGGTGCAGGTCGATCCGGAGCTGCTCGAGCAGCTCAAGGAGGCCGGGATCCAGCCGGGCGCGTCCGCGACGATCTCGCGCGCGGGCGACGACATCCGGCTCGAGGCCGACGGCGGCACGCCGATCGTGCTGCCGATCGTGACGGCGTCGCACCTCTTCGTCGTGGTCTGAGGTCGCCGCGATGGCGCGCCGTTCCCCTGTCACCCGCGGAGCGGTCCGTTAGTCTTTGGCCATGGACCACATACCCGGCAGGGCTCGCGGAGCGCGATGACGCGCACGCTGGTCCTGAACGCAGGGTATGAGCCGCTCGCCGTCGTCTCCTTCAAGCGGGCGCTCGTCCTCGTGATGAACCAGAAGGCGAGCGTCGTCGCCGCGGACGAGACCGACCCGGTGCGCTCCGAGACGGCGAGCTGGCCGCGACCGTCGGTCATCGTGCTGCGCAATTACGTCCGCATCCCCGGCGGCCGGCAGGTGTCGGTCTCCCGCCGCGGCGTGCTCCGCCGGGACGGCCAGCGCTGCGGCTACTGCGCGGCGCCCGCCACCACGATCGACCACGTGCTGCCGCGCTCCCGCGGCGGCGCGGACAGCTGGGAGAACCTGGTCGCCTGCTGCCTGCGGTGCAACAACGCGAAGGGGGACCGAACGCCCGGCGAGATGGGCTGGTCGCTGCGCGTCCGCCCGCGCCCGCCGTACGGGCCGACCTGGCTCGTCCGCGGGGTCGAGCGGACCCGGCCCGACTGGGACGAATTCCTCGTCCCAGGTTTCGTCGCGGCATAAGAGGTACTCTGGAGACCATGCTCCGCCAGGTCGTCGCGTTCGTCGGCGCCGTCGGCCTCCTCGGAGCCCTCTCCCTCCCGGCCTACGCGGGCACGCACGAGGACGCGGTCGCGGCCTCCCAGCCCGCGAGCAGCGGCTCGGCGGCGGCCGCCGGACAGGGCCTCCAGGTCGCCGCGATCGCGAGCCCGGTGGTCGCCGAGCGCGACACCCTGACCGGGCTCCCGGCCGAGCCGACCGCGGAGGACCTCGCGGCCGCATACCGGCTCGCGAACGGGAACATCAGCTGGCCGATCGGCGACGACTACTACCTGAAGGACAGCCCGAACGGCTACGGCATGTCGCCGCTGCGCTACGGCATCCGCACCTGCACCGACTTCGTCGCCTGGCGGCTCAACCGCGACGCCGGCTCCTTCGGCGAGCCGTGGCTGATGGACTGGGGCTACCTCACGCCGACCGGCGGCGAGGCGGCGAGCTGGGCGGACGCCTGGGCGGCGAACGGGTGGGCGACCTCGACGACCCCGGTCGCCGGCGCCGTCGCCTGGTTCGGCTACGGTGCGAACCACGTCGCCTACGTCCAGGCCGTCAACGACGACGGCACGGTGACGATCGAGGAGTACAACTGGAGCCCGCTCGTCTACGGCTCCCGCGTCATCCCCGCCGGCTCCGTCGCGCTCTACCTCTACCCGCCGCCGCGGCCGTAGCGGCGACCGCGCCGCGGCGTCCCCCGGGCCTCAGACCAGCGCGTTGAGCGCCCAGGTCATCCCCTCGGCCTCGCCGACGTAGTCCCTGGCGACCTGTGCCCAGGTGGGGTGGCCGGCCTGCAGGTGCTGGCCCATCGCGACCACGTCGCGGTACAGGCGCTGCAGCCGGCCCGCCCGCAGCCCGACGCCGCCCGACTCGCGCATGGCGAGCGCGGCGTTGGCGATGTTCACGTCGTGCATGAGGACGGACGCCGTGCGCATGTCCGTCAGATCACGGCGGGTGGCCGGCGCCCCGCCGTTCATGCGCTCCTGCGCGTCGCCGAACGCCTGGTACATCAGCGCGCGGGCGCCGCGGTACGCGGCCTCCGCGCGGCCGAGCTCGGCCATGAACCGCGGGTCGTCGGCGAGGCGCCCGCCCCGGCCGCGCGGCGTCCGCGCCAGCGCGCCGAGCTCGTCCAGGAGGCGCCGTCCCGCCCCGGTCGGCACGGCGCAGTGCACGGTCATGACCCAGCCGGTGAAGCCCAGCAGCCTCGCCTGGCCCCGTCCGCTCAGCGTCCGGGTGAACGCGCCTCGCGCGACCATCTCCTCCGGGACGAACACGTCCGAGATCGAGTAGTCGACGCTGCCCGTCGCACGCATGCCGATGACGTCCCAGTTGCCCTCGATCGTCGCGTTCGCCACCGGCGTGTAGAACATCACGAGGTCGGGCATCCCTTCCGCGTCGAGCACGGGGCCGGTGTCGTCGACGACGGTCGCGAGCCCGACGACGGTGTCGCAGTGCAGGATCGCGCTGCCGTAGGACCACCGCCCCGACACCCGGTAGCCGCCGTCCGTCACGATCGCCCGGCCGTTCGGGGCGCCCTGCCCGGCGACGAACGGATAGCCGGTCCGGGACATCCGGTCCCGGACGTCGTCGTCGAGCAGCAGCAGCGACTTGCCCTGGACGCCCGGGATCATCGCGACCCAGCCGGCGGACGCGTCGACGTAGCTCAGCCGGTCGAAGACGCGCAGCACGTCGTAGACGCTCAGGTCCGGGCCGCCGTGCTCCGCCGGCACCATCGCCTCGAGCACGCCGATCCGGCGCAGCAGCTCGACGGTGCGCTCGTTCAGCCGGCCGGCGGCCTCGTTGGCGTCCGCCTCGGCCTCGATCGCGGGTGCCGCCGCGTCGATGCGGGCGATCAGCTCGTCGGCGATCGCGCTGGTCGGGGTGGTCACGTCCATGGTGTCGACTCCAGTCCTTCGAAGGCGCGGATCCGGCTCGCGAGCTCCTCCGGCTCGTCGAGCATCGACCCGTGGGCGCTGTGCTCGAGGATCCCCGTCCGCCAGCCCGGCAGTTCGAGGTCCTCGAACCACCCGGCCCAGCGGGGGTCGGAGAGCGTGTCGTGCCGGCCCCAGAGGGCGAGCACGGGCATCGGGATCTCGTCGAGACGGTCGGCGAGGTCGATCTCGCCGAGCTGCGCGAACAGCTCCGCCGCGACCTCGGGGCGCATCCGCAGCCCGGCCTCCATGACCGCGCGTCCGGCTTCGGGGTCCGCCTGGTGGAAGAAGATCTCCGCCGTCCGGCGCGAGGTCCCGACGAAGTCGTCGGTCATCTCGCCCAGCAGCCGGTCGAAGACCGGCCGCGGAGCGCCGAACGGCTGGCCGGGGCGCTGCACGAAGCCCGGCACGGCCGGTCCGAGGAGCACCAGCCGGGAGAACCGAGCCGCCGCGTCGAAGTCGAGCACGGCGGTGCAGGCCACCGCCCCGCCCAGCGAGTGCCCGACGAGGGTCGCGTCGCGCAGGTCGAGGACGTCGGCGAGCTCGGCGAGGTCCTCGGCGAGCCGTTCGATCGTCCAGCGGCCGGCGGGGGAGTCGGAGGCGCCGTGACCGCGCGGGTCGAAGGCGATGCACCGGTGGTCCTCCGCCAGCTCGGCCATGAGCGGCGCCCACAGCTCGCGGGTCAGCGCGAAGCCGGGATGCAGGAGCACCGGCCGGCCTTCGCCGAGCTCGCGGCACGCGAGGCGCGTGCCGTCCGGCAGCGTCGCCGTGCTCGACGTCATGGTCATCCCTCTCCTGCCCTGCGCGGTCGGATCGCCTGCGCGTCTCGCCGTCTCGGTCGGCGGGATCACGCTACGAGCGCCCGCCTCCCGGCGGTATCCGATCGGCGACGCCGGCTGTCCGTTTCGGGCGCGGGCGCCTCGAGGGAGCGGGGCGGGAAACGGACAGTCCGACGTCCGCGACGGATAGCGCGCCCCCCGCCCGGTCCCTAGCCTCCGTATCGGAGCCGCCGGCGGAAGGGACGAGGCGATCATGCGCATCACCGACCTGCGCGTCATCGTGCACGAGCGGGAGACGCGCACGACCTTCCCCGGCGACCCCCCGACCGTCGAGAACGCGGTGCTCGTCGTCGTGACCGACGAGGGGATCGAGGGCGTCACGTTCCTGACGCCGCCGCAGCCGGACGTCGTCAAGCAGCTCCTCGAGGTCGTCAAGCCGCGACTGCTCGGGCGGGACCCGCTGGAGATCGGCGCGATCTGGGGGCAGCTCGGCGCCCGTCGCGACCTCGACCCGACGACGCGCAGCTACGTCGACGTCGCCCTCTGGGACATCGCGGGCAAGGCGGCGGGTCTCCCGGTGCATCGCCTCCTCGGGACGGTGCGCACGACGATCCCGGCGTACGCGTCGTCCTGGGTGCTGCCGGACGCCGCCGCGTACGTCGACGAGGCCGTCGCCTATCGCGAGCAGGGCTTCGCCGGCTACAAGGTCCACCCGCCGAGCATGCACGGGCCGCGCGCGGTGGGCGCGGCCACGGCCGCGCACATCGACGTCGACATCGAGGTGTACCGACGGGTGCGCGAGGCGCTCGGGCCGGGCTACGCGCTGTTCGCCGACCCGTTCTTCCGGTACAGCTACGCCCAGGCCGTGCGGGTCGGCCGCGTGCTGGAGCGCCTGGACTACGAGTGGTTCGAGGACCCGCTCGGTCCTGACGACCTCGACGGCTACCTGCGCCTCAAGCAGGCGCTCATCATCCCGCTGCTGGCGACCGAGCTCACCCTGGGCGGTCTCCCGGCGCACGTGCTGTGGGCGGTGAGCCGCGCCACCGACTATCTGCGCGGCGACGTCGTCCTCAAGGCCGGCATCACCGGGCTGGTCAAGCTCGCCCACCTCGCCGAGGCGTTCAACCTGAACTGCGAGCTCCACGACGGCTACAACGCGCGGAACAACCTCGCGGTGCTGCACGTCGCGATGGCCATCCCGAACTGCGCCTGGTTCGAGGTGCTCGTCCCCCACCGGCCCGGCCGGTACGACCTCGAGTACCTCAATTGGGGACTGACCGCTCCCATCCGGATCGATGGCGATGGGCTCGTCCACGCGCCCGACGAGCCCGGACTCGGCCCCGAGCCCGACTGGGGGCTGATCCGATCCCGGATGATCGCGGAGCTCAGCTGAGCCGCGCAGCCGAGCCGATCGGCTGCGCCCGACGCCGGGTCGCCCGGGGCTGCTCGCCGAAGCGCTCGGCGTAGTAGGCGGAGAACCTCCCGAGGTGGTTGAAGCCGTAGTCGGCGGCGACGTCGCTGACCAGCCGCTCGCCCCGGAGCAGCTCCGCGCGGACCTGGTCGAGGCGCAGCTCGCGGAGGAAGCGCGAGATGCCGCGGTCGTAGGTCCGCTGGAAGCCGGCCTGCAGGGCGCGCACGCCGACGCCGCTGAGCGCCGCCAGCTGCTGCGGCGTCCAGGAGCGCTCCGGCTGCTCGCGCATCGCCTTCGCCGCTCGGCGCACCGCTGCCGGCTCCGAGCGCTCGGCCGCGCGCTCGATCCGCTCCGAGTGGCTGTTCGGGACGGTCGCCAGCAGCGCGGTGACGAGGGCCTCCGGCACTCCGCCGAGCGCGTCGACCATGGCGTCGTCGGTGCTGCTCGGCAGCAGGCTCGCGAGCGCGCGGACGAGGCTCAGCCACGGCTGGTGCTCGGTCGCCCGCGTCGGGACGGCCATCCGGAACCGCAGCGGCTCGCGGCTCGGCTCGCCGGTGAGCACCCGCAGCTGGTGCTCCATGAAGGCCCGGTCGATCTTCACCCCGAGCAGGACGCAGTCCGGGGTCCAGTGGTCGAAGACGGACCGGCCCTCCGGGTTCGAGATCGCGGCCATGCCGTTGCCGATCGTCGCGCGCTGGTCGCCGCAGCGGCCCGTCGCGGAGCCCGCGACGCCGAGGTCCAGCTGGTAGGCGGTGCCCCGCTCGTAGCAGTCGAAATGGACGTCGGTCCCGTTGCGGATCATGCCCACCGTCACCGGCCCGACCTGCACCGAGGTGAGCCGGAAGTCGAACGCGGCGCGGTCGAAGACGACCATGCTGTTGGCGTAGAACACCTGCTCGCTGATCGCGCGCGCCTCGTCGACGTCGTTCGTGCGGATGCTCATGCGGCGGCTCGCGCCGCCCGGAGGCGCGAACCCTCCGGCGGGCGCCGCATCGTGCGAATGCGCCACTGCCCAGGACCTCCTCGTCCGTGGCCGCGGCGCGAGGACCGCGGCCGATCCGCTGATTCTATGCCGGTGCGCCGGAACCGGCACGGCCGTCGTCGCGCCCGGTGCTACAGGAAGTGCAGCCCGCCGTCGACGACGATCGACTGCCCGGTGACGAACTCGGCGCCCGACGAGGCGAGGAACCGCGTCGCGCCGACGAGGTCCTGCGCCGTCCCGGCACGGCGCAGCGCTCGCGCGCGCTGCGCGTCCTGAAGGATCTCGGGCGGGAGCGCCTCGTTGCTCGGCGTGTCCAGCGCCCCCGGCAGCACGCTGTTGACTCTGATGCCCTCGGGGCCGAGCGCCACCGCGAGCGCCCGGGTCAGCCCGATCACGCCCGCCTTCGCCGTGCAGTAGGCGATCATCGTCTCGTGGCCGACGAGCGCGGCCGCGGAGGCGAAGTTCACCACGCATCCCCGCGCCGCGCGCAGCGCCGGCAGCAGGCACTTGACCGAGAGATAGACGCTCGACAGGTTGATCGCGATCTGCCGGTTCCACTCCTCGAAGGACAGCTCGTCGATCAGGAGCTGCGGCCAGGTCCCGACGGCGGTGACGAGCACGTCGAGCGCGGGGACGCCCGCCACGGCTCCGGCGAGCGCAGCGGGGTCGGTGACGTCGGCGCGCAGCGCTCGCGCCCCGAGCCGCCCGGCGATCGCCTCGAGGTCCGGCGCGAGGTCGAGCAGATGGACCTCCCAGCCGTCCCCGGCGAACGACTCGGCCACCGCCCGTCCGATGGCCCCGGCGCCGCCGGTGATGAGCACGGATGGGGCCATCGGCTGCCCGCCTCTCCCTCGCGAGCACCTCGTCGCCGGCGCTCCTCGGCCCAACGGTAGGGCGGGCGACGAGGTGCCGCAGCCGGGTCCGCGCGAAGTGGACAACCGGCTGCACGGTTCGGATGGTCGCCTCGGCGACGGCCTCGTAGGGTTCGAGTCGTGCGAAGGGGTCTCGGATGACGGTCGCCTGCGGTCGCCTCGACGGCAAGGTCGTGCTCATCACCGGGACCGGCGGCGGGCAGGGGCGGGCGGCCGCCCGGCTCTTCGCCCGCGAGGGCGCCACGGTGGTCGGCGCCGACCTGAACCAGGCGGACAACGACGAGACGGTCGCGCATGTCCGGGCGGACGGCTTCCGGATGGAGCCCTCGGAGCCCGTCGACTTCGCCGATCCGCGCGCCGCGCGGGCCTGGGTGGAGCGCGCCGCCGCGCGGCACGGACGAATCGACGTGCTCTACTGCAACGCGAGCGCGCCCAGGTTCGAGCCCTTCGGCGAGATGAGCGAGGAGGACTTCCGCTCGACCGTGCGCAACGAGATCGACACGGTCTGGTTCCCCGCCCAGGCGGTCTGGCCGATCCTCGTGCGGCAGCACGGCGGCGTGATCATCGTCGTCGGCTCGGTCTCCGGCATGGTGGGGGACCGCGAGTTCACCCAGGCCGCGCACTCGCTCACCAAGGGCGCGGTCATCGCGCTGAGCCGCCAGCTCGCCGCGGAGGGCGCCCGGCACGGGATCCGCGCCAACGCGATCTCGCCCGGGGTGATCGCCAGCCCGCCGGTGCAGGCCTGGATCGACCGGGACGGCGACCGGTCGCCGGTGGCGAACATGATCCGGCACACCTTCGACGGCCGCCCGGGCGAGCCCGAGGACCCGGTGCGGATGGCCCTGTTCCTCGCCTCCGACGAGGCGCGCTGGGTCACCGGGCAGAACTTCGTCGTCGACGGCGGCACGAGCGTCTTCCTCTGAGCCGGCGCCGCACGCCGGCCCGCTCGCTACACTGGGATGCCCGCCTCTGTAGCTCAGTGGATAGAGCGCCTCCGTCCTAAGGAGGGCGTCGGGAGTTCGATTCTCTCCAGGGGCACTGTTCCGGTCCTTCGGCATCAGCCCGTCGCCTGATAGCGAGTGTCCACCTCGGGCATAGCTGAGCCATAGCCGGATGCGCTGGCATCGAGGCATGTCACGACGTCGATCCGCGGGCCTGGCCGGTCTGCTCCTCGTGCCGGCGCTGGTGCTGGCGGGCTGCGCCGCCGCCGGCGCCCCATCCGCCAAGTCGGGGGCGGTGGTCGCCGCCGCCGGCTCCGTGAGCCTCAGCGCGGCGGACCTCTGGGACGCCTCGACGCTGCACCAGATCGATCTCGAGGTCGACGAGGCGGCGCTGCAGGACGCCCTGACGACGTACGCCGAGACCGGCGAGAAGGTCTGGGTGGAGGCGTCGGTGACGATCGATGGCGTCCGGTTCGACCGGGTGGGGCTGAAGCTGAAGGGCAATTCGAGCCTGCGTCAGATCACCGCGGACACCGACCCGGCGACGATCCCGTGGCGGATCCGGCTCGACAAGTACGTCGACGGGCAGTCGTGGGATGGGCAGAGCGATCTGGTGGTGCGCGGCAACTCGTCGTCGACCTCGCTCAACGAGGCCGTCGCGCTCTCGCTGCTCGGCGCGGCGGGCCTCGCCTCCGAGTCGGCGATCGGAGCCTCCTTCTCCGTCAACGGCGGCGGGTCGCGGCTGCGGCTTGTCATCCAGAACCCGGACGACGCCTGGACGGCCGACGAGCTCGGCGAGGGCGTGCTGCTCTACAAGTCGGAGGCCGGCGGCTCCTGGGACTACGTCGGCGACGACCCGGCCGCCTACGCCGAGTCCTTCGATCAGGAGGCGGGCGAGGAGGACTACGGCCCGCTCATCGCCTTCCTCGAGTTCGTGAACGAGTCGGACGACGCGACCTTCGCCGCGCAGCTCGGCGACCATCTCGACGTCGAGGCGTTCGCGACCTACCTCGCGTTCCAGGACCTGGTCGGCAACACCGACGACATCGACGGTCCCGGGAACAACTCCTACCTCGCCTACGACGCCACGACCGGCCGGATGACCGTCGTCAGCTGGGACCTCAACCTCGCCTTCGGCGCCTCGCCGGGCGGCGGCCCCGGCGGGGGGCTCGGTGCGGGCGGCCCCGGCGGCGGGTTCGCGCCCGGCGCCGGCGGCGCTCCGGGCGCTACGGGCCAGCCGGGCGGCCAGCCGCCCGGCGTCGGCGCCGCGCCGCAGGGCGGCCGCTTCCCGCAGGACGGCCAGGCGCCGCAGGGCGGCTTCGGCCCCGGCGGCCCGAGCGGCGGGAACGTGCTCGCCGAGCGGTTCCGCGCGGACCCCGCGTTCTCCGCCATGATCGACCGGGCCGCGGACGAGCTGCAGCGCGAGCTGATCGAGAGCGGGCAGGCCTTCGGCATCCTCGACGCCTGGACGAGCCTGCTGCTGGATCAGGCCGGCGGTCTGGTGCCGGCGGACACCGTGCGCAGCGAGTCGGCCGCGATCGCCGCCGCGCTCGGCATCGACGGAGTCGATTGAGTCATCGCGAGAAATCTATATAGAAAATCACGTCCTGCTGGATGGGACGCGGTGCCTCGCCGGCTCGCTGGCGGTCTCCAGCCACTCCGAGAACAGCTCTGCGACGTCCTCCATGTGCCCTCGGACGGCGGCCCGGGCGGCCTCCGGCTGGTGGGCGTCGAAGGCCGCGAGCAGCAGATCCTGGAATCGCACCACCGCCTCGAACCAGCCGGGGATCGTCGCGTGCAGCTCCCGGGTCGTGTACATGTCCAGCGTCAGCACGAGGTTCACGATCTTCGGCGACTGGCCCAGGATGTGCAGCTGGTGGTAGAACTCGGCGGTCAGCTCGGTGACGTTCGAGTGGTCGCCCGAGGCCTCGGCGGCGTGCAGCTGCTCCTGGATGGCGCGGATCGGCGCGAGATCGTCGTGGCTCGCCGTCATCGCGGCCCGGGCGGCCAGCTCGCCGGCGAGCAGGCCGATCGAGATGTACACGTCGCGGATGTCCTCGGGGGAGAGCCGGGAGACGACGAAGCCGCGGTTGTGCTGGTAGCTCAGGAAGCCCTGGGCCTGGAGCGAGCGGAGCGCCTCGCGCACCGGGGTCGCGGAGACCTCGAGCGCCTGCGCGACCTGCTCCGCGCGCACCCGGTCGCCGGCCTTGAGCTGCCGCGTGATGATGAGGTCGCGCACGTACTCCGCGACGTCCGGGCCCCGCCGAGCGCCGTGCTCGTCGCCCGTCCGCTCCGGGGTGTCCGCCACGCGTCTCATGCTATCCGTCGCCTCCCCATCGGGTGCCCGCGAGCCGTGCCGCTGGACAGCTCGTCAAAATTCTATAGAATCTGACGCAGCCGATATTCGGATCGTATAGACGAATGCGGCCTCCGCGTGTCGAGTCGAAGGAGCTCCCGGCCTTGCCCACTGTCGACGGCGTCCTGCTTCGGATGGAGTCGGTGGGCAAGGCCTTCGGCCCGACCGTGGCCGTCCGCGACGCCTCGCTCGAGGTGCACCGCGGCGAGGTGCACGCGCTGATGGGGGAGAACGGCTCGGGGAAGAGCACGATCGTCAAGATCCTGAGCGGCGTCCACGCCCCCGACCGCGGGAGGATCCTGCTCGCCGGACGGGCCGTGGCCGCGTTCCGCACCCCTGCGGCGGCGCTGCGCAGCGGGATCGCGACCGTCTTCCAGGAGGTGCTCGCCGCGCCGAACCGGACGGTCTTCGACAATCTCTGGCTCGGCGCCGACGGCCTCTTCCGCATCGCGCAGGGGCCGCGCGAGCGCCGCCGCCGCGCGGAGGCGGCGCTCGCCGAGCTGCTCGTCTCGCCCCCGCCGCTCGACGCGCTCGTCGGCGACCTCGACCTGAGCGACCGGCAGGCGTGCGCGATCGCCCGCGCCCTGCTGCGCGACCCCGACCTGCTGATCCTCGACGAGGCGACCTCGGCGCTCGACTTCGACACCCGCAACCGGCTCTTCGAGATCGTGCGGCGGCGCGTGGCGGCGGGCTCCGGCGTCGTGCTCATCACGCACCGGATGGACGAGGTCCGCGAGGTCGCCGACCGGGTGACCGTGCTGCGCTCGGGCGAGACGGTCGCCACGCTCGACGGCGCCGAGTGGACGACCGCCGAGGTGGTGCGCCTGATGACCGGACAGGCGCATCAGCTCGGCGACGAGGCGCGCACCGACCGCGCTCGCCGCGCGCCCGGCGACGTCGTCCTCCAGGCGAGCGGGCTGCGGGTCCGCGCCGACGCCGCGCCGCTGGACTTCGAGCTGCGCGCCGGGGAGATCGTCGGCCTCGCCGGGCTCGAGGGCCAGGGCCAGGACGCCTTCCTCCGCGCGCTCTGGGGGCTCGGCGACGCCGGCGGCGCGGTGACCCGCGTCTCGAGCCGCGGCCGCCAGCCGATCGCCTCGAAGCACGCGGCGAGACGGGCCCGCATCGCCTACGTCCCGAGAGAGCGCCGCGCCGAGTCGATCTTCGACTGGATGTCGATCCTCGAGAACTTCACCGCCACCACGCTGCGCCGCGACCGGCGGGGCTGGCTGCTCAGCGGCCGCTCGGCGCTGCGACGGCTCACCGACTACGTCGAGCGGCTGCGGATCAAGCTGGGCCGGCCCGAGGACGGCATCGGCACGCTGTCCGGCGGCAACCAGCAGAAGGTCATCATCGCGCGCAGCCTGGCCGCCGAGCCGGAGGTCCTGCTGCTCAACGACCCCACCCGCGGGATCGACATCGGCGCCAAGCGCGACCTCTACGCGCTCCTCGAAGGGCTCGCGGCCGAGGGCCTCGCCGTCGTCATGCTCTCGACCGAGCTCGAGGAGCACCTCGAGCTGATGGACCGCGTCCTGGTGTTCCGCGACGACGAGCTCGCCGCCGTCTTCCCGCACGAGGGCCTCACCCGCGAGGCGCTGGTCGCCAGCTTCTTCGGCGCCGAGGAGCTCGCGTCATGAGCGCCGTCGCCGCGCCGCGCCGTGCGGGCGAGCCCCGGCTGCGCCGCCTGCTCCGGCGGCACGGCTACCTGCTCGCGCTCGGGCTTACCATCGTGCTGCTGGCGGTGAACCTCGTGCTGCAGCCGAACTTCGGCTGGATCGCCCAGCTCGCGTCGTTCGCGCCGCTGGCGGTCGCCGCCGCGGCGAGCATGCCGTCGATCGTCAGCGGCCGCGGCGGCATCGACATGTCGATCGGGCCGGTGATGACCCTCTCCGGGATCGTGTTCGCCGGCTATCTCGCGCCGAACGGGCTCGGCGGCCTCGAGGCGCTGCCGATCCTCATGCTGCTCGGCGGCGCGATCGGCGCCGTCAACGGCCTCATCGTCATCTGGCTGCGGCTCTCCCCGATCGTGGTGACCCTCGCGATGTACTTCATCGTCATCGGGATCAACCTCAAGCTCGCGCCGACGCCGATGCGGCTCGCCGACGACAACTGGGCGACGTCGCTCGCCGGGAGCATCGGAGGCTTCCCCGGGCCGCTGATCAGCCTCGCCATCCCGGTCGCGCTGTGGGCGCTCCTCGGGCTCACCGCCTTCCGGCGCAACCTCTACGCGGTGGGCGGGAACGACGCCACGGCGTTCACCGCCGGCATCGCCGTCTCGGCCGTGCGGGTCGTCGCGTTCGCCCTCGGCGGCGCCTTCGCCGGGATCGCGGGCCTCGTGCTCGTCGCGCTGGTGCGCACCGCCGACTCGAGCACGAGCTCCGCCTACACCCTCATCGCGATCGCCGCCGTCGCGCTCGGGGGCACCTCGCTCGCCGGCGGCGCGGGCGGGATGACCGGCGCGCTGCTCGGCGCCGCGTCGATCTTCCTGGTCCAGTCGGTGCTCGCGGACGCCCAGGTGCCGCAGACCTGGCTGCCGGCGATCTACGGCGCGATGCTCATCGTCGCGGTGGTGGTCGGCGCGCTGCTGTCCGGCGAGCGGACGGGGAGGCGGGCGTGAGCGCGGCGGCCGGCTCACCGCCGCGGCGCGGCGCCTGGCGGGCGCTTGCGGCGGCGCAGCGCCGCTTCCCACTGCTGCAGCTCGTGCTCCTCGTCGTCGCGTTCGTGGTCGGCGTCGTCACCCTGCCCGGATTCGGCGGCGGCCTGAGCGTCGTCTCGGTGCTCGTCATCGCCGCGCTCGCCGGGCTCGCTTCGATCGGCCAGACCATCACGATCCTGGTCGGCGGCTTCGACCTGTCGGTCGCCGGCTTCATCGTCGCCGGCGCGCTGCTGGTCACCCAGGTCTCCGAGCAGCTCGGCATCGGCTTCTGGGGCGCCTTCCTGATCCTCGTCCCCGGCGCGCTCGTGCTCGGCGGGCTCGTCGGCTACCTCTCGCACCGCTTCCGGATCCAGCCGCTGATCCTCACCCTCGCGATGGGCTCGTTCGCCCTCGGCATCGTCCGCGGGCCGTCGGGCCTCGCCGTCGTGGGGCAGGCGCCCACCTGGCTGACCGGGCTCTCCTCGCCGATCTCCACGACCTTCGGCCTCCCGGTCCCGCCGATCATCGTGATCTGGGTGCTCGTGACGATCGCCCTGGCGGTGTTCCTCCGGTTCACCGTCGGCGGGCGACGGCTGTACCTCACCGGGGCGAACCCGGTCGCCGCGGAGTACGCGCTGGTGCGCACCCGCCGGGTCTGGGTCATCGCGTTCGCGTTCAGCGCCCTGTGTTCGGCGCTCGCCGGCGTCATGCTCGTCTCCTTCTCCGGGAACGTCGACCCGAACCTCGGCAACCCGTACCTCTTCATCAGTCTCGCGGCGGTGATCGTCGGCGGGACGACCGGCGGCGGGCCGGGGGACTACACCCGCACCGTCGTCGGCGCCCTGCTGCTGACCATGGTCACCACCGTGCTCGTCGGCCACGGGCTCACCTCGGCCGACCAGCAGATCATGTACGGCGCGGTGATCCTCCTCGCCATGGCCATCTACGGACGCGAGCGCCGCATCAGGGACCGCGTCTGACCCAGACCCCCGGCGACGCCGCCGGGCACCGTGAACACGATTGGAGTGAACTGCAATGTTCGGAAGAATCATGCGGGCGTCCGGCAGTCCCGGCGCGGTCCGCGCGACGATCCGCGGCGCGGCCGTCCTCGGCGCCGCGAGCCTCGCGATCACCCTCGCCGCCTGCTCGGGCAGCGGGTCGCCGTCGCCGACCGGCGCCGACACCGGCAGCGCGACCCCCGACCTCGGCGCCTGCGGCACCGCCCCGGTGCTGCCGCCGCAGGACGACCCGGACGACCTGGTCGCTCAGCTCCCGCAGGCGGCGCAGGACGCCTTCAGCGGGTTCCCGCAGCCGATCCTGGCGAGCTCCTGGGCCGAGCAGCTGCCGGCGGCCGGGGCGCCGTACAAGGTCGGGCTCGCCTTCCTGCCCGTCGCGAACGCCTGGGCGACCGCGGCCGTCGCCGAGATCGAGGCCGACTTCGAGAAGGCGAAGCAGGCCGGTCTCGTCGAGGGCGACCTGCTCGTGCAGATCCCGGCGGATGCGGCGACGATGACCGCGGCGGACCAGATCGCCGGCTACAACAAGCTCGTCGAGGACGGCGCCGACGTCATCCTCATGTACCCCCTCGACGGCGAGGCGATGAAGGCGCCGGTCGACGCGGCCGGCGAGAAGGGCATCCCGACGATCACCATCGTCGGCAACGTGCCCTCGAGCTACGCCGTCAACGTCGGGAACAACCCCTTCAACTACGTCGCGCAGCCGATGGCCCAGGCGGCCCGGATGCTCGGCGGCCAGGGCAACCTGATCGTCGTGGCCGGCATCGAGGGCATCTCGATCACGACCGTGAGCCTCGACGCCGCGAAGCAGGTGCTCGAGTCCTGCCCGGACATCAAGGTGGTCGGGACCGTCTACGGCGGGTACTCCAACTCGGTGACGAAGTCCTCGCTGGTGACCTTCCTCGCCTCGCACCCGGAGCAGATCGACGCCGTGCTGCAGATCGGCACCATGGGCGCCGGGGTGTGGGACGCGTTCGCCTCGGTCGGCAGGCCCGCCCCGCTGGTGATCGACCTCGGCACGACAGCCGCCTCGCTCGCCTACTGGGATCAGGCGCTCGGCAGCGGCTACCAGGGCGTCGGCGTGCCGGAGACGGCGCTGCAGGTCGTCGACTCGGTGTGGGACGTGCTCCAGCGCGTGATGGCGGGCGAGCAGCCGATCCTCAACCAGATCCCGGTCGCCCCGAAGCTCGTGACGAACGACAACCTCGCCAAGTACGTGGTGCCGGGCGAGGGGACGACCTCGCAGGCCGACACGCAGAGCGTCGGCCCGTGGATCGACGGGCCGTTCCTGGACCTGTTCTTCAACAACCCGGGAGCCTGAGCCGGACCGGCCGTCGCTCGGCGTGCGGGTCGCATCCGATGCAGCCCGCACGCCGAGCGGCCCACGACGAGGAGGAGTCATGGCGTCTCGGGAACCCGAGGTGCTCGTCGAGCGCATCACCAACGCCGAGGGGCCGGTGAGCCTGCCCGACGGACGGGTGCTGTACACCGACACCTACCGCGGACTGCTCAACGCCTGGTCCGCGGAGCGCGGCGAGCACATCTACGCCAAGGTGGGCGGCTACCCGAACGGCGCCACCCTCGGCGCGGACGGGCACGTCTACGTCGCGAACAACGGCGGCGCGCTCGGCGGACTGCGGTCCTTCGACTCGTCGTCCGGCTACATCCAGCGCGTCGTCGAGGGGGGCGTCCCCGAGACGATCCTCACCGAGGTCGACGGCAGGCCGCTGAGCCGTCCGAACGACCTGTCGTTCGGGCCCGAGGGGCTCTACTTCACCGACCCGGGTCCCTGGGAGCCCGAGCATCCGGACCCCGGGTTCATCCACCTCGTCCATCCCGACGGTCGTGCGGAGACCGTCGTCGAGGCCGGCCCCGGCTACCCGAACGGCGTCGCGGTCGACGCCGAGGGCCGCCTGCTCTGGGTCGAGTCGTTCTCGCGCCGGATGCGCCGGATGGACCGCGATGGCCGCATCGAGGATCTCCACGAGTTCGAGCCGGGCAGCATCCCGGACGGCATGGCGGTCGCGGCGAACGGCGACGTCTACGTCGCGACCCTGCACTCCGGCGGGCTGCACGTCGTGCACGCGGACGGCTCCGGCGCCGAGCTCCTCGACCTCGGCGGCACGGTGCTGACGAACTGCGCGTTCCACGGCGACGAGCTCTACCTCACCGACGACGGCCCGGAGCGCCGGAACGCGCTCGGGCACTCCTACTGGGGATCCGGCCGGCTGCTCCGGCTGCGCCTCGGGGTGCCCGGCATGCCCATCCACACCGGCTCGGCGAGGCCCGCCGAGCCTCAGGAGCAAGGAGGAGGACGATGACGATCGACGAGGCCGCGCTGCAGCGGCTGCTCGACCGGGAGAGCATCCGCGACGCGCTGATCCGGTACAGCCGGGGGCTGGACCGCCACGACACGGAGATCGTGGTGTCGGCGTTCCACCCCGACGCCGTCGACACGCACGGACGGTTCCAGGGCGATCCGGAGGAGCTCGCGGAGTGGGGCAACCGGGAGCACGCGAAGCGGTGGCTCGCGCACAACCACTACCTCGGCAACACCAGCTTCGACTTCGACGGCGACGTCTGCCACACCGAGACCTACGTGCTCGTGGTGCAGCGCCGCGAGGACGAGACCGGCGACGACGTGCTCGGCGGCCGGTACGTCGACCGCTTCGAGCGGCGGTCGGGGCAGTGGCGCATCGCCCGCCGGGTGCTGATCCTCGACTGGACCGGCGAGATGCCGGTCACGCGCCCGCGCTCGCACCGGCTGCTCGACGTCTACGACACGGGGCGCTGGGACCGGGACGACCTGTCCTACCGCCGGCCGCTCGAGTAGCGCCCGCGCGAGCCGCTCGCCGGGCGCCCGCGGCCGGGGGTCTCGCAGGCCCGCCGGCCGGCGTCCTGATAGGATGGGGTCACTCGCGGCGCGGTTCTCGCTCCGCAAGCGTCGTGGAACACTCCCTCGCCGTCATCTCCTCACGAGAGCACGGCTGACATCTTCTCCGGCGAACGATCGCGTCGATCGACGCCTTCGCCACCCCCGATCCCGACCGCCTCCGCGCCCCGCCGCGCGAGCGCGGCAGAAGGACAGCATGACCACCCTCCACCCGACGTTCTCCGAGCTCGGCGTCCCCGCCGCGCTCGTGGAGGTCCTCGCCCGCGCGGGCAAGACGACCGCCTTCCCCATCCAGGCCGACACCCTGCCCGACACCCTCGCCGGCCGCGACGTGCTCGGCCGCGGCCGCACCGGCTCGGGCAAGACGCTCGCATTCGGCATCCCCATGGTCGCCCGGCTCGCGAGCGGCACCCGTCGTGCCGGCCGACCGCTCGGCCTCGTGCTGGCGCCGACCCGCGAGCTCGCCACCCAGATCGACGCCGTCATCGCGCCGCTCGCGGCGGCCTGCGGCCTGACCACGACGACGATCTTCGGCGGCGTCTCGCAGGTCCGCCAGGTGGCGGCGCTGCGCGCCGGCGTCGACATCGTCGTCGCCTGCCCCGGCCGCCTCGAGGACCTCATGCAGCAGGGGCACCTGCGCCTCGACGCGATCGAGATCACCGTCCTCGACGAGGCCGACCACATGGCGGACCTCGGCTTCCTGCCCGGGGTGACCCGGATCATGTCCGCGACGCCGGAGACGGGGCAGCGGATGCTGTTCAGCGCCACGCTCGACAACGGCGTGGACAAGCTCGTCCGGCGCTTCCTGCACGACCCGAGGCAGCACGAGGTCGACGAGATCGACGCGCCGCCGGTCGCGATGACGCACCACGCGTTCGTCGTGGACGCGGCCGCGAAGAGGGAGCTCGTCCATGCGCTCGCCTCCGGCGTCGGCCGCCGCATCCTGTTCCTGCGCACCAAGCACACCGCGAAGCGACTCGCCCGCGAGCTCACCGCCGCCGGCATCCCCGCGGTCGACCTGCACGGCAACCTGAGCCAGGGCCAGCGCGATCGCAACCTCGCGGCCTTCGCGGACGGCGCCGTGCGGGTGCTCGTCGCGACCGACGTCGCCGCGCGCGGCGTCCACGTCGACGACGTCGAGCTCGTCGTGCACGTCGACCCACCGACCGAGCACAAGGCCTACCTGCACCGCTCCGGTCGCACCGCGCGCGCGGGCGCGGCCGGCGACGTCGTCACGCTGGTGACGCCGGAGCAGGAGCGCGACGTCGCCGGCATGATGCGCCGGGCCGGGATCCGGGTCCAGAGCCAGCGCGTGACCGCCGCCGCGGCCCCCGTGCGCGAGCTCGTCGGCGAGGTCGCGCCCCGCGTCGCACCGCCCGCGCCCGCCCAGCCCGCGCCGCGCCGCTCGGCCCCGCGCGACGCCCCGCGCGGAAGCGCCCAGGGCGCCGGCGCCGCGTCGCCCCGCGGCGGCCGTCGCTCGCGTCGCGGCGGCTCCGGCGGCCGGTCGCGCTCCGGCGGGCAGGTCTGGAGCACGTCGAGCCGCTGAGGCCTCCGGCGGAGTCGGCGCCGGGATCGGTGCCGCGCGGAGCCCGATGACCGCTAGCGTTGGACCTGCGCGGGGCATCGGCTCCCGCGCGTCTCGGGGAGGACGGCCGTGGGCATCGCACTGTGGATCTTCGGCGGTCTCGCCGCACTGCTGTTCCTGGTCACGGGCGTCCTCAAGCTCGTCGTGCCGAAGGCGCGGCTGCGGCGCATGGGCATGGCCTGGACGGAGGGGTTCCGGGGCTGGCAGATCAAGCTGATCGGCGTCGTCGAGCTGCTCGGCGCCGCCGGGCTCGTCGTCGGCCTCGTCGCGCAGGGCGACTACGCGCCGCTCGCGTGGTGGCTCGTCGCGGCGGCCGCGATCGGCCTGGTGCTCGTCATGATCGGCGCGATCGTCACCCACCTGCGCCGCCGCGAGACGCCGCTGCCGCCCGCGGTGCCGGGCGCGGTCGCAGCGACCGCCGCGGTGCTCGCGATCCTGCTCGCGACGAACTGGCCCGGCGGCGTGCCCGCTCCGAGCATGGCGGTGCCCGCGAACCCGATCTGGAAGGGCGACACGAAGCCCGACCCCGTGCCGGAGGAGAACGTCGTCCTCGCGCTGCCCAAGGACATGTACCGGCACAACGGCGCCCCGACCGAGTGGTGGTGGCACATCGGCACGCTGCGGGCCGGCGACCGCGTCTTCGGCTTCGAGCTCAACGGCGCCTCCTTCATCGGCCAGGGCTTCGCGATGACGCAGATGTCGCTGAGCGACGTCGACGCCGAGCGCCACTACGAGCGCACCCAGGTCTACGTCCCGAAGCCGATCGGCAACTTCGACGTCTCGACCTGGGCCGAGGGCGATCCCTCGAAGGACTGGTACGCGCGGCTCGGCGACCCGAGCTGGACCGTCGGCGGCTTCACCGTGACCGACGGCGGCTCGGGCTACACCTCGGCGCCAGAGGTGCGCATCGAGGGCGACGGCTCCGGCGCCTCGGCGATGGCCGTGCTCGACGCGTCGGGCGCCGTCGGCCAGATCGTGCTCCTCGACCCGGGAACGGGCTACGCCGAGACGCCGACGGTCACGCTCGTCGGGGGAGGCGGCTCCGGCGCGACGGCCGTCGCGGTCCGCAACGCCCTCTCGATGACGGCGCCGCAGGCGGACCCGTCGCAGGACATCCACGTGACCGCGACGCTCGTCGACGACCCGAGCCTGACGCCGATCGAGTTCGACCTGACGTTCTCCCAGCAGGGCCGTCCGTTCTTCGTCTTCGGCACCGGGATCGAGCCGAGCGCGACCGTGCAGAGCCTGTCGAAGGACAACTACTACTTCTCCTTCACCCGCCTCGAGGCGAGCGGCACGATCACGATCGACGGCAAGTCCTACGAGGTGAGCGGCACGACCTGGATGGACCACGAGTACGGCTACTTCGGCGGCAGCAGCTCGGACAGCCGGGTGCGCTGGCTGCTCCAGGACATGCAGCTCGACAACGGCTACACCATCTCGAACGCCGGCATCATCGGCGAGGGCTACAAGCCGGAGATCGGCGTCCCAGTCGACGCGTACGCGACGATCCAGGACCCGCAGGGGCAGCTCTACTACGTCGCGAGCAGGATCACGCCGGTCGGCGAGCTCTGGACGAGCCCCGCGACCGGGGTCGCGTACGCCCAGCAGTTCCGCGTGGAGATCCCCTCGTTCGACGCCGACATCGTCGTGTCGACCCGCCTCCAGGACCAGGAGTTCGCGCTGCCGAGCGCCTCGGTCTACGAGGGCACGGCCGACCCGCAGGGGACCTTCCTCGGCAGGAAGGTCGGCGGCGACGCCTGGATCGAGCAGGCGTTCTGAGCCGCCGGGCCCGGGCGCGGGCCGGTCAGCTCGCGGCCACGAACTCCTCGAGCTCGCGCTCGGCCGCGACGCTGTCGTAGGCGCGCAGCTCCTCGATCGCCCCGCGCCGCACCTTGGCGACCCAGTCCGGGTCGGCGATCTGCGCGCGGCCGACGGTCATCAGGTCGAAGTCGCCGCGCTCGAACCGGCGCAGCAGCTCCTCGAACGCCGGCAGCCCGATCTGCTCGGCCGGGCGGCCGTTCAGCCTCGTCATGACGTCGGTCGCGAGCCCGAGGCTGCCGACGGCGGCGACCGGCACGCGGGCGAAGCGCCTGACCCAGCCGGCGAGCCCGAGGTCGGCGTCGAGCTCCGGCCACTCGGGCGTCCAGAAGCGCCGGGTGGAGGAGTGCAGCATGTCGGCTCCCGCGGCCTCGAAGGCCTCCACGACGACCCGCAGCTCGTCGGGCGTCTCCGCGATGCGAGCCTGGTAGTCGGCCTCCTTCCACTGGGAGAACCGCACCGAGACCGCCATGTCCGGCCCGACCGCCTCGCGCACCGCCGCGATCACCCGGGTGGGGAACCGCAGCCGGTCGCGCAGGTCGGCGCCGCCGAAGCCGTCGTCGCGACGGTTGGTCTCGTGCCAGAGGAACTGGTCGAGCAGGTAGCCGTGGCAGGCGTGCACCTCCACACCGGAGGCGCCGATCGACCGCGCGAGCAGCGCGCTGCGCACGAACGCCGCCTCGATCTCGTCGAGCTCCGCGGTCGTCAGCGCGCGGCCGTTCGGGCGGTCCGCCGTCATCAGCCCGGACGGGCTGAGGGCCGGGGGATCGCCCGGCCGGATCTCGCCGCGCCGCCCGGGATAGGCGCCCTCGTGCCAGAGCTGCATGAAGAACTCGGCACCCTCGCCCCGCACGGCGTCGACGCAGCGGGCCCAGGCGTCGCGGCTGCGCTCGGCGAGCCAGGCGAACACCGGGCGCTGTGTCGCGCTCGGGTGGTCGACCGCGCAGGCCTCGGAGATGATCAGCGCGGTGCCCCCGGCGGCGCGCCGGCGGTAGTACTCCGCCAGCCGCGGCGTCGGCACGCCGTCCACGCACCACTCGCGCTGCATGCCCGGCATCACGAAGCGGTTGCGCAGGGTGACCGGTCCGACCTCGAGGGGCTCGAACAGCGGTGCCAGCATCGTGGCGACGTCCATTAAGTCAGCCTAAACGCTGTGCAGCCCAAGCTGAACGCCGCGCGGCGTCCGGCTTCGGTCCGCGGGTCTGCCAGAATCGTCGTCGGTCCGATCCGGCGAGCCCGAGGGGAAGCACCTCATGACCGACGCGATCTTCGACGTCCTCGGCATGGGGAACGCCATGGTCGACGTGCTCTCGCACGCCGAGGACGCGTTCCTCGACGAGCTCGGCCTCGCCAAGGGCACCATGCACCTCATCGACGAGGGCCGTGCCGTCGACATCTACGGCGCGATGGGGCCGGGGATCGAGATGTCCGGCGGCTCGGCGGGGAACACGATGGCCGGCATCGCCTCGCTCGGCGGTCGCGGCGCGTTCATCGGCAAGGTCCGCGACGACCAGCTCGGCGACGTCTTCGCGCACGACCTGCAGTCGATCGGCGTGAGCTTCGAGGTGCCGCGGGCGACCGAGGGCCCGGCGACGGGACGCTGCCTCATCTTCGTGTCGCCGGACGCGCAGCGCACCATGAACACCTATCTCGGCGCGGGCCGCGGCCTCGGCCCGGCGGACATCGACGAGGACTACGTCGCCTCGGCGCGGATCGTCTACGTCGAGGGCTACCTGTGGGACACCGACGCCGCGAAGGCGGCCGTGCTCAAGGCCTTCGACGCCGCGCACGGCGCCGGCCGGCTCACCTCGCTGACGCTGTCCGACCCGTTCTGCGTCGACCGCTTCCGGGGCGAGTTCCGCGACCTGGTCTCGAACCACCTCGACGTCGTCTTCGCGAACGAGGTCGAGATCATGTCCCTCTACGAGGTCGACTCCTTCGAGGCGGCGATGGAGCGGGCGCGCCGCGAGGAGAAGGTCATGGTGCTGACCCGCAGCGAGCGCGGCTCGGTCGTGGTCCGCGGCGGCGAGACCTACGCGGTGGAGGCGGAGCCGGTCGCACGCGTGGTCGACACGACCGGCGCCGGCGACCTGTACGCGTCGGGCTTCCTGCACGGCTTCACCCGCGGCCTCCCGCTCGACGAGTGTGCGCGCCTCGGCGGCGTCGCGGCCGCCGAGGTCATCTCGCACGTCGGGGCGCGGCCGGGGGTGCTGCTCAGCACGCTGGTCTGACCCGGAGCGCCGGCCCGGCCGGCCGCCGGCCCGGATCGCTCGCTCAGCCGGCGGACTCGACGAGCGCCTGCATGCGGCGCATGTCCGCCTTCCCGCTCGGGGTGCGCTCGAGCGAGTCGACCAGCACCAGGCGGCGGGGCTTCTTGTAGCCGGCGAGCCGGTCGCCGACCAGGCCTGTGAGCTCCTCGGCGGTGGCCGTCGAGCCCGGCCGGACCGCGACCACCGCGGCGACCGCCTGCCCCCAGCGGCGGTCCGCGACGCCGAAGACGACCGCGTCCGTGACGTCGGGATGTCGCCGCAGCGCGTCCTCGACCTCGGCCGGGTACACCTTCTCCCCGCCGGTGTTCACCGTCGCGGAGCTGCGGCCGAGGAACTCGACGCGTCCGCCGCCGAGCAGCCGCACGTAGTCGCCGGGGGCGACGTAGAGCCGGTCGCCGACCCGCCGGTAGGTCCTCGCCGTCTGCTCCGGCGCGTCGCGGTAGCCGAGCGGCTTCGGCCCGGCGTAGGCGAGCACCCCGGTCGCACCCGACTCGCGGTCGAGCTCCGCTCCGTCCTCGTCGAGCACGACGGCCCCCTGCGCGAGCACGATCCGGCTCGGCAGGTCCTCCGGGGACCGGACGAAGGCGTACGCGAACGGCCCCCCCTCGGTCGCGCCGAAGATGTCGAACAGCAGCGCGCCGGAGAGGTGCTCGAGCAGCTCCGCCTTCGACTCGTCGGTCCAGGCCATCCCGGAGGAGACGATCAGGTCGAGCGAGGACACGTCGTACGGCTCGCCACCGGCGGCCGCGCGGCGCAGCTCGTCGACGAGCGGCGCGGAGACCGCGTTGCCCGCGATGACGGTGCGGGTGACTCGGCGATCCTGGATGGTGCGGAGCACCTGGGCCGGGTCGAAGCGCGGGTTGTCGAGGAAGACGACGGTGCCGCCGAGCGTCAGCGTGTTCATCGAGTTGAACATCGCCGAGGAGTGCATGAGCGGGGCGATCGGCAGCATCTTCGGCGCCGGCCGGTCGGGGTCGGTCGCGATGGCGACCATCGCGTCGACGCTGTCCGGGAGCGCGCCGGCCGGTCCGGTGCCGTAGAGGGACACCAGCTGCGCGTCGAGCAGGTCGCCGTGCTGCCAGATCACCGCCTTCGGCGTCCCGGTCGTGCCGCCGGTGAAGAGGTGGATCTGGTCGGCGCCGCGGCGGACGTCGGGGCCGTCGTAGCGCTCGCGGAGCAGCGACTCGTAGGCCAGCGCGCCCTCGGGCGCGGCGCCGGCGTCCGGCGCGAGCCCGTCGTCGATCTCGACGAGCGCCGGCGCCGTCTCGGGGCGCGCCTCGCCGTCCCCGGTCGCCGCCCGCAGCAGCTCGAGGGCCCCGGCGACCTCGGTGCGCAGCGAGGAGGGGGCCACGAGGACCCGGCTGCGGGAGATCGAGACGAGCTCCGCGAGCTCCTGCGCCCGGTAGCGGAAGTTCATGTTCACCGGGATGGCGCCGAGCTTGAACGCCGCGTAGATCGCCTCCAGGTACTCGGCGCGGTTGTACAGGAACAGTCCGACGGTGTCCCCGGCGCCGACCCCGAGGTCCGCGAAGGCGCGGGCCAGCCGTGAGGCCCGGTCCTCCAGCTCCGCGTAGTCGCGGGTCGCCCCGGGCGACTCGATCGCGATCGCGTCCGGCCGGGCGGCCGCGACCCGGTCCCAGAGCTGGGACCAGTTCACGTCCCAGGCGGGCTCGGCCGCGAGGGCCTCGGTCCCGCCGTCCGTGCGCGATCCGGTCGCGTCCTTCACGAGGCGGGCGGGACGGAGATCGTCACCGACTTCGACCGCGTGTAGTTCAGCAGCGCCTCGGGGCCGCTCTCCCGGCCGAGGCCCGAGTCCTTGTAGCCGCCGAACGGGACCGAGGGGTCGAGCATCGCCCAGCCGTTGACCCACTGCACGCCGGCCTTGAGCGCCTTCGTCACCCGCAGCGCCTTCGCGGCGTCGGCGGTCTGCACGCCGGCCGCGAGCCCGTAGCGCGTCGAGTTCGCGAGCTCGATCGCCTCGGCCTCGGTGTCGAAGGCCTGCACGGTGAGCACCGGGCCGAAGATCTCCTCCTGCACGGCCTCCGAGTCGTTCGGCACGCCCGTGATGATCGTCGGCGGGTAGTAGTAGCCGCCGTCGAGGTCGAGCGGCGCCCCGCCCGCGACGACCGTGCCGCCGTCGGCGACCGCCTGGTCGACGAGGCGCTGCACGCGCGTCCGCTGCCGCTCGCTGACGAGCGGACCGATGACCGTGCCGGGATCGCTCGGGCTGCCGAGCGGGACGTGCGGCACGGCGCCGGCCAGGATGCCGACGAGCGTGTCGTGGATCGGCCGCTCGACGAGCAGCCGGGTGCCGGACATGCAGAACTGGCCGGTGTTGTAGACGAACGCGTTGATGACCGTCGTGACCGCCGCGTCGAGGTCGGCGTCCGCGAACACGATGTTCGCCCCGTTGCCGCCGAGCTCCGTCATCGCCGGCTTGAGGCTCGCGCCGGCGACCGAGGCGATGCGCTTGCCGACCGTCGTCGAGCCGGTGAACGCGATCGCCGCGACGTCCGGGTGCGCGACGATGTGGTCGCCGAGCTCGGCGCCCGGCCCGGTCACGAGGTTGTAGACCCCGCTCGGCACGCCCGCGTCGGCGAGCACCTCGGCGAGCAGGAACGCCGACAGCGGGGTGTCCTCGGCCGGCTTGTGCACGATCGTGTTGCCCGCGGCGAGCGCCGGCGCGAGCTTCGACGCGGCCAGGATCATCGGGAAGTTGAACGGGGTGATCGCCGCGACCACGCCGAGCGGCTCGCGGCGCACCAGCGAGAGCGCCGGCAGCGGCGTCTCGCGCACCGAGCCGTCGAGCGTCTGCGCGAGCGCCGCGAAGTACTCGAACTGCTCGATCGCCGTCGGGATGTCGATCATCCGGGTGAACAGGATCGGCTTGCCGACGTCCTGCGTCTCGGCCTGGGCGAAGGCCTCGAGCCGCTCGCCCATGAGCTGCGCGACCCGGTTCAGGATGCGCGAGCGCTCGCGCCCGGACTTCGCCGACCATTCGGGGAAGGCCGCCTTCGCCGCCGCGATCGCCGCGTCGGCGTCGGCGGTGGTGCCCTCGGGGACGTCGGCGATCTTCGTGCCCGTGGCCGGGTCGACGATGTCGCGGCGCTCCCCGCCGGAGGCCTCCGCCCACTCGCCGCCGATGTACAGCTTCGCCGGCCCCGCCAGCACGCTCGTACCGCTCATCTCAGTCATCTCCTCGTCGAGAAACCGCCCGATCGGAACGCGCTCGCGCCCGAGCGTGATTATCAGGTTTACTGATTATGCGGCAGATGCCCGAATCCCTCAACGGCGAGAGGAAGCACATGACGACGACCGGGAGAGGCGCCCTCGTCACGGGGGCCGGAGCACCCTTCGAGGTGGTCGAGCTGGAGTTCGACGAGCCGGGCAGCGGCGAGGTCCTCGTCCGTCTCGTCGCGACCGGGCTCTGCCACACCGACCTCGGCGTGCAGGCGATCGGGGCGCCGTTCGCGCTGCCGGGGATCCTCGGTCATGAGGGCGCCGGCGTCGTCGAGCGGGTCGGGCCGGGCGTGACCTCGGTCGCGCCGGGCGACCGGGTGCTGATGAGCTTCACCTCCTGCGGCGACTGCGCGCCCTGCCGCGGCGGCCATCCCGCCTACTGCACGACCTGGTTCCCGCGGAACGTGCTCGGCGACGTCCGCGGCGCCGACTCGGGCGCGACGCGGCTGGGCGGCGAGCCGACCCACGCCCACTTCTTCGGCCAGTCCGCGTTCGCCGAGTACTCGATCGCCGACGAGCGCGCGCTCGTGAAGGTCGACGGCTCCGCCGACCTCGCGGTGCTCGCCCCGCTCGGCTGCGGCGTCATCACCGGGGTCGGCGCGATGTGGAACGAGCTGCGGCCCGGTCCCGAGGACCTCGTCGCCGTCTACGGCGTCGGCGCGGTCGGCCTCGCCGCGATCTGGGGCGCGGCCCGCCGCCGCCCGGCGGTGCTGATCGCGATCGACCGGGTGCCGGAGCGCCTGGCGCTCGCGCTGGAGCTCGGCGCGACGCACGCGATCGACGCCTCGAGCGAGGACGTCGCCGCGCGGATCGCGGAGCTCACCGGGGGGCGCGGCACGACCCTCGCCTTCGACACCACGGCGTCGCCCGCGGTCGGCGCCGCCGCGATGGACTCGGCGGCGGTCGGCGGCACCGTGCTCGTCGTCGGGGTCGCGGCGCCGGGCACGCCGCTGCCGGTCGAGATGACCGGGCTGCTGCTCGGCAAGGCGCTCAAGGGCATCACGATGGGCGACGCGAACCCGCCGGAGCTGATCCGCGAGCTGGTCGAGCTGCACGCCGCCGGCGAGCTGCCGCTCGAGCGGATGCAGCGGCGCTACCCGCTCGAGGAGATCGAGCAGGCGGCGCAGGACATGCACCACGGCGTGACCGTCAAGCCCGTCATCGTCTTCTGAGCCCGGCGCCGCCGGGCCGCCGCACCCGGCGGGACGATCGCTCGACCGGCGAGCACCGCGCCCCTACGCTGAGCGGATGCGGATCCTGCTGGTCGGCGCCGGAGGCGTCGGGGACGCGATCGCGAAGATCGCTGCCCGGCGCTCGTGCTTCGAGCGCGTCGTCGTCGCCGACTACGCGCTCGAGCGCGCCGAGCGCACCGTCGCCTGGATCGCGCAGCGGCACGGGCCCGAGGTCGCCGCGAGGTTCGCCGCGGACCGGATCGACGCCTCCGACGAGGACGTCGTCGCCGAGGTCGCGCGCCGCCACGGCGCGACGCACGTGATGAACGCGGTCGAGCCGAAGTTCGTGATGCCCGTCTTCCGGGGCGCGTTCGCCGCCGGCGCCGACTACCTCGACATGGCGATGAGCCTGTCCGTGCCGCACCCGACCGACCCGTACCGGGAGCCCTTCGTCAAGCTCGGCGACGACCAGTTCGCGCTCGCGGCCGAGTGGGAGGGCGCGGGCCGGCTCGCGCTGGTCGGGATGGGCGTCGAGCCGGGGCTCTCCGACGTGTTCGCCCGCTACGCCGTCGACCGCCTCTTCGCCGAGGTCGAGGAGCTCGGCACCAGGGACGGCGCGAACCTCGTGGTGCGCGACGAGCACGGCGAGGAGGTCTTCGCGCCGTCGTTCTCCATCTGGACCGTCATCGAGGAGTGCCTGAACCCGCCGGTCGTCTGGGAGCGCGGGAGCGGGTTCCGGACGACGGCGCCCTTCTCCGAGCCGGAGGTGTTCGACTTCCCGGAGGGGATCGGGCCGGTCGAGTGCGTCAACGTCGAGCACGAGGAGGTGCTGCTGATGCCGCGCTGGCTCGGCGACCGGGCGCGGCGGGTGACCTTCAAGTACGGGCTCGGGGACGAGATGATCGGCATCCTGAAGACGCTGCACGCGCTCGGGCTCGACCGCACCGAGCCGCTCCGGGTGCGCTCGGCCGCCGGGCCGGTCGAGGTCGCCCCGCGGGACGTGGTGGCCGCCGGCCTGCCGGACCCGGCGACGATCGGGCCGCGGATGACCGGGAAGACCTGCGCGGGCCTGTGGGCGCGCGGCACCGGCGTCGACGGCGCGCCGCGGTCGACGTACCTGTACCACGTCGCCGACAACGAGTGGACGATGCGCGAGTACGCCTCGCAGTGCGTCGTCTGGCAGACCGCGCTGAACCCGGTCATCGCGCTCGAGCTGCTCGCGACCGGCGTCTGGTCCGGCACCGGGGTGCTCGGGCCGGAGGCGTTCGAGGCGGACCCGTTCCTCGAGCTCATGGCGCGGCCGGAGTCGGAGGGCGGCTACGGGCAGGGCTGGGGGCAGCGGGAGCTTCCCGTCTAGCCTGGTGCCATGACGGACCCGGCGGACGCGCTCGCGGCGGCGCAGGAGCAGCTGGCGGCGCTGCAGGCCCAGGTCGAGGCGCTGCGCGCGCAGCTCTCGCAGCAGGCGGCGGACGCCCCGGCGGCCGAGGCGGCCGAAGGGTCGTCGTCGGTCGAGGTGGCATCGGCGGTCGAGGAGACCGCCGTGGGCGACCAGACCCGGAGCGCCGGCGCGGCCGCCGCAGGCCCGCTCGGCCCCGCCGGCGCCGAGGCGGTCCGCGCCGGGTACGCGTTCTCCGCCCCCGCGCTCGAGCTCGGCGCGCTCGTCGACGGGGTCGCGCTGCCGGAGGTCCGCGTCCGCGTCCCGATCGGCATGCTGAACCGGCACGGTCTCGTCGCCGGCGCGACCGGCACCGGCAAGACCCGCACCCTGCAGCTGATCGCCGAGCAGCTCAGCGCGAACGGCGTCCCGGTCTTCGCCGCCGACGTCAAGGGCGACCTCTCCGGCGTCGCCACCCCGGGCACCAGCAGCGAGCGGCTGCTCGCCCGCACCGCGAGCATCGGCCAGGACTGGACGCCTGCGGCGTTCCCCACGGAGTTCTACAGCCTCGGCGGGCGGGGGACGGGCATCCCGATCCGGGCGACCGTCAGCAGCTTCGGCCCCCTGCTGCTCAGCCGCATCCTCGGCCTCAACGAGACGCAGGAGTCCTCGCTCGGCCTGGTCTTCCACTACGCGGACGAGGCGGGCCTGCCGCTGCTCGACCTCTCCGACCTGCGAGCCGTGCTCACCTACCTGGTCTCGGACGAGGGGAAGGCGGAGCTCGCCGAGCTCGGCGGCCTGTCCAAGGCGACCGCCGGCGTCATCCTGCGCGAGCTCATCGCGTTCGCCGACCAGGGCGCCGACGCGTTCTTCGGCGAGCCGGAGATCGACACCGAGCTGCTCCTGCGCCAGGCGCCCGATGGCCGCGGCGTCATCTCGCTGCTCGAGATCCCCGAGGTCTACGACCAGCCGGCCGTGTTCTCCACGTTCCTGATGTGGCTGCTCGCGGACCTCTTCGAGTCGCTGCCGGAGGTCGGCGACACCGAGCGGCCGAAGCTGGTGTTCTTCTTCGACGAGGCGCACCTGCTGTTCCGCGGGGCGTCGAAGGACTTCCTCGCCTCGATCGTCGCGACCGTCCGGCTCATCCGCTCCAAGGGCGTGGGCATCGTCTTCGTCACCCAGTCGCCGAAGGACCTGCCGAACGACGTGCTCGCGCAGCTCGGCTCCCGGGTCCAGCACCAGCTGCGCGCGCACACGCCCGATGACGCGAAGGCGCTGCGCGCCGCGGTCGGCACGTTCCCGAGGTCCGGATACGACCTCGAGGAGGTGCTCACGGCGCTGCCGACCGGCGAGGCGATCGTGACGGTGATGAACGAGGACGGCGCCCCGTCGCCGGTCGCGTGGACCAGGATGCGCGCGCCGCAGGCCTCGATGGCGCCGACCGACCCCGCGGCGCTCGCCGCCCAGGTCGCCGCATCGCCGCTGGCCGCGCGGTACGGCACCCCGATCGACCGCGAGTCCGCGCGCGAGCTGCTCGCCGCGAAGATGAACGCGTCCCTGACCAAGCAGCCGCCGACCCCCAGGGCCGACGACCCCGGCGACGAGGCCTACCGGCGGGCGAAGGAGCAGTACGAGCGCTCGGCACGGCGGACCACCACCCGGCGCCGCTCGACCTCGACCACCGAGCGGGTGATCGGCTCGGCGATCCAGACCACGGTCAACGGCGTGCTGCGCGGCGTGCTGAAGAACCTGTTCCGCTGATCGATCGCCGATCCGGGTCGGCGGGCTGTCAGGCTGCCCGCTTAGGCTGGCGGCCCATGGACGGGAAGACCGCGGTGCTCGACGCGCCCGCGGGCCGCCGGCCGCCGTCGCCGTGGTGGCTGTGGGGCGGTGCCGCCGTCGCGGTGCTCGCCGGCATCGTCGTGGTCGTGCTCGCGCTCCTCGGCGGCCGCGCCGTCGGCGTCCTCGGAGCCGGGGGCGCCGCCGGTCCGCCGGCCGGCCCGCTCGCCGGCGACGCCGCCACTGCGCTCGCGGCGGCGATCGACCAGGGCTCGGCGCTCGCGGCGGCGACGACCGCCGACCAGCTCGCCGACCCGCAGGCGTACTCGGCCCTCCTCGGGGCGCTCGTCGAGGCCGGCGCCGTCGGCACGCCGGCCGGCGCGGAGGCGGCCAGGGGCCGTCTGCTCGACGCGATCGACCGGGTGACCCGCTCCCGCAGCGCGAAGGCCCTGTCGGACGCGCAGACCGATCTCTCCGCGGTCATCGGCACCGCGGTGCAGGTGAACGCGGACACCGAGGGCCGCGTCTCCGACGACGGCCTGCGCGTCGAGCTGCAGGCGCGCATCGACGCCGCCCGCGCGCTGCTGGCCGGCAGCGCCGTGACGGTGGACGACGTCGTCGCCGGCACCCGGGGGCTCACCGACCAGACCGCCGCGGTGCTCGCCGCGAGGCTGCTCGGCTTCCGCGAGGCGGAGGGGCGCTGGTGCGCGAGCGACGGCTCGGCCTGCCTCGCCATCGCCTGGCCGGAGGCGACGCTGCCGGGCGGCGACGTCGTCCGGCTCGCGGGCGGCGAGACGGCGATCGGCGACTGCTACCAGACGGACGAGTTCCGGTCGGGGCGCAGCAGCGTCGCGCTGCTCTACTGCGCCGCCGGGGCCGCGATCCCGGACGGGCGCAAGGCCGTCGGCTCCGTGACGGGCGATCCGACGAAGGACCGGCTCTGGGTCGTCTCCGAGGGCCGGCTCTCGGATCTGCGGTATCGCGCCGCGGCCTGAGGCGCGACCCGCGGTCCGTCGGCTCCCTACTGCTAGGGGATTCTCCGGGCGGAACGGATGCCGCGATCGGCCGGCGCCGTCCCCTCCGGACCGCGAGGCGAGGCGCGGCCCCGCGGAATCCCGTCGGCGGCGCGGGCCCGGCGCGGTCCCGCGCCGCCGACGCCGCTCCGGGGCGGCACCCGTCGAGGTAGGGGGCGGTCCTCCGGCTCTCGGGCCGGGCCAATAGTCTGCCCCCGACCGTCTCGCCGTGCTTCTGCGAATGCTCGGCGGACAGCTGGACCCCCAGCTGAGCGGCGCCGCGACCGATGACCTCGACCAGGATGAGGAGCAGCAGGACATGACCAGCGAGACCTACAGCGGACCGGTCGACTACGCCGTGTTCGTCGTGCCGGGCACCGCCGACGTGAGCGCCGCGCTGCGCCTGCTGCTCGAGCGGATCGACGCCGGCGCCATCGAGATCCTCGACCTCGAGGTGATCGGGCTCGACGACTCGGGCCGGCCGGTGCGCCGCCCGGTCGGCGTCCTCGACCACGGCGAGGCGTTCGACTTCGCCGTCTACAACGGCGCGGAGTCGGACCTGTTCGACGCCGACGACCTCGCTTCGGTCGCCGCGGAGCTCACCGGCGACGAGCTCGCGATCGCGATCGTGTACGAGGACCGCAGCCTCGCCGCCGTTGCCGACAGCGTCGTCGGCAACGGCGGCCGGCTGCTGTGGGCCGGCGGCATCGCGATCGACGAGCTCGAGCACGCGCTCGAGACCACGGAGGAGGAGCACTGATGGGACTGCTACGCACCGCCGCGCGCGCCGGGGTCGCCGCCCACGTGGTCGGCAACGTCCACCGTCGTCAGCAGCAGCGCTGGAGCGCCGCGGATGCCGCGGCGCAGGCCGCCGCGGCCCCGGCAGCGCCGCCGCCCGTCGCCCCGGCTCCCGCCGCCGAGCCCGCCGCCTCGTCCATGCTCGACCAGCTGCAGCAGCTCGGGCAGCTCCGCGACGCCGGCGTCCTCAGCGAGGCGGAGTTCGAGGCGCAGAAGCAGCGCATCCTCGCCGCCGGCTGAGCCGCCGAGCGGCGGCCGGCCTCGGCGGATCCCGGAGGGTCCGAGGGGCCGGTTCCGGCGCGCCATGGCATCCTGCCGACGAGCGGGACGGCGCTCGGGAGGAGTCCTGGTCTTCGCGGCGGAGGAGGGGGGATTCGAACCCCCGAGGGCTTGCACCCAACACGCTTTCCAAGCGTGCGCCATAGGCCACTAGGCGACACCTCCGGGTGGTCCCGAGGATCGCCCGGAGACCGCCGACGAGTCTACCCTGCCGTCCCGGCCCGGCGGTTCGCGCCGGCGACCGCTCCGCGCGACGGCCGGAGCACCGGTAGGATCGAGGACGGCTCCCCGCGTGGCGCCATCCAGGCCAACTCCCCCAGGGCGGAAACGCAGCAAGGGTAACCGGGCTCTGGCGGGTGCGCGGGGAGTCTTCGTCTGTCGGGCGGTGAAAGTTACGATGACAGCCTGGGAGGAGGGCCGCGAGTGGCGCGCACGCCGCAGTCGTCCCCTCCGGTCCTACCCGGGTTCGCGTATCTGCGCCCGCTGGGCGCCGGGGGCTTCGCCGACGTGTTCCTGTACGAGCAGGACCTGCCGAGGCGCACCGTCGCCGTCAAGGTGCTGAGCTCGGACGCGATCGACCCCGCGGCGCGGCGGCTGTTCGACGCCGAGGCGAACGCCATGGCCCAGCTCTCGATGCACCCCTCGATCCTGACCATCCACCAGGCGAGCATCTCCTCCGACGGCCGTCCCTACCTCGTCACCGAGTACTGCCCGGAGACCTTCGGCGAGCGGTACCGGCGCGCCCCGATCGCCCTGCCGGTGGTGCTCGACACCGGGATCCGGATGGCGGCGGCGCTCGAGACTGCGCACCGCGCCGGCATGCTGCACCGGGACGTCAAGCCGTCGAACATCCTCGTCACCCAGCTCGGCCAGCCCGTGCTCGGCGACTTCGGGATCGCCGCCTCCGCCTCGGGACCCGACGACCAAGAGCAGCTGGTCGCGATGAGCATCCCGTGGTCCAGCCCCGAGGTGGTCTCGGAGCGCACCACCGGCACGGTGCGCAGCGAGATCTGGAGTCTCGGCGCGACGCTGTACACGCTGCTGGCCGGCCGCAGCCCGTTCGCCTCCCCGGAGCGGGAGAGGAACACGCGCGAGCTCATGCGCGAGCGGGTGCTGCGCGCGCACTACACGCCGCTGCACCGGCCCGACGTGCCGCCGCAGGTCGAGCAGCTGCTCGCGCGGACGATGGCGAAGGATCCTGAGCAGCGTCCCTCGACGATGCTGCAGCTCGCCGAGGAGCTGCGTCGGCTGCAGCAGGAGCTCGGCCTGCTGCCGACCCCGATCGACGTCGCGAGCGGCATCGCGGCGCCGAGCGCGGGGCCGCAGGACGGGCGCGGACCGGTGATCTCGACCGTCAGCCGCGACTCGCGCCGCGCCGCGCGCGCGGCGGGACAGACCCCGAGCGTCAGCCGCGACCCCGACGAGGTGGTCGTCGCGGCCCGCGGCGGGGGATGGAAGGCCGGGATCGTCGGCGGTGTCGTCGCCGGCGTCATCGTCGCCGCGACGATCGTCGTGCTGCTGCTGACCGGGGTCATCGGCTGATGGCCCGGCGGCGCGCCCCCGCGATCATCGCGTGGACGAGCGGGGCCGTGGTGGCGACGCTGCTGGTCGGCGGCGCCGTCCTGGCGCAGGGCTACGACGCCGAGGACGTCCCCACCGTCGAGTCATCGGTGTGGGTCGCCAGGGACGCCGCCGGCGGCCAGTTCGCCCGGGTCAACACCGACATCGGCGAGATCGAGACGGTGAACGACGCAGCGGGGATCGCGGACGTCGTGCAGGCGCGATCCTCGGCCTTCGTCGTCGGGGCGAGCTACTCCAAGGTCTGGCCGATCGACGCCGCCAAGCCGCTCGACGTCGACGAGGCGGGCGTCGCCGACGACTCCGACGAGGGCGTCGCCGCGCCGGAGGGCACCTCCGGGATCGAGACCGCCGGACGGTACGTGCTGTTCTCCGGCCCGGCCCCGGCGGTCGCGATCGGCGCCGAGCTGAGCGCCGCCGACCGCGCGCCGACCCCGCTGGAGCCGCCGCGGACGGACGGCGCCGCGGGCTACGCCGCCGCGGCCTCCACGATCTCCGCGGCCGGCCGCGTCGCCCTGTACTCGGCGCAGGAGGCCGAGCGGCGGATCCGCGTCTTCGACATCACGACCGCGCTGTGGCGGACGATCGAGCTGACGGACGCGCCGACCGGTCCGGGCGGGCTGCAGCTCGCGTTCGTCGGCGATCGCGTGGTGCTGCTCCAGGCGGACGCGGACGCGCCCCGGCTCTGGGTCGACGGCGCCGGTCCCTACGCGCTGCCGGCCGGGATCGGCGCGGACGCGCTGCTGCAGGCGTCCGGTCCCGCGTCCGACGCGGTCCTGGTCGCCTCGAGCAACGGGCTGCACCGGTTCGCGCTGGCCGGCGGCGCCCAGCTCGAGCAGGTCGCGGCGGCCGGGGTCGCGGCCCGGCCGGTCGCGTTCGGCGACCGCTGGGCGGCGGCGTGGCTCTCGGGCGGCACGGGCAGCCTCTGGGTCTCCGGCCTCGCCGAGCCGATCCCGCTGGAGATCGACGGCGGCGCCTTCGACGACAACGTCCGCATCCGGCCGGCGCTGGTCTCCAACGGCGACCGCGCCGTCCTGCTCGAGCGCTCGACGGGCATGCTCTGGAGCGTTCCGGACGGCGCGCTCATCCCGCTGCGGCAGTGGACCGCCGACGAGGTGGTGCCGGCTCCGGCCGACGACGACGTCCCCGACGAGTCGCCCGCCCCGCCGGTCGCGGTGGACGACGCGTTCGGCGTGCGCCCCGGCGCCACGGTCGTGCTGCCGGTGCTCTACAACGACCACGACCCGAACCCGGAGGACGTGCTCGCCATCGACCCGGCCTCCGTCGAGGGCCTCGACCCCGCGTTCGGCTCGCTCTCGCTGGTCGGGGCGAACCAGACGCTCGTGCTCACCGTGACCGGTGACGCGCCGACGGCGTCGTTCCGCTACCGGGCCACCGACGGGAAGAACGCGAGCGTCGAGCCGGCGACCGTCCGGCTCGCCCTGAGGACGACCGAGCGCACCGCGCCGGCGTGGTGCGCCGACTACTTCGCGCCCGACCCGTGCTTCGTCGACTGGCCGAGCCCGCAGATCCTGGTCGGCGGCACGGCGACCTTCGACGTGCTCCGTGGCTGGGTCGACGCCGAGGGCGACGCGATGGTCATCGACGCCGCGATCCCGCAGGACGGCGCCCCGCTGGTCGCCATGCCGACCGCCGACGGCCGGCTCGCGATCGGCGACACGGGTCGCGCGCCCGGCTCCTACTCGATCCTGGTCACCGTCCGGGACGCCTCCGGCGACGTGTCCCAGCCGAGGGAGCTCACCGTCCAGGTGCTCGCGGCGCCGGACTTCGCCGTCCGCGGCGGAGCCGTGCTCGGCCGCGCGGGGGAGTGGACGACGGTGCCGGCCGCGCGGTTCGCGAGCGGCGGCTCCGGCGGCTACCACGTGCTCGACGTCACGGAGCTCACCGTCGGCAGCCGGCTCGACGCGGACTGGAACGAGGCCGAGGGCACCATCCGGCTGCGCGCGGCGGAGCCGGGCGAGCACATCGTCTCCGTCCGGGTGAAGGACGCCGCCACTCCGAACCAGCACGACGTGAACGTCCGCTACACCGTGCTGCCGGCCGAGCAGGACGCCGTCGCCGTCCCGCCGCTGACGGCCTACCTGCGCCAGGGCGAGGACGCGCTCATCGACGTCCTCGGCGCCGTGCAGAACACGACCGGCCGGGTGCTGCTCGTCACCTCGGCGACCCCCGGTCCGGCGCCGAACGGCGGCCCGACCGTGCTCGCCGCCTCCGTCGTCGACCACTCGCTGATCCGGCTGCGCGGCCTGGACGACGCCATCGCCGACCGGCTCGGCCGCACCGACGGCCCGTTCGGCAGCGTCGCGTTCACGCTCGCCGACTCCGACGGGAACTCGGTGCGCGGCACCGTCAGCGTGTTCCTGGTGCCGCCGTCCGGCCAGCCGCCGATCGCGGTGCCGGACGCGGCGACGGTGCGCGCCGGCGACGTCGCCGACATCGCGGTGCTCGCCAACGACGTCGCCCCGCGCGGCGAGCGGCTCGTGCTGCACCCCGACGTGAGCACCTCCGGGGAGGGCGCGGGCCTCGCGTTCTCCGCCGGCTCGACGCTGCGCTACGTCGCCCCGGACGTCCCCGGCACCTACACGGTCTTCTACTACGCGTACCTCGAGGGCGCGCCGGAGCTGCTCGCCCGCTCCCAGGTCACCGTCACCGTGCTCCCGTCGGGCGCGAACCGCGCCCCGCGGCCCGCCGACCTGGAGGCGCGCACGCTCGCCGGCCGCACCGTGTCGATCCCGGTCCCGATCGGGACGATGGACCCGGACGGCGATCGCGTCGTGGTCACCGGCGTGTCCCAGCCGGCCGAGCCGCGGCTCGGCGCGGTGATGGTCGGGGAGGGCGGCGCCTCGCTGCTGTTCACCGCGCCGGAGGTGAACCAGCAGGCGATCGGCGGGCTCTCGGCCGGCGGCTGGCAGGCGGAGTTCGGCTACACCGTGCGCGACGCCGAGGGCGCGACCGGCACCGCCACGGTCCGGGTCGCGGTGAGCGCCCAGGACCCCGACGGCCTCGCGCCGATCACGTTCATCGACAAGATCCGCGTCCGGCAGGTCGAGCCGGGCGGCGCCCCGGTGCCGATCGACGTCGAGCCGCTGCTGAACGACCGCGACCCGGCGGCCGGCGCCCTCTCGCTCGTCGATCCGACCGGCTCCGGGCTGCACATCCTGTACGAGGTGCTGCCGAGCATGCCCGGGCGCTCCGCCGACGGCGCCGTCGCGGCCGGCTCGCCCTACGAGCAGGCGCGGGCGCTGCAGGTCGAGCCCCGGCCGACGACGCTCGCCGACGGCAGCACGGAGCTCTACCCCGACGGCTCGGTGCGCTTCCGGGTCACGGACGCGACCGCGCCGGGCACCTACTACTTCCGCTACACCGCCGAGTCGCTGAAGACCCGATCGACCGCCGAGGGCGTCATCGCCATCACCGTCTCGCCCGGCGACTCGCCGAACCAGCCCGTCATCGAGGACACCGTCGTGACGGCGCAGACCCGCGGCCAGGTCGAGGCGGGCGGCATCGACGTGCTGAGCGGGAAGGTGGTGTGGCCGACGGGGGACGCGACCGCGCTGCGCATCGCGGAGCTCGGCGCCGGCGCCCCGGCCGGCTTCGCCTTCGACGGCGCCCGGATCCGCGGCCGCATCCCCGCCGCGGGGGCGACGATCCCGTTCCGCGTCGAGTACGGGGTCGACCCGGCCAGCGGCGCGGCGAGGTCGGCGTGGGGCCTGCTGCGCATCCCCGCCCTCGACGACCTCCGGCTCCAGGTCGTCCGGCTGCCGGATCCCGTCACCGAGCTGGAGACCGGGGAGATCGACCTCGCGGGGGTGCTCGGGATCGGGGCCGGCGACGTGCTCGAGCTGAGCCCGGCCAGCAGCTTCGCGACGCACCGCGCCTCCGTCAACGAGTCGCTCGCGGTGACGCGGTGCGCGCAGCGCTCCGGCGGCGGCGCCGTCCTGGAGTACACGGCCGGCTACTCGCCCGGCATCGGGTCGGACACCTGCACGGTCGACGTGCGGCTGGCGGGGCAGGGCGACGACGCCTGGTCGACGGTGGTCGTCCCGATCCCGATCCGGCCGAAGGACCCGCTGGCGATCCTGACGCCGGTGACGAAGACGGTGAACATCCTGAACGGCCGGATCACGGTCGACCTGCACGACGAGCTGGTGAGCTGGGCCGGCGGCTTCTCGATGGACGACGCGGGCCGGCGGGACACCATGACGTTCACCGCGACGTACGGGGGCGGCTCGTTCACGGTCACCCCGAGCGGTCCGCCCTCGGACCTGACGCTCACCATCGACGTGAGCCCGACCGCGCCGAGCGGCGCCCGCGAGACGGTCGCGATCCACCTCGACTACCCCTGGCCGTCGGACCCGTCGCTGCCGCACTTCCAGAAGGACGTCGCGCTCGTGCTCTACGTCGGCCAGGTGCCGGCGCAGGGTCCCTCCGGCGCGACGCTGACGCAGGCCTGCGACGCGCGGACCCCGGACGCCTGCCGGCTCGACGTCGTCTTCCCGAGCGACCGCTCCGGCCAGTTCAACCCGCTGTCGGGGAACACCTCCGGCGCGTCCACGGCGTTGCGGCTGGTCGGCGTCGGCGGGTCCGGCGCCTTCGACTGCCCGGCACTGGGCCAGGCCACGGCGCAGGGCGACGGCATCCGGCTCACCCTGCTCGCCGCCGAGGAGAACCGGCCGGCCGGCGGCACCTGCGTCGTGCCGTTCACCGTCGCGGACGTGCGCGGCCGCACCGGCACCGGCCAGGTCACCTTCGACGTGACCGGCTTCCCGCAGAAGCCGGAGACCCCGGTGCTCGCCTACTCCGGCGCCGGCACCGTCCAGGTCGACGTCGCGCTCGGCGCCGCGACGCGGGCCTACCCGGCGGTCACCGCGGTCAACCTCTACGAGGTCGGCGCGCCCGTCCCGTCGTCGAGCTGCGCGCGCCTGGACGCCGGCACGTTCCGCTGCACCGTGACCGGGCTGGCGAACGCGGTGCACCACCTCTACGCGGCCCGCACCGCCAACGCCCGCGGCGACGAGTCCGCGCTCTCCGGGACGCTCGAGACCTGGGCGTTCGTCGCCCCCGGTTTCCCGGCCGGCGGCGCGCCGACCTACGAGGACCGGGTCTACGACGCCGGCACGACGAGCCCGAGCCGCGGCCGGCTCCGCATCGAGGCGGTCTGCCTGGAGCACAATTCCGCCGTCGCCGGCGAGACGAGCACCGTGCGCTACGCGATCAGCCTGCCCGGCAACCCGGTGATCACGGTCCCGGTCGACGGCGCGACCGGCTGCACCGCCGCCCAGACCGTGACGGTGAACGGGACCGGCCCGTACACGGTCACCGCGACCCCGATCAGCGGCGCGACGCCCCCGCCGATCGGCACCGGCACCGCATCCGCCGAGGGCTCGGGCACCGTGTCGCCCGCGCTCGTCTCGCACGGCTCGCCCGGCCCCGCGCCGAGCCTCGCCGTGTCGTGGAACGGCACCGGGTCGGTGACCGCGACGTTCGCCGCGAACTGGAACGGCGGCGACCTGGGCACCCCGCCGCCGGTCGGGTCGTTCCCGCAGATCGCCTTCCTCGCCTGGCCGGCCGGCGACCCGGAGCCGATCTGCTCCGCGGCGCCCAACGCCGGCGGCTTCACCGAGCTCGCCGTCTCGGGCGCGGCGGTGCAGCGGTCCGGCACGGTCGGCGCGACGTTCTCCGTCGGCGGCGCCGGAGCCGACCTGCTCGTCAACAACCGATACGCGTTCAAGGCCTGCGGCAGCCACGGCTACGGCCTCGCGCAGTCGGCGGTCACCCCGGCGACGACGCTCTGGCTGTTCAAGAAGCCGGCCGCCCCGGCCGACTCGCCGATGACGTACGCGCCAGCCGCGGCGGACATGGCCTCGGTGTACTCCTTCACGGGCACCGCGACCGCCCCGGTGCTCACCTGGGACCTGAGCGCGGCGACCGACGCGCCGACCTCGGCGCCGGCGTTCGTCCCGCCCGCCGAGGCCGTGCCGCCCGGCTCGAGCTGGGAGCTCCGCTACGCCTCGGGGACGAGCCCGTCCGGGCCGCTGCCGTCCGGCTCGCCGACCGCGATCCGCAGCCTGGTCAGCGGCAACCAGTTCGTGACCTGGTACGCGCAGTGGTGCTTCACCGCCTCCGGCACCGACTTCTGCAGCGACGCGTCCGCGGCGATCGCCCCGACCAAGCAGTACACCGGCATCCCGTTCGGGTCGAGCGCCTCGCTCGCGCTGCCGACGCAGTCGCAGTGCCTCGCGTTCTTCTCCGACGTCAACGACCACGTGATCCCGTCCGCGGGCGCCGCGCGCTACGCCCAGTGGTGGGGCATCCCGGACGGGACCCGGCCGAGCGGCTATCACGCCGGCAGCGTGCTCGACGTCGCCTACCTCGGCGGCTACGGCGGGCACCCCGGCTACACCGCGACCTACGACGGGGTCTATCCGGCCAACCGCGCCGGGCACATCGAGTCGGAGTACCAGGCGAACTGGCGGTTCACCCCCGCCTCGGACCCGGCCGGCCCGAAGGGCACCGTGACGAACCCCGCCTGGCAGACGAGGTTCGAGGAGCTCCAGAGCCAGTACGCCGCCGCGACCGGCATCCCGGAGCCGCCCGCGGGCCCGGCGCACGACGCCTGGGCCGTCGCGCGGGACCTCTGGGCCGAGGACCAGACGAACACCTGGGGCCACGACACGGCCGCCGTCGCGCCGGGGGACGCGGCCGCCCGTGCCGAGGCGGCCGCCGCCGCGGCGCCCGAGGGCGTCGCTGCCCGCGACGCCGCGGCCGCCGACGAGGCCGTCCTGCGGGCCCAGCCGGGCGGGGGCGACGAGCTCGCCGCGGCCGCGATGGACGCCGCCGCGGCCGCCTTCCAGTCCGCGGCGCTGCCGGCCACCGTCGTCAACCCGGCGACCTGGACCGTCGCGGGGCAGTCCCCCTTCGCCATCCTGCCGAGCACGACCCTGGTCTACGACGCCGGCACCCACCGGTTCACCGGCGTCGTCTACGCGTTCGGCGGCGCGAGCGCCCCGTCCACCCCGCGGTTCGACTACGTCGTCGCCGCGCTGCAGGCCCACTATCCGGGCGGCTACAGCTGCGGCTGAGCCGACCGCCCACCATCGAGAGGACCCCATGACGACGACCCAGGAGCAGGCGCAGTGGTTCGCCGACGCGTTCGGGCAGATCGCCGAGAACATGGAGCAGTCGATCCTCGGCAAGCGCCACGTCATCGAGCTGGTGCTCGCGACCGCGGTGAGCCAGGGCCACGTGCTGCTCGAGGACGTGCCCGGCACCGGCAAGACGGCGCTCGCGCGCACCCTCGCGCAGACCATCAAGGGCACCTCGTCCCGCATCCAGTTCACCCCGGACCTGCTCCCCGGCGACATCACCGGGATCACGGTCTTCGACCAGAAGCGCGGCGAGTTCGACTTCCACGCCGGCCCGATCTTCGCGAACGTCGTGCTGGCCGACGAGATCAACCGCGCGAGCCCGAAGACCCAGTCGGCGCTGCTCGAGGTGATGGAGGAGGGGAACGTCACGGTCGACGGCGTCACCCGGCCCGTCGGCCAGCCGTTCCTGGTCATCGCGACGCAGAACCCCGTCGAGCAGGCCGGCACCTACCGGCTGCCGGAGGCGCAGCTCGACCGGTTCATGATCAAGACCTCGATCGGCTACCCCGACGACGCGGCGATGCAGCGGATCCTCGCCGGCACCGGGGACGCGCGCCGCACCGTGCCCGGCATCGTCGAGCTGCAGACGCTGCTGGCGATGACCGAGCTGAGCCGCGGCGTGTACGTCAACCCGCTCGTCTACGACTACATCACCCGTCTGGTGAACGCGACCCGGCTGGCGACCGAGGTGCGGCTCGGCGTCTCGGTGCGCGGCGCGCTCTCGCTCTCCCGCCTCGTCGTGGCCTGGGCGCTCGCCCGCGGCCGGATCTACGTCACCCCGGACGACGTGCAGCGGCTCGCGGTGCCGGCGCTCGCGCACCGCATCGTGCTCGAGCCGGAGGCCGAGTTCGACGGCGTCACAGCCGAGCAGGTGATCGGCCAGATCCTGCTCGACGTGCCGGCGCCGCAGGAGAACGCCATCGCATGACCGACCACGGCGCGACGACGACGCAGCTGGGCGAGACGATCGCCGAGCGGCCGAGGGACGCCCGCCCGCTGGAGCGCCTCCTCGGCGCGCTGCGGTCGGCGGGCCGCGGCATCGGCCGCGCCTCGCGCGTCGCGTTCGGCCGGGTCGTGGACGCCGTCACGCCGGTGGGCTGGCTGCTCGTCATCGTGCTGGTCGCCGGCGTGCTGGCCGGCGCGCTGTTCGGCCTGGTGGAGGGCTGGGCGGTCGCCGTCGTCGCGGGCGCGCTGCTGCTGCTCAGCGTGCCCTTCCTGCTGGGCGGGATCCGTCTCCGGGTCGCGTTCTCGCTGTCGCAGGACCGGGTCGTCGCCGGCTCGCGGGTCGACGCGGCGATCACCGTCACGAACGCGTCCCGCCGCGTCTCGCTGCCGGTCGTGCTGGACATCCCGGTCGGATCGGGCCTCGTCGAGGCCGCGGTGCCGATGCTGCGCGGTCGCGCCTCGCACGTCGAGCGGCTCGAGATCGCGGCTCCGCGCCGGAGCATCATCGAGGTCGGGCCGATGCGGATCACCCGCGGCGACCCGATCGGGATCCTGCGCCGCGAGATCGACTGGCCGCAGGTCGAGCAGGTCTACGTGCATCCCGTCACCGTGCGGCTGCCGTCGACCAGCGCCGGCTTCGTCAAGGACGTCGAGGGCCAGCCGACGAGCCGCATCGTCGACTCCGACCTCGCCTTCCACGCGATCCGGGAGTACATCCCCGGCGACTCCCGGCGTCACGTGCACTGGAAGTCGACCGCGAAGACCGGGCGGCTCATGGTGCGCCAGTTCGAGGAGACCCGGCGCGCCCGGATCGCGGTCGTGCTCGACGTGCTGGCCGAGGAGTACGGCGGCGAGGACGAGTTCGAGCTCGGCGTGAGCGCGGCGGTCTCCCTGGCGCTGCAGGCGGTCCGCGACGGGCGCGAGGTGCTCGCCGTCACGAGCGGCCGCCACGAGCTGCGGCGCGGACCGGAGGCCGCGATCACGACGCTGCCGACCCGCAGCCCGAAGCACCTGCTCGACGCGAGCTGCGCGGTCGAGCTCGACGCGGCCGCCGAGCCGCTTGAGGCGGTCACCCGGCTCACGGCGCAGGCGTTCCCGGGGCTGTCGATCGCGTTCCTGGTGACCGGCTCCGGGGTGGCGATGCAGCGCCTGCAGCGCGCCGCCTTCGCGTTCCCCGCCGACGCGACGACCGTCGCCGTCCGGGTCGAGCCCGGTGCGGAGCCGACGCTACGGGCCACCCGCGACTTCACCGTGCTCACCATCGGCGTGCTCGACGACCTCAAGCACCTCATCGCCCGCGGAGCCCTCGGATGACCGCGCGCCGCGAGCGGCCGTCGGCCGGGATCACCGTGCTGGACGGGCTGTACGTGCTGCTCGCGGCGTCGCTCGCCGTCGCCTCGGCCTGGCCGATCTACCAGCATCCGCGGGTCCTCCTGGTCGGCGCGGTCGGCATCGGCGTCGGGCTGCTCTGCGCACTCGGCGGGCGCGCGCTGCGGCTGCCGTTCTGGATCGACCTGCTCGCCGCGGTCGCATGCTACCTGCTCGTCGCGGTGCCGGTCGCGATCCCCTCGGCGATGCCCGGGCGATGGATCGCCGGGCTCCGCGACGCGACGCTCGGGGTCGTGACCGGCTGGAAGGACCTCGTCACGGTCGAGCTGCCGCTCGGCGCCTACCAGGCGGTGCTCGTGCCGTTCCTCGTGGTCATGCTGTTCGGCAGCTACGCGGCGGCGCGGATCGCGACCTCCGCGCGGCGCGGGCGGATCCTCGCCCCGGTGGTCCTGCTCGCGATGTTCGGCTTCGGTCTCGCCTTCGGCACCAGTGCGCTCGGCGAGCCGTACGCGCCGGGCCGCATCCCGCCGCTGCCGGTCGTCGGCGTGGTGACCGTCGCGATGGTGCTCGTCGCGGCGGCGCTGCTGCTCGTCGTGCTCTCGCTCGTCTGGCTCTCCCTCCGCGCGCGGCGCACCAGGGCCGAGGCCCTCGCCCGAGCGACCGGCGTCGCGCAGTCCGGCGTCACCGTCCGTCGCACCAGCGGCTGGGCCCTGGTGCGCCGCGGCGGCCTCGCCGCGATGATGGTCGCCGTCGCGGTGGTCGGCGCGGGACTGATCGCGATCCCCGCCTCCGGCGCACCGCGCGACGTGATCCGCGACCACGTCCGGCCTTTCGAGCTGGTGTCGCCGCAGCCGAGCCCGCTCTCGGCGTACCGGGAGTGGGTCGCGGACGGCCGCTACGACGCGGAGCTGTTCGCGGTGGAGGCGCCGGAGCGGGTGGATCGGCTGCGGCTCGCGGTGATGGACGCCTACGACGGCACCCGGTTCACCGTCTCCGACCTCGCCGACGGCTCCCGCTTCGCCCGCATCGACGGCACCACCGCCTCCGGGGGCGCCACGGTGACCGTGACGGTGGGGCCCGGCTACGGCGAGCCATGGGTGCCGCTGCCCGGGGATCGGACGGCGCCGGCGACGTTCCCCGCCGGCGGCGACCGCGCCGCGGAGCTCGAGGACGCGCTCTACTACTCGACGGACGACAGCCTCGCGATCGTCGTCGCGCCTCGTCCGGACGGCGGCGCCGGCCTCGGCCAGGGCGACCGCGTCACGGCGAGCGGCCTGGTCGTCGGCGACGTGCGCGAGCGCATCGCAGCGGCGCCGGGCGGCGCGCCGATCGGCGGAGTCACCGCGGAGGCCTACCCGAACCTGATCGGCTGGATCGACGACCAGCGCGCCGGCGCGGGGGGCGCCGCGGTGCTCGAGCTCATCGACCGGCTGCGCGCCCGCGGCTACCTCAGCCACGGCCTGCTGCAGGACGAGGCCGAGGCGGCCGAGTGGTACCGGGACCTCGCCGCCCGCGCACCCGGCTACACCTTCAAGGAGAGTCGCGCGGGCCATTCGGCGCAGCGCATCGAGGCGCTCTTCGAGCAGCTCACCGCCCGGGCGCGGCAGGCCGAGGCGACCGGCGCCGTCGACGAGGCCGCCTACGTCGCGGGGATCGGCGACGACGAGCAGTTCGCCGCCGCGGCGGCGCTGATCGCCTGGGCGAACGGCATCCCGGCGCGGGTGGTGCTCGGCGTCCGGCTGCACGACGACCCAGCGGCACCCGTCGAGCCGGGCGTCGAGGCCTGTGCCGCCGCCGGCGACGGCGTCTACGAGTGCGCCGGGCGCAGCGTGGCGGCGTGGGTCGAGGTCCAGGTCGCGGGGGAGTGGCTCCCGATCGACACCGGCCCGCAGTTCACCACGCCGCCGGCCGACACCGACCAGGGCGCCACGCCGCCGGCGCACGGCACCGTCCCCGAGCGGCCGGCGAGCAGCGTCGTCGACCCGCCGGAGGCCGCCCGACCGCAGGTCGAGTCGCGGGCGGCCGAAGAGGACGCCGCGGGGCCGGTGCTGTCGTCGGCGGCGCTGCTCGCGCTGCGCGTCGCGGCGGTCGCGGCCGCCGGCCTCGGCCTGCTGCTCGTCCCGCCCGGGATCCTCGTCGGCGCGAAGGCGGTCCGGCGCTCGCGCCGCAGGTCGACCGACCCCGAGACCGCCATCGTCGGCGCCTGGGAGGAGCTCGTCGACGAGTCCGTCGACCTGCGCCTGCTGCCGCGCGCCGCCGGCGGCACCCGGGTCCAGCTGGCCGCCCGCCTCGACGACCCCGTCGCGCGCCAGCTCGCCGCCGCCGCCGACCGCGCGGTCTTCGGCGCGACCGCCCCGGCCGAGTCGGACAGCGCGCTCGCGTGGCGGCTGCTCGACGAGCGACGGACCAGACTCCGGCAGGATGTGCCCATCCGGGCGCGGCTTCGTGCCATGCTCAACCCCGCGTCCTTCATCCGCCACCTGCGTCCGACCTCGGCGCGCATCACCCTCGAGCCCGATCCCAGAGGAGAAGTCGAATGAGCTCCGACAGCAGCAGTCCGACGCCCCCGCCCCCGCCGCCGTCCCCGGCCGCGCCGCCTCCGCCGCCCGTGGCGCCTGCCGCACCTCCCGCTCCGCCCGTTCTTCCGGCGCCGCCTGCTCCTCCTGCTCCGCCGGTGCCTCCTGCGCCTCCTGCGGTGCCCCCGGTTCCGCCCGTTCCTCCGGCGCCTCCGGCCCCGCCGGGCCCTCCCGCAGCACCGCCCTCGCCGCCCCCGCCCCCGGTCCCTCCGGCACCGGCTGCGCCGCCCGTCCCGCCGCCCGCCTGGCCGTCGCCTCCGGCCCCGCCGCCCCCGGCTGCGCCGCTTCCGCCCGCCCCGGTCGCACCCCCCGCGCCGCCCGCGCCTCCGGCACCCCCGGCACCTCCGGCGCCTCCTGCACCCCCGGTGGCGCCCTCGGCTCCGCCTCCGCCGCAGCCGGCACCTCCGGTCCCGCCTGCGCCGTCGCCCGCACCCGTTCCTCCGCCTCCCGCGCCGGCCCCGCCGGCACCTCCCGCTCCGTCCGCCCCTGTGATCCTGCCGCCGGCGGAGCCGCCCGCGGCGCCGCCTCCGCCGCCTCCCGCGCCGGCACCCCAGGCCCCGCCGCCCCCGCCTCCTCCGTCTCCGCCCGCGCCCCCCTCTCCGCCTCCGCCGCCCGCGTCCGCTCCCGCCTACGACCCGATCGGCGGCGAGCTCGAGCCCGCGCCGCTGCCCCCGCCGATCAGCGCGTTCGCGACGCGGTCGGTCGACGACGCGCCGGCCGTCGACGCCGAGCCGGAGGACGAGCACACGGTCCTCGTCACCCGCGAGCCGAAGGCGGCCTGGTCGATCGTGCTCGACTCCGGGCAGGCGCTCCCCCTGCTCGGGGCGTCGGTCGTGCTCGGCCGCGCCCCCGGCCGCAAGGTCGGCGACGCCGTCGGCCTCGCCGTGCCGGACGCGACCAAGACGCTCTCGAAGGTGCACGCGCGCCTCGACCGAGACGGAGAGGTCTGGACCATCACGGATCTCGGCTCGACGAACGGCGTCGTGCTCGGCGACGGCGACGAGGAGCGGACGCTCGGCGCCGACGAGTCGGCCGTCGTCGACGGCAGGATCCTGCTCGGCGAGCTCGGCCTGCGGATCGAGCGGACCGACGGGTAGCCGATGAGCGAGCGCGCGACGTTCCAGGTCGGGCCGATCGTCCTCGCCGCGGCCGCGGTCACGGACGTGGGCCTGAAGCGGAAGCACAACGAGGACGCCGTCCTGGCGCTGCCGGCCCTCTACCTCGTGGCCGACGGCATGGGCGGCTACGAGGCGGGCGACCAGGCCAGCGCGGCGGTCGTCGAGGCGTTCCGCTCGGTGGCCGAGGACCGTGCGCCGCTCACCCTCGAGCTGATCCGCGAGGCGCTCGAGCGCGCCGACGACGGGGTCGCGACGGTCGCCGACGGCACCAGCCGCGGGGCCGGCTCGACGGTCGCGGGCGCCGCGATCGTCGACTACGGCGGCTCGCCGCACTGGGTCATCTTCAACGTCGGCGACTCCCGGGTCTACCGGCACGCGGGGCCGGTGCTGCAGCAGGTGACGATCGACCACTCGCTCGGCCAGGAGCTCTACGACGCCGGACGCATCACCGCCGCCGAGCTGGCGGTGTTCCCCGACCGGAACGTCATCACCCGGGCCATCGGCGCCCTCGACGCCGAGGCGGACAGCTGGCTGCTCCCGCTGCGCAACGGCGAGCGGCTGCTGATCTGCAGCGACGGCCTCACCACGGAGGTGCCGGACGAGCTGATCCGCCAGACCCTGACCGGATCGGTCGACCCCGTCGACACGGCGAACGCGCTCGTCGCGCTCGCCAAGCGCTCGGGCGGGCGCGACAACATCTCGGTGGTGCTCGTCGAGGTGCGGTCCGGCGCCGCCGACTTCGGGGTGGAGGGCGCTCCGGGCGCGGCCGACGAGGACGACCCCTTCCTGCTGGAGACCACGATCCCGGTGGTCGAGGGGACGAGCGGGTGAGCGCGGCGGCGGGCGGAGACGGGCTCGAGGAGACCGCCGATCCGGACCCGACCGTCGTCGTCGACGGCCCGGACGACGACGCCACGGTCCTCGTGCCGCGCACCCCCGACGAGGACGCGACGGTCGTCTTGCGCCGGCGAGTCGCGGACGACGACGCGACGGTGATCGTCCGGCGGGACGCGGACGACGACGAGACCGTCATCGTGGCACCCGCCGACGAGGACGCGACGGCGCCCGTCGATCGCACAGGGTCCGACGACCTCGACGACACGGTGTCGATGTCGACCGACGCGCCGGCCGAGGACGGCGCGTCGCCGCGGCCGCCCGGCGACGACGACCCGACGGCCATCGTCGACGACGACCGCACCGTGATCGTCGAGGACGACGCCACGGTCCGGGCCCGTCCCCGTCCCGCACGGTCCTCCCGGCCCCCCGCCGCGAGTCCGGTCGCACCGCCCGACGCCACCGGATCGGCGCCGGTCCGGCCCGCCATGACCTCGCCGCGGGGGTCCCGCCGCGGCGAGCTCCGTCCCGCGCCGGTGCCCTCGGGCTTCGGAGGCAGGCCGCTCGTCGCCGCCGGCCCCGGCGCGGTCTCGAGCTATCGCACCCGGACCCTGGCGCCCCCGCCCGTCGCCGCCGCGGAGCCGCCGGCCGCCGCGCCGCTGCGCCTGACCGGCGGGACCGCCTCGGTCGCGCGCCGCTCGCGCGCCGCCTCGGTCGCGGCGTTGGCCGCGTCCGCCGCCGCGTTCGCGCTGCTCGCGGGCGGTGTCGTGTGGGCCGTCAGGGCGCTCGTCGGCCTCTGACCGGCGCCGTCGGAGGCCCCGGTTAGGCTGTCTGCGTGGTCGCCGCCCTCTACCGCCGCTACCGGCCCGAGACCTTCCAGGAGCTCATCGGCCAGTCGCAGGTCACGGACCCGCTGCGCACCGCGCTGCGGACCGACCGGGTCGGTCACGCGTACCTGTTCTCGGGCCCGCGCGGCTGCGGGAAGACGACGTCCGCGCGCATCCTCGCCCGCTGCCTCAACTGCGCCGAGGGCCCGACCGACACGCCGTGCGGGGTCTGCCCGTCCTGCGTCGAGCTCTCGCGCGACGGGGGCGGCTCGCTCGACGTCGTCGAGATCGACGCCGCCTCGCACAACGGCGTCGACGACGCCCGCGAGCTGCGGGAGCGGGCCGTGTTCGCGCCGGCGCGCGACCGGTACAAGATCTTCATCCTCGACGAGGCGCACATGGTCACGCCGCAGGGGTTCAACGCGCTGCTGAAGATCGTCGAGGAGCCGCCGGAGCACGTGAAGTTCATCTTCGCGACGACCGAGCCGGAGAAGGTGATCGGCACCATCCGCTCGCGGACGCACCACTACCCGTTCCGGCTCGTGCCGCCGGCGCAGCTGCTGGAGTACGTCGGTCAGCTCTGCGAGGCGGAGGGCGTCGGGGTCGAGCCGGGCGTGCTGCCGCTCGTCGTGCGGGCCGGCGGCGGGTCGGTGCGGGACACGCTCTCCCTGCTCGACCAGCTCATCGCGGGCTCGGAGGGCTCGACGATCGCGTACGAGCGGGCCGTCGCGCTGCTCGGGTACACCCACGAGGCGCTCCTCGACGCGGTGATCGACGCGCTGGCCGGCCGGGACGCCCCGGCCACGTTCGCCGCCGTCGACCGGGTCGTGCAGACCGGGCAGGACCCACGGCGCTTCGTCGAGGACCTGCTCGAGCGGCTCCGGGACCTGCTCATCGTCGCGGCCTCGCCGGCCGGGGCGGCCGGGCTGCTCCGCGGCGTGCCCCAGGACCAGCTCGCCTCGATGGCGCGCCAGGCGGCCGCCTTCGACCCCGCCGCGCTCTCGAAGGCTGCGGACGCCGTGAACGCGGCGCTCACCGAGATGGTCGGCGCGACCTCCCCGAGGCTGCAGCTCGAGCTCCTCGTCGCGCGCCTCCTGGTCGGCCTCGGCGCCGAGCACGCCGCCGCCGTCCCAGCCGTCCCGGTGCTCGCCGAGCCCGCCGAGCGGGTCCCGTTCGTCCCGGAGCCGGCCGCGCCGGCGCACGCCTCGGAGCCCGTCGCGGTCGCCGAGGCTCCGGTGGCCGAGGAGGCCGTCGTCGCCGGGCGTCCCGAGACCGCCCCGCCGTCGACCCACGCCCGCGAGCCGCGCCCCTCGGGCGCGCTCGGGCCGCCGACGGTCACCGCGGCGCAGCTCCGCGACGCCTGGCCCGAGGTCCTCTCGACCCTCGAGCGCATCCGCCGCACCGCCTGGATCGTCGCGGAGCGCGCCCAGGTGCGCGGCTACGAGGGCGACGTCCTCGCGCTCGGCTTCCCGAGCCAGGGCGACATCGAGGCGTTCAAGCCGCAGTCCGAGCATCTGCGCGAGGCGATCCAGAGCGTCGTCGGCGTCCGCGTCAAGTTCACCGCGAAGGCGGAGCACGTCGGCACGGCCGCCATCCCGACGGTCGCGACCGCGTCCGTGCCCGAGGCCCCCGCCCAGGCGACCTCGGCGCCTGCCACCACCGCAGCCTCGGAGGCCGCCGTCGCCGTCGAGCCGGCTCCCGAGGGCGAGCGCCTCGAGCCCCCGACGTCGCATGCCCCCGCCGCCGGGACGCGTCAGGCGAGCGCCCCGCGACCGGCCACCGCCTTCGAGCCGCCGCCCGACCCCGCCGGCTGGGACGTCGCCCCGATCCCGGACGCCGACGTCGCGCCCCCGCCGCGCCCGCCGGCCGGCTCCAGCCATCGCCCCGAGTACGGCGAGGCGGTGGTCCGGGGGCTGCTCGGCGCGAGGTTCATCGGCGAGCATCCGCTGGACCCGCCGGCGCCCGAGCCGGACCCCGCCGGGGCGGTCTGACGTGTACGACGGCATCGTCCAGGACCTCATCGACGAGCTCGGCCGGCTGCCCGGCGTCGGGCCGAAGTCGGCGCAGCGCATCGCGTTCCACATCCTGCAGACGCAGTCCTTCGACGTGAGCCGGCTCGCGCAGCTGCTCACCGAGGTGCGCGAGCGGGTCCGCTTCTGCGAGGTGTGCGGGAACGTCGGCGAGGAGGACCGCTGCGCCATCTGCCGCGACCCGCGGCGCGACCAGGGCGTCGTTTGCGTCGTCGAGGAGCCGAAGGACGTCGCCGCGATCGAGCGCACCCGCGAGTTCAGGGGCCTCTACCACGTGCTCGGCGGCGCCATCAATCCGATCAACGGCATCGGCCCGGACAGCCTGCGCATCGCCCAGCTCGTCTCGCGGCTCGGCGACGGCACCGTGCGCGAGGTCATCATCGCGACGAATCCGAACGTCGAGGGCGAGGCGACCGCCGTCTACCTCTCCCGCCTGCTGCAGTTCCCGGGGCTCGCGGTCTCCCGCCTCGCCTCCGGCCTGCCGGTCGGCGGCGACCTCGAGTACGCCGACGAGGTGACGCTCGGCCGGGCGTTCGAGGGGCGCCGGCTCGTCGGCTGAGCCATAGGGCATTCATCCCGAGCGGGTAGGCTGTCCGACCGTGCTCACCCCGGAGATCCCCGTCGACGCGCGGCTGGTCGCCTTCGATCTCGATGACACGCTGGCGCCGAGCAAGTCCCCGCTCGACCCCCGGATGGGCGAGACGCTCGCCCGGCTGCTCGCCGTCGTGCCGGTGTGCGTCATCTCCGGGGGGCAGTTCGCGCAGTTCGAGTCGCAGCTCGTCACAGGGCTCGAGGCGGCGGCCTCGGCGCAGCAGGCGGCGTTCGGCTTCGGCCGGCTGCACCTGATGCCGACCTGCGGCACGCAGTACTACCGCTGGGAGGACGCCGAGTGGCGCCGTCAGTATGCCGAGGAGCTGACGCCCGAGGAGTCCGCCGCCGCGGTCGCGGCGGTCGAGGAGGAGGCGCGCCGACTCGGGCTGTGGGAGCCGGCGAACCCCGGCGTCACGGTCTGGGGCCCGGTGATCGAGGACCGCGGGACGCAGATCACGTTCTCCGCGCTCGGCCAGGCGGCGCCGGTCGACGCGAAGCGGGCGTGGGACCCGACGAACGAGAAGAAGAACGCGCTCGCCGCCGCGGTCGCGGCGCGGCTCCCCGGCCTCGAGGTGCGCTCCGGGGGGAGCACCTCGATCGACATCACCGCGAAGGGGATCGACAAGGCCTACGGCATGCGACGTCTGACCGAGCTGTCCGGCATCCCGCTCGAGCAGATGGCGTTCGTCGGCGACCGCCTCGACCCGGACGGGAACGACTATCCGGTGCTCGCGCTCGGCGTGCGCTCGGTCGCCGTCGAGGGCTGGGAGGACACCGCGGCGGCGGTCGAGCGGTTCCTGGTGGGCCGCGGCACCGGGCCGATGTCTGCGATCCGGGAGTCGGACCGCGGCTGAGGCGGCCGGCCGGTCCCGACCGCCCCGATCCGCGCTGCCGCCGGCCCCTCCGGCCCGGTAGGATTGACCACTCGTGAGCCTCATCGTGCAGAAGTTCGGCGGCTCGTCGGTCGCCGACGCCGCGAGCATCCGCCGGGTCGCGCAGCGCATCGCCGCGACCCGTCGCGCGGGGCACGACGTCGTCGTCGTCGTCTCGGCGATGGGGGACACCACCGACGAGCTCCTCGACCTCGCGAACCAGGTCGTCGAGGGCCATCCCGCGCCGCGCGAGCTCGACATGCTGCTGACCAGCGGCGAGCGCATCTCGATGGCCCTGCTGGCCATGGCGATCAAGGGGCTCGGGCTCGAGGCGCGCAGCTACACCGGCAGCCAGGCCGGCATGATCACCGACGAGCGGCACGGCAAGGCGCGGATCCTCGAGGTCGCGCCCCGGCGCATCCAGGAGGCGATCGCCGACGGCGCGATCGCGATCGTGGCCGGCTTCCAGGGCTTCAACCGCGAGACCGGCGACATCACGACGCTCGGCCGCGGCGGCTCGGACACCACCGCCGTCGCCCTCGCGGCGGCGATGGACGCCGAGGTCTGCGAGATCTACACCGACGTCGACGGCATCTTCACCGCCGACCCGCGCGTCGTGCCGAAGGCGCACAAGGTCGACCGGATCACCACCGAGGAGATGGTCGAGCTCGCCGCCGCCGGCGCGAAGGTGCTCTACATCCGCGCCGTCGAGTTCGCCCGGCGGCACGGCGTCCGGATCCACGTGCGCTCGTCGTTCAGCGACCTCGAGGGCACCATCGTCACGAACCGCACCGTCCCTGCAGAGGGGGAGACCGTGGAAGAACCCGTCGTCGCCGGCGTCGCGACCGACCTGTCCGAGTCGAAGATCACCATCGTCGGCGTGCCCGACGTGCCGGGCAAGGCGGCCCAGATCTTCACGATCGTCGCCGACACGCTCGCGAACATCGACATGATCGTGCAGAACGTCAGCACCACCCGATCCGGCGAGACGGACATCTCGTTCACGCTCGCGAAGTCCGACGTGCCGGCGGTGCTCGCCGCGCTCGAGGCCGCGCGCGCCGAGGTGGGCTTCGCCGAGCTGCTGCACGACGACGACATCGCCAAGGTCTCGGTGGTCGGCGCCGGCATGCGCTCGAGCGCCGGCGTCTCGGCGAAGCTGTTCACGGCGCTCTACGAGGCGGGCGTGAACATGGAGATGATCTCCACCTCCGAGATCCGGATCTCGGTCGTCACCCGCGCCTCGGCGGCGGCGACGGCCGCCCGCGCGATCCACGCCGCCTTCGGCCTCGACGGCGAGGCGGACGCGGTGGTGTACGCGGGCACCGGGCGGTAGGTTCTGCGGGGGTCGCGCGTCGGCGATGCTGTCGGCGGGCGCCGGTAGAATCGGGGGCTATGAACGAAGCAGGCGTCCGTCTCGGCGTCGTCGGCGCGACCGGTCAGGTCGGCGCCGTCGTGCGCGAGCTCCTCGTGGCCCGGAGGCTCCCGATCGCGGAGCTCCGGTTCTTCGCCTCCGAGCGCAGCGCCGGCAAGACGATCGAGTTCGCCGGGCGGCAGATCGTCGTCGAGGACGCCGCCACCGCCGATCCGTCGGGCCTGGACATCGCGATCTTCTCCGCGGGCGCGACGATGTCGCGCGTGCAGGCGCCGCGGTTCGCCGCCGCGGGCGTCGTCGTGATCGACAACTCCTCGGCCTGGCGCCGGGACCCGGAGATCCCGCTGGTCGTCGCCGAGGTGAACCCGCACGCGATCGACGAGGCGCTGACGGGCCGCGGCATCATCGCGAACCCGAACTGCACGACGATGGCCGCGATGCCGGTGCTCAAGGTGCTTGACCGCGAGGCCGGGCTGGAGCGGCTCGTCGTGAGCACCTACCAGGCGGTCAGCGGCGCCGGGCTCGCCGGCGGCGAGGAGCTCGCCGAGCAGGCGCGCGCCGCGGCGGCCCAGGACCTGATGGGGCTCGTGCACGACGGCTCGGCCGTCGAGCTGCCGGAGCCGCACAAGTTCGCGCGGAACATCGCGTTCAACGTGATCCCGCTCGCCGGCTCGATCGTCGACGACGGCTCCGCCGAGACCGACGAGGAGCAGAAGCTGCGCAACGAGTCGCGGAAGATCCTCGAGCTGCCCGAGCTGCGCGTCGCCGGCACCTGCGTCCGCGTCCCGGTGTTCACCGGGCACTCGCTGAGCATCAACGCGGAGTTCGAGCGGCCCATCTCGCCCCAGCGCGCGACCGAGCTGCTCGCGGAGGCCCCCGGCGTGCAGCTCGCGGACATCCCGACGCCGCTGGAGGCGGCCGGCGCCGACCCGAGCCTGGTCGGCCGGATCCGCGAGGACCGGAGCGCGCCCGAGGGCCGCGGCCTGGCGCTGTTCATCTCGAACGACAACCTGCGCAAGGGCGCCGCGCTGAACGCGGTCCAGCTCGCCGAGCTGGTCGCCGCCCGCCTACCCGCCCGGACCCCGGCCTGAGCCGCGAGGAGCCCGAGGAACGCCCGGGTAGGATCGAGGGCGTGAGTTCGCACGTCGATGTCGCCCTGATCGGCGGCGGGATCATGAGCGCGACCCTCGGCACCTTCATCCAGCAGCTCGAGCCGACCTGGACGATCGCGATCTACGAGCGCCTGTCGGACCTCGCCCAGGAGTCGAGCAACCCGTGGAACAACGCGGGCACCGGCCACGCCGCGTTCTGCGAGCTGAACTACACGCCGGAGCAGCCCGACGGCACCATCACGGTGACGAACGCGATCAAGGTGAACGAGCAGTTCCAGGTCTCCCGTCAGTTCTGGTCCTACCTCGTCGAGCAGGGGATCCTGCCGGAGCCGAAGCAGTTCATCAACCCGGTCCCGCACATGACGTTCGTCTGGGGCGCGGAGAACGTCGAGTTCCTGCGCCGCCGGCACGCGGCGATGGTCGCCCACCCGCTGTTCGCCTCGATGGAGTTCACCGAGGACCCCGCCGTCATCCACAGCTGGGCGCCGCTGCTCGTCCTCGGCCGGGCGAAGTCGCAGCCGATCGCCGCGACCCGCATCGTCGGCGGCACCGACGTCGACTTCGGCGCGCAGACCCACGATCTCGTCCGCGGGCTCACCGCGCGCGGGGCGACCGTGCACACGGAGCAGCGCGTCACGCGGCTCAAGCGCCAGAAGAACGGCAACTGGCAGCTGCGGATCCGCAACGAGGTCGGCGGGACGCCGAGCGTCACGACGGCGAGGTTCGTCTTCGTCGGCGCCGGCGGCGCGGCGCTGACGCTCCTGCAGAGCTCCGGCATCAAGGAGATCAAGGGCTACGGCGGCTTCCCGATCGCGGGCGAGTTCCTCCGCACGAGCGACCCGGAGATCGTCGGCCGGCACCACGCGAAGGTCTACGGCAAGGCCGCCGTCGGCGCCCCGCCGATGTCGGTGCCGCACCTCGACCTGCGGATCGTCGACGGCGAGGCGAGCCTCATGTTCGGCCCCTACGCGGGCTTCTCGACGAAGTTCCTGAAGCACGGCTCGCTCCTCGACCTGTTCGCGAGCCTGCGCCTGCACAACGTGTTCGTCATGCTCGGCGTCGCGTTCAAGAACTTCGGGCTGCTCAAGTACCTCGTCTCCGAGGTGCTCGCGACCCGGAAGAAGCAGAACCGGGCCCTGCTCGAGTTCGCGCCGGACGTCGACGCGGACAAGTTCGAGAAGATCGTCGCGGGTCAGCGCGTGCAGATCATGAAGAAGGACGCGAACGGCAAGGCGACGCTCCAGTTCGGCACCGAGGTCGTCGCCGCCGCCGACGGCTCGATCGCCGGCCTGCTCGGTGCCTCGCCCGGCGCGTCGACCGCGGTGCCGATCATGCTCGACGTGCTCGAGCGCTGCTTCCCGGACCGGATCGCCGACTGGCAGCCGAAGCTGCAGGCGATGGTCCCGACCTACGGCAAGCACCTCGCCTCCGACGAGGCGCTCATCGCCTCGACGATCGCCGAGACGTCGAAGGCCCTGCAGCTGACCTGAGCCGTCGGCTTCCCTCGCGGCGGCTCGGCCAGCCGCTAGCATCGTCGGAACGCCGACGAGACAGGAACTTCATGACCGGTGTCCTCTCCGAGCCCGCCGACGAGCTCGATCTCCCCGCCGCCGTCGTCCCGAAGGGACGGTCGCTCGCCCAGCCGGACAAGGTCGTCCCGGCGACGCGTGCCGGCTTCACCTGGCGGAAGTCGGCCTCGGCGGCCCGCGTCGAGAACTTCCTCCGGCTGTTCACGCCGGAAGTGATCGACCAGCCGCTCATCCGCGTCGGCTCGAAGCACGACGGCGGCTACCTCATCCCGGATGACCTCGACGGCATCGGCTACGTCATCTCGCCCGGCGTCGGCCCCGTCGTCGACTTCGACGCGGACATGGCCGCGCGCGGCATCGACGTCGTCATGCTCGACGCGTCGGTGAAGGGCCCGCCGCTGCAGCACCAGCGGTTCCACTTCAAGCCGCTCTTCCTCGACTCCTATGTGTCGGCGACGACGACGACGATCGATGCCGAGGTCGCGGCGCTCCCGCCGGACGTCGACCTGCTGCTCGAGATGGACATCGAGGGCTCCGAGTGGAAGGTCATCCACTCGATGTCCGAGGCGGCGCAGCGCCGATTCCGGATCATGGCGATCGAGTTCCACCCGCTCACCGAGGCGGCGCACAAGTGGCGCCTGCCCGACTTCGAGTCCGGCATCCGCAAGCTGCTGACGACGCACCGGATCGTCCACGTGCACCTGAACAACGCCTCGAGCGCCGTCCGCCTCGGCGGGCACCGCGTCGCCGACGCGATCGAGGTGACGCTGCACCGCCGCGACCGCTCGGCCGCCCACCCGGGCGAGCAGGTCACCCTGCCGCATCCGCTCGACACCGCGAACCTCCCGATCCTGCTCGACCACAAGCCGCCGCGGATCTGGGGCGGGGCGCGCTGACCGTCCGATTCCTGCTCGCCGCGTGGACCGGCGTCATCCTCTGGATCACGCTGAGCCCAGGCCAGCCGACTGACGGCGGCTGGGTCGTCGACTCACTCGCGTGGCTGCACGAGCGGGGGCTGCCGGGCTGGGTCGACTACGACCTCGTCGAGTTCGTCGCGAACGTCGTGCTGTTCGTGCCGTTCGGTCTGTTGCTCTCAGTGCTGTTCCGGCATTCGAGTCGCGGCACCGCGTATCGGGATCCCGTCGCCGGGATCGTGTTCCCGACGGTCTGTTCGCTCGCCCTTTCACTGACCGTCGAATTCGCGCAGGCCGTCTTCCTGCCGGCGAGGTTCGCGACCGTCTCGGACCTGGTGGCGAACACGCTCGGCGGGCTGCTCGGCGCCATCGTCGCGGCGCCGATTCGCCCCGGGACCCGGTCCTCCCCGCGTCCGGTCCGCGGCGCGCTACCCTAGCCCGCGGGGGTCGGGGCGCATGACGGGTGTGCAGGTGGACCAGGAGCATCGGAGCGGTACGCCGCGCCGGCGCGACTGGGCGCGCGCCTACGCAGGCCGGGTCGCGGTCACCGACCTGCTCGTGGTGGTCTGGGCTGTCGTCGCGGCTCAGTTGCTCCGGTTCGGTGTCAGCATCGACGACGAGGCTCGACTCATCCAGGGCGGCACGATCACGATCAGCTATGTCGCCATCTCGATCGTGCTCGCGCTCGGCTGGATGCTCACGCTCGCCGTGTTCCGGACCCGTGACGCGCGCGTCATCGGTGTCGGCGCGACGGAGTACCGGCTCGTCATCCAGTCGACGCTCTGGCTGTTCGGCCTCGGGGCGATCGTACTGTTCCTGTTCAAGATCGACATCGCGCGGGCGTATGTGCTCATCGCCCTGCCGCTCGGGCTTCTCGTCCTGCTCTTCAGCCGGTGGCTCTGGCGGCAGTGGCTCAATGCGAAGCGCCGTTCCGGGGCGTACAGCTATCGCGTCCTGCTCGTCGGTTCGCTGGATTCGGTGGAACGGCTCGCCCAGGAGCTGTCCCGCGCCCGGTTCGCCGGATATCGGGTGGTGGGCGCGGTAGTGCCTGGCGCCCTTCGCGACGAGGGCCGCCTCCCGGGCACCGACATCCCGATGCGGGCCGACATCGACGCGATTCAGGCCACCATGGGCGAGCTCGACGCCGACACGCTCGTGATCGCGAGCAGCGACCGGCTCTCCGCCGACAAGGTGCGGGAGCTGTCCTGGGGGCTCGAGCCCGGGCGCCAGCACCTCGTCATGGCGCCGAGCCTGACCGACGTCGGAGGCCCGAGGATCCATGTGCGACCGGTCGCCGGATTGCCCCTCCTGCACGTGGAGACGCCGACCTTCATCGGCCCGCAGCTGTTCCTCAAGCGCGGGTTCGATCTCGTCGGATCGTTCCTGCTGGTCGTCATCCTCTCCCCGCTGCTCATCGTCATCGCATTCTGGGTCCGGCTCTCGACGCCGGGCCCGGTGCTGTTCCGTCAGGAGCGTGTCGGGTTCCGCGGTCGGCCCTTCCTGATGCTGAAGTTCCGATCGATGGTCGCCGACGCGGAGGCGCGGCTTCCCGGCCTGCTGGACCGGCACGACGCCGGCAACGAGGTGCTCTTCAAGCTGCAGGACGACCCCCGAGTGACCCCGATCGGTCGGTGGCTGCGGCGGTACAGCCTGGACGAGCTGCCGCAGCTCTTCAATGTCCTGGGCGGGTCGATGTCGCTCGTTGGCCCCCGGCCCCCGCTCGCGCGAGAGGTCGAGTCCTACGAGCAGCATGTCCACCGCAAGTTCCTCGTCAAGCCGGGCGTGACCGGGCTCTGGCAGGTTTCGGGCCGGTCGAGCCTCTCCTGGGAGGAATCGGTGCGGCTGGACCTCTACTACGTCGAGAACTGGTCGATCACCGGCGATCTGCTCATCCTGTGGCGGACGGCGAAGGCGGTGCTCGGGAGGCAGGGCGCGTACTGAGCGATCGGCCCGGCAGCGCCCCTCCCGACTCCGGCAACACTACGGCTAATCGCGATGGCTTCCCCTAAGACTCCGGCGTGGAATCGCGAGATTGCTCTCGAAGACGCGCTCGGGCGGGAGTGGGATTGCAATCCTGCAACCCACCAGACGGCTATCTCGCGATCAATGGACGACGCGGAGGGTGCCGGCCGCGCCTCCCGACACGCGAACGGGCACCTGGCAGTTCGATGTACTCGCCTGGGCTGCGAGGAGGCTCGCAGGCCAGGCGCTGCTGACTCCGCTCGTGGTCGCGTGGTCCTCGACGCCGGCCTGGCTCAAGCTCGCGCGGAGACGGCCATCGCCAGTTCGGCCGCATACGCGTCGCAAACGGCTTCCCAGCTATAAACCTCCGACGCCCGCTGCCGTGCGGACCAGCTCAATGACTCACGCGCATCCGGTTGGTTCATCAGGCGGAGCACATTTGCGGCGATCGTGTCGGAATCAGTGAAGGCACCACCCGGGCCCAGAACCTCGCGGTTGAATATCGTGTCCCGCGCGAGTATGGGGGCACCCGCGGCCATGGCCTGAACAAGCGACGGATTCGTCCCGCCGACACTGTGGCCGTGAAAGTAAAGACCGGCATGCTGCCAGAGGGAATGCAGCAAGGCGTCGTCGCGGAGGTGACCAAGCCAGGTCACGTTCTCGTGGGTGTGGGTGAGGTCGGCGGCGCGGTGCTCCAGTTCGCCCCCATATCCTTCCGAGCCGACGATGACCACCGGATGGCGGCTGGCAATCTCAGGGACGGCGGCGAAGAACTCGGGGATCGAGTTCTCCGGCACGAAACGCGCCACAACCAGGACGTAGCCGCGAGGTACGAGTCCATCGGGGACCGGCATCTCGGGGACCGGCTCGCCGCCGTAGGGGATGAACGCGCCGTCTCTGCCGAATTCGCTCTGCCAGCGCTCCTCGATCCGCTCCGAGTCGAACACGAGTCGGTCACCCCAGCGCGCAGTCAGACGGGCACCAGTGCGGAATACCGTGCGAGCGAGCCTGCCCCACTTCGCGCGCTCCCATTCGATTCCATCGACATTGACCACGGTCGGAATGTTCGCGCCGCGAAGGAGAGGGAGGAAGTAGCCGTTCGCGACGTTCATGACGAGAGCGACATCTGGTCGAAGCCGACGTGCTGCCAACGTCGAGGTGTATCCGAAACTCAAGGTACTCAGAGATCTCCGCTCCCACCCGCCGGTGCGCACGGCGTGGATACGCGGGTCTCCATCAGGGGGAGTTGCCCCTGGACGGTCACGCCCGTAGACCGTCACGTCCCAACCGCGGTCGGCGAGCGAGGGGGCTATGTGTCGAACAGCGGTCTCGAAGCCGCCGTAGTAGCTCGGGTATCCACGGGTGCCGATGATGGCGACCTTCACTCGCGCGGTCCGTTGCTCAGCGCTTCCGCGTAGACGTCCTCGATGCGGTCGACCATGTTGCGCGATGAGTACGCAGACAGATCGCGTTCAGCGAGCTCCGAGCGGTAACGGCCCGCCTCGCCGCGCAACATCAGGTGGTCGATGGCGTCGAAAAGGGACTCGCTGTCTGCGGCCGGGAGCGTCCATACGCCAGGGCCGACCAGGTCAACGAGCGCTCCTCGGCCGGTGGTAACCAGTGGAGTACCGGCGCGCAGTGCTTCGAGCGCGGAGAGCCCCATAGTTTCCGGAACGAGTGAGGGGGCGATTGCAATCGTCGCAGCTTGCAGCTCCGCCTGGACCTCATCAGGCGTCATGAGTCCAAGGTACTTCACCGACGAATCGGCACTGGCCGCCTCTTCCACAAGCGTCTGCAACTCCCCGGATCCGGCGATCCGGAGCGTGAGACCGTGATCCTGGGGGAGGCGGTGCCAGGCCTCAAGCAGGAGCAAGAGCCCCTTCGTCGGATGGAGACGACCGGCGAAGAGAACGGTGTTTGGGCTCCGATCTACGAAGCGCAGCCCTGCGGAGTCGGTGCCCCACGGAATGACGCGAATCGACGATTCGGCGATCCCGGCAGTCATCATCACCCGCTGGCTATAGGTCGACGGCACGATGAAGAGGTTGACGGCCGCGACGTAGCGTCTCCGGAAGAGCAGGTCCTCAACGGTGCAAAGGGTCGAGGCGAGGCGGCTGTCACGAATGCACCTGTACTTAATCGCGGGAGTCGTCACCCGCCGGCCAACGCAGTCCATGCAGACCTCGCCATCCCGGTAGAGCGAGTAGCAGGGCGCGGCGAGCTTGAAGTCGTGCAGGGTCATGACGGTCGGCCCGTCGAAGACTCCGAGCACGGACGGCGACAGCTGATGGTAGATGGAGTGGAGGTGGACGATGTCGGGTGCGAAATCTGCGACGACATCGCGGAGCGCACGTCGCGCCGACGCATTCCAAAGCAACGCTCCCGCAGAACGAATGCGGTCGAGGCCGCCGTCGGCGGCCGCAAAGACGTGGCCGCCCGCTTCCGCGACGTCCTCGCTCGCAAAGAGTTGCACGTCATGGCCGCGGTCGGAGAGTTCCGCAGTCAGCTCGGTGACGTGCCGTTCAACCCCGCCGAGGAAACGTCGGAACTTCGAGACCATAAGGATTCGTGACACCGGGCGCCTCCTTCCGCGAATTCAGGAGCGAGACGGCCATCGACACCGCGAGCACGACTAGCCAAGAGGGCCGGATCGACACGTAGCTGTAAACGGACACCAGGGCATAGGCCGCCAGATAGCCGAACCAAACCGTTGTGGCGATGCTCAGCGTCCTGAACATGAGTCGTCGCGAGACTGTAAGCGCGACACCGAAGATTACCGAGGAGAGCACCAGACCCACCCAGCCAAAGTCGAGAAAGAAGCCCCCGAACAGAGTGGGCGGAAGGCCACCTAGAACGTCGGGGTCGCGGCCTAGCAGCTGGGTCACGAGGCGGTCGGATCGCTCGACGCTTGAGTTGAAGAAGTTCCCGATGTCGCCGAGCAGGATCTGGCCACCGAGCGGCTGTCCATTGGTCGCATCGATGGCGAGCGCGGCGACCCGGGGACCGGTCTGCAGGGCCAGGTCGGTCGATCCGCCCCAGCCTTCAAGGTTGCGCTCCGTCAAGAACGCCGTCGCAACATCGGCACCGCCGGATGCGAGCGTCCGTATCGAGCCGAATGCGCCAAGTGCAACGAGGCCGGCGGCGGCGACCACGAGGATCCAGACGAGCCTCGGCCTCCGGAGTTCGATGTACAGGATTGCTCCGGCGACCACGCCCATAAGCAGTAAGGAGCGACTGCCGGTCAGGAGCAGACAGAAGGTGGCCAAGAGTGCGAGCAGGAACCAGCGTCGACGGATGGTGCCGCTGATCCACTTGATGAGAGTGACGATGATCGTTACCTGGAGCACGGGCAGTATCAATGGCCAGATGCGCCCGAGCGCGCCGTAGTTCCCGTTGATGCGAGCGCCATTGACATCGCCCGAGAGCAGCGGGATGTCACCCGTGACATAGTTCACGGCGCTGAGCAGCACTGCGAGCAAGCCGAGCGCGAACAGGAGGCTGTCTCCGGCGTCCCGAACGCTGTGACGACGCTCGGGACTCCGACTCGCTCCGAGCGACCCGAGCAGGAGCCCGAGCAGCAGGGCGAAGGTGCCGACCAGCAACACCATCCAAGTCGCGGCCGTCGGATTGACGTCAAAGACCGGGTACTGGCGAGGGACCATCCCGTAGACGTAGAGCAGAACGACGGTAGCGAACACGATCGCCAAGCCGCCCGCAAAGCCTCGTGAGCTGTTCGAGTATCCCGCCAGGGCCGCCAGGGCGACCGCGAGCAGGAGTAGTGGTGGGGCGCCTGTCGGTGCCAGCATCGCCGCAACCGCCGCAGCGATCAGCGCCGACAGGCTCAGGACCGCGAAGGCTATCACCGAGAATGAACCACTCCTGGCAGGTATCACGACTCGCCGCCTAGGTAGATCCGCTCATAGACACCCGCCACACTCTCAATCCCCAGGGTGTCCACCTTCGAGAGGTATGCGCCGGGGCGGCCGGCCAGACCGTCGCGGAGCCGCGCTGCCAAAGTCGGCACGTCCCCCGGAGTTATGAGCTGGTCGAGGTTCTCATCAATCAGGTCGACGATACCGGGGATCTTTGTGGCTACGACCTGGCAGCCCGCCACGAGTGCCTCAGCGAGTGCGTTCGGCATTCCCTCTGCGTAGCTCGGTAGTGCGAAGACATCCGCGGCGAAGTAGTAGTCCGGCAAGGTGTCGGCAGGCTGATGACCGAGCGTGCGGACAGCGAAGCCATCATCGATCAGCCCTTGGAGTTGGCTGGGGAGGTCGCCGTCGAGCTCCCGGTAGAAGCCGTCGAGCGGTCCGACGAGCCAGAGCTGAGCAGCGCGGTCGTCAAGCAGCCGCCAGGCTTCGAGCAGATCCACGATGCCCTTGTGCCGCACGAGATACCCGACGAACAGAACCATCCGAGTTCCGGAGCGCAGGCCAAGCTTCGCCCGAGCGTCGCGCCGTCTGGCAGGAGTGCGAGTGAATCTAGCCTCATCGACGCCATTGGGGATGAGGCGGACCTTCGCCTCGAGACCGGCCTCGATGGCGCGACGGCGCGATTGCTCGCTAAGTGTGACAACGACATGCGCGAGACGGAGCGACAGTCCGTACAGCCAGCCGAGCGGCAAGAGTCCGACCCGTCGGCTGTACACCGTCTGGGGGTCGTCCTCGCCATCGCGAGTCGTCTTGACGATGACCCGCGCCCTTACCAACCTCCCGGCGAGCACCGGTGGGATGGACCACCAGTAGGCGCCGTGTACGTGAACGGCCCTTGGTCTGGCGAAGAGGATATGCGCGAACGCGGCGGACCCAAGCGCGAGCGAGGAGAGACCGCGAGAGATCGCGCCGGCGGGCTGCCAGCCTCGGAGAATTCGGCGAACGCGGACTCGACCATCACACGAACTACCGACCCCGGCCTGGTCCAGGGTGAGCGCCGTAACCAGCCAACCGCGGCCCGCCAATCTGCTCGCCAGCAGCGTGGCTTGGGCCCCTGCGCCGCCGTAGACGGGGGGCATCTGGGAGCAGACCATCACGACGGTCCGTTGGCGAGCCTTCATGCTTCAAGCACCGTTGCCGCTAGACGCGGTGCGCTCCAGCGCTCGAACACCCGATCACGGGCGCCGATCCATGCCTCATCCACCACCCGACGGATTGCCACGTCGATCGCCCGAGCCCAGTCGGCCGGGGAGTGCCCGTCCACGACGCTGGCGATCAGGTCGAGGTCCTCCCCGAGCAGAGTCTGCACCGCAGGCAGCCGCGGAACGACCGGAATGACATCGTGCGCGAGGTACTCGAACACCTTGTAGAACGCCTTGCGTCGACTCCATTCGGAATCCACCTGGGGAGCCAGACCCACGAGTGCCGCTTCCAACTCTGAGTTCTCAGCTTCCGGCGACCAGACCATCTCCCGGACCCGACCGGCCGTCCTGTTCACAGCGGCTCCCACGACGGCCAGTGACATAGCGCGGTCGGTAAGCAGGTCAAGCGCCGGGTAGACCTCCGTCCGGACGCTCTCGTACGTCGAGGGGCTGCCAACCCAGACAAGCCCGGTGCGAGCGCCGCGGGACGCCGGCTTGGGCCCGACTCGGGGGGCTGGACCTGGAAACACCTCAACATCTTGCGCGCCGAGCGCGCGGAAGTCGTCGGCCAAGAGGTCGTTGGTCACGACGACGCGTTCACAAACCGGAAGCAGACGGCTAAGGCGGCGCGACGTTCGCCTCGCTTCATCCGGCCGCTGGGACGGGTATCCCAAGTGAATCGCGTCATCACACTCGAATACGATGCGCGTGCCGCGGCGACGAAGGGCGGTGACGAACCATCCAGGCGGTGCCACTTTTTGCAGGAGGACGACATCCGGGGCTTCCACGAGGACTCGCGAGAGGAGGCTCGCCGGCCAGAGACGGTGACCGTGCGCGATGAGGCGCGATGTGCGCCAGCCCGCATTCGACGCGACTCGAAGCACCGACGCCACACGGATCCGCGAGCTCGCTACCGAGTCGTCGCCGACCGTCAACGCGACAATCGACCTCCTAGAGTCGGCCATTCAGCGTCTCCCGGATCTGGGTGCGCGTGGACGGGCTCAGGAGCAGCACGCCAGAACTCAGCAGCACAATCAACGTTCCGCCAATGACTGACGGCCAGAATTCGTAGGAAAGGCCGAGCGCGACCAAGATCGCATAGATCAAGATCGAGATTCCGACGAGCGTGGCGCACTTCCAGAGCAACCCTGCGTGAGTCCGGATCGCGCGCCGGAACTCATTCCAGACGGCGGTCCGCCGAGAGATCCAGAGGATAACGCTCAGGCTCGATATCGCGCCGATGCTGCTCGCGCTCGCGACAGCGAGACCCGGAATCCAGATCGCCAGCAGAAAGGTGGCCCCAATCGTCGCGACGAGCCCTGCGCAGGAGGCGAGAAGCAGGCGAGCGTAGTGGCCGTGCGTGTAGATGTGGGCGGTGAACACGCCTGCGATCGAATTCGCGGCGACCCAGGGAAGCTGCAGGAGGAGGACATCGGTCACGTAGCGACTATCGGCGGCACTGAACTCGCCCCGCTCAAAGAGGATTACCACGGCAGGGAATGCCAGCGGCACTGCGACAGCGACGACCACCGAAGTCAGGAGGGTCGTGGCCGCGGTCGTCTTGCCAAGCAGTTGAGCCGCTTCCATCCATCTCTTGCCCGAAACGTGGCGGGCGAGGGCGGCCGTCGCGGTCACGGCGAGCCCGAAGGCGCTGAAGAGCAGGAGACCTTGCGCTGTCTTCTGTCCGAAACCGAGGGCTGCTGTTGCGCCGGCCGCGACGGCCAGGCTTAGGACCCGCTCCAGCAGCGGCTGCAACTTCGAAACCAAGGTGAATCCCACGACGCCGATGAAGAGCCGAGAACCGATGGGTCGGCCCTCCGCCCAACGAACTGCGCCGCGTGACCCGACGGCCGTCGCCATCCACTGCGCGGCGTACCCCGCGCTCACCGCCACTCCGAGGAGGAGGGGGCCGAGCCCTGCAAAGCCGAGCAAGGTGATCGCGAGCAGCGCGATCCCGTTCGACACAGGGCCGATCCCGGCAACGAAATAGCGTCGACCGATGTATGCCCTGGCCTGCGGCAGCCCGGTGGCTCCCGCGAACAACTGCGACGGGGCGGAAACGAGCAGGAGAATCTGGAGATCTCCGCTGGTCAGGGCGAATGCAGCGACGACCTGCAGGACCGCTGCCAAAGCGCCGAGAAGGAGCGGGAGGCGCGTGCGAGCGATTGCCTCGCCATGAATGCCAGCGATCTGAAGCCGCGGGACGAGGAGGGAGGTCACGAGGGTGAACTGGACCACAGTCCCGAAAGTGACAACGGCCCAGGCGGCCTGGAAGTCGTCTGCGAGGGGGCCAAGGCCGAGTTTGCCGGCGATCAGGGCCTGAAAAGCGAAGCCGACGACCACATTCGCCAGTGAGAGGCTCGTGGTGATCCCGCCGGCAGCAACTGCGGAACCTCCCGTGGTGGTGGCTGGCCCACCCGCGCGATCTAGAGTCGCGTCGTCCGACGAGGTCGTCTCCTCAGGATCGGTCACGGCGCCGCTCGGCAAAGTAGGCGTACTCCCTCGAGAGTCCCTCCGCGATTGAGACCGTCGGGCGCCAGCCGAGCGAGGCCTTGGCTCGCTCGTTTGAGCCGCCGGTTCGTTGTGCGTCGCCGACTACTCGGGGTTCGAAGCGGACGGGCACAGGGGCCCCATGGATCTCCTCGAGGAGCCTGATCGTGTCCCGCACGGTGACGCTGCTGCCGCCGGATATGTTCATGACCTCACCGGGAGACAGTGAAGCGGAGGCGGCGAGAAGATTCGCCTGGACGACGTCATCGACATAGGTAAAATCGCGGACTTGCTTCCCGTCCCCGTAGACGGTGATCGGTTGCTGGTTCAGAGCGGCATCGATGAACCGCGAGAAGGCCATGTCGGGTCGCTGCCGCGGCCCGTAGACAGTGAAGTACCTCAGCGAGACCGTCTGGATTCCGAACTGCAGCCCGTAGAGAGTAACCAAATGCTCCGCGGCCAGCTTGGAGACGCCGTAGGGGCTTACCGGACGGGGGAGATCGTTCTCTCGCGTCGGATACTGAGGTGCATCTCCGTATACCGACGAGGACGATGCGTAGACGACACGCGGGGGAGAAGCTTGCGCCCTGACGGCTTCGAGCAAGGTCTGGGTGGCCAGGACGTTTCGCTCCGTGTAGCGCTCGAAGTCATTGCCCCACGAAGCGCGAACGCCCGGCTGGCCGGCGAGATGAAAGACGACGTCGATCCCCTCGAGCAGAGGTTTCAGGTCGAGACGCAGAAGGTCTTCGGCAAGGAAGAGCAAACCCCTTGCCTGCATATCGGTCGCATTACGCCGCTTGAGGGCCCGATCGTAATAGTCGGTCAGCGAGTCGACCCCAACGACGCTGGCGCCTTCCTCGAGGAGCCGCCGGGCAAGCGTGCTCCCTATGAAACCGGCCACACCTGTGACCAGTGCGCGCATTGGCTCCCTCTCGCTCCTCGACCGAATGCAAGCCCAGCGTACGGTGCGCAGAAGCATGCGGTCTTTCGGGCGCGGGGAATCGATGGCTTGGTATGGGATGCTGTAGCCGGCCGAAGCAAAGGAGTTGCTGGGGAGATGGAACTGCGGGACTATCTTCGCGTCCTCCGCAAGCGGTGGTTTCTGGTGCTCGGAGCTGCATTGCTTGGCGTTGGTATCGCCGCAGTGACGTCCCTTCTAATCACGCCGAAGTACCAAGCTTCGACACTGTCGTTCGTCTCGGTTCAGAACGGCGGGACTGTCCAAGAGTTCGCGCAGGGCACGACTTACGCGCAGAACATCATCAAGTCGTTCACCGACGCCATCACGTCACCGAGGGTGCTCGACGCGGTGGTGAACGATCCTGACCTGCATCTCGACGAGACAGCCTCACAACTCGCGCTCGATGTGTCCGCCTCGGCCACCTTGAATACCGTGAACATGCAGATCAGCGTCACTCGGACCGACCCCGTCGAGGCGGCGAATATTGCGAACGCTATCACCGCGTCATTCCGCGAGCAGGCATCGATCCTCACCGAGCCTTCGACTGGCGAGGCGTCGCCGGTAGTTGTGACAATCCTCACCCCAGCAGAGGTGCCGCAGGAGCCCATCTCCCCCAACACGCGGCTGTACCTGAGCTTGGGGCTGCTGATTGGCCTGATCGTCGGCCTCGCCGTCGCCATCCTCATCGAAGTCCTCGACACCCGGATCCGCGGCGAGGCCAACGTCCGACAGATCACCGACGCCCCGATCCTCGGCGGCATCGCGTTCGACAAGCTCGCGCCGAAGCGGCCGCTCATCGTCCAGTCGGAGCCGAACAGCCCGCGCGCCGAGGCGTTCCGGAGCCTGCGGACGAATCTGCAGTTCCTCGACGTCGAGGGCGGACCGCGCAGCTTCGTCGTGACGTCGTCCGTCCCGTCGGAGGGCAAGTCGACGACATCGGCGAATCTCGCGATCGTCATGGCGCAGTCCGGTGCGCGAGTCCTGCTCATCGACGGGGATCTGCGCAGCCCGAGCGTCGCCGATCTCTTCGGCATCGAGGGCGGGGTCGGGCTCACCGATGTACTCATCGGGCGGGCGCGGCTCTCGGACGTCACGCAGGCCTGGGGCCTGCGGAACCTGTCGCTGCTACCGGCCGGCGCGATGCCGCCGAATCCGAGCGAGCTGCTCGGCTCGCAGGCGATGGTGAACCTGCTTCGCCACGTCGAGAAGGAGTACGACGTCGTGCTCATTGACGGGCCGCCGCTGCTGCCGGTGACCGACTCGGCGCTGCTGTCGAAGCAGGTCCGTGGGGCGCTCCTCATCGTCGCCGCAGGCCGGACGCACCGGGGCCAGGTGCACGGCTCCGTCGAGGCGCTGCAGAACGTCGGGGCGCACGTCGCCGGCGTGGTGCTCACGATGCTGCCGACCCGGGGTCCCGACGCGTACGGGTATGGCCGCTACGGCTACGGCGCCTACGGCTACGGCTACGGCTACGGCCGGACGGCGCAGGCCGGCTTCAGCCAGATCATCTCGCCCGCCGAGTCGCCGGGTCGCCGGCAGAGCTCGGCGGTGCCGCCTTCGGGGCCGGCGCGCACCACGGCGCAGGCCCGCCAGGAGTCCGTCTGACCCCGACCACCGACCGGCTGAACCCTGAGCCGCCCGCCCCGACCAGGACCTGACGTGAGCGCTGACACTCCGGCCGAGCCGTTCCGGATCCTCGTCGTGTGCACCGGGAACATCTGCCGGTCGCCGGTCGCCGAAGCGCTGCTGCGGTCCGCGCTCGGGCGCGTCGCGGCCGCCAGCGGTGACTCCGGCTGGCTCGCCATCGAGGTCTCGAGCGGCGGGACGATGGCGATGGTCGGCCGTCCGATCGAGCCGGCGATGGCGGCGGCGCTCGGCGCCACCGAGCTCGAGGCGTCCGGCCACGTCGCGAGCCAGGTCGACCGCGACCGAATCGCGGGCGCGGATCTCGTGCTCGGGCTCGCGCGCGAGCACCGCCGCGACCTCGTCGCCATGCTGCCGAGCGCGAGCCGCCGGATCTTCACGCTCGGCGAGTTCGCCCGCCTGCTCGAGGATGCGGCCGACGCCGGGACGATCGAGCTCGCCGACGGTGCGACCTCGGTCATCGCGGCCGCGGCCGACGCGGCCGCGATGCGGCGGGGCTTCGCGATCGCGCCGGACGACCCGACCGTCGACGACGTCATCGACCCGTACGGGCGCTCCCCGGACGTGTACGCGTCCTCGGCGAGCACGATCCAGGAGCTCGTCCACCGCATCGAGCGGGTGCTGCTGACGCAGGTGGTGGCGGCATGACGCGGCGGCGCGCCCAGTCGGACGGGCGCAGGACCTGGTGGATCGTCGGCATCACCGCGTTCGTGCTCGTCGACATCGGGCTCGTGTGGTGGGCCGTCGGCGGCGTCGGTCGCGGCGTCGACACGTCCGCCGAGGCCCTGCCGCTCAGCTCCTTCGCGCCGGCACCGACCCCGCGTCCCGCATCGGCCCGCGCGACGCCGACGCCGACCCCCACACCTGACCCGATCGTGCTCGCGGCGATGGCTCGCCGGATCGTCCCGATCGACGCGACCCGGGCATGGCGGACGGCGAGCGTCGGCTGTCCCGGCGGCGCGTCGATCGAGTGGAGCGAGGACGCCGGCGCGAGCTGGACCGCCTGGTCGGCCGGCGACGATGTCGCCGGTGTCGGCGACATCGTCGCGTTCGGCGACGGGAACACGGTCGGCATCATCGCCGCGCTCGCCGGCGACTGCCGCCAGGAGTATCGGATGAGCTTCACCGGCGGCGAGTTCTGGGCGGCCTACCCCGGCGAGCAGCCGGACACGCCGATCATCGAGCCGACGGCGGGCACGGCGCTGGTCGTCGCGGCCGGCGCGGTCGCGTCGCCGTGCGGGCCGATCTCCGAGTACGCCGTGGGCAGCGGCGTCGCCGTGCTCTGCACCTCGACCGCACTCGCGATCGCGGCGGCGGACCTGAGCGGCTGGACCACGGCCCGCCCGGACGGCGCCGCCGTCGCCGTGACGAATCTCGGCGACGGCTACCTCGTCGCCTCCCGCCGGGCAGCCGGCTGCGTCGACGGCCTCCGGTTCGCGACGGTCGACGCCGCCGGCGCCGTGAGCGAGGGGCCGTGCCTCGCCGCCGCGGGGGACGAGGCGACCTCGGTCGAGCTCGGCACCGCACCCGACGGGTCGGTCTGGATGTGGCTCGGCGACCGAGTCGCCGTCTCCGGCGACGGCGGCGCGAGCTGGGCAGGACTCGGATGAGCGCCGAGACCGCCGCGCCGATGCGCCGCCGCCGACCCCGCCAGCATCGCCGGCACGTCTGGCGCTGGGTGCTGCTCGGCATCCTCGGGCTCCTCCTGCTCGTCGTCCTCTGGATCGTTGCCAGGGGCCTGATCGCGCGGGACCAGCTGACCGGCGCAGTGCCGATCGTCGAGCGGGTGCAGACGCAGATCGCCTCCGGCGGAGACGCCGACCTCGACGCGACGGCGAGCGAGCTGCAAGCCCGCGCCGACACGGCCGCCGCGCTCACCTCCGATCCCATCTGGCGGGCCGTCGAGCTCGTGCCATGGATCGGCCCGAACCTCACGGCGTTCCGGGAGGCCGCCGCCGCCGTGCAGACGATCACCGACGAGGCACTGCCCCCGCTCGTCGACCTTGCGGGGCGGATCGATCTCCGCGACTTCGTCCCGAAGGACGGCATCGTCGACCTCGCGCCGATCCAGGCGCTCCAGCCCGCACTCGCGGACGCCGGTGCGGCGGTCGCGCTCGCCGCCGAGCAGGCGGGAGCGATTCAGACGGCCGGCACGATCCCGCAGATCGGCGAGGCCGTCGGCCAGCTCGTCGACGTCGTGAATCAGGCCGACGCGCTGATCGGCGGGACGAACGGCCTCGTCCAGACGCTCCCGGCGATGCTCGGCGCCGACGGCCCCCGAACCACCCTCCTCATGGTCCAGAACAACGCGGAGCTCCGGGCGACCGGCGGCATCCCGGGCGCCGTCATCGAGCTGCGCACCGACGGGGGCCGCATCGAGCTCGGCCGGTTCTCCTCCTCGACGACGATGGGGGAGTTCGCGCAGCCGGTGCTGGCGCCCACCGACGTCGAGACGCAGCTCTACGGCGACCGCTTCGCCCGCTTCATGCAGAACGTGACGGTCACGCCCGACTTCGCCCGCTCGGGCGAGCTCGCCGCAGCGATGTGGCACGAGGCATACGGCCAGGACGTCGATGCGGTCGTCTCCATCGACCCCATCGTGCTGTCCTACCTGCTGCGCGCCACGGGCCCGCTCGAGCTCGCCGACGGGACGCCGCTCACGTCCGACAACGCGGTCGAGCTGCTGCTCAACGAGGTCTACTTCCGGTTCGCCGACCCCGTCGCGCAGGACGCGTTCTTCGCCGATGCCGCCGGCACCGTGTTCCAAGCGGTCACGCACTTCGCGGGAGATCCGACGGCGTTCATCGAGGCCGTCGGCGAGGGGGTCGCCGACCGCCGCGTCTACGTCTGGAGCGCGCACCCCGACGAGCAGGCGGTCATCGCCGGCTCGCCGCTCGCCGGCCTGCTGCCGACCAGCGACGGCACCGCGAGCGGGTTCGGGATCTATCTCGCCGACCTCACCATGTCGAAGATCGACTGGTACCTCGACACGGCGATCGCCGTCGGCGGGGCGCAATGCCCGGAGTGGGGCTCGCACTCCTACTACGAGGTGCGCCTGACGCTCGACTCCGCGATGCCGCCGGGCGGCGACGGCGTGCCGGACTACGTCGTCGGGCCCGCGGTCGGGGCGGACGCCCGAGGCACCGCGGTGACCCAGGCGTATCTGACGATGCCGGCAGGCTTCCGGGTCTTCCAGACGGTCGTCGACGGCGGCGACGCCGCGATCGGTGTCGTCGACGCCGGCGACGGCTATGCGCGGTACTCGATCACGCTCGTCACGCCGCCGCAGGCGACGACCGAGGTGCTGCTGCGGATCTGGGGCAATGTCGACGCGCCGTCGAAGGTGCGCCTCGTCCACACGCCGACCGCGCACCGGTTCGAGACGACGACGACCTCGGTCGCGTGCCCGACGCCGGACGAGATCCCGACGGACGACCCCGGCATCATCGCCCTCGCTGACATCGGGGCGGCGAGCCCAGGGCGCGGATCGTAACCCGACGTTTACGTGAGGAAGTTGCGAGTCCCCCCGAACGTGGGTTAGCTTCGACTACGCCGGGACCGGACTGTTCGTCATTTCCTCGTTCGGATCCAGCGATTGCTCGACACCATCCGACCATGGCGGGAATGACGGAAGAGACGAACATGCTGAAGAAGGCTTCGATCATCGCGGGCGCCGCGCTCGCGCTCGGCCTCGCCCTCGGAGCGCCGGCGGCGGCGATGGCGGACCCCTACGCCCCCGTTCCCGGCGAGCAGACGCAGTCGGTGGCCCCTGGCGCGACGGTGACGCTCACGACGGCCGGCTGGCTTCCGGGTGAGCTCATCACGATCACCTACCCCGACTCGTTCACGCTCGCGGCGTCGACCACGACGACGGCGAGCGGTTCCGGCACCTCCGCGGTCTCGTTCGCGACTGGCTCGTCCTCCGGGACGTTCAGCGTCGTCTTCACCGGCGCGACGAGCGGCACCGTGTCCTTCTCGGTCACGGTCGACCCCGCGCTCGCCTACACCGGCACCCCGGACCCGACCCCGTACCTTTGGCTGGGCGGCGGCCTCGCGGTCCTCGGCGCCGCCGCGATCGTGACGGTCGTAGCGGTCCGCCGGCAGAACGCCAAGGAGTCCGCGGGCGTCTGACCCACGATTCGATCGAAGGCCCGGTCCGCCAGGATCGGGCCTTCGTCGTTTCCGCGGCTTGTACTGGCATCGAACATATGTTCGAATGTCGGCATGCGATGGAACGGCCAGCGACTGGGGGCGGCGGACGACGGAGCCCTGCCGGGCCTCGAGCGCGACCGCCTCGCCGGCCTCGTCCGCACGGTCGAGACACCGGAGTTCGCCGGCATGCGCTTCCACGAGGTGCTCACCCGGACCGCCCTGAACCACGTGCCGGGCACCTCGAGCCGGATGCCGCTCGCCTGGACGATCAACCCGTATCGCGGCTGCAGCCATGCGTGCTCGTACTGCTTCGCCCGCCCCACGCACCGCTATCTCGACCTCGACATCGGCGAGGGCTTCGACCGCGACATCGTCGTGAAGGTCAACGTCGCCGAGGTGCTGCGCCGCGAGCTCGCCCGGCCGACCTGGGCCCACGAGCACGTCTCGCTCGGCACGAACACCGACCCGTACCAGCGCGCCGAGGGTCGGTATCGGCTGATGCCGGACATCATCGACGCGCTCGCCGACAGCGGCACGCCGTTCTCGATCCTGACGAAGGGCACGCTGCTGCGCCGGGACCTGCCGCGGCTCGTCCGAGCCCGGGCGCAGGTCGACGTCGACGTGAGCCTCTCCATCGCCGTCTACGACGACGCGCTCGCCGCCGAGCTCGAGCCCGGGGCGCCGAGCCCCAAGGCGCGGCTGGACACCGTCCGCGCCGCCGCCGACGCCGGGTTCGCCGTCCAGGTGTTCCTGATGCCGGTGCTGCCCTACCTCACCGACACCCGGGAGCACCTCGAGCGCGCCGCCGCCTCGGCGAAGGCCGCCGGCGCCGCGAGCGCGATCTATACGGCGCTGCACCTGCGCCCCGGCGTCAAGGAGCTGTTCATGGACTGGCTCGCCCGAACCCGGCCCGAGCTCGTGCCGCGGTACCGGGTGGTCTACGAGCGCGGCGCGTACGCGCGGAAGGACTACCGCGAATGGCTCGGCGCAAAGGTCCGACCGATCCTGCGCGCGCACGGACTCGCGTAGCGTTGGGGCCGATGAGCAAGCTCTACTTCCGCTACGGCGCGATGAACTCGGGGAAGTCGACCGCGCTGCTGCAGGCCGCCTACAACTACGAGGAGCGCGGCCAGCGGGTGCTGCTCGCGAAGCCGCTCATCGACACGAAGGGCGACCGCTCGATCGTCTCCCGCCTCGGGGTCACCCGGAAGGTCGACTTCACGCTGACCCACGACGACGACGCGCACGCCGTCTTCGAGGCGGAGCGGGTCCGGGTGCGCGCCGAGTCGGGTGCCGACGTCGCCTGCCTGCTCATCGACGAGGCCCAGTTCCTCACGACGGCCCAGGTCGACGATCTGCTGCGGATCGCGACGATCGAGGACGTGCCGGTCATCGCCTACGGCATCCGCACCGACTTCCAGACCGTCGCCTTCCCCGGCAGCCGGCGGCTGCTCGAGATCGCCCACTCGCTCGAGGAGCTGAAGACGATCTGCCGCTGCGGCCGGAAGGCCCTGTTCAACGCCCGCAAGGTCGACGGCCGGTTCGTCTTCGACGGCGACCAGGTCGCGATCGAGATCGGCGAGGTCGTCTACGAGTCGCTCTGCGCCGCCTGCTACCTGCAGGAGTCGGAGGGGCTGCTCGCCGGCGACTGGTGGCCGCGCGGCGGCTACGCGGTCGAGCCGGATTGAGCCGACTCCCCCGTTCGGGGGGTAGGTTCTCCCCATGGGAACGATCTACTACGCGGGCACGCCGATCGAGATCGAGGACCGGGCGCTCGCGCACCTCAAGGTCGTGATCGCGACGAAGCTGCGACGCGACGAGAGCTTCACGCTCTCCTGGCAGCACCCGGACGACCAGCCCCATGGCCGATCGACTCTCTGGCTGCACCCGTCGATCCCGCTCCGCTTCGTCTTCGACGACCCCGAGCCGGTCGAGCTCAACCGCCTCTGGCTCGAGGAGCTCTCGAACTCCGCGAACTCCTCGGGCGGCATCCAGCTGATCGCGGAGCAGGTCGGCGCCGTGACGGAGCCGACGCCTACCGTGGACGAGGGCTGAGCGTCAAGCCCCTGGGCGGCGCCCGGCGCCCGGGGCAGGCTGATGCCCACATCGCGAAACGGAGGTGCGTAATGCCTGCCGACGGCGACGGGCTGCCGCCGATCGAGGAGTGGTGGCCGGGCCTGACGATCGGTGCGAAGCACGCTGTGCTGAGCCGCATCGACGGTCCGCTCGACGAGCGCGTGCGCGAGGAGATCGAGCGCATCACGGGGCGGCACGTCCCCGAGGGCGCGATCCTCGACCACGTCGAGATCGGCTTCGTCGAGACGCAGCAGCAGCCGGTCGACTGAGGTGCGCCGATGGCCGCCGCGGTGGAGCCCCGAGCCCGCGCAGACCGGGCCGAGCACCGCTGGCCGGCCGTCGCCGCCGTGCTCTTCTCCCTGGTGATCTACGCGCTGCTGCCGAGCGAGTTCACCCCGTGGCTGCGGATCTCGGTCGTCGCGGTCTGCGTGCTGCTGCTGGTCCCGCTCGTGCTGCTCAACCCGCTGCGGCTGCGCCGCCAGACCCGCTGGTCGCGCTGGGCGTCGATCGCGCTCGTCGCCGTCCTCGCGGCGGCCAACCACGTCGCGCTCGTGCAGCTCATCATGGCGATGCTCGCGACGCGCCAGGACTCGGACGGCACGCTGCTGCTCGCGGCGACGCAGGTCTGGGTGCTGCACGTCGTCGTGTACGCCCTGCTCTACTGGGAGATCGACCGAGGGGGACCGGTGGTGCGCGCCCTCGCGAGACGGCAGGACATCCCGCGCGCCGACATCCGCTTCCCGCAGGACGAGGACGCCACGACGGTCTCCGAGGTCGCCCGCCGGTCCTCGGAGCGCTCCGGCTGGACGGCGAACTTCATCGACTACCTCTACTTCTCGCTCTCGAACTGCATGGCGTTCAGCCCGCCCGACGCGGTGCCGCTCAGCTCGCGGCTCAAGGTCCTGGTCGCCCTGCAGGCCTTCGCGGCGTTCGTCGTGCTCGTGCTGGTGATCGCCCGGGCCGTCGCACTGCTCGGCTGACGCCGCGCCCGCCGGCTCAGGCGGTGCTCGAGGTCTCCGCCTCGTCCTCCTTCGGAGCCTTCGGCTCCGGCGGGATGATGAGCCCGGCGGGGCTGCTCGCCAGCAGGATCATCTCCTCGACCCAGGCGCGGTTCAGTCGCGGCGCCCGGCCGCCGAAGAACTGGAACTGGATCGGGACGGACGGATGGATCCAGAACGTGCGGCGGCCGTTGCCGCCGCCGGCCTCCACGTCGAACATGAAGGCCTCGTTGCGCCGCAGCTTCGTCATGACCGCGACTCGCAGATGCGCCAGCGCGCGATCGTCGAGCTCGACGGACGTGGCGGTCGCGCCATAGATGAACTTGCCCACGTCGGAGCCTAACCACGCCCGGTTGGGAAAACACACCGAGTTCCGGAAATCAAGCCCCTCCTCGGGGGACGACCGTCGGCCTAGCGTCGCAGCGGGGCGCCGACCGGGCGCCCGAAGGGGAGAGACGCACCATGCCGCACGGACGCGGGGCGAACAGCCTCAAGGACAAGGAGCTCTACGAGCGGATGCGCGACGAGGGCGCATCGAAGGAGAAGGCCGCCAGGGTGTCGAACGCCGCGGCGCGCGAGGGCCGCAGGACGGTCGGCCGGCGCGGCGGCGAGTCGGGCAGCTACGAGGACTGGAGCGTCGAGCGGCTCCGCGGCCGGGCGAAGCAGCTCGGCCTCCACGGCTACTCGGGCAAGCGCAAGTCCGAGCTCATCGACCTGCTGCGGCATCACTGATCGCCGGGCCGTCCCCCGGCCGTAACACCGGCGGGCGGCGTCAGCGCCCCTGCGCCTCGCCGATCGTGATGAGCACGAGCGCGAGGATCGGGACCAGCGCCATGCCGCCCATCAGCCAGGCGAACGCGACGTTGCGCGGATGCGTCTCCCGCATCCCGATCGCGCAGGCGAGCATCGTCAGGTAGAGCAGCGTCTCGAGCCCGATGCCGGCCCACGGGATCAGGATCTGGAGCGTCAGGGTCGCCGTGAGCATGAGCACGGCGACCAGCCACAGCACGCCGGCGGGGATCAGCCACTGCCGCCGGCGCCCGGTCCACAGGGCCGGCTGGTTGCGGATCGCGAGGGGGTCCCGCCGAGCGGCGTCGCGCGCGGCCATCGTCAGGCCTTCGGGATGCGGGTGACGAAGAACGCGATGCCGACCGCGGCGGCGAGGCCGCCGACCGCGAGCATCAGGATCAGGGTCGTCATCTCCATCGGGCACCTCCTCGGTCTGCGCCGGGTCGCCGGCGCGTCGTCCGAGACGAGGCTACGACCGGCGGGTCCCGGGCGCAGCGGGGTTGACATCGCGCCGGGAGCGGGTTCACCCTCGGAGCCGCGGAGGGCTAGCACGACCCGCCCCCGCTCGGCAAGCCCGTTCCGGCCCGCTCCCTCCGGGCATATCGTCGCGTCATGACGACGACGCGGGCTGCGCAGACGACGTCGACGACGAGGGCGGCCGAGCGCCGGCTGCGCAAGGGCAGCACGGTGGTGCGCTGGATCACCACCACCGACCACAAGGTCATCGGCCATCTGTACCTCATCACATCGTTCGTGTTCTTCCTGATCGGCGGCGTGATGGCGCTGCTCATCCGCGCGCAGCTCGCGGCGCCCGGCCTGGACCTCATCCAGACCGGGGAGCAGTACAACCAGCTGTTCACGATGCACGGCACGATCATGCTGCTGATGTTCGCG